>BNJU01002630.1_pt1 | contig 65392 bp, 102 predicted proteins | sample 8539281 | NCBI WGS metagenome assembly BNJU01 (sample SAMD00202456, study PRJDB9452) | human saliva metagenome | isolation source: human saliva | place: Japan
AAAAACTCTGATAGTCTCAAAGCAGGAGACAAGATTGTTTCTCTACAGCTACGGAAGTGGTGCGGTGTCTGAGTTCTTCAGTGTGGAATTGGTTGAAGGATACGAGAAACAGTTACTGGAAAATCGTCTAGAGCTGCTAGACCAACGTCAAGCTTTTGACTGTTGCGGACTATGAACGAATCTTTTTTGAGGAAGCAAACTTGGATGAGTCAGGTTCTGCAACGATGTCCGGTTATGAAGGGCAAGATTATGCTCTCGTTGAGATTGTAGAACACCAACGTCGCTACAGCAAGGTTGAAAAATAATGAAAAAAAATTGGAATGGATTTGATAAAAAATCAATTCAAGAGCGCCTAGAGCTTGTTAAGTCTCAGGCGCTTACTTCTATGGAAGCCCAAGAAAGTCTTGAGCAAAATGAAAATCTTAGTCTAGCAGTTGCGGACCAACTGAGTGAAAATGTAGTGGGGACTTTCTCACTACCATACTCAGTAGTGCCAGAAGTACTGGTAAACGGTCAAGAGTACACCGTTCCTTATGTGACCGAAGAGCCATCTGTTGTTGCTGCAGCTAGTTTTGCTAGTAAGATTATCAAACGTGCGGGTGGTTTTACTGCTCAGGTTCATCAACGCCAAATGATTGGTCAGGTAGCTCTTTATCAGGTTCCAGATAGGGATAAAGCATGTCAGGCTATTTTGAGTCAGAAAGCAGAGCTACTCGAACAAGCAAACCAAGCCTATCCATCTATTGTCAAACGTGGTGGTGGAGCGAGAGAGCTAAAAGTTGAGAAAATTTCTGGTGAGGCTGACTTTTTAGTAGTTTATCTCCACGTGGATACTCAGGAAGCCATGGGAGCCAATATGCTCAATACCATGCTTGAAGCTTTAAAACCTAGCTTAGAGGCTCTAAGTCAAGGGCAAAGTTTAATGGGCATTTTATCCAACTACGCAACAGACTCTCTAGTAACTGCAACTTGTCGGATTGCCTTTCGTTATTTGAGTCGCCAGAAGGATGAAGCGCGTGAACTAGCTGAAAAAATGGTTTTAGCCAGCCACTTTGCTCAAGCAGATCCTTATCGAGCAACCACCCATAATAAAGGAATCTTCAACGGAATCGATGCTCTCTTGATTGCGACAGGAAATGATTGGCGTGCCATCGAAGCAGGAGCGCATGCCTATGCGAGTCATGATGGTGCTTATCGAGGTCTCAGTCGTTGGACTATGGATTTGGAAACAGAAGAGCTAATCGGAGAGATGACTATGCCGATGCCGGTTGCGACCAAAGGTGGATCAATTGGTCTTAATCCTCGTGTAGTCCTCAGCCATGAGTTGCTAGGTCATCCATCAGCTAAGGAATTGGCCCAAATTACCGTGTCAATTGGTCTTGCACAAAATTTTGCAGCTCTTAAAGCTCTTGTCAGCACAGGAATTCAGCATGGACACATGAAACTTCAAGCGAAGTCACTGGCCCTCCTTGCAGGAGCCACAGAGGCTGAAGTGCCTAAGTTGGTAGAAAGCTTTGATTGCTGAAAAACTTTTAACTTAGAAAAGCACAAACACTCTTGAAAAATTTAGATCATAAGAAAAAACTCAGACTGATTCAGTCCGAGTTTTTTGTTTAAATACTTTTACCTGGTAAGAGACTAACTGGCAAGAAATAACCAGTGGTAGCAACCTCTTTGCCTTCAATTTTTTGTAAGAGCAAATCAACTGTTAGGCGAGCAATTTCTTCCAAGGGTTGTTTAATGGTAGTAAGGTGAGGATAGAAATTCTCGATAAAATAAGTCCCATCGTATCCAATAACCTTAAGTTGTTCTGGAACAGAAATACCAAGTTCCTGAGCGATTTTCATCACCAAGATGGCTGTCAAATCATCCGATGCGAAAACAGCATCTGGTTTTTGTTTGGTTAGGATATTTTTGATTTCCATTTCCTTGCGGAGGGGCGAAAAGTCACTGGAAACATTGATAATAGGGAGCCTTGGGTAAGATAGAAGCAAAAGCCTGCATGACGAAGTCCAGTTGGTGAGTTGGAGTTATCATTACCTGTAATCATAATAACAGATTTAGCTCCAGTTTTAGCCAAAGTCTGAGCGGCTAGGACACCACCAGCATAGTTGTCAGAAGAAACGACAGGGATATCTGGTGATAGGTTCCGGTCAAATGAAATAATCGGAGCGGTTACGCGATTGTAATCCTCAATCCCAAGGTTATGACTTCCCGAAATGATGCCGTCCACCTGGTTGGCTTCTAGCATTTCGATGTATTCACGTTCTTTTTTTCTGAATCATGCTCACTATTACAGATGATGGTCTTGTAACCTTTTTGAAGAGTTCGTGTTCCAATTTATCAATCAATTCTGCATAGAAAAACATGGCTAATTTTTGGGGAAAATCAAACCGATTAACTTAGCAGATTTTACCTTGAAGACTGCGAGCTAGGTTGTTGGGTTTATAGCCCAGCTCACGCATAGCATCATTAACCTTTTGAATGGTTTTTTCTGACAGATAACCCTTTTTGTTGATGACACGTGAAACAGTAGTAGGGCTGACGCCAGCTAATTTTGCGACATCAGTTAGTTTTGCGATCATATTCTAATTCGTAGTATGTTCCAGTTGGGTTTCCAGATTTAATGAGGATTCCATTTTGATCTTTGTGAGGGAAGACACGACCAGAAAATACTTTTTCTCCTTTATTGATGAAAATTTCAAAGACTGAGTTGTCGATGAAGATATTGACAGTAGTTGCTTGATTAGTAACTGAGCAAGAGCGAGTAGTTCCAAATTCTTGAGCATATTGCTCACCTGCTTGACTACGGTCAACGGTTACTTGACCATTGACAAGGTCAAAGTGATAGTGAGTCCCTTTGCCGTCTTTATCAGCAAGAAGGACGATTTCGCTTTGACTATTGGCCTCTAAGTTAAGCTCAAGTTCGTAACATGTTTTTAGTTTCAGAGCGATTTGAAAAATTCCTCTTTTGAAGCTCGGAGGTCCTGGATAGCTGCTAAAGGGTACTGATAGAGTTTGCCATCCTTGATTGTAAGTTCCTTTGACCAATGAGAAAGGTTCCTTGGTGATCAAAAGCGATCAGATGGATAAGAAACATCTGGTAACCCAAGCCAGCTGACTGCCAGGGCTCGTCCATCAGGAGCATTGAAAGGCTTGAGTAGCATAGGCTTCAAAATCCATAATCAAGATTGTGAAGTTCAGACACATCTACCATACGTGCATTTTCAGGATCGAAGGAAGCACCAATTTTTATACATATTTGGAAAGATATTATCATAGTCTAGAACCTTTCTTATCCAATCCTTGTGGGCAGTAGAGAAGGACAGGTTGTTCTCCGACAAAGACAAGATTTGGGCACTCCATCATATAGGCAGTGCGGTCATTGTTGAAGTCCAAAGTCTCCGACTTCTTGCCAGTTTGTATAATCATTATCGACTAGCCTTATAGAGACGGACAAACCCTTTTTCTCCAAATCTTGACCACCAACGATAGCATAGTATTGTCCTTTAAAGTTAAAAATCTGTGGATCGCGGAAGTGGTCAGTAGCATCAGCTGGTTGATCAATCAAGACCTTATCAATCTTTTTTTCAATGTTTCCGTCCTTATTCATCAAAGGCACCAATCTGATAAGGGATGGCGAATCCCAATTTTTCATCACGGACATTTCCTGTATAGAATAGGAAACAATTGATTGCCAAACTGCATAGCAGATCCAGAGTAAGCGCCGTGGCTATCCAATGGAGTATCAGGTAAGATTTTTACACCTGTTTCAGTAAAGTGAACCAAAGTCGTCACTTTCAAGCTGAACCCAAGATTTCAATCCATGAGCTGCACCAAAGGGGAAGTTTTGGTAAAAGACAAACCCACTTGCCATCAAAAGTAAGAAAAACCGTTTCGGGATCGTTAAGGAGTCCTTGCTTTGGTTCAACGTGATAGGCTGACATGCCATGGGGATTGCGCCATCTTTTTCTTGGAGTTCTTTTTCTTTCTTCTTGTGTCCAATCTTCATAACGTCTGTAACGACGTTCAGTAGTCCATTCCATTTCTATTTCCCTCCATAAATTCTACTATCTTTATAGTAAACGTTTCCTATAAAAAAAGCAAGTCTTTTATCATCGAAATTAAGAAAAATGTCAAACGATTGACAGATAATTAGAAACCTATTTTTATGAAAAATGAAATGAAAATATGAAAGTTTTTGAAAAATATTCACATAAAAACCTGTAGATGATAGGCGATGTTTGATAGATTTTTGATTAAAAAAGTAGCAAAAACAATCAAAAAATTTTAAAAATCAAAAAAATTTTTTCTGCAAAACGCTTGACATATTTTTAAAAACATGATAGAATAATATTCGTAGGGCGAGTAAAAATCGCTTTCAAACAAGAACAAATTTTTTATAAGGAGATTTTTGCAAATGACCAATACAGAAATTGCAAAAAAAGTCATCGAAGCCTTGGGTGGACGTGAGAACGTTAACAGTGTAGCTCACTGTGCGACTCGCCTTCGTGTTATGGTAAAAGATGAAGCGAAAATCAACAAAGATGCTATCGAGAACTTGGAAAAAGTTCAAGGTGCTTTCTTTAACTCAGGTCAATACCAAATCATCTTTTGGTACTGGTACAGTAAACAAGATGTACGATGAAGTCGTAGCTCTTGGTTTGCCAACATCTTCTAAAAGAAGAGATGAAAGCAGAAGCTGCTAAAACAAGGAAATTGGTTCCAACGTGCCATCCGTACTTTTCGGTGACGTCTTTCGTTCCAATCATTCCAGTTATCGTAGCAACTGGTCTCTTCATGGGTGTTCGTGGTCTCTTGACTGCTCTTGGAATGACACTTCCAGAAGATGTGACAACTTATACTCAGATCTTGACAGACACTGCCTTTATTATCTTGCCAGGTTTGGTTGTGTGGTCAACTTTCCGTGTATTCGGTGGTAACCCAGCTGTTGGTATCGTTCTTGGTATGATGCTCGTTTCTGGTTCACTTCCAAATGCCTGGGCTGTTGCGTCTGGTGGTGAAGTAACTGCAATGCAGTTCTTCGGATTTATCCCAGTTGTAGGTTTGCAAGGTTCAGTTCTTCCAGCCTTCATCATCGGGGTTGTCGGAGCTAAGTTTGAAAAAGCAGTTCGTAAGGTTGTTCCAGATGTACTTGACCTCTTGGTAACACCGTTTGTAACACTCCTTGTAATGTCAATCCTTGGATTGTTTGTTATCGGACCAGTCTTTCCACGTTGTTGAAAACTACATTCTCATTGGAACAAAAGCTATTCTTAACTTGCCATTCGGACTTGGTGGTTTCTTGATTGGTGGAGTTCACCAATTAATCGTCGTATCAGGTGTTCACCACATCTTCAACTTGCTTGAAGTTCAATTGCTTGCTGCTGACCATGCTAACCCATTCAACGCTATCATCACAGCTGCCATGACTGCTCAAGGTGCTGCGACAGTAGCCGTTGGTGTGAAAACTAAAAATCCTAAACTTAAAACACTTGCTTTCCCAGCTGCTCTTTCTGCCTTCCTAGGTATTACTGAGCCTGCTATCTTCGGGGTTAACTTGCGTTTCGTAAACCATTCTTCCTTTCATTGATTGCTGGTGCAATCGGTGGTGGATTGCATCTATCCTTGGACTTGCTGGTACTGGTAATGGTATCACAGTCATCCCTGGTACAATGCTTTTACATTGGTAATGGACAACTTCTACAATACCTTCTTATGGTAGCTGTATCATTTGCACTTGGTTTTGCTCTTACTACATGTTTGGTTATGAAGATGAAGTAGAAGAGCTGCAGGAGCTATTTCTGAAAGCTGAAACGACCGTTTGACAGAGAAGCAGTAACTGGTACTGTTGTTGCACCTAGCGAAGGTGTCATCCAAACACCAATCGTTGGTGACGTCGTTGCTCTTTCAAATGTGAATGATCCCAGTCTTCTCAAGTGGAGCTATGGGACAAGGTATCGCTGTAAAACCTAGTGAAGATGTTGTTTACGCACCAGCTGATGCTGAAGTGACAATCGTCTTCCCAACAGGACATGCTTATGGTTTGAGAACAGCTAAACGGAGCTGAAATCTTGATCCACGTTGGGTATCGACACTGTTTCAATGAACGGTGAAGGATTTCAACCATAAAGTTGCTCAAGGTGACAAGGTTAAAGCTGGAGATGTTCTTGGAACATTTGACTCAGCTAAGATTGCTGCTGCAGGTCTTGATAACACAACAATGGTTATCGTGACAAACACTGCAGACTTTGCTTCAGTAAATCCAGTTGCTTCTGGATCAGTTGCTAAAGGAGATGCAATCATCGAAGTTAAAGCTTAATACTCTTCGAAAATCAAATTCAAACTGCGTCATACTCGCTTTGCCGTATGTATGTGTTACTGACTTCGTCAGTTCTATCTACAACCTCAAAGCCGTGCTTTGAGCAATCCACAGCTCGATTCCTAGTTTGTTCTTTGATTTTCATTGAGTACACTACTTTCGATTTAATAGATCAAAAAACGAACAAATGTCATGTTTGTTCGTTTTTGATTGAATGGTAAAATTTACAGAGGAAAAACTAAAATATAGAGCAACTTTTCCTCTGGAAATATGCTATAATAGAGAAAAATAAAATACTAGAGGTTTATCATGACAAAAACTATACGGAAGCTTGAAGCGGGCGGTACAAAAATTTGTCTGTGCTGTCGGTGATGAAAACTTTAACGTTGTAGAAAAAGCACAATTTCCAACAACAACTCCTATCGAGACAATCGATAAAACCATCGAGTTCTTTTTCAAAATTTGATAATCTTGCAGGTCTTGCAATTGGTTCATTTGGTCCCATTGATATTGATAAAAACTCAAAGACTTACGTGATTTATCACAACAACCCCAAAACCTCACTGGGCAAATGTGGACTTGCTTGGTGCCCTCCGTCGCGCTCTAAACGTGCCAATGTACTTCACAACAGACGTAAAACAGTTCTGCCTACGGTGAAGTGGTAGCTCGTAATAACGCGGGTGGATCGAATCGAAAACTTGGTTTACTACACAATCGGTACAGGTATCGGAGCTGGTGTTATCCAACGTGTGAGTTTATCGGTGGCGTTGGGTCACCCTGAGATGGGACACTACTATGTGGCTAAACACCCAATGGATATTGAAAAGAATTTCAACGGTGTTTGTCCTTTCCACAAAGGATGTTTGGAAGGCTTTTGCGGCTGGTCCAAGCTTAGAAGCTCGTACAGGAATTCGTGGTGAAAACATCGAACTTAACAACTCTGTATGGGATGTTCAAGCCTACTATATCGCTCAAGCAGCAGTAAACGCAACTGTAACTTTCCGTCCAGACGTTATCGTCTTGGTGGTGGGGTTATGGCCCAACAACACATGCTTGACCGTGTACGTGAGAAATTCACATCCTTACTCAATGGTTACCTACCAGTTCCGGATGTACGCGACTATATCGTGACACCAGCTGTTGCAGGTAATGGTTCGGCTACACTTGGAAACTTCGTTCTTGCTAAGAGCGTAGCAAAATAAGTAAAAAAAATGAGGTCGAGATTTATCTCGGGACTCTTTCTTTAGTCTTTTTCAATTTTTCGTTTCCTGATGGAAATATATTTTTGCCAAGTTTCATGTCTGCGCCAGATACTTGTATGGATGGTGTCACCAATCTGATAGCGGATGAGTTTTGTCTTCTGACTAATGGAGGTCAAGTGAAGTTCCTTGATAGCAGAGGTTAGTTCTTTTTCCTCCTTATAGGATTCCTTGTCTAGTTCTTGTCCGTCTTGGCGAATATAAATAAAATCTTCAGCCAGTAATTCTTCCAATTGATTTCCTTGGTCAATTAGTTGCTCTCTCATGAGCAATTTTTTTATAGACATTATCTAGAATTTCATCTTCAGGAATCGGTGCTGGTTCGATATGAATATCGGTATCAAAAGACGCCAAAGCGTTCTGATAACATGGATTCAACCTGATCTGCAATTTTCGTGACTTTCGAAAACGGAGAGGTCTGGATTCATCTCGAGAGTAATGTCTAGATAAATATTACTTCCATAAGTACGACCCCGTTGTGATTTGACCTGCTAATCTTAGGGATTTCCATGATAGCCTTTTGGTAATCTTCCAACAAGTGTTCATCAAAACCATCTGAAAGGCTGAAGGATGACTCGATAAAGATATCATAGGCAGTTTTGAGGATAAAGAAGGTAATAACGATGGCAACCAATTTATCAACTAGAGGAAGTTAAAACTGCTGGCTAGGATGGCGATGGTGGTTCCAAGTGAGGTGACGGCATCTGATAGATTGTCCTTGGCAGCTGCTTTCAGTGCCTTAGACTTGGATTGCTTGCTGAGGTGAGTGTTGTAGAGATAGACTCCAAACATAATCACTGCAGAAATCACTCCCAAAATCGCTCCCAGTGGGTCAATCACAGTTTCTTCGCGACTGATAATCTTTTGAATCGTATCGCGAAGAACATCAAAACCAACATAGAACATGATGATTGAAGTGATGAGACTTGCCAAGTCCTCGATTTTCCAGTGACCGAAACGATGGTCTCTATCTGCTGGTTGTCGAGCCAATCGAATCCCTATGAGGAGGGCAACATTTCGATGATATCAGAAACGTTGTTGAAACCATCCGCCACCAAACTGGACGAGTGAAGGAGGTGGCCTGCTGCTAACTTAGCTGCTGACAAGAAAAGGTAGGTCAAGATGCTTATAATAGCACCTCGTTCAGCTAATTTCAAGTTTGAAACTGATTGATTCATCTGACTCTCTTCCTAGAATTTTTGTATTCTATCATTATACTGGTTTTGTAAGGAAAAATTCAAATGGAGCGCGAATAACTCACCCTCAAAACTTGAAAAACTTTTGAAATTCTGATATAATAGAACTACTCAAGGGAGTAGCTGGCGGTTAACCGCGATAGTGTCGTCATTACGAATTATTTCCGGCACTATATTAAACAGCGAGACTTGTAAAAACAGGTCTCTTTTTGAAAAAGAGGCCAAAAAGGAGGAGACTGTTTTGTCAAAAGAACAAAATAAAGATTTGTTTTACACACAATCTTCTGAGGAAGTCCTAAAGAATCTGGATTCATCTGTTGAAGGTTTGTCAACTGCTCAAGCTCAAGAACGCTTAGCGACTTATGGTCGAAATGAGTTAGAAGAGGGCGAAAAACGTAGCCTACTAGCTAAATTCCTTGATCAATTTAAGGATTTGATGATCATCATCTTACTAGCGGCAGCGGCACTTTCTGTAATTACAGAAGGAATGGACGGTTTAACAGATGCCATTATTATCTTGGCCGTAGTTGTTCTTAATGCAGCCTTTGGTGTTTACCAAGAAGGTCAAGCAGAAGCAGCAATTGAAGCTCTGAAAAACATGTCTAGCCCGATGGCTCGTGTTCGTCGTGATGGTCATGTCATTGAGATCGACTCAAAAGAATTGGTACCTGGAGATATCGTCTTGCTTGAAGCGGGAGATGTCGTGCCTGCAGATATGCGTTTGCTTGAAGCGGCGTCTCTTAAAATCGAAGAAGCTGCTCTTACTGGTGAATCTGTACCAGTTGAAAAAGATATTACTCAAGTAGTAGAAGCAGATGCTGGTATTGGGGACCGCGTTAATATGGGTTACCAAAACTCAAACGTAACTTACGGTCGTAGTATGGTGTCGTAACCAATACTGGTATGTATACAGAAGTTGGTAAGATTGCAGATATGTTGGCTAATGCCGATGAGACAGAAACACCATTGAAGCAAAGCTTGGAACAATTATCTAAAGCCTTGACTTACTTAATCGTTGTGATTGCGATTATCACTTTCTTGGTTGGTGTATTCGTTCGTGGTGAGCATCCGTTGGAAGGCTTTGATGGTTGCAGTTGCTCTTGCGGTTGCAGCGATTCCAGAAGGACTTCCTGCCATTGTAACCATCGTTCTCTCTTTGGGAACAACAACCCTTGCTAAACGTAATTCAATTGTTCGTAAATTACCAGCGGTTGAAACACTTGGTTCAACAGAAATCATCGCATCTGATAAAAACAGGTACCTTGACTATGAACCAAATGACGGTTGAAAAAAGTGTATACTAACGGTCAATTGAAAAGCTCAGCAGCTGAGATTGCTGCTAGCAACAATACGCTTCGCATCATGAACTTTGCCAATGATACCAAGGTGGCCCCATCTGGTAAATTGATTGGTGACTCAACGGAGACTGCCTTTGGTACAGTTTGGTTTGGACCACAACTTTGACGTTCGTGAAATCTTGAAGGATGAGCCACGTGTTGCAGAATTGCCATTTGACTCAGACCGTAAGCTCATGTCTACTATCCATAAGGAAGCAGATGGTTCATACTTTATCGCTGTCAAGGGTGCGCCTGACCAATTGCTCAAGCGTGTGACACGTATTGAAGTAAATGGGGAAGTTCGCCCTATCACAGAAGAAGACAAGAAAGCTATCCTTGCAATCAACAAAGACTTGGCCAAACAAGCCCTTCGTGTCTTGATGATGGCTTATAAGACAAGCAAGGAAATCCCAACCTTGGAATCTGAAATTGTTGAATCTGACCTCATCTTCTCAGGTTTGGTCGGCATGATTGACCCTGAGCGTCCAGAAGCTGCAGAAGCTGTTCGTGTCGCTAAAGAAGCAGGTATCCGTCCAATCATGATTACGGGTGACCACCAAGATACAGCAGAAGCTATTGCCAAACGTCTTGGAATCATCGATCCAAATGATACAGAAGACCATGTCTTCACGGGTGCTGAGTTGAATGAACTCACTGATGAAGAATTCCAAAAAGTCTTCAAGCAATTCTCTGTATACGCACGTGTATCACCTGAACACAAGGTTCGGATCGTAAAAGCATGGCAAAAAGAAGGTAAAGTTGTTGCCATGACTGGTGACGGGGTTAATGACGCGCCATCGCTTAAAACAGCTGATATCGGTATCGGTATGGGGATTACAGGTACAGAGGTTTCTAAGGGTGCTTCTGACATGGTCCTTGCCGATGATAACTTCGCCACTATTATCGTAGCGGTAGAAGAAGGACGTAAGGTCTTCTCAAATATCCAAAAATCCATCCAATACCTCTTGTCTGCCAATATGGCTGAAGTCTTCACCATCTTCTTTGCAACCCTCTTTGGTTGGGATGTTCTTCAACCAGTACATCTTCTCTGGATCAACTTGGTAACCGATACGCTTCCTGCCATCGCTCTTGGTGTGGAACCAGCTGAGCCAGGTGTCATGACCCACAAACCTCGTGGACGTAAGTCTAACTTCTTTGACGGTGGTGTCTTCGGAGCTATCCTTTATCAAGGAATCTTCCAAACTATGCTGGTTCTTGGTGTCTATGGTTGGGCTTTGATTTCTCCTGAACACTCTACCCGGGCAGAAATCCATGCAGATGCTTTGACCATGGCCTTTGCGACTCTTGGATTGATCCAATTGCTCCATGCCTTTAACGTTAAGTCTGTTTACCAATCAATCTTTAAAGTGGGACTCTTCAAGAACAAGACCTTTAACTGGTCTATCCCAGTTGCCTTTATTCTCTTAATGGCGACGATTATGGTACCTGGATTCAATAAACTCTTCCACGTATCTCATTTAAGCTTGACGCAATGGTTGGTTGTTGCTGTAGGTGCCCTTATGATTGTTGTTTTGGTTGAGATTGTCAAAGCCGTTCAACGTGCACTTGGTAAAGATAAAAACGCCATTTAATCGCGTATCAAAAGTCATCTTCGGATGGCTTTTTGTTTTTTATGTAAAGATAAAAGTCAATAGATTTTTATGCTATAATCAAGTAGAGAAAAAGATGGAGGAAAGAGACTTGGAAAAGAAAAATCGTAAAGATATGATATTTTTATCGCAGGTATCCCAGCCTGCTAGTCAGGAGGATTTATCTCTAGCAAAAGGATTTGCAAGATACTCTGCAGGCTAATCGAGAGACCTGTGTTGGACTAGCAGCCAATATGATTGGGAGTGCAAAACGAGTGATTATTTTTAATATCGGCATGATTCCCATGGTCATGTTTAATCCCGTCCTCAAATCTTTTGAAGGGCATACGAAACAGAGGAAGGTTGTTTGTCTTTGACAGGAGTAGGACCAACAACTCGGTATGAAAAAAAGATTACCGTGGCTTATCGGGATATCCATTGGCAAGAGCAAACCATTACCCCTGACGGGTTTTCCGGCTCAGATTTGTCAGCATGAACTGGATCATTTTGGAAGGGATTATCATATAAGCAGATTCAGATTATCTTTCACTAGAATAGTGGATGATTTTTCAAACTAAATAACTAAAAAAACCTCGTTTTTCTTGCACTCTTGTGTGAAAATTTGTGATAATAAATGAAAGAATAATAAATGGAGGACAGTCAAATGGGATTTTATCTGATGATTGGTTCGATGTTGCTTGGTCTTTTCGCTTTGAAGATAGGATTTTCTCATCTAAAGGAGAAAAAGGTTACTCTTTCATCTATCTTGACAAGCTGCCTTGGGACAGCACTAGTTCTCTTTGCGATCTGGTTAGGATTGCCAAAATAAGGAAAAGAAGCCTCGGTATTCACCGAGGTTTTTAAGTCGCAAATCCTTAGTAGTCTTAAAAAAATATGCTACACTAACACTATGAAAATTCTAATCCCAACTGCAAAAGAAATGAATACAAATGTTCCTAGTTTTGAAGCAAATCCCTTGCGTCCTGAAAGTCAGGCTGTATTGGATGCATTAGCGACATATTCTGCCCAAGAGCTGGAAAGTTTTTACAAAATTTCTGCTGAAAAAGCACAAGAGGAGTATGACCATATCCAGGCCTTGAAAGATGAAACTGCGACAAACTATCCAGCCTTGCACCTCTTTGATGGACTCATGTATCGCAACATCAAACGGGACGATCTCACCAAGGAGGAGCAAGCCTATCTGGAGAAACACCTCATGATAACGTCAGCTCTTTACGGTGTGATTCCAGCCTTTGCACCGATTGCACCTCACAGACTAGACTTTTTGATGAAACTTAAAATTGCTGGGAAAAGCCTGAAAAGTCACTGGCAATCAGCTTATGAAGAGTCGGTCAAGGGTGAAGAACTAATCTTTTCACTCTTGTCTTCGGAGTTTGAAACTGTCTTCCCTAAAGAAATCCGTGAGAAAATGGTGACCTTCAAGTTTATGGAAGAGCGAGATGGTAAACTAAAAATCCACTCAACCATTTCCAAGAAAGCCAGAGGAGCCTTTTTAACAGCCTTGATGGAAGTTCAGGTAACTTCGGTTGAAGAGATTAAAAAGCTCAGATTTGCGGGTTTCAGTTATCGAGAAGACTTGTCTAGTGACAAGGAATTGGCTTTTGTGAAATAGATAGAAAATAGAGTCTGTCCTAAATTGTATCAGGGCAGGCTTTTTATGATTTGATGCTCCTATTTTTAGTTTAGAATGGTAGGAATTTTCATACAATTTTGGTATAATAGGACTATTAGAAAATTTCGAGGAGACAAACATGTCAGTTAAGATTGCTTTACTTGGATTTGGTACAGTTGCCAGTGGCGTACCATTCTTGCTAAAGGAAAATAAAGAAAAAATTGTTCAAGCAGCTCAGTCAGAAATTGAAGTAGCTAAAGTTTTTGGTCAAAGACGATCAAGAGAAAGCCCGCTTGCTTGAAGCAGGAAATGATTTTTAATTTTGTAACAAATATCGATGAAATCTTGTCAGACAAAGACATCACGATCGTTGTTGAGTTGATGGGGCGTATCGAACCTGCTAAAACATTTATCACTCGTGCTTTAGAATCAGGGAAACACGTCGTGACAGCTAACAAGGATCTTTTGGCAGTTCATGGTGCAGAATTACTTGAGGTTGCAAAAGCTTACAATGTTGCCCTATACTACGAAGCAGCTGTTGCAGGAGGAATCCCAATCCTTCGTACCTTGGTCAACTCACTAGCATCAGACAAAATCACACGTGTTCTTGGTGTTGTGAACGGAACATCTAACTTCATGATGACCAAAATGGTAACAGAAGGCTGGTCTTATGAAGATGCTTTGGCAGAAGCCCAACGACTTGGCTTTGCTGAAAGCGACCCTACCAATGACGTTGACGGGATTGATGCGGCCTACAAGATGGTCATCCTCAGCCAGTTTGCTTTTGGAATGAATGTTAAGTTTGAAGATGTTGGCCACCAAGGAATTCGCAACATCACTCCAGAAGATGTAGCAGTAGCCCAAGATCTTGGGTATGTGGTTAAATTAGTAGGTTCTATCGAAGAAACACCATCTGGAATCGCTGCCGAGGTTACACCAACCTTCCTTCCTAAGGCTCACCCACTTGCAAGTGTCAATGGGGTCATGAATGCAGTCTTTGTAGAGTCTATCAGGGATTGGTGAATCTATGTACTACGGACCAGGTGCCGGACAAAAACCAACTGCGACGAGTGTCGTAGCTGATATCGTTCGTATCGTTCGTCGTTTGAATGACGGTACAATTGGAAAAGCCTTCAACGAATATCATCGTGACCTTGTTTTGGCTCAGCCAGAAGATGTCAAAGCCAACTACTATTTCTCAATCTTGGCACCAGATTCAAAAGGTCAAGTCTTGAAATTGGCTGAGCTCTTTAATGCAGAAGATATTTCCTTCAAGCAAATCCTACAAGATGGCAAGCAAGAAGGCAAGGCTCGTGTTGTTATCATCAGCCATAAGATCAACAAGGCACAGCTTGAAAATATTACAGCATCTTTGAAGGGTGTAGCTGAATTTGAACTTCTCAACACCTTCAAGGTTTTAGGAGACTAAGATGAAGATTATTGTACCTGCTACAAGTGCCAATGTGGGTCCAGGATTTGACTCTGTTGGTGTAGCTGTAACTAAATATCTAGAGATTCAGGTTTGTGAAGAACGTGAAGAATGGATGATTGAGCACCAACTAGGTAAATGGATTCCACGTGACGAACGTAATCTTTTGCTGAAGATTGCTCTACAAATCGTTCCAGACTTACAACCAAGACGTCTGAAGATGATCAGTGATATTCCTCTTGCACGTGGACTAGGTTCATCGAGCTCAGTCATCGTTGCTGGGATTGAACTGGCAAATCAATTAGAAATCTTAAATTAAGCGATCACGACAAATTGCAATTGGCGACTAAGATCGAAGGGCATCCTGACAATGTTGCGCCGGCTATCTATGGTAATCTGGTCATTGCCAGCTCAGTCGAAGATCAGGTTTCAGCTGTTGTGGCGCCTTTCCCAGAGTGTGCTTTCTAGCTTATATTCCAAACTATGAATTGCGAACTCGCGATAGTCGTGGTGTCTTGCCTAAGAAACTTTCTTACAAGGAAGCTGTTGCAGCAAGTTCTATCGCCAATGTGGCTATCGCAGCTCTACTGACAGGAGATATGGTCAAAGCTGGCCAAGCTATCGAGAGTGACCTTTTCCACGAGCGTTATCGTCAAGATTTGGTGCGAGAATTTGCGACAATTAAAAAGTTGCTAAGAGAAACGGTGCTTATGCGACCTACTTGTCTGGTGCTGGGCCTACGGTCATGGTTCTAGCTGAGCCTGATAAGATGCTTAAGATTAAGGCAGAGCTTGAAAAACAACCTTTCAAAGGCAAGCTTCATGATTTGCAAGTAGACACACAAGGCGTTCGCGTCGAAGAAAAATAAATATAGCGATAGGATGGGGAAACTCTCTATTAGAGGGCTTCCTGTCCTTTTTTTGAAAATGAAACGTGGGAACTGATACTCAATGAAAATCAAAGAGCAAACTAGGAAGCGAGCTGTAGGTTGCTCAAAGCACTGCTTTGAGGTTGTAGATAAGACTGACGATGTCAGTTACATATATCTACGGCAAGGCGAAGCTGACGTGGTTTGAATTTGATTTTTCGAAGAGTATGAAATGTTTCCCGTATTTGATGACCGATAGATGGTCAAGGAGGTATGAGATGGCAGAAATATATTTAGCAGGGTGGTTGTTTTTGGGGTTTGGAAGAATATTTTTCCAGAATTTCTGGAGTGCTGCAAACCAGTGTTGGTTACGCTAATGGTCAAGTTGAAACCACCAATTATCAATTAATCAAAGAAACAGATCATGCTGAGACTGTGCAAGTTATCTATGATGAAAAGGCAGTCTCGCTCCGTGAGATTTTACTCTATTATTTTCCGAGTCATTGATCCACTGTCTGTCAATCAACAAGGAAATGACCGTGGTCGTCAATACCGCACAGGGATTTATTATCAAGATGAAGAGGATTTGCCGACTATCTATGCTCTTGTCCAAGAGCGGGAGCGCATGCTTGGACGCAAGATAGCGGTTGAAGTGGAGAAGCTTCGTCACTACATCTTGGCTGAAGACTATCACCAAGACTACCTCAAGAAAAATCCTGGTGGTTATTGCCATATCGATGTGAAGATGCAGAAAAAACCACTGATAGATGCGGCCAACTATGAAAAACCTAGTCAGGAAGTATTACGAGAACAACTGTCTGAGGAGTCCTATCGAGTCACGCAAGATGCAGCGACGGAAGCTCCCTTTAGCAATGCTTACGACCAAACCTTTGAGGAAGGAATTTATGTCGATATCACGACTGGTGAGCCCCTCTTCTTTGCCAAGGATAAGTTTGCCTCAGGCTGTGGTTGGCCAAGCTTTAGCCGACCAATTTCTAAAGAGCTCATCCATTACTATCAGGACTTGAGTCATGGTATGGAACGTATCGAAAAGTCCGGTCACGTTCGGGTAATGCCCACTTGGGACATGTCTTTCACAGACGGACCTCAGGAACTAGGTGGTTTACGCTATTGTATTAATTCTGCCTCTTTACGATTCATTGCTAAGGATGAAATGGAAGAAGCTGGCTATGGCTACTTGCTTCCATATTTGAACAAGTAAAAAAGATGGTGGTGTTTCCACCTTCTTCATTTTGGAATAGAAGGGACATATGAAACAATTACTTTCTTACTTTAAACCCTACCTCAAGGAGTCTTTCCTAGCGCCCTTGTTTAAGTTGCTAGAAGCTGTTTTTGAACTCTTGGTACCCATGGTGATAGCTGGGATTGTCGACCAATCCATTCCTCAAAAAGATCAAGGACACCTCTGGATGCAAATGGGTCTTCTCTTTGTTTTTGCGGTCATCGGTGTCCTAGTTGCCCTAGTTGCTCAGTTTTACTCAGCCAAGGCAGCAGTCGGCTTCACCAAGGAGTTGACCAATGACCTCTATCGTCATATTCTCTCTTTGTCCAAGGATAGTAGAGACCGTTTGACGACTTCGAGTTTGGTGACACGTTTGACTTCAGATACCTATCAGATTCAAACTGGTATCAATCAATTCTTGCGCTTATTTTTAAGGGCTCCTATTATTGTTTTTGGTGCCATCTTTATGGCTTATCGTCTCTCGCCTGAATTGACTCTATGGTTTTTGGTCATGGTTGCCATTTTGACCTTTGTCATTGTCGTGTTATCACGTTTGGTCAATCCTCTCACAGTAGCTTGAGGAAGAAAACTGACCAGCTGGTTCAGGAAACGCGCCAACAGATACAAGGTATGCGTGTGATTCGTGCTTTTGGCCAAGAAAAACGAGAAATCCAGAATTTCCAAGTACTAAACCAAGTTTATACGGCTATCCAAATGAAAACAGGCTACTGGTCTAGTCTCTTGACCCCCTTGACCAATTTGATTGTCAACGGAACCTTGCTGGTGATTATCTGGAATGGTTATCTTTCTATCCAGGGAGGATGGCTCAGTCAGGGTGCCTTGATTGCCCTAATCAACTATCTCTTACAGATCTTGGTAGAGTTGATTAAACTAGCCATGCTGATTAATTCACTCAACCAGTCCTATATATCAGCTAAGCGAATTGAGGAAGTCTTCGCTGAAGAACCTGAAGATATTCATTCTGAGATTCAGGTGGGGAAAATGTCTCGGAATCAAGTTTTACATGTTCATCACTTGAGCTTTACCTACCCAGATGCTGCCCAACCATCCTTGAGAAATCTTTCTTTTGATATGCAGCAAGGAGAAATTCTTGGAATTATCGGAGGAACTGGTTCTGGTAAGTCAACCTTGGTACAGGTTTTACTTGGTTTGTACAAACCAGATAAAGGAACAGTGGCCCTCTATCAGGCTGCGAATAGTCCTCAAAATCTTGCTCAATGGCGTTTCTTGGATGGCCTATGTTCCTCAAAAAGGTTGAACTTTTTAAAGGGACTATTCGTTCTAATTTGACTCTGGGTATGGAAGAGCCTGTCTCGGACCAAGAACTCTGGCAGGCCTTGGAAATTGCTCAGGCCAAGGACTTTGTCAGCGATAAGGAAGGTCAGCTGGACGCAGAGGTTCAAGCAGGCGGTCGAAATTTCTCAGGTGGGCAAAAGCAACGCTTGTCGATTGCCCGAGCAGTCTTGCATCGAGCACCATTTCTCATTTTGGATGATGCGACTTCAGCCCTTGATACCATCACCGAGTCCAATCTTCTAAAGGCTGTTCAGGAAAACTTGCCTGATACTAGTTTGATTTTGATTTCCCAACGAACTTCGACCTTGAAGATTGCTGATCAAATTCTCCTTTTAGAGAAAGGTCAGCAATTAGCGCTCGGAAATCATGAGGAATTAATGAAATCTAGTCAAGTCTATCGTGAAATCAATGCATCCCAACATGGAAAGGAGGACTAGAATGAAAGGTAAACATGCAAGTCAAACCCTCAAACAATTGGCAAAAGATTTGCAAGTCATCCCGTCCTTCTTTTTCCTGGCTTTCTTAGGAACCATTGCTCAAAGTGGCCCTATCAATCTATCTTCCAATCTTGATTGGACAAGTAATGACCAAGTTCTAGTGACAGGCTCATCTCAGCTATTTTTGGCAGATTTTTCTCCAAATGATTTTGGTGGTCATAGGAAATACACTAGTTCAATGGGCCAATCCTCCTATACAACCGCCTCATTTTCTCCTATACCAGAGATTTACGTGAAAAAATCATTCAAAAACTCCATCGTCTTCCGATTGCCCTTGTAGACAGACAGGGGAGTGGAGAAATGGTCAGCCGTGTGACGACAGATATTGAACAGTTGGCAGCGGGATTGAATATGATTTTCAACCAATTTTTTTATCGGAGTTCTGATGATTTTGGTCAGTATCCTTGCTATGCTTCAAATTCATCTTTTGATGACTTTATTAGTTCTGCTCTTAACACCTCTGTCTATGGTCATTTCACGCTTTAGTGCCAAGAGATCCTACCATCTCTTTCAAAAACAGACAGAGTCTAGGGGGATTCAAACCCAGCTGATAGAGGAATCCCTTACCCAACAGACTATTATCCAGTCTTTCAATGCCCAAGAAGAATTTATCCAAAAACTTCATGAGGCAAACGATACTTATGCAGGATATTCTCAGTCGGCCATCTTTTATTCATCGACAGTCAATCCTTCGACTCGTTTCGTCAATGCCCTCATTTATGCCTACTAGCTGGCGTTGAGTGCCTTCCGTATGCATGGTGGGTTCCACTTTAACAGTTGGACGTTTAGTGACCTTTTTGAATTATGTACAGCAGTATACCAAGCCCTTTAACGATATTTCATCAGTCTTAGCTGAGTTGCAAAGTGCTCTAGCTTGTGCAGAACGTGTTTATACTGTTTTAGAAAGCCCTGAGATTACAGAAACTGGCCTTAAAGAATTGAACAGCGACCAAGTCAAGGGAGCTATTTCCTTTAAGCATGTTTCTTTTGGCTACAACCCTGAAAATATCTTAATTAAGGACTTGTCTATTGATATTCCAGCTGGTAGTAAGGTTGCTATCGTTGGACCAACGGGTGCTGGGAAATCTACCCTCATCAATCTCCTCATGCGTTTTTATCCGATTAACTCTGGAGATATTTTTACTGGATGGCCGTTCCATTTATGACTATACCCGAGCTTCTCTTCGACAGCAGTTTGGGATGGTGCTTCAAGAAACCTGGCTCAAGCAAGGAACCATTCATGACAATATTGCTTTTGGATATCCTGAAGCAAGCCGAGAGCAGGTTATTGCAGCAGCCAAGGCAGCAAATGCGGACTTCTTTATCCAACAGTTGCCACAGGGTTATGATACCAAGCTTGAAAATGCAGGTGAATCCTTATCTGTTGGTCAAGCTCAGCTTTTAACTATTGCCCGTGTCTTTCTAGCTATTCCTAAGATTCTTATCTTAGATGAAGCGACTTCATCCATCGATACCCGTACCGAGGTTTTGGTTCAGGATGCCTTTGCCAAACTCATGAAGGGGCGGACAAGTTTCATAATCGCCCACCGTTTGTCAACCATTCAGGATGCTGATTTGATTCTTGTCTTGGTGGATGGTGATATTGTCGAACATGGCAATCATCAAGAACTCATGGCGAGAAAAGGTAAATATTATCAAATGCAAAGAAGCAGCTGCTTTTAGTCCAGAATAGACTTTAATCGTTTATAAAGCAAATAAACAAATAAGAAAAGTTGCCTTCGGGTGACTTTTTGTTACAATAGCTAGAAAAATTATCTAGTATGAAAGCTAATACTCAATGAAAATCAAAGAGCAAACTAGGAAGCTAGCAGCAGGTTGCTCAAAGCACTGCTTGAGGTTGTAGATAGAACTGACGAGTCAGTAACATATATACGGCAAGGCGACGTTGACGCGGTTTGAATTTGATTTTTCGAAGAATATAATTTAGAAAAAGGAGCCTATTGATGAAAGTCTTTCAGCATGTAAATATCGTGACTTGTGACCAAGATTTCCATGTCTACCTGGATGGTATCTTAGCTCTTGAAAATTCTCAAAATCGTCTATGTCGGTCAGGAAAAATCAAGAAATTCTCAAGCAAGCAGATCAAATCATGAGACTATCAGGGTGCTTGGATTATGCCTGGTTTGGTTAACTGCCATACCCACTCTGCAATGACAGGCTTGAGAGGATTCGTGATGATAGCAATCTCCACGAATGGCTGGAGGACTATATCTGGCCAGCAGAAGCAGAATTCACACCAGAGATGACTACAAAAACCGTCAAAGAGGCTCTGACAGAGATGCTCCAGTCAGGAACGACAACATTCAATGATATGTATAGTCAATTGAAACAAAGAAAAGGACAAAAGAGCCTCGTAAAAAAAGTATTACAACTTGGTAATACCTTTTTGAGGTGCTTTTTGATATGAGCCCATGTTTTCTCAATAGGATTGTACTCAGGTGAGTAGGGAGGAAGTGGTAAAAGTTTATGCCCAAATTCTTCACATAAGAGCTCTAGCTTACCCATTCTATGGAATCTTGCATTATCCATAATAATAACTGATGGTGTGTTTAATGTTGGTAGAGAAACTTCGAAACCAAGCTTCAAAAAGTCGCTCGTCATCGTATCTTCGTAAGTCATTGGAGCGATTAACTCACCATTTGTTAGCCCTAGCAACCAGTGAGATCCTCTGATATTTTCTTCCAGATATTTTACCTCTTATTAACTGACCTTTTAATGAGCGACCATATTCTCGATAAAAATAAGTATCGAATCCTGTTTCATCAATATAAACAGGTGCTAGATGCTTTAAACTATTAAATTTTTTAAGAAATAAAGCTACTTTTTCTGGGTCTTGTTCATAGTAGGTGTGATTCTCGAGTGCATCCCATAGCTTTGAGAGCATAGTGGATAGTAGTTGGATGACAGCCAAATTCAGAAGCTATTTCCAGTCAAATAAGCGTCTGGATTGTCAGTAAGATAGTTTTTTAAGTCTATCTCTATCAACCTTTCTTGGTTTTGTTCCTTTTTACTTGATGGTTTAGCTCTCCTGTTTTTCTTTTTAGCTTTAACCAGCAATAAATGGTATTACGTGAGATTTGGAAAACGTGTGACGCTTCTGTTATACTGCCTGTTCGCTCACAATAAGCGAGAACTTTTTACGAAAAATCTATTGAATATGCCATAAGAATATTATACCACATTATGTACTGTTTTAGGTTCAATTGACTATACAACAATAAAAGAATTAAAGAAACTAAAAGGACTTAGTCCTGTGCAATATAGGACTAAATCCTTTGGGCAAAGTTAATTGTCTAACTCTTTTGAGATCAGTACATTTTGTCCCAACCTCTTTTTCTAGATTAAACTTTTTGGAGTCCTTGGACAGCATCATGATTGATGAGTATTGCCCATATTCTGTAGGACAGAACGACTGATATCACTATCATCCGCAAATTCGCGCATACGTGCCAACAACCAAGCTGGATAAAGGCTAGGTTGATCTTCTACATCAACTAAGACTGTCAGATAGTACTGATCATTCATCTTATAGAGTTCTGAAGTTTCCATTTGGTAGTCAACCGTTTTGGCAAAAAGAAACCAAACTAGATAAATCGTCAAAACGTAAGATGTAGTAGATATAAGGCTCTCTTTTTCCTTCTTCTACTTCGAGGGCTTCATCAAGCGCTGCTTCTTCTTCCTTTTCAACCTGCTCTAAAGATTGAATAGCTTCAATATCATCTTTAGTTTTTTCTGCCATGGTTTTCTCCAAGGTTTTTAAAAACTCATCTGGAGACATTTTAGCCAACTCATCCATATCAGGAAGATCTGCCAAATCGTCAAAATCTAAATTCTGGTCGATCTTAGATTTTGTCACAAAAACATCAACCTTGTCTGGCTTAGGTGTTACTCGAAAACTAAGCATACCTGTATCCAAGAAGCTATCTGGCATCTCTAGCTCATCCAAGATTGCATAGAAAAATTCTTCTGTTTTCTCTTGTGGAACGAGAAAGTCTGCGATTTCCATTCCACGATCCATCAAATCTTCTAAAGACATGGTGATTTTTAAAGTCGTATCACTGATTTGTTTCATTTTCATAGTTCGTAACCTCATACTTTTCAATTCTATCTATTATACAAGATTTCACAAATTTTATCAAAAAGAATGGCGTTGGAATGTGATATAATACTAGTATCGAGTAATTTCTCAAAGTAACTTCCACTTTCCTGACCGAAGTGGAAATTAGTCTAAAACGGATTTTTATGGTGGAATTAAGTGTGAGACGTTTGTGATAGAAATGAGGTCTACTATGACAAAACATAAACACCTTACCCTTTCAGACCGTAATGATATCCAATTAGGTTTAGAGCGCGGTGAAACCTTCAAAGCTATCGGGCAACTTATTCTAAAAGACCCGACTACTGTTTCCAAAGAAGTCAAACGAAACAGACTAGTCAGAGAGTCTACGTGTGATAACCTCCCTTGTCCTTTACTCGACAAAGCTCCCTTTGTCTGTAATGGATGTCCTAAAAGAAGACAAAACTGTGGCTATCAGAAAATCTTCTACCTCGCCAAACAAGCTCAAAAGCAGTACGAACAAACTCTTGTCGAAGCTCGTGAAGGAACTCCTCTTAATTCTCAGACTTTCTGGGACATGGATAAAATCATTTCTGATGGGGTTAAAAAGGGACAACACATCTATCATATTCTGAAAACTCATAACCTTGATGTCAGCTCCTCAACCGTCTATCGACATATCCGAAAAGGATACTTATCTATCGCTCCTATTGACCTAGCCAGAGCCGTTAAATTCAAAGAAAGACGGAAAAGTAAGCTGCCTTCCATCCCTAAAGAAGCTAAAAAAGGCCGTTCCTATGAGGATTTTCAAAACTATTTAGTCCTTAACCAACTAAACTCTTGGCTGGAAATGGATACAGTTATGGGCAGAATGGGAGGTAAAGTCCTACTCACCTTCAATCTCTCTTTCTGTAACTTTATCTTTGCTAGGCTTCTGGATAATAAAACTGCCCTTGAAGTTACCAAACACCTCTATGACATCAAGAACACTCTTCACCAAGCTGACAAAGATTTCTTCCAACTTTTTCCTGTCATCCTGACAGATAATGGTGGAGAGTTTGCCAGGGTCGATGATATCGAAATGGATGTGCGAGGAGAGAGTAAACTCTTCTTTTGTGATCCTAATCGCTCTGACCAGAAAGGGAGAATTGAGAAAAATCACACACTAATTCGTGACATTCTACCTAAGGGAACTTCTTTTGACAATTTAACTCAAGAGGACATCAATCTCGTCTGCTCTCATGTCAACAGTGTCAAACGTGCTGCTTTGAATGGAAAGTCAGCCTATGAGCTCTTTGCCTTTACTTACGGAGAAGAGATTCCTAAGCTTCTCGGCATTTCTAAAATACCTGCAGAAGACGTCTGTCAGTCGTCTAAATTACTCCAACATAAAATCTAAAAACTAACCAAAAACCCCATTCAAACGTCTCACACTAACTTCCACCATAGCGGAACTTAATCTGAAACGCTTTCAGATGAGAGGATTTTGTGCGCTCTTTTTTTCGATTCCTTTTGGCTATATAGTCACTTAGTTTATAAAATACATGTTATAATAAAGCTATGGCATATAGTACAGATTTTAAACAACGAGCATTAAATTACATCAAAGAGGGACACAGCCATGTCGAGGCAGCTAAAGTTTTTGATGTAGGCGTCAGAACTCTCTTCACATGGGAAAAGAAATTACGTGAACAAGGACACTTAGAGCGGAAAAAGCGAGTCGTCAAAAAGCGAAAGATTCCTTTAGAGGAATTGAAAGCCTTTGTAGAGGCTCATCCAGATGCTTTCTTACGGGAAATTGCGGCACATTTTGCTTGTGCTGTCCCTTCAGTATGGGCAGCTTTAAAGCAGATTCATGTCACTTTAAAAAAAGACGACTAGCTTTAAGGAACAAGATCCAGAGAAAGTCGCTGAGTTTCTTGATATTTTGAGATAACCTAAAAGATTTACCAGTCGTATATATTGACGAAACAGGGAATCGACCGCTACCACTATCGTCCTCATGCACGGGCTCCTAGAGGGGAGAAAGTCTATGAAAAGATTAGCGGACGGCGTTTTGAGCGGACTTCGATTGTTGCAGGACAAGTAGATGGAGAGTTTATAGCTCCCATGATTTACAAGGAAAGTATGACGAGCGATTTCTTTGTGGAGTGGTTCAAAACTCAACTTCTACCTGCTTTGAAGACCCCTCATGTCATTGTCATGGACAATGCTAGTTTTCATCCCAAGAACATTTTGGATGAACTTTGCATTCAAGATAAACACTTTTTCTTACCTTTACCACCTTATTCACCAGACTTGAATCCTATTGAGCAAGCTTGGGCTGTCTTGAAAAAGAAAGTGACAGATTTATTAAGGGAAGTACCCAATATCTTTGAATCATTAGAGCGCTTTTTTAAAACTAAATAACTATAAAAGCGATGAAATCAAGCATTAGTAAAACCAGTGGAACTTACCCTGACACGGATTTCCACTGGTTTTTAGGATTTTTATCAGATTAACTTCCACTTTTATTGGCGATGGAAGTTAGTTTGGGAATTTAGCTAATACTAGTATCTAGTTTAGAATATAGAAAAGAAAGTTTTCATGAAAAAAATATAAAAGTTAATGCTTTGGCTAGCTTTGCTGGTCAATATCTTGAATATCGTTTTTCCTTTGATTACTAATCCCTATCTAACGCGGATTCTAGCAAATCGAATTACAGTTACTTCAACACTGCCAACACCTGGGCAAGCTTTGTCATTCCACTCGCTGCCTTTGGGATTTTACAATTATGGGATTCGAGCCATTAGTAAGGTTAAGGATGATAAGAATAAGATCAATTATGTCTTTTTCTAAGTTGTTCTATATCTCAGTCATTACTTCAATTCTGACAACAGCTATTTACTTCCTCTTTATTCATTTTGATACTAGTATTGTCAATCTGAAAATCCTTTACTATATCCTTGGAATTCAGGCCCTCTTCCAATTTCTGAATATCGAATGGATGAATGAAGCCTACGATAACTATTCTTTTATCCTTTATAAAACACTAGTTATCCGAATTGGAATGTTAGTGGCTATCTTTGCCTTCGTTAAGACACCTGATGATATCGTTCCTTATGCTACCATCATGAGTGCGACAACCATCATCAACTATCTGCTCAGCTTCCTCTGGATTAAACGAGAGGTCTCCTTTGTTAAGATTGAGTTCATCGAACTTCTCAAGTCATCTAAACCTCTCCTAACTATGCTCCTTCTAGCAAATGCTAATATGCTCTATACCTTGCTAGACCGTATGTTTATTACCAAAGGACCTGATGAGAATTACATCTCATACTACACCATCGCCTCCAGTATCGTTATGCTGATCGCTAGTGTCCTTAGCGGAGCTATCAACGTCAGCATCCCACGACTTGGTTATTATCTAGGAAAAAAAGATTTTACTTCTTATAAAAATTTGGTCAATCAGGGCGCATCCCTCTTTTACTTCCTCATGATTCCTACCAGTATTGGTATTATGGTTTTAGGAACCTATGCTACAGTTATTTACTAGACTTCCTGCGAAACTAAAATCCTAGTTCACGGTTGATAATGCCAGCAATCAAATTCATTCGTAATCCGAAACGTTTACGTCGATTTCGATAGGTTGTTGAAAATATTTTAAACGTTTTTACTTTGGCAAAAATATTCTCAACCTTGATTCTCTCTTTAGATAGCGCATGGTTATAGGCTTTATCTTCAAGAGTTAGTGGGCTTAAGTTTGCTTGATTTCCTCGGAGTTTGTGCTTGAGGATATATCTTCATGAGTCCTTGATAACCACTGTCAGCCAAGATTTTACCAGCTTGTCCGATATTTCTGCGACTCATTTTGAACAATTTCATATCGTGGCAAATAGTTCACAGCGATATCCAAAGAAACAATTCTCCTTGGCTTGTAACAATCGCCTGAGCCTTCATAGCATGATATTTTCTTTTTTACCAGAATAATTGGCTAGTTGATTTTTTTAGGACGATTGATTTTTACCTCTGTTGCATCCACAATCACCGTATCCTCAGCACTAAGATGAGTTTTTGAAATCGTAAAGCCACTTTGAATAAGAGTTGCTTCAACCCATTGACTCCGACGGATTAAGTTGCTTTTCGTGAATGCCAAAAATCAGCCGCAATTTGTTCATAAGTGCGGTATTCTCGCATGTATTGAAGAGTAGCCATGAGGAGATCTTCTAAGCTTAACTTAGGGGTTCGTCCACCTTTTGCGTGTTTACGTTGATAAGCTGTTTTTAACACAGCTAACATCTCTTCAAAAGTAGTGCGCTGAACACCAACAAGGCGCTTAAATCGTGCATCAGTTAATGGTTTACTTGATTCATAATTCATAGTTTTATTGTATCATATTTTTGTTTCGCAGGAAGTCTACTCTTCTGAGAAATATCTAGAAAGCCGGAATTGTAACAAGTGTCTTTGCCTTTCGTACCATTATCTGGGCCATCGAATTGATCCTTGCTAAACAAATTATCTTTATCAATGACCATGAAAATCACTTGACTGCTTTCTACTTTATCGGAGGTGGTGCAAATATTCTATTTAACTCCTTGCTGTTTTTCAATAATATCTTCACCCCTGAATACTACATTGGAACAACCGTTCTAGCTGAAGCAATTGTGGTTCTGCTAGAGATTCGCTTTATTAAGAAGTACAAACTATTGGATTTGAAAGAGATTTTTCAACCTTAACTCGCTACACAATTGTGTCACTTGGTTTCATCCCAATTTATTTTGTTTTTAAAACCCTCTTCCAAGTTCATAGCTACGAAGTTACGATGAATATGATCTGCATGGTTCTTTCTACAATCGCAGCTTGTGGCATCTATTACGCTATCACACTCTTTATTATCAAAGATAAAACACTTCATTATGCACTTGATCTAGTTCGTGCTAAGATTAAAAGAGGATAGAGGTCATTAGCCTTCTCAAAAATGTTCAAATTAAATATTACGTAACAAAAAGAAGACCTTACAGAGTCTTCTTTTTTCTATACATCCCACACAATAAATACTCACTCAGCAATCTTGTTAGAGCAAACGAAGTCAAGTCGATACTGACTCTAGCTTAAAAATCACTTTATAAATCTACTGTTAGTGCCTTCCAGCTTCACGACTTGCTCACCTGCAATGTAGACGTCATCAACATCACTGGATTTGACAGCATAGACTAGGTGAGACAGCATGTTTTCTTGAGGTTGGAGATGGATTTTCCCTTGGGGTTGGATAACGAGAAAATCTGCTTGCTTGCCGACTTCTAGGCTACCAATCTCATCTTCCATTCCTAGTACCTTAGCTCCTTCAATCGTCAGTGCCTTGAGAGCAGTTTCAATAGGAAATTGACTAGCATCACCGCTCTTCATTTTTCTGTAAAAGGGCCGCCGTGCGTCCTTCCTCAAACATGTCCAGGTTATTATTAGAAGCAACCGAGTCTGTCGCAATTCCGACTGGCACACCTGCCTGTTGAAGTTGAACGACAGGTGCAATCCCTGAAGCTAGTTTAAGGTTGCTGATAGGATTGTGGGCGATAGCGACTTGCGAATCTGCCAAGCGGGTAATTTCTGCTTCATTTAACTCCACACCGTGGGCAAATACAGCCTGATGATCTAAATAGCCAAGTTCATCTAGAAAGGCTATTGGACGTTTGCCATAACGTTTCAGGATAATGCCTGACTCTTCTTTTGTTTCTGCCACATGAATATGAAGTGGAATATCCTCTTCTTTTGCTAGGTTCAAACTAGCCTCTAACAATTCTCGACTACAACTGTAGGGCGAATGAGGAGCCACCATAACCTTGAAATTGGGATCCTGATAGCCTTTGATTGTCCCTGATGACAGCACGAGTTTTTGCTATAGTCTCATCAGTCGTCTCCATTTCTGAAGAAAAGAGAGTTGGAGAAAAATAGCAACGCATCTTGGATGCCTTGACTGCTTCATAAATCTTCTCTATCTCTACTCCATTCGGATTGTATAGAAGAGTGAATCTATAATAGTACATTACGACTGCTAAAAATATTTCTAGAAATTAGTTTGACTTTTTCTAATCGAATTGTTCATACTTTATTTCAATTTACTATATGACTTAAGGAAAATAAAGTGCCACTGATGATATTGTGGTCTACTTGGAAAAGCTTTTGAATTTAACCTAAAATATGGTAGAATAACAATTATTAAAATTTGAAGGAGACATTTGAGGAAGACAAAAACACTAGCGCAAATTGCTGGAATTATTGGGACTATCTCAGGCTCACTCTTGGCAATTTTGCCAGTCGTAATATTAATGGTTGCATCTATTTTTGCGAATGAAGATTTTGCAGGAGTAGTTTTAGCGATTATCTTCATTGTTTTTACCTTAGTAAAAATCGCAACTCTCATTCTTGGAATTCTCTCTCTAATCTACTATAAGGATGATAAGCGCATATCAATGGCGCCATCTGTTTTGTTAATCGTAGGTTCTGTGGTAGGATTGATTCCATTTTTAGGCTGGATTGGTGGAATTGTCATTGTCATCGGTGGCGCCCTATTCCTAACAAGTTTGAAACAATTTCAAGTTCAAGAATAGTTGTTTATTGAGAGAAGGGGAGGTCACCTCTTCTCTTTTTAGTCGATTTTGACTAGCTTTTTTGTGAAAAATTGTGTAAAATAGAATAGATAAACGAGGGAAACCTCGGAAAATAAAAGGAGTATCCATCAAATGGTAAAATTGGTTTTTGCTCGCCACGGTGAGTCTGAATGGAACAAAGCTAACCTTTTCACTGGTTGGGCTGATGTTGATTTGTCTGAAAAAGGAACACAACAAGCGATTGACGCTGGTAAATTGATCAAAGAAGCTGGTATCGAATTTGACCAAGCTTATACTTCAGTATTGAAACGTGCAATCAAAACAACTAACTTGGCTCTTGAAGCATCTGACCAATTGTGGGTTCCAGTTGAAAAATCATGGCGCTTAAACGAACGTCACTACGGTGGTTTGACTGGTAAAAACAAAGCTGAAGCAGCTGAACAATTTGGTGATGAGCAAGTTCACATCTGGCGTCGTTCATACGATGTATTGCCTCCTGCAATGCCTCATGATGACGAATACTCAGCACATACTGACCGTCGTTACGCTTCACTTGACGACTCAGTTATCCCAGATGCTGAAAACTTGAAAGTGACTTTGGAACGTGCCCTTCCATTCTGGGAAGACAAAATCGCTCCAGCACTTAAAGATGGTAAAAACGTATTCGTAGGAGCTCACGGTAACTCAATCCGTGCCCTTGTAAAACACATCAAACGCTTGTCAGACGACGAAATCATGGACGTGGAAATCCCTAACTTCCCACCATTGGTATTCGAATTCGACGAAAAATTGAACGTAGTTTCTGAATACTACCTTGGAAAAATAAAAAAATTGTAAGTCTAGGATTGATTTATATCGATCTCAAAAAGTTACACAAATAATTTAAGCAAAGGATTTAGTTCTGTCTTGCACAGAGCTGGAGTCCTTTTAGTTTGATTTTTATACTCTTTGAAAAATCTCTTCAAACCACGTCAGCGTCGCTCTACCGTATATGTAGGATACTGACTACGTCAGTTCCATCTACAACCTCAAAACAGTGTTTTGAGCTAACTTCGTCAGTTATATCCACAACCTCAAAACGGTGTTTTTGAGCAACCTGCGGCTAGCTTCCTAGTTTGCTCTTTGATTTTTCATTGAGTATTAACTTTTTAAGTATAGTGGATTGAACCTAGAATAGTAGGCTACGGATTCTAAAACATTTATAGAAATTCATTTGACTTTCCTAATTTCTTTGTTCATATCTTATTTTAATCCACTATAATAGTCAATACTGTTTACAATCTCATGTCACACTCGATTCAGAGGCTTAAACATTTTTCATAGCCTTAGAACGAGATCCCATTTCAAGCACTAAAGAAGGGAATCATCGTGTCCTTTTTATTTATAAAAAAATACTTGTTATTAAAAATTGATGATAAAAATCATGGTGCTATTCCCATCCTTGGTAGCTATGAGAGATAGTATACTCAGATTGGTCAATTTTGAAAGCCTCTGCTAACATGCCGTTCACTTGTTTTTGATTTGTTGAAGTAGAAAGGGTATAAGTGCTCATTCATTATTAAAGTCATATAATGCTGACCAGAAACCAGAGAAAAATCTAACATTTAGAGTGTAGGTCATTCCTGTTTTTTACCAGCAAACTCTCCTCCATTATCTGTAAGATTCATTTTGAAAAATTAGTAAAATGGTATAATAAATGGAAAAGATTCACTGAAAGTGAATTGGACTTTCAGAAAAAGAGAGCTTTTTAAAGCTCTATAAACAAGTTGAAGTGACTATTCGGAGGAAAAATGAATACTATTAAACTAACAACACTTGGGGGTGTACGTGAAAATGGTAAAAACATGTACATCGCAGAAATTAACGATTCGATTTTTGTATTAGATGCAGGTTTGAAATATCCTGAAAATGAACAGTTGATGTCGATGTCGTTATTCCAAATATGGACTATTTGTTTGAAAATAGCGACCGTATTGCTGGGGTTTTCTTAACACACGGGCATGCGGATGCGATTGGCGCCCTTCCTTATCTCTTGGCAGAAGCTAAGGTTCCTGTATTTGGCTCAGAGTTGACCATCGAACTGGCTAAACTCTTTGTTAAGGGAAATGACAGCGTCAAGAAATTTGATGATTTCCATGTGATTGATGAAAAATACAGAGATTGATTTTGGTGGAACGATAGTGTCCTTTTTCCGTACAACCCACTCTATTCCAGAAAGTTTGGGTGTGGTTTTTGAAAAACATCTGAAGGCAACATCGTCTATACAGGAGATTTCAAGTTTGACCAAACAGCTAGTGAATCTTATGCCACTGACTTTGGACGTTTAGCCGAAATTGGTCGTGAAGGAGTCCTGGCTCTTCTAAGTGATTCTGCGAATGCAGATAGCAATATCCAAGTAGCCAGTGAAAATGAAGTTGGTGTAGAAATCACGCAAACCATCTCTGACTGGGAAGGACGTATCATCGTTGCTGCAGTTGCAAGTAACCTTTCTCGCATTCAGCAGGTTTTTGACGCAGCTGCAGAGACAGGACGCCGTGTTGTCTTGACAGGATTTGATATTGAAAAATATCGTCCGTACAGCTATTCGTCTGAAAAATTGTCTCTAGCAAGTGAAAAATCTTTTGATTAAACCAAAAAGATATGTCGCGTTTTGAAGATCGTGAGTTGATCATTCTTGAAACTGGACGTATGGGTGAACCAATTAACGGCCTACGCAAGATGTCTATCGGTCGTCACCGTTATGTTGAAATCAAAGAAGGTGACCTAGTTTATATCGTTACAACACCATCAATCGCCAAGGAAGCGGTTATGGCGCGTGTAGAAAATATGGTCTACCAAGCAGGTGGAGTTGTCAAGCCAATTACTCATAGCTTTGCGTGTGTCAGGACATGGAATGCGCGTGATTTGCAATTGATGATCAATCTCTTGCAACCTCAGTATCTCTTCCCTGATCCAAGGAGAATACCGTGAGTTGGATGCCCATGCTAAGGCTGCTATGGCAGTTGGTATGCTACCAGAACGTATTTTTATCCCTAAAAAAGGGACTACTATGTCTTACGAGCATGGCGACTTTGTTCCATCTGGTGCAGTTACAGCAGGCGATGTTTTGATTGACGGAAATGCTATTGGAGATGTTGGGAATGTCGTCCTTCGTGACCGTAAGGTCTTGTCAGAAGATGGGATTTTCATCGTGGCTATCACTGTTAACCGTCGTGAGAAAAATCATTGCTAAAGCTCGAGTGCACACGCGTGGATTTGTCTATCTCAAGAAGAGCCGTGATATCTTGCGCGAAAGTACAGAGTTAGTCAATCAAACAGTAGAAAACTATCTACAAGGTGAAGAGTTTGATTGGGCAGAACTCAAAGGTAAGGTACGTGATCATTTGGCCAAGTTCCTCTTTGACCAAACCAAACGTCGCCCAGCTGTCTTACCAGTAGTCATGGAAGCAAAAATAGGATCAAATAGCAAGAGAAAGTCGAGTTTCGGCTTTTTCTTATCTTAAAATGAATAAGGAGCAAGCTAGGCAGTAATGAAGATTGAGTATTACTCAGAAGTTTTTAGACATGGAGTGGGGAGTGAATGTTCTCTACCCTGATGCGTCTCGGGTTGAGGAGTCAGATTCTACGGATATTCCTGTTCTTTATCTCCTTCATGGGATGTCAGGGAATCACAACAGTTGGCTCAAACGGACCAATGTAGAGCGCTTGTTGCGGGGGACCAATCTGATTGTTGTCATGCCTAATACAAGTAACGGTTGGTATACAGATACTCAGTATGGCTATAACTACTATACAGCTCTAGCAGAAGAACTGCCTAAAGTGCTCAAACGTTTCTTCCCTAATATATCTAGCAAGCGTGAAAAACTTTTATCGCTGGCCTTTCAATGGAGGCTACGGTTCCTTTCAAGTTGGCTTTGTCAACCAATCGTTTCTCACACGCAGCTAGTTTTTCTGGTGCTCTTAGTTTCGAAGAGTTTTTCCAGAAAGTCAGAAATCTTGGAACGCTTGCTTACTGGCGAGGAGTTTTTGGAAAGCTTGATAACTGGGAAACTAGTCCTTATTCACTTGAAACCCTTGCTAAAAAGTCAGACAAGAAGACCAAGCTTTGGGTTTGGTGTGGCGAGCAAGATTTCTTGTATGCTGCCAATAACCTCGCGGTGAAGAACCTCAAAAAATTTGGTTTTGATGTGACTTATAGCCATAGTGCAGGAACTCATGAATGGTATTATTGGGAAAAACAATTGGAACGGTTTTTGGCTACACTGCCGATTGATTTTGTTTTGGAAGAACGCTTGTCTTAGTTTTAGTTTTCTTTCAGCTTACTCGAGTAAAATAAGGAATCTATCTTTAGAATGGGAATCCATGGCTTAAAAGATGGATTCTTATTTTTAGAAAGGCGGGAAATCATGTTCTGGATTATTCGTGTTCTATGTCGATTGTTACTAGGATTTAGGGCATGTTCTGGCGCCTTGTGTGGACTCTTGTAGTCTTAATTCTCATTGCTTTAGGGATTCTCTGGTATGTGACGGGAGATTTATCTGGTGTCTTCAATCAAGCGGGGCAACTAGTTCAAGTTGGTCAAGCAGGTTGGCATCAATGGCAAGAAACTGGTAAGTTGCAAGGCTTGTCTCAGACCGATCATCATCAAGATTCAGGAGTAAAATGGCCCCAAGCACAGGCGACAATTTATATTGATCCTCAAATGGATGCAACCTTTCAAAAGGCTTACGTTGAGGCTATTACCAATTGGAATCAGACTGGTGCTTTTTAATTTTGTAGTTGTGACAGAACCCTGACCAAGCAACTATTTTTGCGACTGAAATGAATGATGGTTCCACATCTGTTGCCGGTGAGGCTGAGAGTCAGACAAATCTCCTAACCAAACAATTTACTTCAGTAACAGTTCGTTTGAATCATTATTATCTATCTAATCCAAACTATGGCTATACCTATGATCGCATCTTGCATACGGCCGAGCATGAGCTAGACATGCCATTGGCTTGAAACATACTAATGAAGTGTCAGTCATGCAGCCAGCAGGCTCTTATTATGGTATTCAGACTCAAGATGTTCAAGCAGTTCAAGAACTATATGAGTCTGGAGAATAAGTGATTTTCAAACGAAAAATAGAGCTCCCTGATGTAAGCAATGAGGGAGCTTTTTGCTATAATGGAACTATGAATAACTTGATTAAATCAAAACTGGAGCTCTTGCCGACCAGCCCTGGTTGTTACATTCACAAGGATAAAAACGGTACGATTATCTATGTAGGAAAGGCCAAAAATCTACGCAATCGTGTACGGTCCTATTTCCGTGGAAGTCATGATACCAAGACAGAAGCCCTGGTGTCTGAGATTGTAGATTTTGAGTTTATTGTCACGGAGTCCAATATTGAGGCCCTCCTTCTGGAAATCAACTTGATTAAGGAAAATAAGCCTAAATACAATATTATGCTCAAGGACGACAAGTCCTATCCTTTCATCAAAATTACCAACGAGCGCTATCCTCGCCTGATTATCACTCGTCAGGTCAAGAAAGACGGTGGTCTTTATTTTGGTCCCTATCCTGATGTGGGGGCGGCCAATGAAATCAAGCGACTTCTGGATCGGATTTTTCCTTTTCGTAAGTGTACCAATCCACCATCAAAGGTTTGTTTTTATTACCATATAGGGCAGTGCGTGGCTCACACCATCTGTAAGAAAGACGAGGCTTATTTCAAAGCTATGGCTCAAGAAGTCTCTGATTTTCTAAAGGGGCAGGATGACAAAATCATCGATGACCTCAAGGAAAAGATGAATGTGGCAGCTCAGAGCATGGAATTTGAGCGTGCGGCGGAATACCGTGATTTGATTCAGGCTATTGGAACCCTTCGAACCAAGCAGCGTGTTATGGCCAAGGATCTCCAAAATCGGGATGTCTTTGGCTACTATGTAGATAAGGGTTGGATGTGCGTCCAGGTCTCTTTGTCCGCCAGGGCAAGTTGATTGAACGCGATGTCAATCTCTTTCCTTACTACAATGATCCAGATGAGGATTTCTTGACCTATGTGGGACAATTTTATCAGGAAAAATCTCACTTAGTTCCCAATGAAATTTTGATTCCTCAGGATATTGATGAAGAAGCCGTTAAAGCCTTGGTGGATACTAAGATTCTCAAGCCCCAGCGTGGAGAGAAAAACAGCTGATCAATCTGGCTATCAAAAATGCGCGTGTAAGCTTGGAGCAAAAAATTTAACCTACTAGAAAAATCAGTTGAGAAGACACAAGGGCTATTGAAAATCTGGGGCGCTTGCTACAAAATTCCAACCCCAGTCCGTATCGAGTCCTTTGACAATTCCAATATCATGGGGACTAGTCCAGTTTCTGCCATGGTTGTTTTTGTCAATGGGAAACCGAGCAAGAAGGATTACCGCAAGTACAAGATAAAAACAGTTGTAGGGCCAGATGACTATGCAAGTATGCGAGAGGTTATCCGCAGACGCTATGGTCGAGTTCAACGTGAGGCTTTAACTCCGCCAGATTTGATTGTGATTGATGGTGGTCAAGGTCAGGTTAATATCGCTAAGCAGGTTATTCAAGAAGAGTTGGGGTTAGATATTCCCATTGCAGGTTTGCAAAAGAATGCTAAGCACCAAACCCATGAATTGCTCTTTGGAGATCCTCTTGAAGTGGTAGAGTTGTCTCGCAATTCTCAGGAATTTTTCCTCCTCCAACGCATTCAGGATGAGGTGCACCGCTTTGCCATCACCTTCCACCGTCAACTGCGCTCTAAAAATTCCTTCTCCTCTCAATTGGATGGAATTGAAGGCTTGGGTCCAAAACGCAAGCAGAATCTCATGAAACATTTCAAGTCTCTGACCAAAAATAAAGGAAGCAAGTGTGGATGAGATTGTCGAAGTTGGGGTACCAAGAGCAGTAGCAGAGGCTGTTCACCAACACTTGAATCCCAAAGAACACGTAGAACTAGCTCAGGTAGCTGAGTCACCTGCTGAATACAAGTGATAAAGTAACAAGGAAAGGTTTTTGCTTTAGCGAGTGCAAGCTAGTCAGAATTGTGGTAAAATAGATAAGATATGACTAAAGAATTTCATCATGTAACGGTCATGCTCCATGAAACCATTGATATGCTTGATGTAAAACCTGACGGTATTTTACGTTGATGCGACCTTGGGTGGAGCAGGCCATAGCGAGTATTTATTAAGTAAATTAGTGAAAAGGGCATCTCTATGCCTTTGATCAGGACCAGAATGCCATTGGCAATGCCCAAAAACGTCTGGCGCCTTATATAGAAAAAGGAATGGTCACCTTCATCAAGGACAACTTCCGTCATTTGCAGCTCCGTTTGCAGGAAGCAGGTGTGAAGAGATTGATGGTATTTGTTATGACTTGGGAGTCTCTAGCCCGCAGTTGGATCAGCGTGAGCGTGGTTTTTCTTATAAGAAGGATGCACCACTGGATATGCGGATGAACCAGGAGGCTAGCTTGACAGCCTATGAAGTGGTGAATCATTATGATTATCATGACCTGGTACGAATCTTTTTCAAATATGGAGAAGACAAGTTTTTCCAAACAGATCGCTCGGAAGATTGAACAGGCGCGTGAGCTGAAGCCGATTGAGACTACGACAGAATTGGCCGAGATTATCAAGTCTGCTAAACCTGCCAAGGAACTCAAGAAAAAGGTCATCCGCCAAGCAAATTTTTCAAGCTATCCGTATTGAAGTCAATGATGAACTTGGGGCTGCAGATGAGTCCATCCAACAAGCTATGGAATTACTAGCAGTGGACGGAAGAATCTCTGTCATTACCTTTCATTCACTGGAAGATCGTTTGACCAAGCAATTGTTCAAGGAAGCTTCAACAGTAGAAGTGCCAAAAGGCTTGCCTTTCATCCCAGATGATCTTAAGCCCAAGATGGAATTAGTCTCTCGCAAACCGATTCTACCAAGCAAGGAGGAGTTGAGGCTAATAATCGTTCCCACTCAGCCAAGTTACGAGTAGCTCGAAAAATTCATAAGTAAGGGGATAAAATGGTAGAAAAAAGAGAAACAACGAGCCAATTACTGCAAGCTCGTATCAAGAGATTTTCACGTGTTGAGAAGGCCTTTTACCTTTCGATTGCCATTACAGCTCTTGTCTTAGCCATCAGTGTGATCTATATGCAAAACCAAGCTCCCTGCAAGTTCAAAGTGATTTGACAACTGTCAACAGACAGATTGAGGAGAAAAAGACGGAGCTGGACGACGCTAAGCAAGAAGTCAATGAATTGATTCGCTCAGAACGTCTGGCGGGTGTCGCGGATTCGCAAGACTTGCAATTAAACAACGGAAATATCCGATCGGCGGAGTAATATATGAAAACATGGAAAAGAAAAAAATAGTACACTTTGCCATTAAGAATCGCAGAACTCCTCTAGAAAAACCGCAGACGAGTTGGAAAAAGCCTTAGTCTCTTGGCTGTCATTCTTTGCTGTTTTTTTGGTTAACTTTGCGGTGATTATTGGTACGGGAAAGAAGTTTGGTGTTGACCTGGTCAAAGAAGCATATAAGGTTCATCAAACAACTCGAACAGTCCCTGCTAAGAGGGGAACCATTTATGATCGTAATGGAACTCCGATTGCAGAAGATGCAACCTCCACAATGTTTATGCGGTCATTGATAAAGATTATAAGTCTGCGAATGGAGATATTCTATATGTTGAGGAATCTCAGTACAATAAGGTAGCCGAAATTTTTCCATAAGTACTTGGATATGGAGGAGACCTACGTCAAAGATCAACTCTCTCAACCCAATCTCAAACAGGTTTCCTTTGGTACTAAAGGAAATGGGATTACCTACGCAAATATGATGTCCATAAAAAAGGATCTAGAAGTTGCCAAGATTGAGGGAGTGGATTTTACTACAAGCCCCAATCGAAGTTATCCAAATGGGAAATTTGCTTCATCCTTCATTGGTCTAGCCCAGCTTCATGAAAATGAAGATGGTTCAAAGAGCCTTATTGGCACATCTGGTGTGAAAGCTCCTTGAATAGATTGTTAGCAGGGACAGATGGTATTATTACCTATGAAAAGGATCGTTTGGGGAATATCGTTCCAGGTACGGAACAAGTCACTCAACAAACCGTAGATGGAAAAGATGTCTACACGACCATATCTAGTCCTTTGCAATCCTTTATGGAAAGCCAAATGGATGCCTTCCAGGAAAAAGTGAAAGGCAAGTACATGACTGCGACCTTGGTTAGCGCCAAGACAGGAGAAATTCTGGCCACGACTCAAAGGCCGACCTTTGATGCTGATACCAAAGAAGGGATTACAGAGGACTTTGTTTGGCGTGATATCCTTACCAAAGTAACTATGAACCAGGTTCAACCATGAAGGTCATGACCTTAGCAGCAGCTATAGATAACAATACTTTCCCTGGAGGAGAATATTTCAACAGTAGTGAACTGAAGGTGGCGGATGCTACCATCAAAGACTGGGATGTCAATGAAGGTCTGACTAGTGGTGGAATGATGACCTTCTCGCAAGGTTTTGCTCACTCTAGTAACATTGGTATGACTCTCCTTGAGCAGAAAATGGGTGATGCTACTTGGTTAGACTATCTCAATCGTTTCAAATTTGGAGTTCCGACTCGGTTTGGGATGAGTGAAGAGTATGCTGGTCAACTCCCTGAAGATAATATCGTTAATATTGCCATGAGTTCCTTTGGTCAAGGGATTTCTGTTACGCAAACCCAGATGCTTCGTGCCTTTACGGCTATTGCCAATGATGGGGTTATGTTGGAGCCTAAATTTATCAGTGCCCTTTATGATCCAAATGATCAAACAGTACGTAAGTCACAAAAGGAAGTTGTGGGAAATCCTGTGTCCAAGGAAGCAGCTAGCCTGACTCGAGACCACATGGTGATGGTTGGTACAGATCCCTGCCTATGGTACAATGTACAATCATAGTACAGGAAAGGGACAATCAACGTTCCTGGCTATAATGTGGCATTGAAATCAGGGACTGCCCAGATTGCGGATGAACAAAATGGAGGATATCTAAAAGGTTCAACCAACTATATTTTCTCAGTTGTCTCTATGCACCCAGCTGAAAATCCAGATTTCATCCTCTATGTGACCGTTCAACAGCCAGAACATTACTCAGGAATACAGTTAGGAGAATTTGCCAACCCTATTCTGGAAAGAGCTTCAGCAATGAAAGATACACTCAATCTTCAATCAACAGCCAAAAGCTTGGATCAGGTAACATCTACAACTAGTTATGCCATGCCAGAAATGAAGGATTATAGCCCTGGAGATCTAGCTGAAGAACTCCGTCGTAACCTTGTACAACCAATTGTTATCGGTTCAGGAACAAAAATCAAAGAAAGCTCTGTAGCAGAAGGAACCAATCTAGACGCCAATCAGCAAATCTTACTCCTTTCAGATAAGGTAGAAGAGATGCCTGACTTATATGGCTGGTCTAAGAAAAATGTTGAAACCTTTGCCAAATGGCTGAATATCCAAGTTGAGTTTGAAGGCACAGGAGAAACTGTTAAAAAGCAAAGTGTTCGTGCCAATACAGCTTTAAAAGATTTACAGAAAATAAAAATAACATTAGGAGATTAGAATGCTTATTTCTATCTTTGCTGGAGTGATTGCCTTTATTCTAACAGTCATAGGAATTCCAGCCTTTATCCGTTTTTACCATAAAGCACAGATTACCGGTCAACAGATGCATGAGGATGTCAAACAACACCAAGCAAAAGCCGGGACACCAACAATGGGAGGACTCGTCTTTCTCCTAGCAGGAGTTTTAGTTAGTCTGGTCCTTGCTCTCGTGACTAATCAATTAACCAATAATGTCGGAATGATCCTCTTTATCCTGGTCTTATATGGTTTGGTCGGTTTCTTGGATGATTTCCTCAAGGTTTTCCGTAAAATCAACGAAGGACTTAATCCTAAACAGAAGCTCTTGCTCCAGTTAGTCGGAGGAGTGATCTTTTATTTCTTCTATGAAAGAGGTGGAGATATCTTAAATGTATTTGGTTATCCCTTGCATTTAGGTGTTCTGTATATTCTCTTCGCCCTCTTCTGGTTGGTCGGTTTTTCAAATGCAGTTAACCTGACTGACGGAATCGATGGCTTGGCAAGTATTTCTGTGGTGATTAGCCTATCTGCCTATGGAGTGATTGCCTATGTGCAAAATCAGTTCGATATCTTACTAGTGATTGTAGCTATGATTGGTGGTCTTCTTGGCTTCTTTGTCTTTAACCACAAGCCTGCTAAAGTTTTCATGGGAGATGTAGGTAGCCTAGCCCTTGGGGGAATGTTGGCGGCTATTTCCATGGCACTGCACCAAGAATGGACGCTGCTTTTGATTGGTCTAGTGTATGTCTTTGAAACAACATCTGTTATGATGCAAGTCACCTACTTTAAGTTGACTGGAGGAAAACGTATCTTCCGTATGACACCAGTTCACCATCATTTTGAGTTGGGGGGCTTTTCTGGGAAAGGCCAAGCTTGGAGTGAGTGGAAGGTCGACTTCTTCTTCTGGGGAGTGGGCTTACTCGCTAGTCTCTTGACTTTAGCTTTCATGTATTTGTTCTAAAAATAGAATATTGATTATAAGAGAGAGGATTAAGTTCCTTCTCTTTTTTATTTCCATCAGTTTATTGCAACCCCTTCTCAAAAATAGGTAAATTTATGGTAAAATGGAAATAGAAAGTTGAAATGATGAGTTATTTTAAAAAGTATAGATTTGACAAATCCAAGTTTAAGTTAGGGATGCGAACTTTCAAGACAGGGATCGCTGTTTTTTTAGTTCTCATGATTTTTGGTTTTTTTGGTTGGAAAGGACTTCAGATTGGAGCCTTGACTGCAGTTTTTAGTTTAAGAGAAGACTTTGACAAGAGTGTTCATTTTGGTACTTCTCGTATTCTCGGAAATAGTATCGGTGGTTTTTATGCCCTGATTTTCTTTCTCTTAAATAATCTTTTTCACGGTGCCTTCTGGGTAACCCTCCTAGTTGTTCCAATTTGCACCATGTTAACCATTATGACAAATGTTGCCATGAACAATAAAGCAGGTGTTATCGGTGGAGTTGCGGCCATGTTGATTATTACCTTATCAATTCCAAATGGTGAGACTGTTTTGTACGTGTTTGCTCGAGTTTTTGGAAACATTTATGGGTGTTTTTTGTGGCAATTCTTGTAAATTACGATATTGATCGTTTACGAAGTATTTTAGAGAAAAAAGAAAAATAATGTTACAAGATATAACATTATTGATTGACGATTGAATTTTTTTAGACTATAATAGACAGAAAGAAGGAAGTGTACATGAAGGAAAAAGAATTTCGTCGCAATATGGCAGTTTTTCCTATTGGTAGTGTTATGAAACTGACCGATCTTTCGGCGCGCCAAATTCGTTATTATGAAGACCAGGAGTTGATTAAGCCTGATCGTAACGAGGGCAATCGCCGTATGTATTCTTTGAATGACATGGATCGATTGCTTGAGATTAAAGATTATATCTCTGAAGGTCTTAACATTGCTGCCATCAAGAAAAAATATGCTGAACGTGAGGCGAAAGCTAAAAAACCAGTCAGTCAAACTGAGGTGCGTCGGGCGCTTCGGAATGAGGTTCTTCAACAAAGTCGCTTTGCTTCTCAACAATCGCCTTTTGGTCGCGGTTAGGCAACCGCTAGTCGTCATATATAAGGAGAAAAACCATGCCAATCACAGCTGCAGATATTCGTCGTGAAGTTAAGGAAAAAAATGTAACCTTTATCCGTCTCATGTTTTCAGATATTTTGGGAACAATGAAAAACGTCGAAATTCCTGCTACAGATGAACAACTAGACAAGGTCTTGTCAAACAAGGCTATGTTTGATGGATCTTCTATTGAAGGGTTTGTTCGTATCAATGAATCAGATATGTACTTGTACCCTGACCTGGACACATGGACTGTCTTCCCTTGGGGAGATGAGAATGAGTAGTGTCGCAGGATTGATCTGTGATGTCTATACAACAGAAGGAGAGCCATTTGCTGGAGATCCTCGAAGCAACCTTTAAACGAGCTCTTCATCACATGGAGAAAGTTGGATTCAAATCTTTCAACCTTGGACCAGAGCCAGAATTCTTCCTATTCAAGCTTGATGAGAATGGGGACCCAACTCTTGAGGTAAATGACAAGGGTGGTTACTTTGATTTGGCGCCTACAGACCTTGCCGATAATACCCGTCGTGAGATTGTAAATGTCTTGACTAAAATGGGATTTGAAGTAGAAGCCAGTCACCACGAAGTTGCTGTAGGTCAACATGAGATTGACTTTAAGTACGATGAAGTTCTTCGTGCATGTGACAAGATTCAAATCTTTAAACTTGTTGTAAAGACAATTGCGCGTAAACATGGCTTGTATGCAACCTTTATGGCTAAACCTAAATTTGGTATCGCTGGTTCAGGTATGCACTGTAATATGTCCTTGTTTGATGCGGAAGGAAACAACGCCTTCTTTGATCCAAATGATCCAAAAGGATGCAATTGTCAGAAACAGCTTATCACTTCCTTGGTGGTTTGATCAAACATGCCTACAACTATACAGCTATCATGAACCCAACCGTTAACTCATACAAACGTTTTGGTTCCAGGCTACGAAGCCCCTGTTTACATCAACTTGGGCAGGTCGCAATCGTTCACCACTTGTCCGCGTACCAGCATCACGCGGAATGGGAACACGTTTGGAGTTGCGCTCAGTGGACCCAATGGCAAACCCTTATATTGCTATGGCTGTTCTTTTAGAAGTTGGTTTGAACGGTATCGAAAATAAAATCGAGGCACCAGCACCAATCGAAGAAAACATCTATATCATGACTGCAGAAGAGCGTAAAGAGGCTGGCATCACAGACCTTCCATCAACGCTTCACAATGCTTTGAAAGCTTTGACAGAAGACGAAGTGGTTAAAAGCAGCTCTAGGTGAACACATCTATACTAGCTTCCTTGAAGCTAAACGTATCGAGTGGGCAAGCTATGCGACCTTCGTTTCGCAATGGGAAATTGATAACTACCTAGATCTTTACTAATGATAAATCAGAAAGATTGTCCGTGAGGACGATCTTTTTTTTCTTGCATTTTATATCGAGGTGTGATATATTTTATATAACGAAGTGCGATATATCGAACTAAATAGGAGGTCTGGTTAAATGGAATTAACAGATAAGATTAGGCGTGTCTACCTTCCCATGACTGAAACGGGATTTTATATTCTGTTTTGTCTGCAAAAGGAGAACCATGGCTATGGTATTACGCAAAAAGGTCAAAGAAGTGACAGATTCGCAGGTTTCGATTAGTCCTGGAACTATGTATGGAACCCTGTCAAAGATGGAAAAGGATGGTTTGATTTCCTTTGTCCGAGAAGAGGAAAAACGAAAAATCTATCAGATAACAGACTTGGGTCGAAAAGTTTTAGAGATTGAGTTGAAACGTATTGAACGGCTCTACAGAAATAGTCGGGAGGAGCTTTGATGGAAAAGAAAGTTGTTTATAGGATTTGTACCATTGCGGATTATGATAGAGAGGCTCTCTATCTCAGTAAAATGCATGCTGAGGGCTGGAAACTTAAGGAAGTAAGTTACTCTAGCTTAGTAATTGCGGTTAAGTATACTTTTGAAAAGTGCCAACCGGAGCAGGTGGTTTATCAGTTGGACTTTTATCCTATGAAAAAGTCAGAGAGAGCTTCCTATTTACAACTGTTTAAAGATTGTGGCTGGGAGCATATTACAGGATTTAATGGTTTTTCCTATTTTAGAAAACCTTATTCTCAAATTGAATTGGATGCCGAGTTTGAAATTTATAATGACGCTACAGGGAAGTTAGCCATGGTCAAGCACATTTTTAATAATGCGGATGCTTCTATTTTGCTTCTCTTTTCAGCGCTACTACCGGTTTTCTCAAAGTCACTCAGTGGAAGAGTTATTTCAGTTGGGGAATGTTTTTGATTGTTAGCATAGACTGTACTTTATTGATCGTTTTTACGATTCAGATTTCTTATATTTTTTGGAGATTGTTTCAAAAGTGGAAAGAATTATCTGATAAATAAAATCAAGCATGTTTTTCTAATTTGGAGGTCAGACAATGAATAGCAAAGTACAATTTCGAATGTTTACCATTTTTGATTTGGATAAGGTAGAAGATTATTTGCATGAGATGCATTTTGAAAGGTTGGAAATTTAAATCGAATCGTTTTGGCTTTTTCTATTTTGAACAATGCCAACCTGATGATGTAATTTACCATGTGTGGAATACTAGCTACCTTAGAAAAAATGAGGTAGATTTACAAAGTATTAAGGATAGCGGATGGGAATTTGTGGAAAATTGTTCTTATTCTGTTTTTCGAAAAAGAAACTTGTGATGTAGATTTAAATGATCAATCTTTAATGGACAATCGTCTTCAATGGGCTGATGTGAAATCTAGACTTCGTACATCTGCAGTTTCTATCTCTGGTGGTCTAGTTGTTTGTATGAGCCTGTTTCATGAAAAGTCTCTCTCAGTCTTTCTCCTTATTTTTGTCCTGTATGCTCTCATGATTTCTTACCTAATCTATAGTTTTTTACAGACTTAAAAAGAAATATCTTAGAATGTAGGGATGATTTTCTAGGTCCTCAGACCGATTTTTAGCACTCTTGACAAAAGAGTGCTAATTTTTTGAGTTTTTGTCTTGACATTCTTTTCTAAGGGTGTATAATAGAATCATAAGTTAGCACTTGGATGCGTCGAGTGCTAAAAAGATCTATCAGAGAGGAGTAGCGAGATGGTTACAGAACGTCAGCAGAATATTTTAAATCTGATTATTGACATCTTTAGCAAAACGCACGAACCTGTTGGATCTAAGGCCTTGCAAGAGTCTATCAACTCTAGTAGTGCTACCATTCGAAATGATATGGCAGCCCCTAGAAAAGCAAGGTTTGCTTGAAAAGGCTCATACTTCCAGTGGTCGTATGCCGAGTGTGGCTGGATTTCAATACTATGTCAAACACTCCCTATCCTTTGACCGTTTAGCTGAGAATCAAGTTTATGAGATTGTAAAAGCCTTTGATCAGGAGTTCTTCAAACTTGAGGATATTCTTCAAGAGGCAACGAAAATCTTGGCAGACTTGAGTGGTTGTACGGTTGTAGCACTGGATGTAGAACCAAGTAGGCAGAAGCTGACAGCTTTTTGATATTGTTGTCCTCGGACAACATACAGCACTGCTGTTTTTTACGATGATGAGTCTAGAACAGTTACCAGTCAGTTTTTGATTCCGAGAAATTTCTTGCAGGAGGATTTGAACCGCCTCAAGACCATGATTCAAGAGCGTTTCCTGGAACAGACTGTTTTGGATATTCACTATAAGATTCGGACAGAGATTCCGCAGATTATCCAACGTTACTTTACAACAACGGATAACGTCATGGATCTCGTTGAGCATATTTTCAAAGAGATGTTCAATGAGAATATCGTGGTTTCTGGGCAAAGTCAATCTTTTGAATTTCGCTAATTTAGCGGCCTATCAATTTTTTGATCAGCCACAAAAAGTAGCTTTAGAAATTCGAGAGAATCTGATTGGCGACCAGATGCAAAGTGTCCGAGTTGCGGATAGCCAAGAATCTTGTCTTGCTGACTTAGCAGTGATTAGCAGTAAGTTCCTGATTCCCTATCGTGGATTTGGAATTCTTGCGATTATAGGTCCGGTAAATCTGGATTATCAACAATTGGTTAATCAACTCAATGTTGTCAATCGAGTTCTAACCATGAAGTTGACGGATTTTTACCGCTATCTCAGCAGTAATCACTATGAAGTGAATTAATACTCTTCAAAATCAAATTCCAAACCACGTCAACGTCGCCTTGCCGTACTCAAGTACAGCCTGCAGGCTAGTTTCCCTAGTTTGCTCTTTGATTTTTATTGAGTATAGGATTGAAATCGATGAAGGAGACGAAAAATGGCCCAAGATATTAAGAATGAAGAAGTAAAAAGAAGAGGAAGTTGTGGAAACAGCTGAAGAAACAACTCCTGAGAAGTCTGAATTGGACTTGGCGAATGAACGTGCCGAAGAATTTGAAAACAAATATCTTCGAGCTCATGCAGAGATGCAAAACATTCAGCGCCGTGCCAATGAAGAACGTCAACTCTTGCAACGCTATCGCAGCCAAGATTTGGCAAAAGCAATCTTGCCGTCACTGGATAACCTTGAACGTGCCCTTGCCGTCGAAGGGTTGACAGATGATGTGAAGAAGGGCTTGAAATGGTCCAAGAAAGTTTGGTACATGCTCTGAAAGAAGAAGAATTGAAGAAATTCCAGCAGATGGTGAATTTGACCATAACTACCATATGGCCATTCAAACGGTCCCAGCAGATGACGAACATCCAGCAGATACCATCGCACAAGTCTTCCAAAAAGGCTACAAACTCCATGACCGTATCCTAAGACCGGCTATGGTAGTGGTTTATAACTAGGCAATAAGTCAGAAATCTGTGGTTCCGACTCCTCGTGTCGTAACATAAAAGAAAACTTGTCCGAAATGACAATAAACTATGAAAGAAAGATAAGAAACGGTTCGGCTTTTACAATGAGTGAGCGTAGCGAACCAAGGCGATACTCTTCGCCGTGGCGGTATTTTCGCAAACTTTGAGACCTGAGGACTCAAAGTTTAGTCAAAAGATTGACGAAGTCAAGCTCTGACGGCGTCGCCACTAAGAAGAGTATCAAAAAGAAAAAAAGAATATAAAATTTAAGGAAAGACATATGTCTAAAATTATCGGTATTGACTTAGGGTACAACAAACTCAGCAGTTGCAGTTCTTGAAGGAACTGAATCAAAAATCATCGCAAACCCAGAAGGAAACCGCACAACTCCATCTGTAGTGTCATTCAAAAAGCGGTGAAATCATCGTTGGTGACGCAGCAAAACGTCAAAGCAGTAACAAACCCAGATACAGTGATCTCTATCAAAATCTAAGATGGGTACTCTGAAAAAGTTTCTGCTAACGGTAAAGAATACACTCCACAAGAAATCTCAGCTATGATTCTTCAATACTTGAAAGGTTACGCTGAAGAATACCTTGGTGAAAAAGTAACTAAAGCAGTTATCACAGTTCCAGCTTACTTCAACGATGCTCAACGTCAAGCAACTAAAGATGCTGGTAAAATCGCTGGTCTTGAAGTAGAACGTATCGTCAACGAACCAACTGCAGCAGCTCTTGCTTACGGTTTGGACAAGACTGACAAAGAAGAAAAATCTTGGTATTTGACCTTTGGTGGTGGTACATTTGACGTATCTATCCTTGAATTGGGTGACGGTGTCTTCGATGTATTGTCAACTGCAGGGGACAACAAACTTGGTGGTGACGACTTTGACCAAAAAATCATCGACCACTTGGTAGCAGAATTCAAGAAAGAAAACGGTATTGACTTGTCTACTGACAAGATGGCAATGCAACGTTTGAAAGATGCAGCTGAAAAAGCGAAGAAAGACCTTTCTGGTGTAACTTCAACTCAAATCAGCTTGCCATTTATCACTGCAGGTGAAGCTGGACCTCTTCACTTGAAATGACCTGACTCAGTGCGAAATTTGACGATTTGACTCGTGACCTTGTAGAACGTACAAAAAGTTCCAGTTCGTCAAGCCCTTTCAGATGCAGGTTTGAGCTTGTCAGAAATCGACGAAGTTATCCTTGTCGGTGGTTCAACTCGTATCCCAGCCGTTGTAGAAGCTGTTAGAGGCTGAAACTGGTAAAGAACCAAACAAATCAGTTAACCCTGATGAAGTAGTTGCTATGGGTGCTGCCATCCAAGGTGGTGTCATCACTGGTGATGTCAAAAGACGTTGTCCTTCTTGACGTAACACCATTGTCACTTGGTATCGAAACAATGGGTGGTGTCTTCACAAAACTCATCGACCGTAACACAACAATCCCAACATCTAAATCACAAGTCTTCTCAACTGCAGCAGACAACCAACCAGCCGTTGATATCCACGTTCTTCAAGGTGAACGCCCAATGGCAGCTGATAACAAGACTCTTGGACGCTTCCAATTGACTGATATCCCAGCTGCACCTCGTGGAATTCCTCAAATCGAAGTAACATTTGACATTGACAAGAACAGTATCGTATCTGTTAAGGCCAAAGACCTTGGAACTCAAAAAGAACAAACAATTGTCATCAATCGAACTCTGGTTTGACTGACGAGGAAATCGACCGCATGATGAAAGATGCAGAAGCTAATGCTGAAGCAGATAAGAAACGTAAAGAAGAAGTTGACCTTCGTAACGAAGTAGACCAAGCTATCTTTGCGACTGAAAAGACAATCAAGGAAACTGAAGGCAAAGGCTTCGATGCAGAACGTGATGCTGCCCAAGCTGCCCTTGATGACCTTAAGAAAGCTCAAGAAGACAACAACTTGGACGAAATGAAAGCAAAACTTGAAGCATTGAACGAAAAAGCTCAAGGACTTGCTGTTAAACTCTACGAACAAGCCGCAGCAGCGCAACAAGCTCAAGCAGGAGCAGAAGGCGCACAAGCAACAGGAAACGCAGGCGATGATGTCGTAGACGGAGAGTTTACGGAGAAATAAAATAGTCCAGTGAACTAGTTTTTATCCCGAACTTGAAAAATCAGGCGAGTATAAGAAGAAATCCAGAGGTTGCAACCCAGCCTCTGTTTTTCGGTAAAATAGAGGATGTTGCGTATGAAAAAAGTACTTTGTATCATTTATCCTAATTTTTCTCTTTATGAAATAACCGCTTTAACGAGTACTTTAGCTCTGTCTTTTGACGTCACGATTGATTATGTCGCTTCAGATCACTCGATGGTGGTGCTCTGAGGATGAAACATCCTTTGTCAACCGACCAAAACACTAGATCAGATCCGTATAGAAGAGTATTCTTGTGTGATTTTGCCAGGAATGGTAAACATAGGACCTGCCCTACAGGATGAGAAATTGATTTCGTTCTTGAGGGACCTTGGTGAGCGAGATGTCTTGATTGCAGCCATTTCTTCAGCGCCTCTTTTATTGGTGAAAGCAGGCTTGTTGGATGACACGAAATTTACAGGTGGCATTTGGCAAAACTTCTTTGACTATTTTGAATTTCTTCCACGTGAGAATTTCCAACCGAAAGTTCTTGTGCAAGATAAACAAATCATTACGGCTATAGGCTTTTGCACCAAGAGTTTGCAAGAAAAGTAATTCTTAGTCTAGGTTTGGCAGAAAATACTGACAACTATTTTAAAGAACAGAACGAATATTCAGAAGAGGATTTGATATTTACTCTATCGGACCAAGAGTTTGATCAAGTGAAGCAGAGTATAGAAAACAGCTTTCTAAAGATTTACTTATAAATTATAGAAAGGAACAAAGAGTGTTCGCAACTGAACACGGGTTCCAAAGTTTCTAATTCAATATGAAAGAAAGGAATTGAACCCGACCTAAATCGTGGTTTGATTTACAACATCAATAGAAAGGAACAAAGGTGTTCGGGGAATTGTACTCGAGCTCTGAAGTTTCTTACTCAATATGAAAGAAAGGAATTGAACCCGACCTATATCGTGGTTTGATTTACAACATCAATAGAAAAAGGAAACAAAGAGTGTTCGGGGATTGGAACCTGAGCGGGAAAGCTTGAAATTAGATAAACCTCCTAAGAAATCAGGATTTCTTGTCGGTTTTCCCTAAATTTCAGTCGCTTTCTGTTCGCTCTTAGTATCTTGTATGAACAATACTGAATTTTATGACCGTTTGGGCGTTTCGAAAAATGCATCTCAAGATGAGATCAAGAGAGCCTATCGGAAATTATCTAAAAAATATCACCCAGATATCAACAAGGATCCTGGTGCTGAGGACAAGTACAAGGAAGTTCAAGAAGCTTGAGGAAACTTTGAGCGATGAACAGAAACGTGCTGCCTATGACCAATATAGGTGCTGCTGGTGCCAATGGTGGTTGGTGGTGCTGGCGGTTTCGGTGGCTTCGATGGAGCAGGTGGTTTTGGTGGATTTGAAGATATCTCTCAAGCTTTGTGGTGGAGGCATCACGTAATCCAAACGCCCCTCGTCAAGGTGACGACCTCCAGTATCGCGTTCATTTGACTTTTTGAAGAAGCTTATTTTTGGTACAGAAAAAGAGTCAAATACAATCGTGAAAGCAAGCTGTCGTACTTGTAATGGATCTGGTGCCAAACCTGGAACAAGTCCAGTTACTTGTGGACGCTGTCATGGATCAGGTGTGATCAATGTTGATACCCAAACACCGCTCGGTATGATGCGTCGCTAGCAACCTGTGATGTCTGTCATGGCCGTGGTCAAGAAATCAAAGATCCATGTGCAACTTTGTCATGGAACTGGTCATGAAAAACAAGCCCATAGCGTACACGTAAAAATCCCTGCTGGTGTGAAACAGGTCAACAAATCCGCCTAGCTGGTCAAGGTGAAGCTGGCTTTTAATGGTGGTCCTTATGGTGACTTGTACGTGGTGGTTTCAGTTGAAGCTAGTGATAAGTTTGAACGTGAAGGAACTACTATCTTCTACAATTTTGAACCTCAATTTTGTTCAAGCAGCACTTGGTGATACAGTAGACATCCCTACAGTTCATGGTGATGTAGAATTAGTCATTCCAGAAGGAACTCAGACTGGTAAACGATTCCGCCTACGTGGTAAAGGTGCGCCCTAGCCTCGTGGAGGTGCCCCTGTGATCAATACGTTACTGTCAATGTTGTTACCCCAACAGGTTTGAATGACTCACAAAAAGCAGCCTTTGAAAGAATTCTGCAGCTGCAGGTGATTTGAAAGTAAACCAAAGAAAAAGGCTCTTTGACCATATTAAGGATGCCTTTGAAGGAGAATAAAGCATAAAGTAAAAAGAGCCTTCGGGCTCTTTTTCGTGCAATCTTTAGAATGTTGAGACTCATTGAAAATCAAAAGAGCAAACTAGAAGCTAGCCGCAGGCTGTACTTGAGTACGGCAAGGCGACGCTGACGTGGTTTGAAATTTGATTTTCTAAGAGTATTAGCATGGGAGAAATCATTCTCCGACTGGTCTGTTATTGATATTTTTGAGTGAGTAAGCCAGCCTCATCCATGTCTTGTATGAGTTGCTTGAATTCCGCTTCCTTGCCAGGTTTCACGGTGACGGTATCAATGTGCTTAATTGCCGAATTATCCTGAATATTCACCAAGGTCAAAGCTTTTTCATAGAATGCGATTCCCTTTTTCAGGCTTTCCGAATCCTGCCAAGAGAGAATAAAGAAAGAAGGATTTGATTTTTTTCCGATTTCTTGGAAATACTTCCTGCTCTCCCCCTCTAAAAATTGGAATAAACCATGATTGAATAAGTTGTCCTCTACTGAATGGTAGGAAATATCTCCTGTGTTTAGGACATAGACTTTGAGTCGGTTTTTAGTGAGGTTTGGACTTTCTTTTAGGACTGGGTGGCTATTGACAACATCATCAGAGAAAGTCACATAAAAATCTAAGCCTCCACCCTCGAATTGATAGCTACCATTTGATTCTACTTTCTCAGGAGGCAGGTCAAGGGAGATGAAGATTTGTTTTAAGGCTTCATTTCCTTTTTTGATGTCACTCGGTGAGGCCTTGAACAGATTGGCCAGTATTAGAAATGCTAGGGCTGCAAGAAGGCAGAGGCCACCACAAATAATCAGGATGATCCGCGTCAGAACTTTCAAAAACTGTTTCATTTTCATGCCCTCCCTTGTCTATTAAGATCTGCTAAACCAAAATGGATTTAGTGAACTAAGGAAAAATTGCGTTTTCTTAGTTTTCTCAGTTTCTTGTAATTCTTTTATTACAGCAAGTCTCGTTTGGACGTCTTTTTCCAAGACTTTAAACTTATAGGTCAAATCTTTTTGATATTCCTTGATGAGTTCTTTTTGTTGGTCGATAATTTGCAGGCTATCTTGGATGATATCCAAGTCATCCTTAATGGCTTCAACACGATCAGTTGTATCTAGAACCTCTTCAGTGATAGCTTGGCGGTTCTTAACGAGGAGGTATGAACCGACCGCAGAACCTGCAAAAGTAGTAAATTTGATAGTTTCATAGTGACCTTAGGCATTTTTGATTGTTGCAGCGACTTGGACAAGTTTGTCGAAGTCTGGTTCATGTGCGACAAAGTCAATTTTGAGGTCGTCATCTGCACTATAGCGAGGGACAAGGTGATGTGGTATGGAAAAACGGTTTTGTCCAGCAACTTCTTCGCAGTTGGCGATGATATTCATACCTTCAGCTTTGTAGCTTTATGACTTTTTTGAGCAATCTTTGTACTTAAGCAAAAGTTGGCTGGCACTTGCAGCATCCATTTCTAAAAAGATTGCGATAGTGTTCTTTGGTCACGACCAAGGTGTGACCAGGTGTTACTTGGGGAAATATCAAGGAAGGCAAGAACTTGATCATCTTCGTAAACCTTTGATGCGGAATCTCCCTGCGATACTTTTTACAAAAATGCAATCTGACATAAAATCTACCTCTACTGTATTGAATTTTGATATAATATAGCTACATTATACCAGATTTGGAGAAAAATATGTTAGAAATTAAAAATCTGACAGGGGGCTATGTTCATGTCCCTGTCTTGAAAGATGTGTCCTTACAGTCGAGAGTGGACAGTTGGTCGGTTTGATCGGTCTCAATGGTGCTGGAAAATCAACGACTATCAATGAAATTATTGGACTTTTGACACCTTATAGTGGAGAAATAAACATTGACGGGCTAACCTTAGGTGCTAATCCTCGAGAATATCGTCAGCAGATTGGTTACATTCCTGAAACTCCTAGTTTGTACGAAGAATTAACTCTCAGAGAACATATCGAGACGGTTGCTATGGTCTATGGAATTGAGCAAAACCTAGCTTTTGAACGTGTAGAACCCTTTTAAAAATGTTCCGTTTGGATCAGAAATTAGATTGGTTCCCTGTTCATTTTTCAAAAGGGATGAAGCAGAAGGTCATGATTATCTGTGCCTTTGTTGTGGATCCGAGTCTCTTTATCGTCGATGAACCTTTCCTTGGTCTTGATCCCCTGGCGATTTCGGACTTGATTCAGCTTTTGGATCTTGAAAAGGAAAAAGGCAAGTCTATCCTCATGAGTACCCACGTTCTTGACTCTGCTGAAAAAATGTGTGATTCTTTTGTCATTCTCCACAAAGGTCAAGTCAGAGCTAAAGGGGATCTTGAAGAGCTGAGACAAGCTTTTGCCATGCCTCAAGCAAGTCTCAATGATATCTATTTGGCTTTGACCAAAGAGGAGGACCGATGAAAGACTTGTTTCTAAAGCGAAAGCAGGCTTTTCGTAAAGAGTGTGTCGGTTATCTGCGCTATGTTCTCAATGACCACTTTGTCTTGTTTTTACTGGTCTTGGTAGGTTTTCTAGCCTATCAGTATAGTCAACTGCTCCAGCATTTTCCTGAGAATCACTTACCAATCATATGTTTAATTGGGATTGTCTCTGTTTTACTCTTACTTTGGGGAGGAATAGCGACTTATGTGGAAGCGCCTGATAAGCTCTTTCTCTTAGTAGCTGAAGAAGAAGTGAGAGAACACATTCAGAAGCAAAGTTTAGCTTCCTTCATCTTTTGGGTTAGTGTACAGACTCTCTTTTTGCTCCTTTTTACCCCTCTATTTTTAGCCATGGGCTTAGGCTTAGGAGTTTTTGGGGTCTATGTTCTTCTGTTGGGAGTCGGGAAATATTTCCTGTTTCAGAAAAAGGCTGGCAAGTTTTTTAGTGCAAATCATCTGGACTGGGACTATGTGATTGCCTCAAGAAAGTAAACGCAAGCAGTTCTTGCTTCGCTTCTTTGCCCTCTTTACCCAAGTCAAGGGAATTTCAAACAGCGTCAAGAGACGAGCTTATCTAGATTTTATCCTAAAAGCAGTCCAGAAGGTGCCGAGCAAGATCTGGCAGAACCTCTATCTTCGTTCTTATCTGCGAAATGGAGATCTCTTTGCCCTCAGTCTTCGTCTCCTCTTCCTATCCTTGCTGGCTTTGATCTTTGTCGAGCAGTCTTGATAGCCGTAGCAGTGGTAGTTTTATTTAACTATCTCTTGCTCTTTCAGTTGCTGGCCCTCTATCATGCCTTTGATTACCAATACTTGACCCAACTTTTCCCGCTAGACAAGGGGCAAAAGGAAAAAGGGTTACAGGCAGTTGTCCGAGGATTGACTGGTTTTGTTTTATTGGTTCAATTGGTAGTTGGCTAATTACCCTCCAAGAAAAACTAGCCCTTCTAGTCCCTCCTTGGAGCTGGACTGGTCTTGCAAATCTTGTATCTCCCATATCAGGTGAAACGTCAGATGCAGTGACTAATACTCTTCGAAAATCTCTTCAAACTACGTCAGCTTTACCTGCAACCTCAAAGCAGTGCTTTGAGCAGCCTGCGGCTAGCTTCCTAGTTTGCTCTTTGATTTTCATTGAGTATAATATTGCTTATATGATACTAAAAAGAAGTTGAGTTCAATCTGTCTCAGCTTCTTTTAGTTACTACAAGATAATAGTTGGCCCAGAGACTCAACTTGGTTTTGACTTGGTCAGCGGAAGCGGTCATAGGCTCTCCAAGCGGCGCGAGTAGGGGCATCTGATTGAGAGCACTGAGGCCCTATGAGAAGACTGGAAGTCTGGTAAAATTTTTCCAGCTCAATCAAGAATCGATTATCCACTGTCTCAGTTTTTAGAGAGAAAGTCAGGATATTGTCCAGTTGTTCTGAAAGCGGGACATCGTCAGCTGTTGCCTGTTTGCAGACTTGGTAGGCTTTTGTTTAACTCAGTTATCAGTACCTGAGCTCTTTTTGATTGGGTTTGTATCCGTCATGAGAATTCCTCCTAGTGATGGTTTTAAAGTTGTTTTGAGCCTTTATCTTTCTATAATCCTAGCCTCATCACTTTTTACTCATTTTTACTTTCAAATCTTTAATTGTCATTGAAATTTCCTGAATGGTAATAGCGATATTTTATGATAAAAATAGCTGTAAGGTTATCATGGTTATTTAGTAAAAACTTCAACGCTTTTAGGAATTTTTGAGAACTGTTTAGGACGGTGAAAAATAGTTTCTAGACTTATGCTATCCTCTTTTAGGAGGTTTTATCCATGAACCACATGATCATCCAAAAAGAGAAAGAAATTTTCAAATTAAACATAAAGGATATCTACTATATCCAAACGCATCCAAGCAAAGCCCATACCGTGCAGATTGTTACAGAAAATACTAGTTTTGATCTATTTCAAAATTTAAGCAGCTTGAGAAACAATATGGGGAAACCTTAACGAGATGTCATCGAAATTGTCTGGTCAACCTTGAACGAGTAAAAAACCATGGATATTCAATCAAAGACCTCTTCTTGGAGAAGAAGGTCAATATGCTGTCTCAGTATGCCAGACGTCGCTATAGAGAAATTCGCCAAAAATGGTTGAAAGAAGGAGAGTAAGAAGATGAGAATATTTGTTTTAGAAGATGATTTTTCCCAATGCTCAGACTGAAACGACGATTGAAAAACTTTGAAAAACAGAGTATCGTTCCCAGCTCTTTTGAAGTCTTTGGCAAGCTCAGGATCAACTGCTGGCAGAGGTGCATGAGAAGGAGCCCATCAGCTATTCTTTTTGGACATTGAGATTCGAAATGAAAGAGATGAAGGGTCTAGAGGTGGCTGAAAGATCTCGGGATCGGGACCCCTATGCCTGATTGTCTTTGTGACGACTCACTGGAGTCGATGCCCCTGTCCTTTCGCTACCAAGTGTCTGCTTTTGACCACATTGATATAGGCTCTTCTGGCAGAGGAGTTTTGAATCTCGGACTGGAGACAGCCCTCCTCATGCCAATAGTCAAGATAGTAAAAGTCTGGCGAGATTGCTTTATTTTAAATCGTAAAATTCGCCCAATTCCAGTATCCTTTAAAGAGGTTTACTATCTCGAAACGTCCCCAAGACCCCATCGTGTCATTCTCTATACCAAGACAGACAGGCTGGAATTTACGGCGAGTTTAGAGGAGGTTCTCAGGAGCCTGGGTTCTCTGCAGTGCCATCGCTCTTTTCTAGTCAATCCAACCAATGAGTTCGTTTGATAAGAAAGAAAACTCCTTTTCTTTCCCAATGGCGGAAGCTGTCTGATCGCACGTTATAAGGTCAGGGAAGTGTCTGGCTTATCAATAACTTACATTGAGCTCAGGAGAGTTTATGAATATTGCTTGGATATTGTTGTACACACTTGTTATTAATGGGATAGAGATTATTATACTTTAAAGTAGATGAATTGGTCCACTTTTGAGAGGATTTTATGTCTCTCTCTGAAATTTCTTCAGGGCCATTTTTATGGACTTTTCAATTTTGGCTGTGAGTAAATATTTGTCATATTTTATGGAACCTTGTTCGGCATAGGCTTATCTTTCTTATTGTTAAGGGCTTCCCTAAAAACACCTTGTCTTTTATGGTCTTTTCCCAATGATATTAGTAGATCTCTTTATAGAGGTATTTCCTATTTTGTGTTTCCACTTTTGGGGCAAGGAATAGTAGATGGAGATGGCAATCCTGCTTTTATTGATTATGTCGACTGTCATAGTCTATTTTTGAAATGGTTGGGCTATGACTTTCACTAGCTTTGAAAAAGATATTCTCGATAAAGGTTTCCAAAAGTCCTTGACTAAGATTAACTGGACAATGGGAGCCTCACTATCTAGTCATGGAAAGTCTGACTGAATATGAACAGGGATCCAATCAAAGATCTGTTCGCCATCTGATCCTAGTGTTTTACCCGCTCTTTTTATGGGGGATTATCAAGATAGCTGATACTGTATGCGAAAACTTCAGGAAAAACTGAACCAAGAGCAGGACTTTGCGCCAGAGAAATGGAGCGGGTATAGGCATACATAGAGGAGCTGATAAGTGAAGTTCGAGTTTTGCTCATGATTATACCAACCTCTTGACCAGCTGACGCCTAGGTATTGAAGAGGAGGATGGGGCAGATAAAGAAGTTCACGACCTGTCTTGAAGGACTCCCCAGCTACAAAATTGCAGGACAATAAATATGATCTGGGCAGATTGGTGAATATTCGAGACCGTGCCCTTAAAAGTCTCCTAGCAGGAAAATTTCTCAAAAGCTAGAGAAAAGGATATTGTCTTTTAATGTCGAAGTTCCTGAGGAGATTCAAGTCGAGAGTATGAGTCTGCTTGATTTTTCTGACTATTGTGTCTATCCTCTGTGACAATGCCATTGAAGCTTAGTAGAGGCCAGTCAACTCATGTCTCAATCTGCCTTTAGTAAAAATGGCGCACAGGAGACCTTGATCATTGAAAACCCATCAAAGAAGAGGGGATAGATGTCTGGCAATCTTCTTTTGGAGTTAGTTCTAAAGGGGACCGAGGTGTTGGTCTCTACGTCATGAAGATTGTGGAAAGTTATCCCACTGCCAGCTCTCAATACCACCTGTCAAGATCAAGTCTTTCGTCAGGTTTTACGGTTCATTTTGCTGTCAACTGATTAGAGAATGTGTATGAAGAGGACCTAGGCATTTTAGGTTGAAAAACACTGCATGATTTATCCTTATCCAGCCTGACCTTTATATATATACGAGAAAAATAAATGAACCAGAAATCTTATTTTATAGCTTGTTCTGTACTGATTATCCTATCCAATCTTCTCATGTTTTCTCTAGTCAATGAGGGAGAAGGTACAGGAGCTAATCTGATTATAACTGTTGCACCTGTGTATTGCTACCAGCCTTTTACATGCAGTTGAAAATCAGCAGACATCATTGGTTAGGGGCAGAATCTTTGCTCCTCATTCAGATGGCAGTGGTGTCCTTAGTCCGTCTCATCACGAATAGAGAGGACACCTGAAATTCACACAGGCCTCACCTTCTAGTTTTGAAAGCTGGTAGCCTTTTATCGTCCCAGCTATCATGAGAATGTATCAGAAAATAGAAGTAGAGCGATGAGAGCATTTTGATTGGTTATGGTTTATTAGGGCAAGCATATTTTTGTGCTTTTGCTCTGACAATTTAGGAGGTTTCGATGACCATTCATGATTTGGGGAATTAAGGTCAAAAGGAGTGCTATATTGGCAGTGAAAAGGTTCTTGCTCGAAGAAAATATTTAGAGGAAGTCTTATGAAGATACTTGTCATTTTCTATCTTGTATCTAATCATGTTCCGCTTAGAGAGTAATTGGTATCATTTATTTTACACCATAGCTCATCTGATTGCAGTTATAATCTATTTTTGCTATCATTAAAAGAAAGGAGAAAGAAATGAAAACTTTTCTTCACGGAACATCTTCTTAGCTAGATTGTCTCGTGGTCAGTTACCTGTACTGATCTCTACTCATTTATTTCTCGTCAGTTTTTGCACTTTTCCTTAGTTTTTCAATTCGCTTTTAGTGAGTGTTAACTTGGCTTTATTTTTGCGATTGTTTACCCTCACTAGAGAAATGAGAGTGAGAAAGTTTGAAGATGATGATTTGGTCAATCCTAGAACCAATCAACTCATGTTCATCGCGATTGACGGTTTATGTTCTATTATCGGTTTGTGCAGAGGTATGACGGCGGCAGAACTTATCAACAACTGATTGGTTATATTGCTTCCGTTTCTCTGCTTATTCATCATGCTCTGCTCATTTGGGGCTTTGAGTATTATATGAAAAGAGGGCTAATGAAGTTTTGCATCAAGATGTTTCGATGATAATTCAAGATTTGATGAAAAATTTTAAAAACAATGATAGACTAAATTGGTAAAAGTTGCAACGGTGTTGCTGCATTCTGTTAAAAGCGCCTTGATTGATAGATAAGCTGGATTTGTTAGGAAAGGAGTAAATAATTGTGATAAGAAAAGATAGCTCGACTATAATATGTATAGTATTTCTTGTAGTTTCAGTGGATACTTTTTAGAGACTTAACCCAATTAATGTTCATTTTTAAATATTATTGGCCTGTCTTGTTTTTCAGTGTTAATATACATTAACATAAAAGCGATGCTCTTAAATAGAAGTAAATGATGATTTGGTTAGTCCTAGAGCCAATCAACTTATGTTCATCGGTTTGACAGGTTTTATGTCGATTATCGGTTTGTATAGAGGTATGACAGCAGCCGAATCCTATCAGCAACTGATTGGCTATATTAGTGCTGTTCTATGCTTAATCATCATGCTTCTGCTCATTTGGGGCTTGTACTGACTGCCTCTTCTCTCTTTCTTGCATGCTCCTTATGATGTTCCTTCGTTTATCTATTATCTATTTGGAGGTTTGGTGCTGGGCTTTGCTTATAAGAAGAGTCAAAATCTATCGGTGCCTATCTTAGTCCATATCTGTTACAATTGTTTATCATTCTTCTAGTAGTTGACAGTAGTTAAATTTACAAAGGAATGTAGAGGATGATCAGTTAGCGTCATAGTAACTAGGAATTGACCTGTAGATGTGAAATCAATAGATGGAGGAATCAGATGAAAAAGTAGTGTCGAATTGTTAGATTTATTTGCCCTGAGTTGTCAATAATATTGCTATCTCTGTTCCTTTGTATAAGAGTACTCATGATTTCAACAGAACTCTGGAGACATGTTCTTGTACTGGTAAGTACCCTGTCACGATCTATAGTCTGCTAAAACATAGATTAGGCAAGAAGAACATAAAAACTCTGTGAGAGTCTTAAAAGAAAGATTAAAAGATGCAAGCAAAATATAAAATCAAATAGTAGAAGTTTTGGGAAATTGGTAAAGATACTCCTAAAACCAGGTTGGGTAGAAGACGCCTGTAAAAGAATTACATAGTATGGCTAGACAATCATGTCCGAATTTTAATGGTAGGACTTCAGTCTTCTTGTAAACCAATCTCAAAATTGGCCTAGTCGGAACGGCAGGAGGAGGTTTTGCTGGTTATAGTATGTATGTCCTTGGCTATCCAGGGAGATTATCTTGACCTCACAAATCATAGAGTGGTATCTGCACAACTTTTTCATCGAGAGTATCAAGTATTTATAAAATGATTAGGTAGTAAAAAGATGATGGTTCATCATTTTGAAAAGAATTGACTGCCTAGATGATGAAAAATATAAAGTTTTTAACAGCAAAACAAAAGTACACAAGGGTAGATGTATTGATTATCAAAGTCATGGTGATAGCTACCGAGACTGAATGATAGAGGATTATCAATGAAACTCGAGCAAACGAGTAGCTAGCCGCAAAAGCTGTGCACTTGAGTACGGTAAGGCGACGCTGACGTGGTTTGAATTTGATTTTCGAAGAGTATAAATGATAATTGGTGGCAGTTACGATAGCAAAGCTATGAGGAGTTTCTATGAAAAATATTCTATTCTTTTCAAAAACAAGTGCAGTCCTTTCTTATTTATTTTTGTGTTTTTCGGATTGTTTTTGGACAACCCACTTTGGAGAAATTATTGGGAGTTCTCGTCTTGGGTAGGAAATGTTATCTGGATTCGAAACATCATCAGTCTTCTCTTTATAGGCCTGATGGTTTGATTTTAATCAGGTCGGTCGTGCTTATCTCTTTGTATCCCTAGGAAAAAGTGGTTGAGCTATTCTGTTCTGACGATGTTAGCAGCTGTCGTGCTTATCTGCTTTTAACTATCTGACAGCTAAACACGTTCAGGGGACGAACGAAGGTTGGAATTTGTTTATTGCCTATAGTGAGACCAATTTTGCGGAGTTTGGTGTTTACCTAACCTTAATAGTACTAGGACCTCTGATGGAAGAATTGGTATGTGGGGGACTGCTTCAACATGCCTTCTTTAAGAATTCAAGATGGGACTGATATTCTATTTCCGTCAGTTTTGTCTGCCTTACCCCATTTTTTCAAGTTTTTCCTAGTCTACTAGACATCCTGGTTTATACAGCAGTTGGATGATATTTGGTGGTTTGACACGCTATACCAAAGACTATCTATCCTTCTTATTCGATTCATATTGTTATAATATCATTGCAAACTTACCATTTTTGCTCACTTTTCTACATAGGGTCTTGGGGTAAAAAACCAAAAGGCTTGCTTTTCAGCCATAGAGGAGGTCATCATGTATAAACACTTATTTTTCCTAGATTCCAAAACCTTAGACTGGTTGACACCCTATATTCTAGTCTTGGCTTCACACCATTGCCTTTTAATGTTTTTGTGCTAACCTTTGTATCTGTTGTGATCTTTTATTTTTCTGAATCCCTATGCTAGCTTTTATGCGCTATCTTCTTAGGGCTGGCTATGTGGTCGGATTTTTGGTTATTAAAATGGTTTGTTTTGAAAGACTAGAGTTTCAAAGGATGACTGTAGGGAAGTCTGTTTGTTGAGGAGGATAATTTGATGGAGTTTTTTTGATAAATTTCATGCCTTGTGTATTGGATTTTTAGTACTAATAATTGTCATTACAGTTCCTTATACGATTAACCATGGGATTTTTCAAAAATGAGCCTGTACTGATTATTGTAAGTCTTCTTGTAACTTTTGGTGAGTGTTGCTTATGCTAGAAAGTTTGAAAATGATTTCTTTGGGATGTTAAGCAAGAAAGACCTTTTGCTTTTCATTGCAATCTTTTCTTCTAAGTGTGCTTGAGACGCTGGTTTATATTCAAATTTCTTTCGCTGTTTCTTCTGAGCAGGAGTTCAACACTTGGCGGAAGTCAGCAGAGGAATTTCTGTCTTTGATTTTTGACTACCTCAGTTTTTGGCCCGATTCAGGAGGAACTCATTTTTCAGAGGACTTCTTCAAGGTGCGTTTTTGACAACTCTTGGTTAGGGCTTGTGCTAACTTCCTCTCTCTTTCTTTTTTCATGCATGGACCTTCTAATGTCCCCTCGTTTATTTTTATCTACTTTGGGAGGGCTTGCTATGGCATTTGCTTATAAAAAGAGCCAAAAATTTGTGGGTTTCTACTCTAGTCTCACATCTTTTACAATAGTTGGCCACTCTTATATTATTTATAAAAACTCATGAAAGGTAAGCTGAAGACGAGTTTGCTTGCCTTTTTCTTTCTATAATGATACCCAAGCCACCTCAGAGGCTTTTCTTTTGAGAATCAGGTGTGGAGTGGTTGACGAATAGGCCAAAAACTAGTAGAATAGTAAGGAAACTTTATACGGAGGAAAGAAATGGACTTTGGGTGATATTGAGCTAACGCTGACCCCTATACACTGGGAAAAGCGGAAAAAGCTTTATATGGGAAGCTACCCTGATGGGAAGCGTCTTTATTAAAATGAACACCTCTCCAATCCTACCTGGTTTAGCCAAGGAACAAATCGCTCCTCAATTATTATGGACTCGCCGTTTATCGGATGGGCGTGATATGTGTGCCCAAGAATGGTTGAATGGTAAAACTTTGACCCTTATGATATGAATCGCAAGCAGATTATCAATATTTTGAGCCGCTTGCATCGTTCGCGTCCTTTGATGACGCAATTGACTCTGTTTGGGCTATTCTTTAGAAAACACCTTTTGACTTGCTTCAGGCTTGGTTAAAGATGCTCCCAGAATCCTTGAAGAACAATCAATATCTAAGAATGGTAGTAGAGGATTTGCGCGGAAGTTTGCCAAACTTTAGAAGATTATGCAACGATCGTTCGTGGAGAGTGTACGACATAGTAATTGGATTGAGACAGAGAGCGGTCTTATTTATTTAGTGGATTGACTCCGTCTCGTTTAACGGACTCGCATGTTTGATGTGGCGCATATGCTATGTCACTATATTCCAGACTATCAGTGGAAAAGAGTGGTTGACTTATTACGGTTACAAATACAACCAGACAGTCATCAGCAAACTATTTTGGTATGCTCAGTTATCCTTCTTGAGCCAGATTGCCAAATATTATACAAATGAAGATCTAGAAAATGTCAATCGGGAGATTTATGCCTTGCGCATCTTCCGTGACAAGTATGGAAAGAAGAGATGAGAGTTAGAAATCGTAAAGGGGCAACAGAATTACTAGAGGCTAATCCTCAGTATGTTGTCTTAAATCCTTTAGAAGCCAAAGGGAAATGGCGAGATTTGTTTGGAAATGACAATCCTATCCATGTTGAGGTTGGTAGTGTAAGGGAGCCTTTAGTCAGGTATGGCCAAGCAAAACCCTAATATCAACTATATCGGGATTGATATTCAAAAGTCTGTTTTGAGTTATGCCTTGGACAAGGTCTTGGAAGTTGCAGTCCCCAATATCAAGTTGTTGTGGGTTGATGGTTCAGATTTGACCGACTACTTTGAAGATGGTGAGATTGATCGCTTGTACCTGAACTTTTCAGATCCGTGGCCTAAAAAGCGCCATGAAAAGCGTCGTCTAACCTATAAGAGTTTCTTGGATACCTTCAAGCGTATCTTGCCTGAACACGGTGAGATTCATTTCAAGACAGATAACCGTGGCTTTGTTTGAATATAGCCTAGTGAGTTTTTCTCAATATGGCATGAAGCTCAATGGAGTTTGGTTAGATTTGCAGCCAGCGACTTTTGAAGGTAATGTCATGACTGAATATGAAGAAAAAGTTTCTCAAGTAAGGGTCAGGTCATTTATCGAGTTGAGGCTCAGTTTTAATGTAAAAATATATCAATCAAAAACCTATCATAACTCAAAAAGTTAGATATATAATTTTATCAAGGGTTTAGTTCTGTACATAGAGCTAAGCCTTTTTAGTCTTGATGTTAGTTCATTTGAAGATTTTGGTAAGTGTATACTTGCAACTCGGATAAGTGGTATAATGAAGGTGTTATGAGAAGAAGAATAAAACCGATTGTCGTCTATCTTTTTCTTTTTCCTTGTGATAGGTGGTTTGATTTTTCCGACCATCAACATCATCAGACAAGTGGAGTCGCAAGTAGAAAAAAACTGAGAAAACTATCAAACTAGTGAAACAGAGAAGAATAAGGTTGTTGAAGAAAGATTAGTCTCGATGACTTGGAAGAAAAAGTAGGCCAGTTGTTCTAGTTAGGGGTTCCTTCTAGTCATCAGCTAGAAGATCTTCAGATCCTATCATTTGGAGGTTATCTCTTGTTTGGGAGAGATTTTTAAGGACAAACCCTAGAGGATATGAAGGCTTTTGACAGATCGCTACCAAGCTGCTTCAAAGATTCCTTTATTGATTGGTTCAGATGAAGAAGGCGGAACCGTGACTGTATCAGTTCGATTTTAGAGACTCCTTTCCAATCTCCTTTGAACTTTATCAAAAGGGTGGGATGGAGGCAATCCGTTCTGATACTAGCAGAAAGGCAGAGCTACTAAAATCTGTTGGTCATCAATGCTGGACTCTTCCAGTTGCAGATCTTGCCAGCAATCCATCAGCCTTTCATCTATGATCGAACCATTGGACAAGATGCCCAAACGACTGCAAAGTTATGTTGAGGAGGTTGAGAAGAACTTGAAAAGACTAAGGTCGGGTCAACCTGAAAGCATTTTTCCAGGATATGGAGATAATGGAGACAGTCATACCGACATTATCCAAGACAATCGCTCCTTGGATGAGTTTAAGACAAGCGGATTTGCTACCTTTTTCAAGCTGGCATAGATGCAGGTGCGGATAGTGTTTTGTTTCGCACAATATTCTATCCAAGATTGATACTGTTCCGTCATCGATCTCACCAAAAATCAATGATATTTCTTTCGCAAGGAACTCCACTTCAATGGAGTTATTATGACGGATGATCTCGATATGGCAGGATTGGCTGATTTTGTCAATCAGGATGAAGCTGCCCTTCAGGGCTAATTTTAGCTGGGGTAATGATTTGATTTTAGGATCTTCGTACCAAACTCAAATTCCTTATTTATTAAAGAAAAAGTCTCCTCAGGAGAGCTGACAGAAGAACGTATTGATGAGTCTGTGAGACGTATTTTATCTTGGAAATATGACTTGGGGATATTAGGGACTTTGCAGTAAAAGAGGAGATGACTAGAAAAAGGATCAGCTGCTTTGGATGCGGAACAGTTGATTTGTAGGGGAATTCAGATTGCTTTGGTAAAGTGATATCTTTCTATAAAATCGTGCAGAATTTTAAGAAAAAGCTTAAAATCAAGCCTTCTGAGTGTCTTATGCTTTTACATAAGTAGTCAAAAGTGCTATA
>BNJU01005663.1_pt1 | contig 65345 bp, 92 predicted proteins | sample 8539281 | NCBI WGS metagenome assembly BNJU01 (sample SAMD00202456, study PRJDB9452) | human saliva metagenome | isolation source: human saliva | place: Japan
ACGGTGCATAACGATCATAAAGCGATACCGTATCCTCCTGATCCTTCATCGCATAGCAAGCGAGTGTCCCCCTGATAAGGAATTGCCTCAAATGTGACGAGCGGCACCAATCACCATCACCAACCTGATCCCTACAATATTGACAAGGCGCTCGTTTGTATGGGCGAAAAAGAAAATTGCGTCCAATCCGCCTAATTTCCTTGTCTTTCTTGCGTTTTTCCAAATCCTCATAGATACGGATCTTAACCGCTTCGAGGTAACAGTGGGAAGAAACACACGGGGTCTTGAGTCCGCTTTCAGCAGGTCCTCCGCATTCACAGGGCGTATGTTTTCCCTCACGGAGGTACATCGTCATGCTCCACTGCAGCGAATTTTCTGCACTAGCCTCCGTGGTCTTAAGCTTTTCCCTTCTGTGACCACAGCACCTTTTCATCCGCCCCGACAAGCTGAAACGAAAATTCTACGGCACTCTCCCATCTGCGCGATTGCCTCACCAGAAGGCGATACCATCCATAGAAATACTTATTGTCAGTGCATCTTCGATTCGGGACGAAAGCGGTTCGAGATGCGATGGCTTGCCATCAGCAAAAAAGTCGCGCGTGGATCCCGGTTGCTTTCTTGAACGATCCTTCGCCGCATCAAAGCGGATATAGTAAGCTGGCTCCGCTCCATCCTGACGAAATACCTTCAGTACGGGCAAATCCGGTCCCGCAACAAAGCCGATAGCCCCATCCGGAGCACGATGTGCGATCACTGTATTCTGATACGAGAACTCTCCGGATGCCTCCACGCTGCTGCCAATGAAAAAAGACCGCATACGAAAGCCCTGCTACTTTCAGCCCCTTCATCAATGATCCATCCTCTCCCATAAAACACATTCTTTCCCCATCATACCGATTTTTCTAAAAACGCGCAAGAAAAATTCCTCCGTGACACTATATTGTCACGGAGGATTTCAGTCACCACATAAAGGTATAGACGAGCGTGTGCTGAAGATCGAGTGGTTCTGCCCAGACGCCGATAACGAGGGTAAAGGCTGACGGCAATGACGCCCATGGCGCCTGCGCGAGCGGGAGGCGCAGCGGCGTGTCGATCATCGAGCTCATCGGCCTCGACATCGCGGAACATTTTCGATGACGAGGAGGTAGTAGGACGGACATCATCGACACGACAAGCCCAGCCCCCAGAGCCAGAGATAGCCGCATCAATCGCGGCGGAGAAGATGTAAATCTTGCCGACGAAACCTGCCGTCGGCGGGATGCCCGCCATCGTCAGGGCACGCAACCATCAGGATGCCCGCCGGGAGCAGAGAGTCATGCGCCAGCCCGCACGCTGCGAGTCCACACCGCCGCGCTCCGTCTCGAGATAGGAGACGGTCACGAACGCCCGACGTTCGCCAAGACGTAGACCATCGCGTGAAGAGCACCGCCTTGATACCCGCTGCGTTCGTCGCGACCATCGCCGTCATCGTGTACCCGCCTGCGCAATCGAGGAGTAGGCGAGCATCCGCTGATGTTCGTCTGACGGAAGGCCATGATGTTGCCCCGACCATGGAGACACGCAAGCGCCGCCATCAGATGCGTCCAGTACGCCGAGGCGCAGGGAATGCGACGAAGAGCACGCGCAGGAGGATCACCACCCCGCCGCCTTGGAGCGGCGAGGTGCCGTCAGGCGCAGGTGCGCCCTCGCACATCAGGGTGCCCAGGGAGTGGAACGGGATGATCGAGAGCTTGAAGAAAAGCCCTGCGAGGGATACAGACCACGCCGATGAGCCGAGGGAAAGCCCGAGGCGCAGAGTCCTGTGCGATCGCTTGAAACATCATCGTCCCGTCATCCGTAGACGAGGGCTCGATGCCGTAGAGGAGCACGCCGTCGAGCCGCGACCCGAACACCAGATAGCTTGATGCCCGCCTGCTGCCGAGCGGCGCATCCGTGCGGATCACAACGAGTGTATGAAACGAGATCGTCGCGAGCTCCAGCCCGACAAACGCCGTCATGGGGTCGTTCCGCCGGGCGAGAACGCACATAGCTAGCAGGCGGACGGGAGAAGCAGATAGAACTCGCCTATGGCGGATCATCTTCTCCACATGGTCCTCTGCGAAAAGCACGGTGGCGAGACACCGACGATAAAAAGAGAATCTTGAAGAACACTGGCACAGCCGTCAACGATGTAAAGCCCCGCAAAGAACGCCGTCGCGCCCCCATCCGGCGGATGCATCCGCACGGCGAAGCGAGGACGCCGAGAGTCCAAAGTGCGCTCACGCGGGCGAGGGCGCGGCGCGACGTCACGCGCCATACAGAGGTCGATCAGGAGCACGGCCGCCGATGCTACGGCGATGCCCGGCTACGATGGAGATCGCGGCAGATCATTTCCTGCATCATCACTGCCCACCTTCCAGAATCGTCCGCGTGCATCTGAATCATCTCAAGAGCGGTGCCACGGCGCGGTCCCATCCACCATGCCGCATGGGGTCCGGGAAGACGCCGAATCCGACGAGAAAAATGCACAGGCGACGAGCGGAACAACGTCGATTTTCCGCTCATCGGGGAACTTCGCGAAGCGTTCCACCTTCGGGACAGAGCACGCGTGCGAGCATGCGCAGGACAGCCGAACGGTCAGAAGATGATGCCGGGAGACCGCAATTACCGTGAGGATAGGATGGGCCTCCACCGTCCCCACAAAGATGGTAGCTCCGGCACGAAGCCGATCAGGCTGGGCAGCCAGTGAGCTTGCAGTCCCGCGAGCATAAAAGCCAGCCGTGACATGCGGCATATGGTGCGCTAAGCCAGAGATCGCCCACACGGCTGGCTCCGTCTCTCGTAGACGTAGCCCGACCTGCGAAGAAGAAGAGTGCGAGCATGATGCCATGCGCCACCGCGCTGAGCGACGGCACCGCCGACGCTCACGGCGATGAGTGCCGCGAAGCCGAGGAGAACGTAGCCCGTAGAGATGGAGGAATAGGCGATCATGTACTTGATGTCGCGCTGCAGCGAGTGCGATATGGACGCGTAGATCACATTGATCGTGGCGAGAATCGCAATCAGCGGCGCAGAACTTTTGCCCCCGAGCGGCGGGATAAAGAGAGCCGACGCGGATGAGCGCGTAGCCGCCGATCTTTTCCAGCACACCCGCATTGATCATCGAGATTGCCGTCGGTTGCGCCTGCATAGCCGTCGAGGCGACCACCTATGCATCGGGACATCGAAGATAGCGAGCCGAACCGACGAGCAGGAGGAGGAGAATACCGTCACCTGCACCTCCCACGAGATATGTCCGCGAAGTAAGCGGCGGCGAGTGCCTAAAGTCGAACGTCCGCATCCCGGACTCGTATGCACTCACTGATGAAGGGCACGCCGACGAGCATGAACGCCGAGGCCGACGAGGGGAAAATCGTCATCTTCATCGCCGCGTGTTCCTTCGTCACGCGCATCGGACGACCCCAGATCATCACCATCAGATACGCGGGGATGACGACCATCTCACAGAGGACGAGGAAGAAGAAAAGATCCTCACGAGAATGCCCGAGACACCCGCGATCACGATGAGGAGGAGGACAAGTACTCCTCGACCCGCTTTCCATGCCGCGGGCTGCAGAGCGGCCGCAGGCCCTCGACGCTCGACAGGAGGGCATCGGCGAGATCCATCACGCCGAGTGAGTGGCAACGCCGAGATCCGTGATCCACGGCATGCTCTATGTAGCTGCATCCGCCGAGCGCCATATCGTGGTCCGCGTGGACAAAGAGCGTCGCGGCGTCACGATGATCATCGCGCAGTGCCGAGAGCTGACGTATCGTATCGTGCAGGCGTTCCGGCAGCAGGGCGAGGATGAGCGCGGCCACAAGCGGTGTGAGGAGAATGACGGCGGAGAATCTGAAATGTCATCGCAGAAGCCTCCTCCAGATACATCAGAACCTGTACCGCCAGTACAGCGCATAGCACAGGAGAATCACGACGCCCGTAGCGAACACGACGACAGACTGCTGTGCCTGCCCGTTCACGTTCTCCGTCAGCACCTGCGCTCATCGCCGAGACCATGAGGCGCCGAGCCCATTCATGATGCCGTCGAAAATCTTTTCATCGACCCAGCGAGGGCACCGCCGTGCCGTGAGACGAAGCGCTCGCGGAAGTAGCCGTACAGCTCATCCACATAGAACTTGTTGCAGACGACGCGATAGAGGAAGCCGAGCTCCGCTGCTGCATCGCCGCGCGCAAACGAGCGATGCGTCCGCAGATCTGATACGCCGCGGCAAAGGCGAGAGTGCGAGCACGTGTGCTCGTCCCGCCACTCGTCCGGTCGATCGCCTCATGATGCGGTGCATCGCGTAGATCCACAGGGAGAACCCGCCGAAGTAGCCCCCACAGTCCGCTCACAATGAGTGAGCAGCGCAGCATGATATCAGCCAACGCATGAAGGCATCGACCTCATGTGCCTCAGTGTTCACTGCGGCTCTCGCCGAGAAAGGCGACAATGAGGAGACGCCATGGCTAAAAAGCCGTGAGGAAGGAGGTGAACGTTGCCGTGAGATAGAGCGGCGTGCTCGCGTGCATCGCCGCGGCGAGGATCTCATCCTTTGAGAAGAACCCCGAGAACGGTGGGATGCCGGAGATGCAAGGACACCGATCAGCATCGTCACGAAGGTGAGCGGCATCTTTTCCAGAGGCCGCCCATCTTGCGGTGATGTCCGTCTCATCGTGAAGTGCGTGCATCACCGCGCCCCGCGCGGAGAGGAAGAGCATCGCCTTGAAGCAAAGGCGTCGCGAGATGGACTGAATATCGAGGGCGGAGAACGCGCCGATCCCGACCGCGAGCATCATGCAGCCGAGGCTGACTGATGGTCGAGTAGCACAACACGCCTTGAACCGCCGCTGTGTCACGCGATGACCGCCGCAAAGAGCGCCGTGAATGCCCCAGCCTGCGATGAAGTCAGCACGAGCGGACACTCACTGAAGATGAAGAAGGCACGCGCAACGAGGGAAGACGACCTGCCGCGACCATCGTCGCCGCATGGATGAGGGCCGAGGTCGGCGTCAGGCGCTTCCATCCATCGAGCAGCCAAACGCGAGACTGGCGGACTTTCCGATCGGCCCCATGAAGAGCAGCAGACCGATCACCGTCAATGAGCCCGTCCCGCGACGAGGGACATACTCAGGCATCGCGAGACGCAGCTCGGTAGGTCCATCGTCGAGCGCAACCGCAGAACGGGATGCCACCCAGCATTCAAGTCACCGATGCGCGTCGGATGACGTCTGCCTTCGCTGCCTCGCGCCGAGACCTATCATAGTAGAATCCGATCAGGAGGTGGGAACAGAGGCCCGACGCCCTCCCAGAACACATAGAGCTGGAGAAAGTTGACCGGACGACCAGCCCGAGCATCGCGCCGAAAACAGCGAAATGAACGCAAAAGCGCCCCATCCCTCATCGTGCCCGCCCATAACTTACGGGAGTGTCTTGGACGAGCAGCAGAGACCAGCGTCACGATGACGAAGCATGAGTGCCGATCAGCCGGATCGATCGGGACGCCCATCGCGAGCTCCACCGCACCGATGTATGTGCCCAGACCCGTCTTCACCGTAGGGATCGCCCATCGTGATCTGATGGTTCACCGTGGCGGGGTGCGACGAAAGACGGAGAACGCAAAGTGCCAGCCATCATCACAATCGCAATCGTCGCTGAGAGGGTTTTCTCCCGCCGCGTAAAGGCGCGATAATGAGGAACGCGAGCGCAGGGAACAGGGAATCAGATACGCATGTGTCAGAGCAAAAAGGGTAAACGCACTCCCCTCCCTGTGTCTTTTCAGCGTATCAGCTCGTCGACATTCGTCGTGAACCGAATCTGATACAGGCGGGAATGCAGAGCCAGCCCGACGGCGATCTCGGATGCGGCAACCGCAATCGAGAAGAGTGCCATCAGCGCACCTCCGCGTTGTGCACATAGAATCAGTCAAAGGCAACGAGGTTGATGTTGACCGCATGAGCATCAGCTCCACAGCGATGAATCGGGATGATGCCGCGCCGCGCGAGGAGCCCAGAGAGGCAATACAGAACAGCGGTGCCGACAAAAGAGCAGATCAGGAGACCGATCGCGCGCATCCCCTCCTCTCGCCAAGAGCAGTGCGCCGACCATCGCCGCGAGGACAGCACCGCCGTCTACCTCAAACGGCGGAGATGCGTCGCCGAGCATCAGCTGGGCGATCTCGTCTGCGCCCTGCTCGGCGCGGCAAATCCGCCTGCAGCGGGCAGGACAATGCCGCATCCGATGAGGAAGAAGATACTGCCTGCCAGCAGCCCCGTCGACGCGGCGAAGAGGCTTCTGTGAGGGGTTGGACTGCGCCATCGAGTCCCGTCGCGTCAGCATGCATCGCCATGACGATGAGGACGGCGACTGCGCCGCTGCAGACCCTATGAGCTGCACCGCGCCGAAACTCTGCGCCGATGTGAAATAGATCGCCGCCACACCGACAAACGAAAAGCTACAGAAAAGTACGCTGTGCGACATTCGGCGAGAGAACGACGCCGAGCGCGCGATATCGTCACGGCAGCGAGAAAGTAAAGATAAAGCTCATGTCGCCTCCTTCCGTCGTCTGCGCATCCTTTCGCGGCAGCGTTTCCGTGGCGGATGTGTCGCCGCAGCTTTTCTCCAGTGGTATGTTTCCTCAGCAGCTTTTTCGCTTTGCGGCAGCCTCCGCTTCGGCTTTCGCCTTCGCCTCAGCCGCCGCCTTTGCGCTGGCGGCGGCCTCATCGCCTTTTCCTCTGCCGCCTCGACCTCCACCTGTGCGAGGAACTCCGCGAGATCGGCACGATCCTCGTCCGTCAGTAGCATCGTGCGTCATCGTCTCCTTGCTCCCACGTGGCGATGGCGTGAGTCCTTATCCAGACGAGCGTATGGACCGGACACGCTCCACGCAGAAGATTGCAGTAGAGACAGCGCCCGAGTGATGAATATGGGACTTCATGTGGCGCTTCTTCTTCGCATCGGGGACAATCGTCCAGATCGAGTGCCTTGTTCGGGCACGCATTGGCGTCATCGAACAGCCGATGCAGACGCGCCATGATCCATCGCGAGAGTTTGCGCCGCGAAAATTATCCGTCATGGGCAGCTTTTTCTCAGGTAGCAGACTGTCTCTTCTTGCCCCCGCAGATGCTGTCCATGTACCTCATGCCGGTCAAAAGGCCTTTTCCAAACATGCGTCCCCTTAAACGATACCGAACCAGAACATCAGTGCACCCGTCAGAACAACGTTCAGAATCGAGAGCGGGACGAGCGCCTTCCAGCCGAGACAGTCGGGATCTGATCCACGCGCGTGCGCGGGACACGTCCAGCGAAAACCCGCATGATGAGACGCTGCGCCAGAGCACCGCGCTGAGGCCGAACCGAGACGAATCCCGGCAGGAACGACGGTCCGCTGCTAGCCCCCGAGGAAGAACGTCGTACGCGGATCGCCGCCGTCGGAGATTCGCGTACTCTGCGAGAAGAACAGCGCCCAGCGCATCCCCGAGTACTCCGTAAACGGATCCGCGATGATCTCGGACTCGCCCCTCACGAGGTCGAACGGCGTGCGGTTCGTCTCGGCGACCGCTGCGATCAGGAAGATGATGAACGCGAGCGGCTGCGAAAGATCGACCAGTAGTTCTGCGCCTGCATTTGCACGATATCGTCAAGGCGCAGTGAGCCCGTCAGCATGATGATGCCGAGCAGGGAGAGAGAGGAGCGGCGCCTCGTAGCTGAGCATCTGCCGACAATGCGCATGCCGCCGATAAAGCGAATACTTATTGTTCGGTGCCAGCGCCGCGAGGAACGGCAGCACCGCCTGCCCGGAGATGGCAAGAGGAGACACACCGACGTTGACATCGGCGAGCACCGCCCCACGTCGAACGGGAAAAGCGCGAGACGAGGCGCCGCGGGGACAAGAGCAGCGCGGGCGAGGTGCTCAAACCACCTTGTCGCACCGGCGGGACAATGTCCTCCTTGCCTCATCGGTTTCCAACATATCCGCAACGGGCTGCAGCAGACCGAATCTCCCGCCCGCGGTTCGGGCCGATGCGCGCGGATAAAACGCGCAGATCTTGCGCTCCGTATAGGTAAAGACAATCGCCGCATCGAGATGATGCCGAGCAGGATGGCAATACCGACGAAGGTCATCACGAGATCCACCACGAACGGAATCGGAATCAGGCGGTAGATGAGCCGTCCAGCTCCATCGCAATCGCAGAGAAGAAGAGCTCTCCATCATTCGTCTCCTTTCTCAGCAATCCACTTCGCCCATGATCGGGTCGATGGACGAGTAGGCGGCGACCGAGTCGCCGATGAGCATGCTGCGGCACATCGGATCGAGTCCCTGCATATTTACACGAACGAGGGCGGCGGATGTGGATGCGGTATGGTTTCGTCGTCCCGTCACTGGGACGATGTGAAGCCGAGCTCCCCGCGCGTTCCCTCCGTCCGACTGAACACCTCGCCCTTGGGCGGCTTGATGACTGGGCACCTTTCTTTGCCATGAAGTCACCCTCGGGCAGCCTGTCAGTCGCCTGCCGCACGATCTTCGCGCTCTCCGCGATCTCGGCGAGCTGCAGCCATGCTAGCGATCCCAGTTATCGCCGTGCTCGCCCACGGGGATATCGAAGTCAAAAATCATCGTAGACGCTGTAGCCGTCCACCTTGCGCAGATCAAAGGCGAGGCCCGTCGCGCAGATTCGGCCCCGTCATACTGCACGCGGTGCCTCCTCCGTCGTCATAGGGCGACGTGCCGCGAAAATGCGGCGGACAAAAATCTCGTTGCCCGTGAGGAGACGGTTGTACTCCGCAGGAAGTCAGGGCACGGTCGACAAAGGCGCGGATCATCTCGCCGCCTCAGGAGAGAAGATCCTCCTTTACCCCGCTAATGCGGATGGTGAAAAAGTCTGACGCGCCCCGCAGACGGATTGAGAAATATCGAGGATCCTCTCGCGGTCACGGAAACAATAAGAGCATCCCGTCGACGCGCCGAGATCATCGCGAGCGTCCCGATAAAGATCAGGTGACTGTTGATGCGGTTCAGCTCCGCCATGATGACGCGGATGTACTCCGCGCGTGGCGTCGTCTCGATCCCGCCAGCTCCTCCACCGCACGCGCATAGCCAAAGTTGTTGTTCATGGCCGAGATGTGGTCGAGGCGGTCGATAGGGCAGCGCCTGCGCATACGTCCGCGCCTCGGCAGCTCTCAATCCCGCGATGGAGATGGCCCATGATCGGCGTCGCCTTCACGATGCGCTCGCCGTCCAGCTCGAGCTGCCCTGCAGCACGCCGTGCGTCGACGGATGCTGCGGGCCCCATGTTGAGCGTATGGGTCTCGGTACGCAGCATCAGGACTCCTCCTTCCGAAAAGGATGGGACAGCGCGGCGGCGGCGGAACAAAGTCCCGTGCGGCGGATGCCCGACAAAATCGTCCGCATGGAAGACGCGCCGCAGATCGGGATGCCCCTGTGAACACAACGCCGACGGATCATACACCTCGCGCCTCGAACTCCGCGCCCGGGAACACTAGAGGTCGCCGAGGGGAGCACGGGCACGCGTGCAGGCGCATTACCCTTCGCGTCAGCCAGTGCAGCTCCGTCGGTGAAAAGAGATGATAGACCATCTCGAAGTGGTCTTTCCAGTCCACCGCCGTCACATTCTCCAGCCGCGTCAGCTGCAGTGTCCCGTCGTCACGCGCAGAACGCGCAGCAGACCGAGGAGCCCTCGGCGGCAATGTAGAGTGCGGGACGCTCCGCCTCCGCATCGTAGCCCGCCGATGAAAAGGCAACCTGAGTGCCTCCAGCATCGCGGGCGTCACATGCTGTTTCTCATGCGTGCACCGCCCTCTCTGCCGCCCGCTCTGCCCAGTAGGCACGTTCCGCACGGACGCGCTCGGGATGGAGAATCTCTCACGCAGCTTCAGCATACCGTCAATCAGGTGCCTCAGGGCGTGGCGGACAGCCGATGTGACATCCACGGGCAGGAGCTCATCAACCCCGAGACGACCGAGTACGAGGTCGCAAAGGCCGCCCGCAATCGCGCACGCCCTCATCGCAATCAGCATACTGTCGGGCATCCCTCTCATAGAGGCGCGACCGCCGGCGCCATCTTCCACGTCAGCGTCCCCGCGACGATGAAGAGATCCGCCTGACGCGGGCAGGGGACGGAACACCTCGTAGCCGAACCGCGCGGATCGAACCGTGCCGTCGCCGTCGTCATCATCTCGATGGCGCAGCACGCAAGCCCCGAGGACAGCAGCCAGATCGAATTGGCGTGTGCCCAGCGCGGCAGCTCATCCAACTTGACGACAAAGACATTTTTCCCGCAGACACTCCGGGACGCGCTCTGCTATTTCCATGTGAGATCCCCTTTCGCCACGCATAGGCAGGCCGAGCACCAGAATCAACGAAGATGAACATCTCGATGAGCACAAATGCGCCGAGCATGCGGAACTCCACCGCCCACGGGTAGAGGAACACCGTCTCTATGTCAAAGACGATGAACAGCAGCGCGTAGAGAAATACCCGCCCGAAACTGGACGTAGGGCGACCCGATCGAATCGACACCGCACTCGAGGGAATGTACTTCTGCGGCGACGGTTTCTTCGGCTGCAGCAGGAATGCCGGTCCCAGTGCCATGACGGGGAAAAATAGCGCCACGAGAAGAAAAATGCCCAAGCTCCCATATTCTCCCATACACAAGCCCTCCTTATAGAATGATTAAATGAATACATAGAAAAACTAAATAATTCAAAACAATAATTCAAGGGCAAAAATATAATCACGGCTTAACAGACGTTGTATTTATAATTGTCAGTATAAACGATAAAATCTATATATCATCATACCTGAAAAGTGTCTTTTTACAAGATACAGCGTGAAAAACTTTCTATTGATAAACTCCATCAAACGATAGGGAAAAAGAAGGCCTTGCTTATTTGAAAGAAACGGATTTCCTGCTATAATCAGAAACAATGATGGAGGAGTGTCTCTGTCTTTCAGCAGCACCTCCGGCAACAAAGGAGACTTTTACACAATGCTGTTACACCGTAAATCCGTCGAACTGCTCGCACCTGCCGGTACATGGGATGCCATGACGGCGGCGATTGATGCCAGCGCGGACGCCGTCTCATCTGGGCGGCAAACATTTCAATATGCGCCTGCACGAGGGCGATTTCAACTTCGACGACGCGCGGCTCAAGGGAGGCGATTGACTACGCCCATGCCCGCGGCGTCCACCTCTACGCAACCCTCAACAACCTCATCGCAACGAGGAGCTGCCGGCACTGCGCGACTATCTCGCCTATCTGGAGGAGATCCGCCCGATGCGATTCTCGTACAGGACTTTGCCGTGCTCGAGCTCGTGCAGGATGGGCATCACCGTGCCCTGCACACCTCGGTCGTGATGAATACGCATAACGAATACGCCATCGAAAAAGCTCAAGGAATACGGCATCCGCGCATCGTGGTCGGCCGTGAGATGACGCTCTCCGAGCTTGCCCTCTTCCGTGCGCGCACGGGCATCGAGGTGAGTACTTCATGCACGGCGATATGTGCATCTCCGAGGCGGGCAGTGCATCCACTCGGGCGTTCTCTTCGGGCAGAGCGGCAACCGCAGGCGCTGCATGAAGATCTGCCGCTGGCCGTTTGCCTTCATCAACGAGGAGACGGGAGAGGTGCTCGACGCGTCCAGCCCCGGGCCGTACAAGCTGGCGCTCAGGATATGTGCGTATCGTGCCATCCCCGCACTCATACGGGCGGGCGTCTTTTCGTTCAAAAATCGAGGGCGGATGCGCGCCCGAGTTCATCCGCCGCCTCGTCTCCACCTATCGCGCTGCCATCGACGCCTACATCGCCGATCCGGAACGGCTAGCACGACGGATGAGGAGGCTGGCGCAGCCTCTACGAAAACCGCGTGCGCGACTACACGACCACATTCGCATTTGGACAGCCGACAGCAATCGACATCGGCATGACGGGCGAGCGCGAGCCGCGCTTCTTCAGTCAGGCGATCGGGAGGCAGGGCTTTGCCGACGAGGTGCTGCGCGAGGAGCCGCCGATTGCAAAGGAGAACGAACCCAGCCGTCGTCTGAGTGTCCGCATCGGCACCTCGAGCGGCGGCGCGCCGCCATCGACGCGAGCGCTGATACGGTCTACGTCGGCGGCGAGGCATTCCGTCCGCAGCGTCCGTGGACGCTGCGCGACGAGGCACTCGTGCGCGATGCGGCAGGACGCGCCCGTCATCGTGAATACACCGCGCACGACCATGCGCCGCGAATGCGGAAGCTCGAGCAGTTCTTCACTGCCCTCAATGACATCGGCGTGGATGGCGTCATGGTCGGCAACCTCGGCACGCTGAAGCTCGCGCGCACGCTCACGAAGCTGCCCATTCAGGCGGATCACTCCTTCAACCTCTTTTAACCATCTCGCCGCGACCTTTCCTCAAGGAAAACGGGCTCACCATGGCGACGGCATCCCTATGAGCTGTCCTTCCGTCAGCTGCGCGAGATCGTCGAGAACGCCGTCCTTCCGATTGAGGCGGTCGTCCACAGCGCGTACGAGTCCATGATCTGCGACTACAACTTCCCCGCGATGTCGCTGCCCGCATACAACGACCTCGATTCGCCGAGCTGCTCGACACGCACTATGCGTTCCGTGACGAGGCAGGCGGCGTCCATTCGATCCGCATCGACCAGTACGGGCGCAGCCACATCTACTTTGCCAAGGATCTGTGCCCTACCCCTACCTCGAAAAAGTTTAACGGGCTCGGCTCTTACCGCATTGAGGCGCAGGACTACACGGCGGACGTGACGGCGGAGATCGTCCGCATCTACCGTGCAGCACTCGACCGTCTCGCCGCAGGCGGCGACGGCTATCGTGCAGCGGAGTTCGACCGCCCTCACAGAGCTCGCGCCGCGCCCTCTTGGGCATCGGCACCTATCGTTTCCGTCAGAGCCGCAATTCGATTTAGTAAGAAAGTGCATTTCATGGCAACAGATTCTATCAGCGAACACTCCCTACATCGGCGCAGCTAGCCATACTGAAAAGAAAGAAGAAGTACATCATGCCCCTGTCTGAGGCATTTCTACAGCGATCCGCGCCAGATTGTACGCGGCTCCATGCGGTACCTCTACGACAGCGAGGGGCGGGAGTATCTCGACTGCTTCGCGGGCGTCTCCGTCATCAACTGCGGGCACTGCAACCCCGAGATCAACGCAGCCGTCACGGAGCAGGTCAACACCCTCCAGCATGTCTGCAATATCTACCTCACGGAGAACTTCGTCAACCTCGCCGAGCAGCTCTGCACGCATCACCCCGGGCGCACTGCAGAAAAGCTTCTTCTGCTCCACAGGCACGGAGGCGAACGAGGGCGCGGCGCTGCTCGCCGAGATCGCGACGGGCAGCAGCGAGTTCATCGCCCTGCGCAGCGGACTCCACGGACGCACGAAACTGACGATGAGCCTGACGGGCATCGCCATGTGGCGCACTGACCCAAATCCCGTTGGGGGCATCAGCTTTGCACCGAACCCATACTGCTATCGCTGTCCCATGGGCAAGGAATACCCTGCCTGTGACCTCGCGTGTGCCAATGTGTCGAGGACATCATCCGAACGGTCACGTCGGGGCGCCCCGCCGCCTTTATCGCCGAGACCATCCAGGGCAACGCGGGAATCGTCGTCCCGCCGCCCGGGCTACTTCAAGCGCATCAAGGATATCCTCGCGCATTTCAGCACGCTCTTCATCGCGGACGAGGTGCAGACGGGCTTTACGCGCACGGGCAGAATGTTCGGCATCGAGCACTGACGATGTGCAGCCCGACATCATGACCATGGCGAAGGCCTCGGCAACGGTGCGCCCATCAGTGCGTTTATCGCGACGCCGGCGGTCGCCGACAAATACAGAAGCCCGCGCATCGACCCTCGGCGGAAATCCCGTCTCCTCCACGGCAGGGCTCGGCGTCATCCGCTATATCGAGTCGCATGACCTCATGGGGAACGCCGAGCGGCGCGGCGCACAGCTGCGTGCAGGGCTGCGGGAGATCGCAGCGCGGCATCCCATCATCGGCGACGTCCGTGGCTCGGTCTGATGGTCGGCGCAGAATTTGTCCACGCGGACAAATCCCCCGCTCCTGCCGAGCTGGATGCTGTACTCGAGGAGCTCAAGAACCGCGGCTTCATCGTCGGCAAAAACGGCATCGCCCGCAACGTCATGGCATTTCAGCCACCGCTCATCATCACGGAGCAGAATATCAGCGACGTGCTGAATGCGGTGGAGATCATCTTGACGGAGAAAGGACTCTAACGCTATGGCAAAACGCTACCATGAACTCACCGTCGCAGGCTGCCGACGCAGTCTCCCCATCCTGAACCTCAACGAACACCTGGCGATCGCGGGTTTCGTCATGCTGGGCGACGTGGAGCTGTGCACGGCGTGTGCGCGAGCTGGCAAAGGTGATTCCGGCGGACACGGAGATCCTCATGACCGCCGAGACGAGGGCATCCCTCTGGCGGCGGAGCTCGCACGACAGCTTGGCATGCCCTACTACATCACTGGCACGCAAATCCATCAAGGCGTACATGGAAGATCCCATCTGGGTCGAAGACGAATCCATTACGACGCTCGGCAAACAGCGGCTCTACTCACCGGCGGATGATATCGCACGTATCAAGGGACGCCGCGTGCTCCTGCTGGATGACGTGATCAGTACGGGCGGCTCGATGAAGGCACTCGTCCATCTTGCCGGAAGGCGGGAGCACGTCATCGGACAGGCGGCCGTTCTCGCCGAGGGCGACGCGGCACAGCGGAAAGACATCATCTTCCTCGAGACGCTGCCGCTCTATACGCCCGCATAGGAAAGGGGCATTTCGTGCATCAATATCTCTTCTACATCGGAGATTTTTCCCATCCAGTGCCTACGGCGTCGTGATCTCCTCTCGATCTTCCTTGCCACAGGGGTCGCCTACTACCTCGCAAAGGCGGACGGACGCGGCTACGAGAAGTACATCACCGACATCGGCATCTACTGCGGCATCGCAGGGACTCTCGGTGCGCGGCTCTGGGATGTCTTCTTCTGACTGGGACTACTATCAGCACCACCTGACCGAGCTACTGAACGTCTGGCAGGGCGGCATGGCCATCCAGGGCGGCGTCTTTCTCGGCGTGCTCGTCGGCATCCTCTACAGCCGAAAAAGCACGGTCTCGACACCATCCACTTCCTCGATGTCGTCGCACCCGCCATCGTCCTCGGTCAGGCCTCGGGCGCTGTGCGAAACCTCCTCAACGGCGACGCCTTCGGCGCGCCGACCGGCGGAGACTTTGGCATCCTCTATCCCTGCAACAACCTCGCTCACCACACATACGGGCGCACAGCCGCTCTGGCCGGCAGAGTCTGGGAGGGACAGCTCGACATCGTCATCTTCGCGCTCTCTCCTCTTCGCGCGCGCAGTCATGCACGAGGGCAGTGCTTCGCCCTCACATCATGCTCTACAGCCTCGTTCGCTTCGCGCTCGAGTATCTGCGCGGCGACTACAGAGAACACTTTGGACTCTTCACGAGCGCGCAGACGGGAAGCCTCGCCTTTCGGGTTCATCGCCCTCGGCTTCTTCCTCTGGCTTGGCTGGCGCGGTACGCCCTCAGCTGCACCGCTCAAGGATCACATCGCAAAAAAATCGCATCAAAAGAAATAACATACGAAAAAGCTGCCAAAAATGGCAGCTTTTTCATCACAGATAAACTCATCGTTCCTTCCCACCTTCCCAGTGCGCCGCGCACAGTTCCGCCAGATAGCATGCCGTCGGCGCAAGGGGCACGCGGGTCAACGCGGAAGGTCGGGTTGTGGATGGCGGCAGAAAGCCCCTGTCCCGACGAGGACGAACATGCCCGGTACCTTTTTCCCTGATAGAAGGCAAAAATCCTCACCGCCGAGCGATTTCGGTGCGGGTACGACATTCAGCCCGCGCTCCTTCGCCTTCTCCGCGGCGTACGATGCCCAAAAGCCATCGTTGCACGTTGCGGGAGGTCCTTCGTACCAATCCGTCTCCACCGCGGCACCGTAGGCTGCTGCCAGCTGCTCTGCGAGAGCACAGACACGCGCGCGGATGTGCGTACGCTCCTCTGCATTCATGCTGCGCGTCGTCCCCTCGACGAGTGCCTCCTCGGGAATCACGTTCCACGTATTCCCCGCCGCAATATGCGTGACACTCACAACGCCCGCAGAGAACGGGTTGAGATTGCGCGCGACGACCGTCTGCACGGACTGGATGAACGCCGCCGCAAGGACAATCGGATCGACGCCCGGACTCTGGATGTGCGGCATGCGTCCCCGTGCCGTGAAAGCGGAAAGACAAAGCGATCCACCGCCGCCATCACCGCTCCCTCTGAGACGCCGACCGTACCGACCTCCATGAGGGGCGATGCGTGCAGACCGAAAATCGCTGCAACGTCCTTCAACGCGCCTGCCTCGATGAGCACCTTCGCACCGCCCGGCGCCTCCTCTGCCGGCTGGAAGAAGATGCGCACGCGCCCCGTGAGCTCCGCCTCATGCTGCTTGAGCAGGAGCGCCGCGCCAAGTACCGACGAGATATGGAAGTCGTGCCCGCAGGCGTGCATCCGCCCTCTATGCTCCGAGCGGTATGGCAGATCCGTCTGCTCCTCGATCGGCAGGGCGTCGATATCGGTGCGCAGCGCAACGAGCGGCTCCCCCTGCCCGACCCTCCGCGACCAGTCCCTGTCTTGAGCGGCAGATCCAGAATGCGATCCCCGCACGCTCCAAAGGAGGCGCGAATCCGCTTCGTCGTCTCGACCTCCCTCAGGAGAGCTCGGGATGACGATGGAACCACTCAAATTCCTCTACGATGAATGCCTCTATATCCTCAATTGCTGCCATGATATTCTTCCTCTTAATTCATATATGTGCGATATGTTATAATGGAATTATATATTGCGTAGCTCTATCGTGTCAACCACATTTTTCATCCTGAACCGATAAATGGAGGATTTTCACGCCGCCAAAGTTTTTGAAAAATTTCGGGTTGACAAGGCTGTATTTCATCTGTTATAATTCGTTTCTGTCGTTTGGACATGAGCGACAAACAAATGGGGTTATAGCTCAGTTGGTTAGAGTGTCTCGTTGACATCGAGGAGGTCAAGTTCGAATCTTGTTAACCCCACCATTTGATTTTTTTCATCCGCAGTTGTGCGGATTTTTCTTAGGCTCACTTAGCTCAGTTGGTAGAGCATCTCCGTCACATGGAGGGGTCGGGGTTCGAATCCTCAGTGAGCACCATAAAGATATCTGATGCCGTCCCATGGGGCGGTTTTTTTGTGCGTTCTCCTATGTTATAATGAGAGCCAACACAGAATATTCTAGGAGGTATATTATGATGGCAATCAAGGAAATTCGCCCCATGGATCTGACGGAGAATGTGTTCAAGCTGATTAGTCAGGACTGGATGCTGGTCAGTGCCGTACACGACGGAAAGGTCAACGGCATGACGGCGTCGTGGGGCGGTCTGGGCTTTTCTCTGGGCACGCCCGGTCGCCTATATTTTCATCCGTCCGACGCGCTACACGAAAAGAGTTCGTCGACGCATCCGACGGCATCACACTTTCGATCTTTGAGAAGAAATATAAGCCCATGATGCAGTATTTTGGAACGGTGTCCGGGCGCGATGAGGACAAGATCGCAAAATACGCGCTGACGAAGAAGGAGCACGGTGCCTATACCTACTTTGAGGAGGCACGCCTCACCATGCTCACAAAGAAGCTCTATGCGCAGAAATTGGATCCCTCCTGCTTTACGAACGCCGCGGTAAATGGGCAGGAGGATTTTCCCTCAAACCTACTATCCGGAGCATGACTACCACACGATGTATATCGCAGAGATCGAGAACATCCTGCTACGGGAACACTGATAAATTCAGCACCGCCGTCTTAGTACATCTTTTTCGCCCTGTCTGTGTCGACAAATCCTCCACATAGCCTCTGCTATGCGTCCGGTTTGTCTCCTTGACAGGACAAAAAATCTGCACCAATCCGACGGACTTCATCTTATCAGCGATTCCCTAAAGGAGTAACTATGCCAACGAACGACAAGGAAACTGCCGCTCACATCCTCGCCGCCTCCTCTCTTGCCCACGATATGAACGAGGAGGATGTCGAGGAGCTCCTCGCCTCAAGCGACGTGCGCCTGCACACCTATCCGAAGGACACGATCATCTTTCACGACGGCGATATGCCCCACTCCCTCTACATCCTGATTGCGGGGGAGGTGCACATCCTCAAGGATACGCGCTCGGGGCGCCAGATCTTCATCTCCGAGATCAATCAGCCGGGCGATATGTTCGGCGAGGTCTACGAGGTGCTGCAGCGTCCCCTACGATATGTATGTCACTGCCGTCACCAGAACGACACTGCTCGAGGTATCGAGCCACCTCTTCACGCTGGACATCGGCAAGACACCGCACCGCTCTGCCCTGCTCGTCCAGCGCAACCTCATGCGCATCTTCGCCGCCAAGGCGTACGCGATGCACACGAAGCTCAAAGTCCTCGCGAGCGGTACGCTGCGCGAGAAGATCGTCGCTACCTCCTCCCCTACATCGACAAAAACGGGATGCGCCGCGCTCGCCGTCAGCCGTGAGTTTATTGCCGCCGACCTCGCCGTCAGCCGTCCCTCTCTCTCACGCGAGTTGAGTGCGATGCAGCGTGAGGGCATCCTCAAGGCGGCAGGGCGCAAGATCTGCATCACGGATATGGAAAAATTTGAGAGCTACCTATAACAAAAGAACCGCCAACGAAACAGTTCAGCTTCGTTGGCGGTTCTTTTTTTGATGAATTACCGTGCGGCACACGAGCCCGTGTGCACACTGCAGTCCTCGTCGCGGTTCGTCAGGCCGAGCTCCTTCAGCAGCTCCATATCCTGAGCGATCGTCGTGCCCGAGGTCGTGAGCATATTGCCCGTGATGGAGGCGGATGCTCCGGAGAGGAACGCCGTCGCGCCGTTCTCCGGGAGCAGCTTGCGCCCTGCGCCGAGGCGGATGTTCGCCGTCGGATTGATAAAGCGGAAGATCGCCACCGTACGCAGGATGTCCTCCCCGAGAGCGGAGCGAGATGCTCCAGTGCCGTCCCCTGGAATCGCCATCAGCGAGTTGATGGGGATGGACTCGATGCCGAGCTCCTGCAGGGCGAACGCCATATCAAAAGCGATCCTCCCACGTCTCGCCCATGCCGATGATGCCGCCCGAGCAGACACACATCCCCTCCGCCTGTGCCGCCTTAATCGTGCGGATGCGGTCAGCGTACGTATGCGTCGTGCAGATCTGCGGGAAATACCGCTCCGATGTCTCGATGTTGTGGTGATAGCTCGTCACCCCCGCCTCGCGCAGGCGGCGCAGCTGGCTGCGCGTGACGAGACCATGCGACGCGCAGAGATCAATCGTCAGCGACTTCCGCATCGCCCGATAGGTGTCAAGCGCCTTCTCAAACTCCTCGCCCGAGAGGGCACCGCCCGAGGTGACGATGGAAAAGCGGTTCGCCCCCGCATCCTGATTCGCCTTCGCATGAGCGATGATCTCCTCCTGCGGGAGGAACGGATACGTCTCCACGCCCGTCTTGTGACACGCCGCCTGTGCGCAGTACTTGCAGTTCTCCCCGCAGCGACCGCTGCGGCCGTTGACGATCGTGCACAGATCGATGTGGTTTCCGCAGAACTGCTGCTGCAGACGATGAGCCCCCTCCTGCAGCTCCTCCAGCGGAGCATCCATGAACATCGAGCGGTCGTCCTCACGGCGGATGCGGTAGCCCGCGATAATCTTCTGCGTCAGTTCAGCAATACGGCGTTTCTGCATAAAAAAATCCCTGCCTTATCATAGATCACACGTATGAGGTCTATTATAGAGCAGGAATTTTATTACGTCAACTAAATATTGTCTATTGGTTTACCTTTGCTCCATGCGCATCCCAATAGCTGTCCAGTGCCGCCGCAACGGATGCCGTATACGCCGCCAGATCCGTCAAAGGAGATGCGAGCACCGCGTCACGCAGTACTGTGCGGCGTGTACGCAGCGCGGCGACATCCTCCGCGAGTGCACAGGCAATCCGCTCATAGGCACGCGCATCGGACGCGATCCACTGCGTCTGCCCCGCCGCCGCGAGCACGGACGCACTGCGCCGCGCCGTGTGCGTCTCCCCGCACAGTGTCACAACTGGAGTGCCATGGAGGAGTGCCTCCGCCGCCGCAGCCGGCCCGGAAAAGGGGAAGGTGTCGAGGACGACATCGACAGAGCCATCGTCCAAAGCTCCCGCACCGCCCGGCTTCACAAAGATGCGCTTCATGGGCAGCTTCAGCCCGTCCAGCATCTCGACAATCGTCGTCACGCGCAGAGGGCTGTCCTCCGTATCCTGCAGGACGAGCTGCGCCTTCGGGAGCTTTTTCAGGATGCGCCCCCACACCTTCAGTGCCTCCTCGTTGATGCACATGAAGTCCTGCGTCACACCGAAAGTCAGCGGTGCATCTGCCGCACGTTCCGCGACAGGCGCACGGCGCAGGGCATCATCCGCCGCATAGCACAGCGCATGCGGCAGGCGCAGCAGCTCCTCGCTGTAGAACTCCTCCGTCCCCGCAGGAGAGAGCAGCTCATCCGTCAGGAACGCATCGACAAAAGGCATCCCCGTCGTCGAGGCGGCATCCAGCCCCGCCATCTGTACGGGCGCAGGGCGCAGCGCGAGCACGGGGAGCGTCGCGCCGCCCTCCCGATGCCCGCCGAGGTCAATCAGGATATCGATCTCATCCGCACGGATGCGCTCCGCCTGCTCCTGCGGCGTCCCCTGCGCGAGCACGGCAGTATGAACGCCCGCCGTCTCCCACGACGCCGGTGCTTTCGCGCGGTCAGTGAGCGCATAGGCATAGACATCGTATCGCTCCGTCAGATGCGTTGCCAGTGCTCCGTAGAACGCCGTATGGTCAAACTGCGGCGCAAGGAAGCCGATGCGCAGTCGCGCATGATGAGCGGGGGCACGCGGCGGCAGCGGCTCCTCGCGCTGATAGAGCGACGCACACATCGCAAACTGTGGCTGCAGCTCCTTCGGTGTCAGCTGCGCCGCCGCATGGCAGAGATAGAGGTAGCGGGAGAAATGTTCCCGCTGAAGACGCAGGCTCTTGTCCTCGGTCGCCGCCTCGAAGTACGCGGCAATCGCCCCCTCCGTATCGGCGAGCGCACGGCAGCACATCCCCATCATCTCAGAGAAGCGCCACTGCTCCTCTGCGGGGATCTCCTCATGTGCGCGCATGTAGAGAATCGCCTCAATCGCCTCATAGATGTACCCCGTATGAATATCTTCACGCAGGGCACTGTAGTCCTCAATCCAGCTCATACGTCGCTTCGCTCCAATCTAAAATAAACCGTCTCGGGCGGACAGCCGATCCGTAGGGGGAACCAACTGCCGTTGCCCGTATGCACATAGCCATAATTCTCCCCGATGCGCACCATCCCGCGTGTACTTAAAGACGGGGAAAAGCGGCTGCCCGAGGATACCGAACTGACTTCCGTGCGTATGTCCCGTCAGCGTCAGCGGGACGCGCCCGTCTGCCGCTGCATCGTCGATGAACTCGGGATGATGCGCGAGGAGGACCGTCACCGCACGCGCAGGAACGTCCTCCATCGCCGCCGCAAAGAACGCTGCCTTTTCCGTGTCAAACGCATCTCCGCGTGCAAAGGGATAATCCGTCCCCGCAAGATAGAGCGCGCCGCAGCCCGGAACGCGCTCCGCCGCATTGAGAAGGACATGGACATGTCCCCTGCGTGCCATCTGCGTGACAATGGGCAGCGCATTCCGCCGATAGTACTCGTGATTGCCGATGCAGTACCAGATCCCACGCGGAAAATCCCCGACGTGCGCCTCAAGTACCGCAGCAGCCGCCTCGTTCAGATGCTCCGCATCAAAGAGATCGCCCGTCACGGCGAGGAGGTCTGCCCCCCCTGCTGCCGTTTCGGTGAGGAGCGCATCGAGCTCCTCCACAGAGAAAAATGCGCCGAGATGCACGTCGCTGATCTGAGCGATCACCAGACCATCTGCCTCAGGCGGGAGATTCCGTATGGGGATACGGTAGTCACGGCGCACGGTCGCCGTACGCTCGATGAATGCGCCGTAGCTGCCGAGCAGTGCTCCCGCCGCCGGATAGAGTGCGGCACATTTCAGCACGCGCCGCCGCGCAGGACTGTACGGGACGCCGCGCAGCCTGCGGCCTGCCGCACGCACGAGAACGGCGAGCATCGTCAGGAGCAGCGCGATGATCTGCGCAACGTAGCCGAGGAAGATCGGCAGGGGCGATCATCCCCGCCCAGCCCTCCGTCCGATGCGAGGCAAAAAGGAAGAGCATCGCGCCGACGCCGAGGACATCAAAGAGGACGACCGCCGCACGCGCGCGCGCAGCCGCCGTCCCTCCGTCAGGTACCGCAGGAAAAATGCCGACAGCCCCTGCGATCAGGGCGACGGCGACACTGAGGATCAGAAACAAAGATGGGCAAGAGTACCTCCCCGTCAAATTCCCGTAATCATCGACACGAGCGGTATCGTCGCCACCGAGATCACCGTCGAGAGTGCGATGATCTCCGTCATGAGCGGATAGGCGACCTTGTTGTAGAGCAGAGCGACCATCGCCACCATACCGCCCGTCGGCGCAGCGACGATAACGAGGCTGCATCCGAGGATGTAGGGATTCGTGACGAAGAACTTCATCGCAAAGAGAATGGGGATCGGCAGCACCACAGCCTTGAGGAAGGCGTAGATGAGCAGCTTGCGGTCGGTCAGCATGTGACGCATGTGGATGTCCTTCAGCGAGGCACCGATCATCATCATCGCGAGCGGAGCCGTCATTGCACCGACCATCGTGAACGCCTGCAGGAGGAGCGGATTCGTCGGAATCTCGCCGAAGTAGATCACACAGGCGATCAGCGAGGCAATGATGCCGGGGTTCAGCAGCATGCGCACCATCTCAAGGCCACGCCGTTTATGAATACTGATGGAGGACACACCGTAGATAAAAAAGAGCAGATTGACGGGGATGAAGAACAGTGTCATATAGACGACTGCCTGATCGCCGTACACACCCTGTACGAGCGGCAGCCCCATGAAGAGCGAGTTGTTGAACCAGAACGAGAGGTTCACCGCGCCGCGCAGCCGTCCGCGATAGCGCAGGAGAATCGGCAGCAGGAAACCGACGGCGCACATCATCACGAGGAGGATGGCGTAGTCGATATAGGTGTCAATGACCTGCGCCAGATCCATGTGTTCCTGTGCGTGCATCGCTGAGGAGATGATGAGGCAGGGGCACGCGATGTTGACAATCAGGGAGGAAAACTGCTCCTGATTGTTCGGAATGATGATCTTGTAGCGGCGGGCAAGAGCCCCCGCAAAGATCATCAGAAAGAATACGATCATCTGCCCTAAAATCAACATTTCTACATTACCTTCTTTATTTCAGTTCGTAAATCTGTATATGAGTTTTCATGCAAGCCATTAATGTTTTTCTTCCAGCAGCGGCTTGAGGAACTGCCCCGTATAGGACGCCTTCACCTTCACGATCTCCTCGGGCGTTCCCTGTGCGACAATCGTGCCGCCGCCTGTGCCGCCCTCGGGGCCGAGGTCGATGATGTGATCCGCCGTCTTGATGACGTCGAGATTGTGCTCGATGACGACCACCGTATCGCCGCCGTCCACGAGCCGCTGCAGGATGAGGAGCAGCTTGTGGATGTCCGCCGCGTGCAGCCCCGTCGTCGGCTCGTCGAGGATGTAGAGCGTCTTGCCCGTGCTGCGCTTCGACAGCTCCGTCGCGAGCTTCACGCGCTGCGCCTCGCCGCCCGAGAGCGTCGTCGCGGGCTGTCCGAGGCGGATGTAGCCGAGCCCCACGTCACGGATGATCTCGAGCTTGCGCGCGATGCGCGGCACGTTTGCAAAGAACTCCACCGCCTCGTCAATCGTCATGTCGAGCACCTCGGCGATGGTCTTGCCCTTGTAGTGCACCTCGAGCGTCTCGCGGTTGTAGCGTGCGCCCTTGCAGACCTCGCACGGGAACGTAGACATCGGGGAGGAACTGCATCTCGATCTTGAGGATGCCGTCGCCCCGGCACGCCTCACAGCGTCCCCCCTTCACATTGAAGCTGAACCGCCCCGCCTTGTAGCCGCGCATGCGCGACTCGCTCACCTGACTGAACAGCTCGCGGATCGCATCGAACACGCCCGTATAGGTCGCGGGATTCGAGCGCGGCGTGCGTCCGATCGGCTGCTGATCGATGTTGATGACCTTGTCGATGTGCTCAAGCCCCTTGATCTTCTTGTGCTTGCCTGGGCTTTTCCCTTCGCGCGGTAGAGGCGCGAGGCGACACCGCGATAGAGGATCTCGTTGACGAGCGTCGACTTTGCCCGGAGCCGGATACGCCCGTCACGAGCGTGAGCGTGCCCGAGCGGGAACTTTCACATTGACATTCTTCAGATTGTTCTCCGCCGCACCCACGATCTCCAGAAAATAGCCGTTTCCCCTGCGCCGCTCGGCGGGCACAGGGATGAACTTTTGCGTGAGAGATACTGCCCCGTGATGGACGCGGGTTCTTCATGATCTCCGCCGCCGTTCCCTCCGCGACCACCTCGCCGCCATGCTCCCCTGCGCCCGGGGCCCGATGTCGATGATGTGGTCGGCGGCGTACATCGTATCCTCGTCATGCTCCACGACAATGAGCGTATTGCCGAGGTCACGCAGATGCCGCAGCGTCGCGAGCAGGCGGTTGTTGTCGCGCTGATGCAGCCCGATGCTCGGCTCATCGAGGATGTAGAGCACGCCCCATCAGCCCCGAGCCGATCTGCGTCGCGAGGCGGATGCGCTGAGCCTCTCCGCCCGACAGCGTCGATGCCGCGCGCGAAGCGTCAGATAGTCGAGTCCCACATCGAGGAGAAAATGGAGGCGTGCATGAATTTCCTTCAAAATCTCTCCGGCTATTTTTGCCTCACGCGGCGTAAAATCCTGCTCTGCCTCCGTTAGAAACGCATCTGCCTCACGAATCGTAAGTGCCGTGAGTGCGGCGATATTCTTCCCGCCGACCGTCACGGCGAGTGCCTCGGGCTTTAGCCGTGCCCCGTGGCACGCCGAGCACGGCGTATCCGTCATATAGTCCTCGTAGCTCTCGCGCATCTCCTCCGAGTCCGTCTCGCGATAGCGGCGCGTGAGTGCGGGCAAAACACCCTCGTACGGGACATGGTATTCCCTCTCCTCGCCGAACATATTCGTGTACTGGAAGGAAACATACTCATCCGACCCATAGAGCAGCATCTTCTGCGTCTTCTTGTCCATGCGGTTCCACTGCGTATGCGCATCGTAGTCGTGCGCCGCCAGGAGTGCTGTGATCGCCCGCATCCCATAGGAGTTCGGATTTTTCGAGAGCGGTGCAAAGACACCGTCTGCCACGCTGAGCGTCGGGTCGGGGACGACGAGCGCAGGGTCAAACTCCTTGTGACTGCCGAGCCCCGTACAGACGGGGCACGCGCCGAATGGGCTGTTAAATGAAAACATGCGCGGTGCGATCTCGGGCAGTGAGATGCCGCAGTCCACACAGGCGAAGTTCTCACTGAACATGAGGAGATCGCCGTCCACCACCTGTACGTAGACCACGCCCTCACCTGCGTGGAGCGCCGTCTCCAGCGAGTCTGCCAGACGGCTCTCCATGCCCTCGCGCACGACGAGGCGATCTACGACGATCTCAATCGTGTGCTTCTTCTGCTTTTCGAGCGCGATCTCCTCGCCGAGATCGCGCAGCTCTCCGTCGATGCGCACGCGCACATAGCCCTCGCGGCGAATCTGTTCGAGCACCTTCTTGTGCTCGCCCTTCTGCCGCGCACGAGCTGCGCCATGATGAGGAGCTTTGCTCCTGCGGGCAGCTGCATGATCCGATCCACCATCTGATCCACGCTCTGCTGTGTGATCGGCTTGCCGCAATTCGGGCAGTGCGGTCGCCCCGCGCGCGCATAGAGCAGGCGCAGATAGTCGTAGATCTCCGTCACCGTCCCGACCGTCGAGCGCGGATTGTGGCTCGTCGTCTTCTGGTCAATCGAGATAGCGGGCGACAGTCCCCTCGATGTTGTCCACATCGGGCTTTGTCCATCTGCCCAAGGAACTGCCGCGCGTAGGCGGACAGCGACTCCACATAGCGGCGCTGCCCCTCGGCATAGATCGTATCAAATGCGAGCGAGGACTTCCCCGAGCCGGAGAGCCCCGTCACCACAACTAATTTATCGCGCGGTATCTGCACGTTGATATTCTTTAGATTATGGGCGCGTGCGCCCTCGATCTTGATGTATTCGTTCATTGTATCTGTATGTCCTTATTTTTTCTTCTTCGGCAGTTCGCCCTCGAGCTCGACGATCATGTCGCGCAGCTCTGCCGCACGCTCGAACTCCAGCGCACGCGACGCCTGCTGCATCTCGCGCAGGAGACTCTTGACGAGGTTCTCGCGCTCCTTCTTGCCGAGTTTTTTCTTTGCCTTGCCGTCCTTCTTCCCGTACGGGCTCTTATCCTCAGCCGCGACAAGCGTCATCTCGATGAGCGGGACGATGGGCTTGACGATGGTCTTCGGCACGATGCCGTGCTCCTCGTTGTACTCCTGCTGTATCGTGCGGCGGCGCTCCGTCTCGTCGATGGCGCGCTGCATCGAGCCCGTGATGACATCGCCGTACATGATGACGTGCCCGCCCGGCGTTGCGGGCGGCGCGTCCGATGGTCTGGATGAGCGCGGTGTCGGAGCGCAGAAAAGCCCTCCTTGTCCGCATCGAGGATGGCGATGAGCGAGACCTCGGCATATCGAGCCCTCGCGCAGGAGATTGATGCCGACGAGCACGTCGAACTCGCCCGCGCGCAGATCGTGAATGATCTCCGCGCGCTCGATGGTCGCGATGTCCGAGTGGAGGTAGCGCACCTTGACGCCCGCCTCACGCAGATACTCGGTGAGGTTCTCTGCCATGCGCTTGGTGAGCGTCGTGACGAGGACGCGCTCATTGCGCTCGATGCGCAGGCGGATCTCCCCATGAGGGATCGTCGATCTGCCCTGCGAGCGGGACGCACCTCGACCTCGGGATCGAGAGTCCCCGTCGGGCGGATGATCTGCTGGGCGACCTGCTGTGCCTGCTGCATCTCGTATTTTCCGGGCGTCGCGGAGACGTAGACGATCTGATTGACGCGCGCGCGAACTCCTCGAACGTCAGCGGACGGTTGTCGAACGCGGACGGCAGGCGAAAGCCGTTGTCCACGAGCGAGACCTTGCGGCTGCGGTCGCCGCCGTACATGGCGTGAATCTGCGGCAGGGTCACATGCGACTCGTCGATCATGATGAGGAAGTCCTCGGGAAAGTAGTCGAGGAGGTGTACGGTGTCGCGCCCGGCGCACGGTGCGTGAGGTGACGCGAGTAGTTCTCGATGCCGGAGCAGTAGCCCATCTCCTGCATCATTTCGAGGTCATAGTTCGTGCGCTGCTCCAGCCGCTGTGCCTCAAGGAGTTTGCCCTCACCTTTCAGTACGGCGAGCCGCTCCTCAAGCTCCGTGCGAATGTCAGCCATGGCGATCTTCATATCCTCATCGTCCGTGACGTAGTGGGACGCCGGAAACACCATGGAGTGAAGCCGCTCGCCGTAAACCTCGCCCGTCGTCACGTCGAACTCGATGATGCGCTCCACCTCGTCGCCGAACATCTCAATGCGCACGCCGCGGTTGTTGTACCCTGCGGGAAAGATCTCGACCACGTCGCCGCGCACACGGAAACGTCCGCGCTCAAACGCGATATCGTTGCGCTCGTAACGGATGGAGATGAGCTTCTGCAGGATCTCCTCGCGCGTGATTGTCTGCCCTTGTGCACGGAGAGAACCATCTCGTGATAACTCTCCGGCGAGCCGAGGTCCGTAGATGCACGAGACGCTCGCCACGATGATGACGTCGCGCCGCTCAAAGAGCGAACAGGTCGCGGAGTGGCGCAGCTCATCGATCTCATCGTTGATCGATGCATCCTTTCTCAATGTAGGTATCCGTCTGCGCGATGTACGCCTCGGGCTGGTAGAAGTCGTAGTAGCTGACAAAGTAACCGACGTAGTTGTCGGGAAAAATGACTTGAACTCACTCGCGAGCTGCGCGGCGAGAGTCTTGTTGTGTGCGATGACGAGGGTCGGACGCTGCACGCGCTCGATGACCTTTGCCATCGTATAGGTCTTGCCCGTCCCCGTCGCGCCGAGCAGCACCTGCGCCGTCATACCGTTCTCGATGCCGCCCGCAAGATCTCGGCAATCGCCTGCGGCTGATCGCCCATCGGCTCAAAGGGCGCGACGACCTTGAACGGAACCTCCTTCTCGAAGATCGTTGTATTGAGTTTTCGGAACCATCGCCATCGTACGCCCTCCCTCGCATTGCAAAAATCATTCTGTCATTATATCGCATTCAACGTGCGATGAAAATAGTGCGGAACGAAAAAGCTCCGCTGTCTCAGAAAAAAAGGAGTTGCCGCATATAATGCAGCAACCCCCTAAAAACATTGCATCTCTTAGAACGCCCAGTTCAGCATGAGCGCCGCCGGTATAGCCGTGACGCTTGCCCTGCCAACCCGTGAAGTGCAGATCGTACGAGAAGCGGCTGCCCTGCGGTGCGAAGCGGTAGCCCGCCTCGATCATCGCACTCCGCCGCGCAGCGACGGACTCAGGGCATCAAGCCCTGATACGATGCGCCCGCTTTGCCGCTGAGCTCATACTCCCACGCGAGCCCCGCACAGACTTCGCTCTTTTGCGCTGTCCTTGTGCGCATACGTAAAGCCAAGACGCACACGATTCGAGTTCACCGCGCTGAAGTCGTAGTCGTCGGTGCTCGCACTTGAGCCGGTCGAGGAGATTCCTGCCCTGCATGCCCGACTGATACGACCAGAAGTAGCGCAGATAGGGTGTTCAGTTTGATCCTTGTCGTTGGTCTTGACCTCCTTGCCGATGCCAAGATGTGCCGCATAGTAGGCGTTCGAACTGTCGTAGTGCGAGGTGCTGCCCGTATAGACGGAGCCGCTGTAGTCGCTGCGCGTCTTGCCGCCGTGCAGTGCTGCCTCTGCCCACAGTCCTTCACAGTCTCCATGCGTCCCATGATGCCGGCACCGAGATAGCTGATATTTCCGCTGCCATGGGTGCCGTCGTCGAGGTAGGAGTCGTATTTGCCCTTGCCGTATTCGACAAACGGGGTAAAGGTGAGTGTCGCAGATTTTCCTTTCAGCTCGCGTGCCCAGCCAAGGCTGAGGTTGTACCCCTTCGTCTCGGCATAGGAGCCGGTCTCTGTGTCGACGCTTCCCTGATCCATTGCCGCCCAGAGATGGTAGCCGTGCACTTCTTTGTCCTGCACGCCTGCGGCCGCCTCTTTCTTTGCCGAGGCGATGCCGGATCCTGCGAGGAGGTTTCGCGCCGCGGTTGATAAAGTCGGTGGCGGCGGCTCTGGTCTCGACGAAGGATTTGGTCTGATCGCTGATCGCCGCCTTTTGTGACGGTGGCAATGAGCTCATCCGTATTGCGCTTTTGGAACGCAAATTCACAGAGCAGAGATACGCCCTGCATACCCGTGACCTTGTTGTCGGTCGGGATATCGCTGAGCGTACCGTTTCCTGCAACCTTCATGGGGCTGATGACATCGTTGACCTTGAGCGCGCGTGCGCGTCCATGGACACCAAGTCCCACGTCGACGTTGGCAAGGCTCTTACTGGTTACCCAAGCTGCAGGAGGGTCGGGTTGTTGGTTTCTGATGCCCTCGCTGAGGTAGAACTGGAGGTTCTTGATGCCCGTAAAGTCGTTAATATACGATGTCGGGTATGCTGCGTATCATGGTGGATGGCAAGGGTGTTGTCACGGTCGTTTACGCCGCCGTTGCCGCCCTTGACCGTACCGTTGACGCGCGATCCCGTGAGGTTGATGATGTTGTTGCTGTTGGAGCCCGTGGCGTTGCCCGCGATGACATCGCCCGTAACGGTGGAACCGCGCCCGATGATTCACGGCATTGCCGTCGGCGGTGACGCATGCTCCGCCGAGAGACGTTGCCGTGTACGGTGGCACCATCGGCAATGTTGACGGTGTTGCGCAGGGATGCGTTATGAGCGCGTCCGCCGTACACATCACCGGTGATGCTTGCGTTGACGTTCACGACGTTCTCGATGGCATCGCCGCCCGTGGAACGTCCGCCAACGATTTCCGTTGCGGCGCTCGATGTGGGGGTATTGGTGATGGTGACGACATTCTTCTCGGCATTGCCGGCTGCTTCCCGCCCCATGACCTTGGCACCGCTGATGATGCCTCCCTTGATCTCGACGGTGTTCTTAAGAGCCTTACCGGCGCTCTGTGCGCCCTTGAGACTGCCCGTAACGCTGCCCGCAGTGATGACGGCGCTGTTTTTCGGCAGCATCACAGCGGGTTTCTGCACCGTAGGCGTTCGTTACGCTGCCGCCGCTGATGAGCGCATCATTCTTTTCGGCTGTGCCGTCGGTGCTCTGGCACCGACGAGGTTGGTAACCGTGCCGCCCTGCAGCGATGGCATGGTTCTTGCGCCTTGCCGTGCTTGGTCTTTGGCACCGTAGGCATTCGTTGCTGTTCCGGCTTCGACCTTGAGGGTGTTCTCCTCTGCCGTGCCGTTTGCGGTCTGTGTGTCGCCGCCGATGGCATTGGTGACGCTTGCGCCCGCTTTGAGGGTGAGCTTGTTGTGCAAGGTTTTGCCGTCCGTTTGGTAGACGGTCTTGCCGCCAAAGACGTTGGCATATGCGCCGCTGTTTACTTCGACGTTCGCATTCTGCCACTTGTACGCCGAGAGGTCAAGACTGCCGCCGGTGGTTGCCGCCTGGTTGTTGTTGGTGACGAGGCTGTATTCGACATCGCCCGAACGCTCGCTGCCCGTTGCAGGGGTGTACCCATTCAGTGTGAGGGTTTTGCCCGCTGCCATCTGGAAGAGGTGAACGTTCTTTTCCATGACGTTTCCAAGCCATGTGGAGACCGTTGTGCCGGTCGGCTTTTCGATGGTGCTGTAGGTGAGTGTGGTATCCCGGTTCAGGGTGAGGACGGTATCCCCGTCGGCAACGCTCGGTCCAAGGTTGAATTTGATCGTGCCGAAGTTCTTGAGGCTGCCGACCTGTGCGCCCTTGCTCTTGATGTCAAGGATGTTGCCCGTGGCTGCCTTTGTTGCCGCCGACGAGATCACCGGTAACGGTGACAGCGGCGTTATTCGTGCCGTCGCCGATGGCGATGGTGTTGCCCGTGGTCGTACCGTTATGGTTGGCAAAGCCGCCGTAGACGCTTCCCCCAACGCTGCCGCTGAGGAGGTTGACGGTGTTGCCCGTGGCTGCGCCGCTTGCGGAGGGCGTGGGTCAGTGCGCCGCCATAGAGGTTGTCGCTGACCGCTGCGCCCTTGAGATCGATGGTGTTCTTGGTGGCGTTTCCTGCCTCGGTGCGGACATCTGCGCCATAGCCGTGCTTGACCGTGCCGCCTTCGAGGATGAGTTTGTTCTCTGCCGCATCACCCCGTCTTCTTGTAGCCGTCTACGCCGTCGCCTGCCTCAAGGTTCTGTGCAATGCCGCCGTAAGCTGCCGTGGTGATACTGCCGCCCGTCACCTTGAGAGAGTTCTTTTTCGACTTTGTTGCCAATTTTGCTGCGTCCGCCCCACGTCTCGGTGGCAGAGCCCGCGCTGTAGGTCGGATGGTTGTTGCGGAAACGGTAGCCTGTGACGTTGACTTTTTTCGCTGTTGCCGTTTCATTGTCGGTGTTCAGGACGTATTCGTAGTCGCCGTCCGTTTTCGCCTCCCGTGCACGTACGGGATTGTCAGTTCGTAAAGGTGATGTTGCTCGTGCTGTCGATGAGGGTCAGGATGCGATCCGTCGTGGGGCTTGCCGTGATGGTGTCAAGGTTCTTGAGCTTCATCTTCGACCAGTCGATGGTGGTTTCCCGCACCGCTTGTGAGCGTGAGCATGGTGTCCCCATGGCTGACGTTGTGCGCTACGTCGAAGTTGACGTTCTCGAAGTTCTTGACATCGGTCGCACGCGCACTCCGGCTGTTGACATTGAGGTGTTGCCTGCAATGCCGGCTGCACCGGTTTTGTTGCCGCCGTAGACGGTGCCGACGCTCGTTGCGGTAAATGCGGTCGTCGCCGTGCCAAGGTTGACGGTGTTGCCCGTGCTCTTGCCCGTGCCGTTTGCATGACCGCCGTAGACGTCGTGGAGGGTTCCGCCCGTAATGTTGACGGTTGCCCCCGTGGCATCTCCACTGCCGCTGTTGTAGCCGCCGTAGACGGTGCCGCCGACACTGCCGCCCTTGATGTTTACTTCGCTGTTTTTGATCTGTCCCGTCGCCGCAGCGTTCGCGATATGTCCGCCGTAGACAGCGCCATTGACCGTGCCGCCCGCGATGGTGACTTTGCTCTTGTCTGCTGTGCCCGTGGCTCCTGCTGCTGCAAGGGAGGCACCGTAAACGGAGCCGACGGTGCCATTCGTGATCTCAGCGGTGTTCTCTGTGGCATTGCCGTTCTTGGTGCGTACTTCGGCACCGTAGGCGTTAGCGACATTGCCGCCCGCGACGACGACGGTGTTCTTTTCCGCGTCGCCCGTCGGGGAGCGGGTTGCCGTGTGCGTCGAGCTTGCGGTTCTCCTGCAGTCCACCGTACGCCGCCGCAGTGATGCTGCCGCCCGTCACGGTGAGTTTGTTGTTCTCGACTTTGTTGCCGACGGCGGTGCGTCCTGCCCATGCGGCATTGTGGGTGCCATCGCCCGCGGTGTAGGTTGCGCCGGTATGGTTCTTGTACTGGTACCCTGCCGCACGCACTTCGGTGGTATGAACCGAGGAGCCGAGCGTGTCGATGCTGAACTCGAAGTTTCCGCTCGTGACGCTCTTAATGCCTCCGTTTGCACTGTAGGTATTGACGCTGTTCTTATTGAAGTCAATGCCGTTCACGTTCCGCATGAGGGTCAGGGTTATACGCCTCGTAGGTGCTGATCGGGCTGTTAAAACTTCGTCGCATCGACGGTGAGCTTGCCCCCAGTCAAGGTTGTTCGTTGCCGTACCTGCATTGAGGGTCAGCATGGGGTTCGCGGCGTTCAGCGCATTGCTGTTGATACTAAACTTCAGGTTCTCGAAGTTCTTGATGTTGCCCGCCGTCGCGTTGGTGTTGACGTTCAGCGTGTTGCCCGTATCCGTCGTCTTGTTGCCGCCGTAGATGGTGCCCGTGACATTGGTGACGTTGCTGTTGGTACCGTTGCCAAGGCTTACAGTGTTGCCGGTCGTTGCGCCCGAGCCGTTCGTAAAGCCGCCGTAGACATCGCCGCCGACAGAGCCGCCGCCGAGGAGAATGTTGCTGCCCGTAACAGAGCCCTGTTCCAACGGTGTGTCCACCATAGACGTTGCCTGTGACAGAGCCGCCGGCGAAGGTGACGGTGTTGTCCGTTGCGCTGCCCGTTGCCGCGGCATGCGTCAATGCTGCACCATAGACGTTGCCGTGCACGGTGCCGGCGTTGATGGTCACTTCGTTCTTGGTCGCGCTGCCCGCTTTGGTCTTAACCTCTGCGCCATAGGCATTTGCTGTCTGTGCGCCGGTATTCAGGATGAGTTTGTTCTCTGCCGCATCGCCCGTGGTGCCCGGAACGGTGGTGTTCTCGACCATGCTGCCGCGTGCGCTAAGCGTCGCGCTGCCGCCCGTGAGCGTCAGCTTGTTTTTCTGTACCTTATTGCCGATGATGGAACGTCCGCCCCTGCATCCGTGGCCGTGCCGCCCGCATAGTTCGTGGTGTTGTTCTGGAAGCGGTAGCCCTTGAGGTAGACGTTCTGTGTGGTGGCACTGTTGCCGTCGGTTGCAATGTCCGCCTCGTAGTCGTTTGTGTGGATGCGTCCGCGCGTTCCCGTGGGTGTATAGTTGCTGAGGTTGATGTTGTTGCTGTTGTGCATGAGTGTCAGGGATGCGGTCACTCGTGGCACTGGAATTCAGGTTGTCGAGGTTGTCGACGTGGAGTTTGTTCCAGTCAAAGTTCGTGGCACCGGTTGTCAGCGTGCAAAGGGTGTCGCCCACCGTGATGTGGGTGCTCGTCGCCCTTGAAGTTGATCTTGTCGAAGTTGGCGATGTTCCTCGCCGTGGCGCTGTCGTGACGTTGAGTGTGTTGTCCGCCGCAGCCGACTTGTTGCCGCCGTAGATAGTGCCAATGGTGGTACCCTGAGGCGACGGCATTCGCCGCACTGCCGAGGTTGACGGTGTTGCCCGTGGTGGCTCCCGTTCCCTGCCGTAAAGCCGCCGTAGACATCGCCCATCGTGCCGCCCGTGATGGTGATGGTGTTGCCGTGGCATCTCCCGTCGCCGAGGCATGGGAAAGATACCCGCCGTGCACGGTGCCGCTGACACTGCCGCCGGAGATATTTACGTTGTTGCCCGTTGCGTTTCCGCTTTGCACGGAGGTAAAGCCGCCGTAGATGTTGCGTACGGAGCCCGCTTTGAGGTTGACGGTGTTGCTCGTGCTGTTGAACTTTGCCGGAGCAGTCGTGCCCGTGCCCGCGGTCCAGCCGCCGTAGGCATCACGGTGGTTCGTGCCGTTGATGGTGAGGATGTTGTTGGTGGTTGTGTTGCCGATGACGGAGCGTCCCGCCCAGATGTCCTTCGCCGGGTCACTGGTCGTCGGGGTGACGTTTGCATCTTTGAACTGGTAGCCGCCAAAGAGGATCTGCTTGCCACCGGCGTGTTGGTGTCGGTGTCGATGGTGTACTCATGCGTGCCCGTGGAGGAGATTTCCCTCGCACCGTGGTAATGACTGACGTTGATGCCCGTCATGTTCTGCATGAGGACGGATGTTCCGCTCGGCGCATTTCCTGTATGCTTGAATTTGTCCCAGTCGAGGTTGGTCACAGCGCCGCCAACGAGGTTCAGCATGGGATTCGCCTGGTTGAATGTGCTGTTGAAGTTGAATTTCACCATGCCGAAGTTTGCGATGTTGCCCGCTGTGGCGTTGGTGTTGACGTTCAGGACGTTATTGGTGTCCGCCCCCTGATTGCCGCCGTAAATGGTGCCCGTGACGGTGGTGGCACTGTTTATGGTGCCGCTCCCGAGGTTGACGGTGTTGCCTGTGGTGGCTCCCGATGCGGTGTGTCCGCCGTAGACGCTGCCGCCGACAGAGCCGCCATACAGGTTGATGGTATGACCCGTTGCTGCACCTGTGCCCGCGACCTTGCCGCCATAGACATTGCCGCCGACCGTTCCGGCAGTGATCTTGACGGTGCTCTTGGTCGCGTCTCCGGTGCCCGTCCCCGTGAGTTCTGCGCCGTAGACAGCCCCCGTGACAGAGCTCGCAATATTGACGTTGTTCTCATCGGCACCGCCATTCTTTGCCGTGACTTTTGCGCCGTAGGCATTAGTGTGCCGCCCGTGACATCGAGCGTGTTCTTTGTTGCAGAACCCGCCGTCCGATACGTGCCGTCGCTGTTGTGCTTTTTGTTCTCGACTAGTCCGCCGTAGGCGTTCGTTTGCATCCCCTGTGAAGGTGAGCTTGTTGTTTGTGACGGTCTGTCCGCTCGCTGTGCGCCCTGCCCATGCGTCGGGATGAGCTGTCGCCCTCACTGTATGCCGCTGTGTGATTGCGGAACTGATAGCCGTTGATGTAGACATCCTGCGCACTCGCCGAATGGTTCGCCGTGTCGATGATGTATTCTTTATCTCCGACGATCTTTTCCTTGGCTCCATACTTGGCATAGTTACTGAAGGTGATGCCGGAGCCGTTGTGCATCGCCGTAAAGAGACGCTCGTTGTACGTGCTCGGCGTAAATGTGGTGCTGCCAGGGTTCACTTCGACCCCTGCCCAGTCAAGACCTGTGGTCGCACCGCCGCCGATGGTAAGGAGGGTATTCGGTGTCGGTTGGCTGACAACGGTTGTGCTGTTGAGGTTGAACTTGGTCTTGCCGAAGTTCGTAACGCCGCGTGCCGTGATGTTCTGCGTGTTGACGTTCAGCGTATTGTCCGTCATGACATCACTCGCAGAGCCGCTCGATGCGCCGCCGTAGATGAAGACGTTGCTCAGTGGGCGCGTTAAACGTGCCGTCACTCTTGCCAAGGTTGACGGTATTGCCCGTTGCCTTGCCCGTGCCGTTCGTATAGCCGCCGTAGATTTCATTGTTGCCGTCGAAGGTGCCGTTCTCGATGTTGATGGTGTTGTCCGAGGCGTTGCCTGCCGAAACGTTGTTCGGCGGCGTGAGTGCCGCATTCGGGGCAATGTACCCACCGTAGAGCTTGCCGTTACTGTTCAGTGTGCCGCCCTTGATGTTGACGGTGTTGTTCTTCGCGTCGGCGTTCTTTGTGGTGTCAACCAGTTCCGGATGCTCCTCATCTTCCGGATTGACAAGGAGATGCACGCCCGTTGTGTAGCCCGCATAGGCATTGTCCACAGAACCACCCGTCTTGAGGTTCAGCGTATTGAAATCCGAGCCACCGTTTTGGGCATCGGTATATCTCGCAGTGCATTTTGGATGATTACCGCCCGTGAGGTTAAGTTCATTGTGATTCGTTGTATTGCCATAGACAGATAGTCCGGCATACGTATTGCGCACAGTGGAGCCGGGCGTTGTGATATTTTGGTTCTTTCCCGCATTCTGGAAACGATTGCCGTCGAGGGAGAGAACAGTAGCACTAACTGTCCCCCTGTACCAGAAGTATTTGCTTTTTCCCAAACTCGTAATCACCACGGGAACCAACGATGGTGAGGCGCATAGTCATTGATGCCAAATGTCGCCCCGGAATAGAGTGTTAACGTTGGTGATCATCCCTGCCCCGCCAAATAGGACGCCCATGCACCAAGTCCGGTGACCTGACTTCATTCCAGTCCATAGATCGATTCGTGGTATTCGTATCAAACATCGTAGAACCAGAGCTGATGCCGGAACCAAGAACAAACTCGAATTTGTCAAAATTATAGATGCTGTGTGCTCGGTTTCCTACCGTTGTTACTTTAAGTTTATTGCCGGTGACCTGTCCACCAGAGTTGCTGAATCCCCGTATAACATCGCTGCGTCTGAATTGTGATAACCAACTGGGTTGATACCACTCAATGTTATCGTATTATTTTTTTCGCATCTCCATTTTTGCCCAACCGCCGTATATACGCCCTCTTACAAGAGCATTATTCTCAAAAACAACTTCATTATCTGTAGAATCGCCTTTCTCCGACTGATTATATCCTCCATAGGCGTTGCCCGTCCACGTTGCTCCAGAAACAGTCAATTTATTTTTTGTGGTAGTATTACCTAATGTTGAAAGTACCTCCAAAAAGATCTGCCCCAGAGCCCGATACTGTCTGCTTTACTTTTCCCAGTTTCGAAACTGATTCGCATCAAAATATAGATATGATACACCGCTCAATGTCGTGGAGTATCCGGTGTTGACGATGTTAGATCGACTCTTTTCCGTACTCATAGTCCCCTACGACATCACTAGTGAGTTTATAGTTATCAACATTAAATACTGCAGTCCCATGATACAAAGTCACTCGTTTCGAGTGCATAGAATCTATAGGCATCGCAGACATTTCATTATTCACCCATGACTCTGCCCCTGTTACCTCAACCTGATTCCAGTCCATATTTTTATTCATTGTCCATGTTTCGAACATCTGACTGTTATTGGTAATAGTAGAACTAAGAACAAACTCGAATTTGTCAAAATTATAGATGCTGTGTGCTCGGTTTCCTACTGTTGTTACTTTGAGTTTATTGCGCATGACCTGTCCACCAGAGTTGCTGAATCCCCCTGTATAACATCGCTGCGTCTGAATTGTGATAACCAACTGGGTTGATACCACTCAATGTTATCGTATTATTTTTCGCATCTCCATTTTTGCCCAACCGCCGTATATACGCCCTCTTACAGAGCATTATTCTCAAAACAACTTCATTATCTGTAGAATCGCCTTTCCGACTGATTATATCCTCCATAGGCGTTGCCCGTCCACGTTGCTCCAGAAACAGTCATTTATTTTTGTGTAGTATTACCTAATGTTGAAAGTACCTCCAAAAAGATCTGCCCCAGAGCCCGATACTGTCTGCTTTACTTTCCGTTTCGAAAGCTGATTCGCATCAAAACATAGATATGATACACCGCTCAATGTCGTAGGAGTATCCGGTGTTGGTGATGTTAGATCGACTCTTTTTCCGTACTCATAGTCCCCTACGACATCACTAGTGAGTTTATAGTTATCAACATTAAATACTGCAGTCCCATGATACAAAGTCACTCGTTCTCGAGTGCATAGAATCTATAGGCATCGCAGACATTTTCATTATTCACCCATGACTCTGCCCCTGTTACCTCAACCTGATTCCAGTCCATATTTTTATTCATTGTCCATGTTTCGAACATCTGACTGTTATTGGTAATAAAGTAGAACTAAGAACAAACTCGAATTTGTCAAAATTATAGATGCTGTGTGCTCGGTTTCCTACTATTGTTACTTTGAGTTTATTGCCAGTGACCTGTCCACCAGAGTTGCTGAATCCCCCGTATAACATCGCTGCGTCTGAATTGTGATAGGCAACTGGATTAAGTCCACTTAGTGTGATCGTATTGTTGATTGCATCTCCGTTTGCTGACCATCCTCCATAAATATCCCCACAACAAGAGAGTTGTCCTGAAGACTACTTCATTATCCTGACCGCCCCCACCAAGCGTATATCCTCCATAGAGATTCGCATTAAATGAAGTTCCATTAACAATGCTTATCTTATTCCCCACCACGTCTCGACTATCTGAGCCGCAGGAATATCATGTTTATTGCCCGCAACAGGCGCAGCGGGAATCGGATGTGCCAGCGTGCCATCAATTAGCACATCTCCCCCGTCACATCAGCCGCATGTGCGTGACTAAAAACAGCTGCCCCACCCCCACCCCCGCGGACAGAGCGAACGCAATGAGAAGTGACAGCTGTCGTTTGTTTTTCCATTCCTTTAACATGACAATCCCCTCCATGTTATTCCGTTCCAACTCTAGCTATCCTAAGTACTATAATCCTAACTATACTCTTCCTCTCATCTCGTGTCAATATGATATTATGACTTGTGTCATTTCATTTGCCGTATTCTTATGTGAACGTAATTTCGCACGTTTCTTCCCCATGAAAAAGGGGTGTTGCATGAAGCTAAAAACTTCATGCAACACCCCCTCCGTCTTCCTATCGGGCAGATCGCTTATGGCGCCCTTCCCAATTAGGGAAACTTGAAGCCCATGTTCCTCCGCCATTTTTCGAATAACTGCCTCCGGAAGTTCCACCATCTGCGCCACTGTCGAAAGCGGTGTTCCGGCACGCAGCATATTCATCGCTATATGCGTGATGCTCCAGATGACGCCCCTCGGCTCGTCCCTCACGACGTCCCTTGCGCTATCCCTCGCCTTATCCCTTCTTCTACAGCTCCCCTGCATCCCGGAGCGATAGTCCATCAGTGCGATCTGCCGGTTGACGTAGCGGGAAGTAATCGTCCGGGTTGCCCATAAAGATCCTCTCTGCTTGTATCGCTTCTCGATCGCAGGTTCGCTCATCGCGATTGCTTCCATTTCCTCATCACTGAGTTTATCGCTGATGAATGCCATCCGTGTGTCCTTTCTTCGTCGCTTTTTCTTTATTTTTATTATAAAGTTTTCAGGCTGTTACGTCAAACGAAAGAAGCCGTCCATATCGAACGGCTTCTTTATCAGTGATGCACAATGATGATTCGTTTAGAGTTTTGCCGACATCTGCCGCCGTCATGATCTCGACAACGGTGAGATCCCTCGACGGTATTGAGGTCGATGAAGCCGCCATCTGAGAGCTGGATGACCGGCATCGCCGTGACACGTGACTCGTCAACGTAGACGATGCGCCCAGCTGAGCCATCCGAGAGCCGGAGCCAGCAGCCGTTGAGCGCGGCGTTCATCTTGCGCATGAAGAGAACTGCGTACTCCGAGTCAAGTTTTCCGTCCAGCACGTCGGCATAGAGCACCTTGAACACCTCAACGGGGAACGCTTCGCCGCGTAGCTGCGGCTGGATGCCATCGCATCGTAGCAGTCGAGGATGGCGAGCACCTTGCCGAAGGTCGTGATCGCATCCCCCTTCAGCCCCGAGGGATAGCCCGAGCCATCGTCGCGCTCATGGTGCTGGATGATGCCGTTCATGAGGTCGGTGCGCCCTCGAGCTCGCTGTTCTCCACGATCTTGAAGCTCTCGACAACGTGATTCTTCAGGATGTCGAACTCCTCCTCGGTCAGGAGTCCCTTCTTCTCGAGGGAGTTCCTTCGGAACCACCTGTTTGCCGATATCGAGGAAGAGCCCGGCGAGCACCATGTTCTGACGGTCGATGCCCACGAGCCCCATCCACTTCGCCATGAGTCCGCCGAGGATGGCGAGATGGACGCAGTGATACAGGCTGTAGTTGCCCTCCTGATTCATGCTGTACATCATGGAGACGGCCGTCGCCCCCTCCTTGTAGAGGTCGCGCAGGCGGCCGCTCGACATCACGTCCCTGCAGGATGCTCATGTTGAGCTTACCGGTCTCTCGCCGCCTCGGCAAAGAGTTTCTCCATCTCGCCGTAGACGTAGCGGTAGTCCCTCTTCGTATTTGCTGTCCAGTTTGATCTCGCGCTCGGGGCGGGGACCATCACCGATGACGGCCGCTTTTCTTCCTTGACCGCCTTTTCCTTCTGAACGGCAGCGATGATGCTGTCCTCATCGACGTAGACAGAGGCGATGCCCTTTTTTTCTTGAGCAGCTTGATCGTCTCTTTGTCCAGTATTGTGCCGCCCTCGACGAGCACATCCTCACTGTCTCCATCGTAGACGGTACGTCCGATCAGCATTTCCGGCAGAAGGCTTCGTACTGCAAACGCTTTCAGCATGATGTTCTCTCTCCCTTATTTTCTGTGATGTTATTCTTCCCTGATGCTACACCTTACTTCACAACAATATTGACCAGCTTTGCCGGGGACACAGACGACCTTGACGATGGTCTTGCCCGCCGTGAGTTCCTTTCGCGCGGCAGCTCGGCTGCGATCTGCTCCAGCGCCGCACGGTCAAGTCCCGTGGCGACCTTGACGCGGTCGCGCACCCTTGCCGTTGATCTGCAGGGACGATCTCTCCCTCATCCTGCACGAGTGCCGCCGCGTCGTACTGCGGCCACGTCTGTGCGTGGACGTTCCCGCCGAAGAGCTCCGCCCACAGCTCCCGCCGTGATGTGCGGTGCAAACGGTGCGAGCATCCGCACAGTGCACTCGCTGTCTCGCGCGCGAGCCCCGGCGTGAGCTCTTTGTCCTGAAATGCGTAGAAACGCATTGACGAGCTCCATAATGGAGGAGATCGCCGTGTTGAACATGAAGCGGTCGCGCACATCCTCTGTGACCTTCTTGATGGTCGCGTGGAGCACGCGGCGCAGCTCCGCCTCCTCTGTGCTGAGCGTTGCCGCATCGTAGGATGCAGACGCCCCTCTGATCGTCTCTGCGAACTGTCCGAGGATGCGCACACGCGCCCGAGAGCGGTATGCCCCCTCGACGCCCTGATCGCTCCAGTCGAGGTCACGGTCCACGGGCGCGGCAAAGAGGATGAAAGAGCCGTGCCGTATCCGCACCGTAGCGGTCGATGATCTCCTCGGGCGAGACGACGTTGCCGAGCGACTTCGACATCTTTGCGCCGTCCTTGATGACCATGCCCTGCGTGAGGAGGTTCGTGAACGGCTCGTCGAAGTCGAGCATCCCTGCGTCGCGCAGCACCTTCGTGAAAAAGCGCGCATAGAGGAGATGCAGGATCGCGTGCTCAATACCGCCAATGTACTGATCGACGGGTGCCCAGTAGTTCACCTTTGTCACGGTCAAAGGACGCTCCGTGTTCTTCGGGTCTGCATAGCGGTAGTAGTACCACGAGGAGCAGATAAAGGTGTCCATCGTATCCGTCTCGCGCGTCGCATCACCGCCGCATGTGGGACATTTGCAGTGGAGGAAGTGTTCGCTCGACGAGAGCGGCGAGACAGCCCCCTGCGCGAACGAGACGTCCTCGGGGAGACGCACTGGCAGCTCCGCTGCGGGAACGAGTACCTCACCGCATTTCGGGCAGTTGATGATGGGGATCGGCGCACCCCAGTAGCGCTGGCGCGAGATAAGCCAGTCGCGCAGGCGATAGTTGACGCGGCGCTTGCCGTAGCCCTGCGTCTCCGCCTCGTCCATGATCGCCTGCATCGCCGCGTGCATCTCCATCCCCGTGAACTTGCCGGAGTTGATGAGGATGCCTTCCTTTTCGGTGTATGCCGCCGTCATGTCCTCGAGACGCAGCTCCCCGTCCTTCGGGCGGATCGTGAGGATCTTGCGGATGCCGTATTTCTCCGCGAACATCCAGTCACGCTGATCCTCGGACGGGACCGCCATGACCGCGCCCGTGCCGTACTCCAAAGAGGACGTAGTTCGTGACCCAGATCTCAACCCTGCTCCCCGCTGAACGGATTCGTGCAGCAGAGCCCTGTATAGATGCCCTCTTTTTCCGACTCACTCGAGGAGCGCTCAATGTCGGACTGCTTTTTGACGCGCGCAGAACGCACGGATCTCCTCTGCCTTGTCGCTGACGGCGCAGATCTTCTCGACGAGAGGATGCTCGGGTGCGAGTGCGACAAAGGTCATGCCGAACACGGTGTCGGGACGCGTCGTGGAGACGGGGAATCTCTGCATCGAGCGCAGGTGCTGGCAGGGCGGAACTCAGGCCCCTCGCTGCGTCCGATCCAGTTTACCTGCATCGTCTTGACGCGCTCGGGCCAGCCGGGAGTTTGTCGAGATCAGCGAGGAGCTCATCGGCGTAGTCCGTGATCTTGAAGAACCACTGTGCGAGATCTTTCTATGCACCTCGGACTTGCAGCGCCAGCACTTGCCGTCCTCGACCTGCTCGTTCGCGAGCACCGTGCCGCAGGTATCGCACCAGTTCACGGATGCCTTTTTCTTGTAGGCAAGGCCTTTCTTGTAGAACAGCTCGAACAGCCACTGTGTCCAGCGGTAGTAGTCCTCACGGCAGGTGATGACCTCGCGGTCCCAGTCGTAGGCAAGCCCCAGCGCACGCTGCTGCTTTCTCCATGTTCGCGATGTTCGCGTACGTCCACTCCGCCGGATGCACCTTTGTTCTTGATCGCTGCATTCTCGGCGGGCATGCCGAAAGAGTCAAACCCCATCGGATGCAGGACGTTATACCCCTCCATCGTGCGGAAGCGCGCAATCACATCGCCGATCGAGTAGTTGCGGACATGCCCCATGTGAAGTTTTCCCGACGGATACGGAAACATCTCAAGCGCGTAGTACTTCGGTTTCGTCGTATCCATCTCCGTGTGGCAGCTGTGCTCCGTCTCCCAGATCTTCTGCCACTTTGCTTCAATCTCCTGCGGACAATATCTCTCACTCTGCTCGAGCTCCTCCCAAATATCAAAATGCCATTACTTATCGAATGGAGCGGATCACCGCATCCAGTTCCTCCACGCGTTTCGACAGTGCCGCGCCCAGCGCGCCTGCCTTCTCCAGCGAGCCGCTCGAATGACGGATCGCATCGACACCGTTCGCGAGACTGCTCTTCATATCCGTCACGCGCCCGTCAAAGCCCTGCTCGAAGTCCTCGACTTTCGTATCGAACTCCTGATTCTGCGCGAGCATCTGATCGATCTCATTCACATCATGCAGGAGCTCGCGGATTGCCTCATCGGACGCCTCCAGCCGCTCGCGTGTATTCTCGGAGAGCTTGCGCACCTCTCCTGCGACGACGGCGAACCCGCGTCCCATCTCGCCCGCACGTGCTGCCTCGATGGCGGCGTTGAGCGCAAAGCAGGTTGATCTGCGCGGAGATCTCCGTGATCATGTGCATGACCTGCTCGATCTTCTTCGTGCTCTCGGTCAGATGCTCCAGCTTCGGTGTGATCGAGGCGTTGCGCGACAGGAGTTCCTTCGTCATATTGCCCTGGTCGCCGATGCCGTCGCTCATCTGGTTGACGAGACCGGAGACGTTCTCGACGCTCTCCGCCACGTGCCCCATGACATCCGAGAGCCCCGCCATCTGCTGGCGGTAGTTGTCAAACTCCTGAATGATCCCCTCGCGCAGATGTGCGATGATCGCGCGTCGGCTGATCTCATGCTCGAGATACGACTTCTGGTACAGCGCGTACTTTCGACGGAAAACGATCCATATAGCCGTCACTGAACGTGCCGCCCGAGAGCTGGTAGAAGAAAATTGCCGTCAGCGTCTCGTTGGTGTGCAGCCCTGCCACCTCGCCGAACGCCGAGAAGCCCGCAATTGGCATCCCCTCGAAGAGATCCGCGCCCGCGAGTTCCGCTGCAAAGGTCAGGCGGCGCAGGATGCAGTCGTTCAGCACTGCGCCGATCGGCGCCGGCTTTGCCCTTTGCGTATGCGGCGTACTCATCCTTCAGCGTCTTGACGAAGTTCTCCCGCCGCATGAGGAAGATCTCCTCGCCCGCCGTAATGTCACGGTGGAAAGTGGAAGCGTTTTTCTGCCGGATCAAAAACGCTGCAGGGGAGCGGATGAAAGTACTGCTTACCGACGTGCGAGGCGAAAGGTATAGCCCGTGAGTGCATCACTGAGGTGCATTCACGTCGGAGACATGCAGATGCGCCATCAACACATCGGCAAAGGGCACGGGATGTCCTCTGCGTCGGCAACCGTCTCCACCGTGCGGAGCGTCGTATCTGAGCCGATGATCGTCCACTTGTCGCCCGTCGGCTCTGCCGCCTGCGTCTTGAAAATGGAGTAGCGATAGTCGTCGGCAAGCCGAACAGACGAGCACAACGGCGTGATTTCTCGAGTACCTGTTTCCCGTTGTAGATATAGGTGTGGGAGAAATCGAGCGCACCGCTCGCGCTGCCGCCGATGTGAGGGCAGGGCAGGAACTCACTGTCATAGAGCGCCTTCAGCACGAACGACTCGCACGCCGTCACGCCGTCTATATAGACAAAGGCAAAGGTGTTGTCAAAGCGCACGGGGAACGGAACGCGCTGTGCGTCAATCCCCTTGCGGATTTTCTGAATGCGCTCGTCCGGGGTCAGCTCCACCGTACCGCGCCGTATGTCCTCGTTGTGCAGGGGAATCGTCATCATGTGGGTCTGTGCGATCATGCGCTTGCTGTAGACCTGCAGCAGCACCTTTGCGCGCCCGTCCTTCGCATCCATATAGTAGGAGCGCGTCCCCGGCGTATGCGTCAGCTCCCCGCACGAGGAGATGAGCAGAACCTGAACATCGGGAGGCGATGCCGTCTGTACCGTGCGCGCAATCTCCGCCATGGGGAGATCAGACGAGACGAAGCCGAACACAATCGCAGGGCCGCCCGGCACATCGTAGAGATCACGCAGACGCTCTGCCGTCAGCTCGCTGCGCGAGAGATAGGCAGACTTCATATCGCCTGCGCCGACACTGCCGAGTCCCGCGAACGGCACACGCGGCTTTGCGGCAGTCGCCCCCTGCGGTGCACCTGCTGCCGCCAACGGTTTTGCCGCGATGCGGTCAGCGAGCGAAACCTCCGCTTCCTTCTTTTTATCAAAGAGCCCAAACATAAACATTCCTCCCTACGAAAAACTCCCTATTTTTCAATTATATCATGTGCCCTGCGCCTGCGCAAGAAGCGGTAAAGAAGCATGGGGACGACGAGCATGGGTACGCCAAATAAAGCGCAGAGCGCAGCTCGGGGGTAAACGCCATAAAGAGAGACAGAGCACCTGCGCCCAGATCCCGAACAGCGTGACATACGGGGAAGAGCGGCATCCGATAGCGTAGGGAGCGACACCGTCCCCGCCGCCTCAAGCCTGCGCCGCCGCCGATACTGGCTCCAGCAGATCGAGATCCACGCGACCGCGCCGAGAACCCCGGAGTGCGAGCAGATGAGGTATAGAGTGCCGCATCGGGATGCAGCGCGTAGAGCGCAATCACGCCCCAGCAAAAGGCAATCGAGGCATAGATGGCACGCGAGGAATCCCCTTGCGGCTGAGCCCACCGAGCGCACGCGGCGCCATCCCCATCGTCGCGAGTGCGTGCACCGTGCGTGCCGCGCCGTAGAGCCCCGAGTTGGAGCAGGGAAGCGCCGCGGTCAGCACGACGAATGAGAACAGGGCCCCCAGATGCGAAAATCCATGCTCGGCAAGCGCCGCCGCAAAGACACTCTTGGAGAGAGACGCGTGATCCCACGGGAGAATCGAGACGAGCAGCGTAATCGGGATGATATAGAGCGCGATGATGCGCCACGTCACAGTGCGCACCGCCGTCGGAATACTGCGCGCGGGATCCGCCGTCTCCCCGCCGCAAAGTCCGATGATCTCCGTCCCGAAAATTGACGAGAATGATGACCATCGTCAGCGCAATACTCGCGTATCCATGCGGGCAAAGCCACCGCTGCCGAGTAGGATGCCCGTGCCGATATAGCCCTCATCTCCGATGAGCCCGAGACAGATCAGGAGTGCAACGGCGCTGAACGCCACGAGAGCGATGATCTTGACGAGGGCGAGCCAGAACTCGCTCTCGCCAAATTTATCGACGCGAAACAGATTGAGGAGGGTGACGAGCAGCCCAAACAGCACCGCCCACCAGATCGTCCCGACCTCGGGCAGGAATGAATTCATGATGATGCCCGCAGCAATCATCTCCGAGGGCACATAGGACACCCACGTCACCCAGTAGGACCAGCCCACACCGCACGCCCACGTCGCCGAGATATTCTCGCGCGCGTAGACGACGAAAGAGCCCGAGAGCGGCTGCTCCACCGCCAGCTCTGCGAGACAGAGCATCACGGCGAGCACGATGATGCCGCCCAGCAGATAGAAATTACCGCCGCAGGCCCCGCCTGCTCGAGGACGTAGCCCGTCCCCAAAAATATCCGCTCCCGATCACACCACCGAGAGATGAGCTGAAGATGTCTGTGCTTCAGCCTCCGTTTCATCGTCGACTCGCCCATTGGCTCCGTAAACACAACCTTTCTCCTCGAATATATATTGTATAAAAATGCGCTCTCATCATACTGCAAGAGCGCGTCAATTACTATCATTTATTTGACAAATACGTAAATTTTTTTATTATGATTCAATTAAGTATGAAAAGGAGGCACTCACTATGAAATTCAGAGCTTTTACTGATTGCTCTCGCGCTCGTCGTCGGCATCATGGGGACCTCATCCGCCGCCCTCAGCGAGCATCGGGAGGCCGCGAGAACCTGTCCATCGCCTACCCCCGTCATCAGTCTCGATGACGGTGCGGTCGCCGACCGCATCAACGCTGATATGAAGGCACTCGCGGAAAGCATTCCGCGCCCAGTACCAGAGCGGGGCATTCTTCCGCGGCGAGCTCGGCTACCGCGTGCATCTCGACGACGAAAACTTCCTGTCCGTGACGTTCACGGAGCTGCGCTATGACCTGCACGCCAACCAGCCCACGCGCCACGACTACGGCATCGTCTACTACAAGAAGACGGGACGGCGTCTGCCGCTCTCCTTCTTCGTGCACGTCACGCCGTCCGATCTCGACGGCGAGGCGGTGAACGGTCACCTCTACAACAGTACGGACGCAATACGCCGATCCAGCCCGAAAAATCCGTGCGTCAGCTTCCGACCGACTACTTCCTCGGCGGACGCGGCTTCGTCTGCCCCATCTTTCAGCGGGCGAGCTGACCGCGAGCACGGGGCCGACTCACGTACTGCTCGATGCGGGCATCGTCGAGTACTTCAACCGCAAGAACAAATGAGTACGGATCGTGACTACGACCATCACAGGGGAGATACCGGAGGGCGGTGTCTCCCCTGTTTCGTATGAGATCCAGCGTTTCCCGCTTCCTCGCCTACGTCATACACGCGGAGGACGAGGACGAGGTGCGCACATGGCTTGCCGCACTGAAAAAAGAACACTACGATGCACGCCACGCGCCCTACGCCATGGTCCTTGGTGCGGATGCCGCACGGCAGCGCTCAAGTGACGACGGCGAGCCGGGCGGGACGGCGGGCAGCCCCATCCTCGAAGCAATCAGGGACGCGGCATCACGGATGTCGCCGTCGCCGTCGTCCGCTACTTCGGCGGGATCAAGCTCGGCGCGGGCGGGCTCATCCGTGCATACGCCCATGCGGCAGGGCTGGGGCTCGACGCCGCCCCCAAGCTGCGCATGACGCTCCTGCGCGAGCTGTCCGTCACGATCGACTACGACCTGCTCGCCGCCATCGAGCGCTACATCCGCACAGAGGAACTGATCGCAGGAGAAACGACATACGCAGAGCGCGTCACGTGCCTCCTCCGCGTCCCGCCGACGACATCGCACGCCGCACGGCGTGAACTGATCGATCTCACGGCAGGGCGCGCCGTCTGCACCTGCGGCGTGACGGCGTATCAGGGAATTCCATGCGAATAGACAAAGACAGGGGCTGCTGCACGAGTTTTTTCGCCTCGTACAGCAGCCCCTATTCTGTGTCCCCGATTCACTCAATATTACAGATCTCCACCCCGCAGTTCTCGCAGTGGATGGTCTTTTTCAAATAGTCGATATCCTTGATGAGGATCAAATGCCCGCGCATATCGATCACACCGCACTTCTTCAGCTCGGCGAGCATGCGGTTAAGACTTTCCCGCGCCGATGCGGAGTAGTTCGCGAGCTCCTGATTCGTGAGCGGCACGGAGATCAGTATCCCCTCGTCCGTCTCCATCCCATAGCTGTTGGCCAGACGGAGGAGCGTCGAGCAGAGCGCCCCCTTTTTCCCGTAGAGCACGAGGTCGCGGAATTTGAGATGCTGCTTGCGCATGTGCATCCCGATCAGCTTCAGCAGCGCGACAGCGAGGTGCGGATGCTTTTCGAGATATGCCTCCAGTACGGGAAACTCGATGGCGTAGACCTCGGCGGCACTGCGCGCAATCGCACTAAAGAGATAGGTCGGCTTCTCCTCGTAGATCGGCAGCTCCCCGACGAGACTCCCCTTCGTCGCAAGACGCAGCGCCAAGACACGCCCCGATGCACCGTATTTGACCACGAAGATATGCCCCGAGCGCACGATATAGAAATAGTGTGCCGGCGCACCCTCACGATAGAGATACGCGCCATCGTGCAGGGAAATCACCTTGCCTGGAATCGACATCAGTTCCTTGATGAGTGCTTCCTGTTTCATCTGCGCCCCCTCTCCACGATACCGTATCGTATATATTTATAGTAGCGAAAAAACCAAAAACTTCATGTGATATTCGTCACATACAGAGCAAATTTTTCACTATAATTTCATTTATCAACGTTATATGAAAAAGGGAGATGGTCATGGAAAACAAGGACATTCTCGCCACGCTCGGCGAGAATCCATCCCGGCGCGACATCCTCGCACACTGGGAGCCGGAAAATGAAGTGTTTTGGAAACGATACGGCGAACGCATCGCCAAGCAGAACCTCTACACCTCTACGTTCGTTCTGACACTCGCCTTCGTCGCATGGACGATGTGGGCGACCCTCGCGCCGCAGCTGAACTCCGTCGGATTCCACTTCTCCGACAACGAGATCTTCACGCTCGCCGCGCTGCCGGGCCTCGTCGGTGCAACGGGACGCCTCATCTACACCTACCTCCCCGCCATCCTCGGCGGACGCAACTGGACGCTGATCTCGACGGCCTCCCTGCTCATCCCGCTCATTGGGCTCGGCGGCGCGGTCACGGACACCTCGACGACCTACGACACCTTCGTCCTGCTCGTCGGCATCCTCGGCATCGCAGGGGCAAACTTCTCGTCCTCCATGGCAAACATCGGCTTCTTCTTCCCAAAATCTGAGAAGGGGCTCGCCCTTGGCATCAACGCGGGCATCGGCAACCTCGGTGTCTCCGTCATCTACCTCACCGCACCGATGCTCCTCGGCCTGAGCTTCGGCGGATTCTTCGGCGCACCGCTCGTGAACGCGGCAGGCCATGAGGTCTACCTCCAGAGCGTCTGCTACTTCTGGGCAATCCCGACCGCGCTGAGCCTCATCCTCATCTGGTTCTGCATGGACAATCTGCCCATCCCGCGCCAGAGCCCGCGCAGCATGATGTCCATCTTCGGCAACAAGCACACGTGGCTGCTCTGTGTCATCTATACCTGCGGATTCGGTTCGTTCATCGGCTACTCCGCCGCGCTCGCACTGCTCGTCAACCGCGAGTTCCCCGAGGTCTCCTTCGCCTACGCCGCATTCCTCGGCCCGTTCATCGGCGCCGGCGTGCGCCCCATCGGCGGCTGGGTCGCGGACAAAGGTCAACAGCGGCTCGAAGGTCACCTCTACTCGCTCATCCTGATGCTCGTCGCCTGCATTGCGACCGTCATGGGCATCCAGTCGCATAACTTTCCGCTCTTCTTCGGGATCGTTCCTCGTGCTCTTCTTCTCGACGGGCTTCATCAATGCCGCATGCTTCCGCATGATCCCGTTCGTCTTCAACAATCCCGTGCACTCCTCTCTCGTCACCGGCTTCACAGCGGCGATTGCGGCCTACGGTGCATTCTTCATCCCGAAACTCTTCGGCTGGGCGTATGGAACGCAGGGGCAGCGTTACCCCCGCGTTCAACATCCTCATTGCCTTCACTGTGCTAACCATCGCCATCACGTGGTTCTTCTACGTGCGCAAGGGCGCAGGCATCAAGTGCTGATGAGACTTAAGGACGCACGGATAAATTCGGCACCACCATCTTAGGGAAAGCACGGATAAACGCAGAACTGCCGTACAAAGGGCAAAACCCTTGTGCGGCGGTTTTTATCCCCGCCCCCATCTTGCACCCTGCATCCCCTATGCTATAATGAGACTAAGATAAGGAAGAGAGGAGCACGGCACCGTGGAACGCAAAAAGCAATCCGAAACATGGCGGACGACGACAATAAGACACTCAACTACAAGATGAAGCTCCTGCTGGACATTGGACAGACCCTAATGGAGAGCAGGGCGGACTGCGCGCGTCATCCGCGACATGAAGCGGGCAGCCGTGCATCTGCGCATCCCCGCCGAGAACATCCAGTCCCACGTCACCTACACCACACTCATGCTCAACGTCTGTGACGGCGAACGCTCCTTCACCCAGTTCCGCAAATGCATGAAACACGGCGTCAACCTCGCTGTCCTCGCCGCCGTCAGCAAGCTCACATGGCGCATCCTGCGCGGCAATACGCCCATCTCTGCCATTGAGCACGCCATCACGCGCATTCGTGCACGCGCCCTCTGCTATCCCCACTGGGGCATCGCCCTCGGCGCCGCCGTCGGCTCGGGCGGCTCGTGCAAACTCTTTGGCGGCAGCTGGGAAGAGTCTCTCATCGCTACCATCGCGGCACTCATGGGCTTCATTGCACACCGCCTCAGCAACAAATACGCATTTAACCCCTATGCCTGTGCCATGATTACGGGCTTTGTCGCAACCATCTTCGCATGGGCGATCCCCGCCGCGCTCGGCCTCGGGACAATGTGGTACGCACTCGTTGCGTGCACCATCTTCCTCATGCCCGGCTTTCCCTCCGTCAACGCAGCAAGTGATGTGCTGAATCGCTTTACGACATCGGGCATGACGCGTGCCATGGACACCATGCTCATCATCGGCGGCCTGACCTTCGGCATCGCCTTTGCCATCCTCGTCGCGGGCGTGGGGAACATCTCCGACGTCCACATCCAGCCCACGGACACCTACCTCAATCAGGCAATCGCGGCAGCCCTCGCCGCCGGCGGCTTCTCCGTCATGTTCAACACACCGAAGAAGCTCCTCGCCATCGTCGCCGTCGAGGGCATCGTCACCATGCTCATCCGCAACGTCCTCATCCTCGAGTTCGGACAGCCGCAGGCACTCGGTTCCTTCGTGGCGGCAGCGTTTGTCGGCATTGCGGCACTCAAGGTCATCCACATCGTCCACACGCCGAACACCCTCCTCATCATCCCGCCCGTCATCCCCCTCATCCCCTGCGTCCTCCTCTACCGCCTCCTCTTTGCTGTCCTCCACATCCAGACCATCTCCGTCGAAGAACTGCTCGAGGCACTCCGCTTCGGCGTCAACGGCATCCATCATCCTCGCCGTCGTCGTCGGCGTCTCCATCCCGAACATCTTCATCCAGCGGCGCATCGAACAGCAGCAACAGCGCGAGATCGACGCCATCATCAAGGCTCGTGCATCCGAGCACTGATGCAGTATCCATCAACGCACAAAAGACCCTGCCCTCTAAACCATCAGGTGATCGAAAGAGCAGGCCTTTTTATGCGCCAGCCACAGGCCTATGGTCAGGACACCCCGGAGCGAGGCTCTATCCCCTTGATCGCACGCAACGCACGACTCAGTTCCAGCATATCTCAGAAATGATCTCATCGCGCATAAATCTCTACCCCCGTTCGCTTGATTTCCTCGGCGATACGAGACGTTGGCTCGATATGCGTGATATCAAAAACATCCATATCCTTACCGCTCAGAGCTTCTCGCAGTTCCTCCACAAGCCCCATGAATTGAAGCCCACGCAAATTACTGTCCACGAGCAAATCTACATCGCTTTGGGATGTTGCCGTCCCCTGCTGTAAGAACCGAAGAGAACTGCCTGTCGAATCCGATGCCCGGCAAAGATTGGCTGCAAGCGTTGTTTTATTTCATCACTGTATAAATCGTCTCCGACATATCCATCTCTCCGATCCGCACACTGCCCGCCATGACTTCCTGTATCTTTTTCCGAACCTCTTCATGTTATACCATACCGCTGACCTAAAACAAATCACAATATACGCATACATATTTATGCGCTAAGCTTCATCGTCGCTCTCGAGGCACACTGAAAAAAATGAAAAAGACTGCTGCACGAAGACGAATCGCCTTCATACAGCAGTCTTTTTGGTATACGCCATACTGCCCTACGCGCCGAGCAGACTGCCGACGATAATTCCCGAGATACGTCCCAATCACATATCCCAGTGTACCGACGAGCATTGCGGGGCCGACCAGCTTATTCACCCCTGCGAGATTGCCATCCCTGCCGCCGTCGTTGGCCCGCCGATATTCGCATTGGAGGCAATAAGAATATCCTCCAGATTAAAATCGAGCAATTTCCCGCCGACCAGACAGAACAGCATATTCACAACGACGACGATCAGACAGAACACAAAGAGAAGCGGTGCATTCGTCAGTATCTCCATAATGGATGCGGGAACGCCGATCACGAAGAAAAACATGTAGATAAAGAACGTGCCGATTTCCTGCGCACCCGTTCAACGAGGACGCCTGTTTTTCAAAAGAATGTGGCAAAGATCACAGAGATCAGCGTAATCCAGACATACTGACTGCCGAGGAACGTATTGGACATCTTTGTAAACCAGCTGACATCAGAGGAATCACGCGCTGAACGTCGCCCCGATGAATTTCGACACGGTAACGACAACGACAGCATAGGTCATGACATCGCAATATCGCGCAGAGAAATATCCCTACGTCCCCAATACTTTTGCCGCGAGCGTCTTCCCGTCGTCAGATGCGCCATGCCCTCCACTTCGTCAATCAGCGGATGCGTGTAGATACGGCGAAAGAAGGCATTTCCCGCAATACCGAGAAGAATCAGGAAATAAATTGCCATATTGAGATTGTCCGCGACCGTCGTTGCCGAGACGAGCGATCCACTGACCTTGAACGCATCGGCAAGCGCGGTAAAATTCACGCCGCCGCCGATATACGACCCCGTCATCATCGCCGCCACCTTCGGCAGCCCGTCGATAGCAGAGCCGAGGAGTGCGCAGCCAATCAATGCACCGCAGATCGTTCCTGCTGCACCAATCAGAAAAATAATCACCAGACGTCCCGTCTCATGCCAGATCTTCTGCATGTTGCTCTGTAAAAGAAGCAAGGGGATCGCAATCGGAACAGCATAGCCCCAGACAACATCGTCGTAGAGCTCCGCATGGGCCGGTATGACCCCCGTATTGACTAAAACGAGTGCAATGACGAGCGCAATCACCGCGCCCGTGATGCGGGATGCCCACACATACGTCTGCTCGAGATAAATCGATGCTGCCACAGCCAGCAGCATAACGCTCATGAGCACCCATGTATTCTCCGGACGAACCAGTGTATTCATAGAAGCCCCTTTCTCATGGATCGACATAAACATCGACCAAAGAATATCACAAATCCCTCAGTTACTCAATATAAACGCGCGGAACACGCGTAGAGATAAGACAGAGGACTTCATAGTTGATTGTATGCGCCCACGCGGCGACCTCATCCACAGACAATGTCTCCGAGCCAAACAGCGTACACACATCCCCCACCTGTGCTTCGGGAATATCCGTGACATCAATCATGAACTGATCCATGCATATCCGCCCCGCAATGAGGGCACGCTTTCCACAGACCTCGACCGCCCCACTCCGTAGGCGCGGATGTAACCATCCGCATAGCCAACCGTCAGGGTTGCGATACGTGTCTCACGCCCCGCTACTGAACGTCCGCCCATAGCCGACAGACGCCCCGGGAGGAATCGTTTTAATGAAGACAATGCGTGCACAGAACTTCATGCAGGGATGCAGATCCATACGGCGCACGACCTCAGGCGAGGGCCAAAGTCCATACTGGATAATCCCCACGCGCACCATATCAAAATCTGCATCAGGGTATTCTAGAACCGCTGCCGAGGCGGCAATATGCTTTAGAGGAACATGAATCCCCATCGCCTCGATCGCGTCGCACGCCTCTTGGAAAAGCTGCATCTGATGCGCCGTAAAGGATTGATCCGCCGTATCTGCCAAAGCAAAATGCGACGACACCCCCTCCAGTTCCACATTGGGCAGCGCGACAATGCGCCGTGCCATATCCGCCGCATCCTTCGGAGCGACACCGATGCGTCCCATCCCCGTCTCGATCTTGAGATGCACCTTGACCGTCTTACCCCTGCCGTACCGCTTCCTGCGACAGAGCCTCAACGAGATCCATCTGACAAACCGTCTGCGTGATATTATCGTAGACAATCTCGCTCGCACTCTCTGCGCCGATCAATCCTAGGATCAGAAGCGGCGTCGTAAATCCCGCCGCCCGCAGCTTGAGTGCCTCCGAGAGCGTCGCTACGGCGAGGTAGTCCGCGTCCCTCATCGAGTGCAATGCGCGCGACGGCGACCGCACCATGCCCATAGGCATCCGCCTTGATAACAGCACAGAGTTTTGTCTTTTTCCTATACGCTTGCGTATCTCGCGATAGTTATGGGCGATTGCGCTCAGATCAACCTCTGCCCACGCAGTATGTCGCAGCATAGCATCCCCGTCTTTCTAAAGAATCACCGATACATTCTGCCGCACCATCTCAACGCAACTCACACAGTGGCGAAAAATCTTCCGCAGAGCATTCCTTTGCGTCCGATTTTCCACCTCATTCGGATGAAAAGAACTACGTCAATTTAGTGGGCTTCATTGGATCAGCAATTTCCTAAAAATTTTTCATAAAAAATGATTAACAGGAGTATATCACAATGATGGACAGTCGGCTATATATGAACAGAAATTCTTGCATACAGAGATTGATATATATCACAGCGCTTCCATGTAAATCACAGTTTTTATCATATTATGCAAAAATAATATCATTCTTTTTATCCTTCATACTTTGTGAAAAATTCGTGAATTGTGAGTTCAAGTCTACTTCAATCGACATTTTTACTAAATTTCAATACTTGACAAAAATATCTGAATTATGCTAATATCACAATCAAGGTATACCTCTAGAGATTACTTAGTCGTTTAACCCTTCTGTATTTTTATCTATGTAGTAGGAGGAAAAAAACATGATTGTAGGCGTTGCAAAGAAATCAAGAACAATGAGTTCCGCGTCGGTATGACTCCCTCGGGTGTTGAGGCAATGCGCCGTGCCGGTCATACAGGTTCTGATCGAGGAGAGTGCCGGTGTTGGCAGCGGCTTCACGGATGCCGACTACAAAGCAGTCGAGTGCCGAGATCGTCTCGGACAAGAAGGCTCTGTTTGATCGTTCGGAAATGATTGTTAGGTAAAAAGAGCCGCTGGGTCCGAGTATGACCTCTTCCATGAGGGTCAGATCCTCTTCACCTACCTCCATCTCGCAGCAGGCCCGAGCTCACGAAGGCACTCCTTCAGAAGAGGTTGTCGGTATTGCCCTGTGAGACGGTTCTCGGCAAGCAGGGCCGCGACCTCCCGCTGCTCGCTCCGATGAGTGAGATCGCAGGCCGTATGTCCGTCCAGATCGGTGCGCAGTTCCTCGAGCCGTTACGGCGGCAGCGGCGTCCTCCTCGGTGGTATCGCTGGTGTCTCGGCCGGTCAGGTCGTCATCATCGGCGGCGGCAACGTCGGTACGAACGCAGCCAAGATCGCTGTCGGTCTCGGCGCACGCGTCACGATCATCGACCTCTCGATCGAGCGTCTGCGTCAGCTCGACGATATGTTCGGCGGCCGTGTCGTCACCGAGTTCTCCTCGAGCTACAACATCGCAAAGTGGGTCAAGAAGCTGACCTCTCGTCGGCTCCGTCCTCATCCCGGGCGCACGTACCCCGATCCTGGTCACCGAGGAAATGATCAAGACCATGAAGAAGGGCTCCGTTGTCGTCGACGTTGCCATCGACCAGGGCGGTTCGATCGAGACGTGCGACCACTGCACGACGCATGAGAACCCGACGTTCGAGAAGCACGGCGTTGTCCACTACTCCGTTGCAAACATCCCGGGCGCTGTCTCCGCACCTCGACGCTTGGTATCACCAATGCGACGATCTCCTATGCGGTTGACATCGCAACGAAGGGCTACGAGGCTGCCCTCCAGCAGGTGCCCGGTCTGAAGTATGGTCTCAACACCATTGACGGTCATCTCACGAACGAGGCTGTCGGCAAGGCTCTGAACCTCCCGTTCAAGTCCATCGATGAGTTCCTTAAGTAATTTGTGAACTGACTGCTGAGGGGCTGTTTCACTCTCATATATCAATATGTGCTGTGAAACAGCCCCTTTTTACAAGTTTTGTTTTACAATATTTTGAAAGAAAGGCGTGAAGGCTTTATGTTTTTTAAGAAAAAAACACTGGAAGACTTCAGTGCCCAGCGTAAGGACAGCGGCATGCTCCGCACGCTGAGCACAGTGGACCTAACCTTCCTTGGCATCGGCGGCATCATCGGCTCAGGGCGTGTTCGTTCTGACCGGTATCGGTGCGGCACGCTATGCAGGGCCCGGTATTGTTCTTTCCTTTATTGCAGCAGGTCTCCTCTGTATGCTCGTCGGTCTTGCCTACGCAGAGCTGGCATCGCTCATCCCGGCGGCGGGCAGTGCGTACGCCTATACGTTTGCCTCCCTTGGTGAGGGCATGGCGTTCCTCTGCGGATGGTCATTGATCATCGGCTACATCGTTACCGCGAGTGCGGTCGCCGTCGGATTCTCCGCCTACTTCTCCGGGATGATGGCATCCCTTGGAATGGAGATACCGAAGGCACTCCTCACAACGGCACCCGGAGGGCGGCATCATCAATCTGCCCGCCGTCGTCATCACGCTCCTCATCGGCGCCATCCTTGCTCACGGTACGAAGGAGAGCTCGCGTCTCAACACGATTCTCATCTCGCTCACGCTGTGCGCGATCGTCGCCTCGTTGTGGTCACGACGCCCCATGCAGTGGCGGCAAACCTCGATCCGTTCCTCCCGTTCGGTGCCGGCGGCATCATGGCAGGCGCAGCGGTCGTGTTTTTCTCCTTCATGGGATTCGATACGGTCGCAACCTCCGCCGAGGAGTGCAAGACGCCGGAGAAGAGTCTCCCGATCGGCATTATCGCATCGGTCTTTGTCTGCCTCTGCATTTACTCCGTTGTGGCACTCGTCCTCACGGCGACGATCCCCACACGGATCTCGACCGCGCAGATCCTGTCGCCTACTGCCTGCGTCTCATTGGCTACACAAGCCTCGCAAACCTCGTCACGGTCGGCATCCTCTTCGGTATGATCACGACCCTCATCGTCTACATCTTCGGTCAGGCACGCGTCTTCTTCGCCATGTCGCGTGACGGCTTCCTCGAAGTCGATGGCAAACATCCATCCGAGTATGGCACGCCGTACTTCATCACGCTCGTCGGCTCGGCGCTCATCGCGTTCATCGCAGGCTGCGTGCCGATGCTCTCATCGTCGAGCTCGCGAACACCGGTGTTCTTGCGGCATTCTTCATCGTCTTTGTCGGTCTGATCCAGCTCCGCCGCAATTCCCCCGATCTGCCGCGCACGTTCCACTTCCCGGCGCTCTACCTCTTCGCACCGATCGGTATGGCGGTCTGCCTATATCTGATCTGGGCACTGTCGGCGGTCATGAAACATCACATTCATCGTGCTGATGGTGATTGGCTTCTTCTTCTACAACAGCTATGCGCCAAAGCATCGCTGCTGGGATAAGGCCTCCTCAAGCAGTGCGAACGGTGAATCATCCTACGGTGACAGCACCGCATCGTCCTAAGTATTTTTCTCCTGTAGGCGGCTGGCTGCTGCAGGAAGACGAAATGTCTTCCCGCAGCAGCTTTTCTATCCTCACACTGTCATGGAAGATAGATTTCGCAGCGGACTATGGCACGACGTTTATTTTTGTGTTAAAATAGAAGTGTTTTTGAGTAATGTAGGGAGAGTGACATGAGCAGAGCGGTACGGGTGGATTGGTGCGGCACTTTGTCGTGCGTTCGTCCTCGTCTGTGCCGCCGTGCTCGTGCTCACTGCGACTGCAGCACTGCTCACGCGTGCGGGGATGCCCTTGCAGGCGCATATACAGGAGGTGTACTCGTTGCTGCGGTCAGGGACGCTCATCGTCTCACGCAATGGTGCAACGCGAGTTCTCCTCCCTCCCCAGCCATTACGGCATGGCTGGTCTACGAGAGATCATCGCGCGCGGCATCGCACTGGCAGGGATGTACTCATTGTCTCTGCTGTCACAGCGTTCATGGGTGCGCTGCTGATGCGTGCCGCATCCATGTGTCGCATGATCGACGCACTCCCGCCCGTGATTCGCACGGGCTTCCTGCTGTCACTCGCGCTCGGGATGCTGACGCAGGCGGCGCAGGCGGCACGCATTCTCCTGCCGTCGCCGTGGGCACTCACGATGGGCGGTATGCTCTCCGACCCGCTGACGTACTTCACGCTCGTCGGCGTCCTCCTCGTACTCCTGCTCTATGTGCAGCAAAAGAGCTGGCTCTGCCCATCGGCATTGGCATCGTTCTGCTGCTCACATGGGCGGAGGGTTCTGGGAAATCCCTGCTGCGCCGTTTTTGCAGCCCAGAACTTGCTCTGCCGCTCATGGCAGGAGGACAGGACACACTCGATGTTCCCGCCGCCATCGGCCTCGGCATAACACTCCTCATCGCACTCACGGTGGAGAGTGCTGCTGTTCTCTCGGCAGAGGGAGAGCGTCCCCCGCCAAACCCCGACATGCCGCTCGCACGGCTCTTTGCCATCAGCGGCATCGGCAGTCTCCTCGGCGCATTCCCGCTCAGTATCGCTCCGATCTCTGCGGCACTGCCCGCTGCGGAGGAGCGGCGCATCGGCGCATCCCGCCACAGCAATGGGGACGGCCTGCTGCTTTTCCTGCTGCTCCCTGTGCGCCGCTGCTCGCAGCACTGGCGGGTTTCCGCCGCACCAGCGCTTGCTCTTGCCGTGCTGGGGCTCATGCTTCTGCAGCGTGCGCTCGATGCAGCTGCAGAGCGCAAAACGTCTCACGCTATGCGATGCCGCCGTCCTGCCATCTTCGTCCTCGCGTTCCACGACCTGCGGACGGGGCTGACGCTTGCCCTCTTGACATGGGTGCTGCTCATGGCAGCGGGCAGGGGCACATCATGCCATACACCGCAGCACGATCGTGCTGACGGTCATTCTTATTCTGTCGCAGCTCTTTCCATGGCTGCCGTAAAAGGTATGGAGGCTCTCCGCGTGCCCGCAATATGGGAGGTACATTTTTCTTGCGTGAGGATATTCTTCTGCGCGGCTCACTCGCCGCAGCCCTTGGATCTTTTCATTCTGACAGCAAACAGCGCCGACGCACGCCGCGTCTATGACCCAAATACGGCGACAAAGGGTGCACACGGAGCGCGGCACGGACACGTCGACGGACGATTTCCGCGCACGGATCAGCAATCTCTATGCGACAAGCAGAGGAGGCAGAGGAAGCAGAACAACATCCGCCACTCAGCGTCCCCAAGACGCTCTCGGAGTACGATACGGCGATCATCGGAACACCGCTCGCGAGCCAGCAGCAGTGCGTGGACTATCTCCTCAGCGTGAATCCCTATCCCGCCATCTCGGTCTCACCGAAGGAGCTCGTCTCCTACTACTATGAGGAGGGGACGCGAGGGCATCCGCCCCGATGTCGCATTCGCACAGGGCACTCAGGAAACGGGTTTTCCGCTATGGCGGTACGGTCACGCCGACCAGAACAATTACTGCGGACTGGGAACGACGAGCTCGGAGGTCAAGGGCGCGTATTTTGCCACCTCGCAGCTCGGTGTCCGCGCCCACATTCAGCATCTGCTCGCCTATGCCTCACGCGTCAGCCGGCATTCCCCGTCGTTGACCCGCGCTACGGCCTCGTGCGCAGCGTCTACGGCACAGGTACACTCGGCAACTGGCAGGATCTGAACGGCCGCTGGGCCGTACCCGGCGACTCGTACGGTCAGAGCATTCTCTCGATGTTCGCGCCATCGCTTCGCAAATAGAAAAGGAGTACGGATAGATGATTACCGTCAACAATCTCAGCCTGCAGTTCGGCAAGCGTGTCCTCTCAAGGATGTCAATCTAAAGTTCACCCCCGAGAGTGCTACGGCATCATCGGCGCGAATGGCGCGGAAATCGACCTTCCTCAAGCTGCTCTCAGGTGACATTGAGCCGACGAGCGGCATCGTGGAGATCACGCCCGAGGGAGCGTCTCGCCGTCCTGCAGCAGGATCACTATGCCCTACGATGAGGTCGAGGTACTGCGTACGGTCATCATGGGACATACGTCTCGTGGAGATCATGGACGAAAAGGATGCGCTTTACGAGAAGCCCGATTTCTCTGACGAAGACGGGATGCGCGCTCGGAGCTCGAGCAGAGTTCGCCGAGCTCTGACGGCTGGAACGCAGAGACGGAGGCGGCACAGCTGCTGAACGGTCTCGGCGTCTCGGACGACAAGCATCATCTCAAGATGAACGAACTCACCCCATCGGAAAAGGTGCGCGTCCTGCTCGCACAGGGCACTCTTCAGCTCGCCCGACATCCTCCTGCTCGACGAGCCGACAAACCACCCTCGACGTTGCCTCGATCAACTGGCTCGAGAACTTCCTCGCGGACTTCCCGAACACGGTCATCGTCGTCTCGCATGACCGCCACTTCCTCAATCAGGTCTGCACCTACATCTGCGACGTGGACTTTGGCAAGATCTCGCTCTACGCCGGTAACTACTGACTTCTGGTATCAGTCCAGTCAGCTCGCGCTCCAGATGGCAAAGGATGCGAACAAGAAGAAGGAAGAGAAGATCAAGGAACTCCAGACCTTCATCCAGCGCTTTGCCGCAAATGCCGCAAAAGTCCCGTCAGGCAACCTCGCGCAAGAAGCTGCTTGAGCGCATCACGCTCGACGACATCAAGCCGTCGGCACGCCGCTATCCGTACATTGCCTTTACCCCCGACCGTGAGGCAGGGTGATCAGCTGCTCACCGTCGAGGGGCTGTCCAAAAGAGGTGGATGGGCGTCAGCTGCTGAAAAATGTCAGCTTCACCCTCAAGAAGGGTGACAAGGTTGCCTTCGTCGGGCCAAACGGCGCGGCAAAGACGATGCTCTTCAAGATCCTCACGGGCGAGAGGAAGCGGACGAGGCACGTTCAAATGGGGCGTCACAACGACGCAGACCTACCCTCCCTCGGATAACTCCGACTACTTTGACGGCGTAAAGCTCAACCTCGTGGATTGGCTGCGCCAGTACTCCAGGATCCGGACGAGACATTCGTGCGCGGCTTCCTCGGACGGATGCTCTTCTCGGGTGAGGAGAGCCAAGCGCGCCGAGGTGCTCTCGGGCGGCGAGCGCGTCCGCTGCATGCTCTCGCGCATGATGCTCTCGGGCGCAGATATGCTCATTTTCGACGAGCCGACCGACCATCTCGACCTCGGTCGATCACCGCCCTCAACAATGGCCTGATCTCCTTCTCGGGCACGATTCTCTTTGCCTCGCGCGACCATGAGTTCACACAGACGGTCGCGAACCGCATCATCGAGATCACGCCCGTCGGCGTCGTGAGACCGCATCTCGACGTACGATGAGTACCTGAGCAACGAGACGGTAAAGCAGCAGCTCGCAGAGAAGTAGCAAAGTAAATCGATAATCAGGTATGATGAACCCATGCGGCGGAGGTGAGACGATGCTCGGCGCACTGCTCAAGGCACTGAGAACAAAAACGCTGCGCTGCGGCTGCGTGAAATAGTAACGGTACTGCGACGTCACGACATCGTCCACGGCCTCACGCCGGAAAAACTGCGCGCCATCTTCGAGGATCTCGGGCCAACATTTGTCAAGTTCGGCCAGATCGCGAGCATGCGCCCCGACTTTCTGCCGACGGAGTACTGCGATGAACTGATGAAGCTCCAGACGGCGGCACGTCCTCGCCTTCCCCATCATCCTCTCCATCGTCGAGCAGGAGTACAACCGCGACTGGAACAAGGTCTTTCGCACGATCGACAGCACGCCGCTCGGCTCTGCCAGCATCGCGCAGGCACCCTGCGCCACACTCGCCTCGGGCGAGGAAGTCGTCATCAAGGTACAGCGTCCCGGCATCCACGAGATCATGCGTACTGACCTCACGCTCTGCAGCGTGCCGCCACTCTCATTCGGCTCGTCAGCAGCGACGATGTCGTGGACTTCCGCACACTGATGGACGAGATGTGGAATATCGCCAAGCAGGAGATGGACTTCCTCATCGAGGCGAGCCACATTGAGGAATTTACGCATCTCAACCGCGACAATCCCTTCGTCTCCTGCCCGCGCGTCCTGCGCGATCTCTCGACGCAGCACATCCTCGTCATGGAGTACATCGACGGCATTCCGCTCGACCAGACGGATGCTCTCCACGCGGCAGGGGTCAACGTCACGCAGATTGGGCGGCGGCTCGGCGAGAACTATGCCAAAGCAGATCATCGAGGACGGTTTTTCACGGTGACCCGCATCCCGGCAACATCCGCATCCGCAGCGGCAGCATTGTCTGGCTCGACCTCGGCATGATGGGACGTCTCAGCAATCGCGACCGCACGGCTCTGCGGCGCGCGATCATGGCACTCGCCACGCACGATACCTTCGAGATGAAGGCCGCCGTCCTTGCTCTCGGCATTGTCAGGGGACGCATCGACCATGCGCAGCTCTATCAGGACATCGACGTCATGATGGAGCAGTACGAGCTCGCTCGACTTTACCGACGTGCACATGGGCGTTCTGACGAATCAGATTCTCGGCATCCTGCGGATGCATCACTCGCTGTCCGAGCGGACTTGCCATGTTTGCACGCGGTGTCGCGACCGTTGAGATCGTCATGCGCCGCTGCGCTCTGAGTCAGCTTCTTGAGATCTTCGCGCGCAGCCTTTCTCTGGGGATTGTGCAGGGCATGACGTGGCGCGAGGGGCTATCAAAGGCGCGGCAGGAGGGCATCGTGCTCCTGCGCAAATCCGTGCAGATCCCCGAGCAGCTCGCCGACCTCCTCAAGATGACTATGGGCGGACAGACGAAGCTCAACATCGACCTCACGGGATCAGAGGGCCCGTACAGCGTCTCGATAAGATGATCAATAAACTCATCATCTGCTCCTCTGTGCGGCACTCCTCATCGCATCGAGCACGATCTGCACCACGAACATGCAGCCGCAAAGTCGGCGGTATTCCCCTCCTCGGCATTCTCGGCTACCTCATCGCATTTCATCCTGAGGCCTGCGGCTCATCTGGGACATTCACAAGGGGTGTAGGCTATGCGCGGCATACGCGGCGCCATTACCGTTGGGCGCAACGAAAGGAAGAAATCTGGCAGGCGGCACAGGAACTCGTCACGGAGATTCTGCGCACGAACAATATCACCCCCCTGACATTGGTGCCGCCATCTTCAGCGTCACCGAGGATCTCACGGCGGCATTCCCCACGGCGGGCGTGCGCCGCATCCGCAGGTTCGACCTTGTCCCCTCTTTGACGCGCGCCAGTGTGCCATCGAGGGCAGCCTCCGCGCTGCATCCGCGTCCTCCTCCTCGTCAACACGGATCTGCCGCAGAGCGACATCCATCATATCTACCTGCGTGCAGCGGCAGAGCTGCGGCCGGATTTGGAGAGTTAGGCAGATCATTTGATCCGAGGTAATGCGCATGGATATGGAACAAAAGACGTCAATACCTTGAGAAAATCAAAGCAGCTTCGGTTGATGGATGACACGTTCTTTAACAGCTGCTTTGATGGAAATATCCCTGCATGGAGTCGTACTCCGTGCCATCATGAAATGATCGTCTGCGCGTAACAGAAGTCATTACCCAGCAGGGTGTGCCAAATCTCTATGGACGTGCCGTACGATTCGACGCACTTGCGACCGATGGCGAGAACATCTACGATGTAGAGATCCAGCGTAGCGACGGTGCAGTTCCCCGTCGAGCGAGGTTCAGCAGCAGCATGATTGATTCGCGTGAGGTCAGCAAGGAACACTCTTCCCCGATCTGCCGGAAGCCTACGTCATATTTATCACCGAACATGACGTATGGAAACGTGGCAAACCACTCTACAAAGGTGCGTCGAACCTTCGAAGATACTGAGGAGATATTCGACGACGGTGCTCATATTCTCTATGTCAACGGAGAATGCCGGGTGAAAGCCCGCTCGGGCGTCTCATGCACGATTTCTTTTGCAGTGATCCAAATGATATGTACAGCGATGTACTCGCCGAGCGCGTACGCTTTTTCAAAGAAGACGAAAAGGGGTTGCAGCTATGTGCAAGATAATGGAGGAAATCCACAACGACGGCATTTCCATCGGAGAAACACATGGTGCGAAACGGAGCGCCTAAAGAACATCAAAAGTCTCATTCAACGAATGGGGGTTACTGCCGAGGTCGCAATGGATGCACTAAACATTGCAAGGACGATCAACCAAAGTATCTGGCACTCCTCTAATGAGGAAGTCTGCATCATTGTTGCATACACATATTTTACGATAATAGCCGGTGTTTGAAGACACCGGCTTCTATTTTTGCACAAAAATTGAGGCTGCTGACGTTTGTTTCGTGCAACAGCCCCTTTTCTCTATCGTGAATCGTATCAGGTTTTACTGCGCAATCCCTCTGCGCGCCGGTTCTCTGCTCAGCGTTTGCGCATCCACGCGGGGATGTCGATGATGTCCG
>BNJU01000835.1_pt1 | contig 65313 bp, 90 predicted proteins | sample 8539281 | NCBI WGS metagenome assembly BNJU01 (sample SAMD00202456, study PRJDB9452) | human saliva metagenome | isolation source: human saliva | place: Japan
TATAGACAGAGTAAAAAAGGGCTGTTTCACAAAACAAATAAAATTCCTAAATCATAAATTTATATTTTTTAAAAATATATAATATTTATGTTAGTAAAATTATTTTTGAATTATGAGACAGCCTCCTATTCTTGATTTTTTTATAATATAAAAAAATTTCTATTCAACAATTAGATGATTATTTTTTTGTTCAGATATTCCATTCATACTATCCGCTAATTTTGAAAAACCCAAAAGTAAGTATTTCAAATAAATCTTTATTTTTGATCATCGACTTTCCATTTTTTTCCATCTTTTTTTCATTATCACATTTATATTTTATAAATTATTTGCTTACAGGCAACTCCATCTCTATCCCTGTCTAAATGTTTTGCATATCCAGGTTCACCCTTTTTGATGTTTCTATACCCTTTCGATCTAGTTTCCTTACAATTTTTGAAATGCAATGTTTCAGCAAATGTATTAGTACTAACAAATGCTAACATTAAAATTACAAATAATTTTTTTCATTTTGATTCCTCCATCTTTTTATTTTTTTGAAACCAAAATTAACCCTGTTTAAATTTATTATGTATTTAGTATTTATGCTATCATTTCTTTAATCTAGTTTTTAGTTTTTCTTTTTGTGTCCAATTTGAAGAAATGTTTCACATTATTATTTTTACCACATTTTTTTGCATTTTCTAGAAAAAAATTTTTAAAAAAATACTTTGCTTAGTAGCCAAAAATAAGTTACGATGTATTTGTAAATAAGAAAAAAATAAATATCTTTAATTTTTTTAAAAAAATATGTAACTAAATTTTAGATACAAAAATTACTTAAAGTTACAAAAAAATATAGTAGAAAATGACAAAAATGGAGATAAATTAATAGAAACACTCGAGAAATTAAAAATGAAGAGTTTTAAAAACGTCCCCAAAAATGTCCCCAAAGGTATTTTTTAAATCTCTTCAAACTATGTAAATACTGTATTATTTTTTTATAAAATGGCGCACCTGACAGGAGTTGAACCCATAGCCTTCTGATCCGTAGTCAGACGCTCTATCCAATTGAGCTACAGATGCATATTTATTTTCCAATTCTGTTAGTGAACTACTCCCGCTTTTAGAAACAGGAACTTCTTGGGAAGTATCTGCTTTCGTTAGCCAAATATATTTACCAAACTCTTCGGGTAGTTCCTACCCTGATGTATTTAGTGTAATACATTTTGCTATAAATATCAATCAAAAATGCAATTCATCTCCCACTTATAGAAAGTTGACGATTTCTTACTATCTTTTTGTTAAAAAAAAATGGCGGAGAAGGAGGGATTTGAACCCTCGATCCAAGTTTTAGCCCGGATACTCCCTTAGCAGGGGAGCGCATTCGGCCTCTCTGCCACTTCTCCAAAATTATTTAAATGGCGGGTGAACTGGGATTCGAACCCAGACATCTTGCGATTTCGCCGGTTTTCAAGACCGGTCCCTTAGCCGTTCGGACATCCACCCGTAAACTACTTAATTAGTATATCATATATTACTATTATTTGTCAATACCTTTTTTTAAACTTTTAAAGCAATTACAAGAAAAAAGTTAAAAAAATGTTTAAAACTACTAAATAAAAGTGCTTTAAAAAGAACTATTATAAAAAAATATAATTTCTAAATATTTGGAATTTTTAAATAAAATATAGTATACTTATTTTTGAATAAATCAATATTTTAATTAATAAAAAAATAAAAAAGGAGATTTAAAATGAAAAAAACTTATTTTTATTAGGACTATTAGCATTTTCAATTTTAGGAGTTGCAGAGCCTTATAGCGATGAAAGAGGTGTTCTTTTTATGTCTGAAGAAGAATGGATAAAATTTTACAACAAAGATGGACAAAATGTCCCTGTGTGCATAACACTTGGATCCACAATTATGGAAGAAAGCTATATAAAAGATGGAAAGAAAATGCCACATACTTTGATTGAAGTCCAAGAAGCAATTAAACAATTTAACGAAATACTAGGTGAAACAGGACTTCGTGATATTAATGGCGGAAAAGGTAAAATCCACGAATTTTATTATGCAGCAGTATGTAAACATCCTACCCAAAAAAACAATATGATTTAGTTGGATCTCCGACATTTTAAAAAAAGGAAATGGAAAGAATTTTTAAAAACTTATAAATTTGAAGAAGATAACTAAAAAAATAGAATTTTTTTAAATTTATTATTATGAAAATAAAGAGTGTAAAAAAATTTTTGTGTAAATAGAACAGCAAAGTATTGAATTTACTGAATAATATTCATTTAATTTTTTTAATGCCCATCAAAACATATCTAAAAGCATCTTTATTATTTCCTCTTAAAAAAATAAAACAAGAGGTCTTAGCCCCTTGCTAAATAATTATACAAATAACTACAGTGAACTACTCCCGCTTTTTAGAAACAGGGAGCTTTCTTGGGAAGTATCTGCTTTCGTTAGCCAAATATATTTACCAAGCTCTTCGGGTAGTTCCTACCCTGATGTATTTAATGTAATCCATTTTGCTATAAAATTTCAATCAAAAATGCAATTTATCTCCCACTTATAGAAACCCTACGACTTCTTGCTATCTTTTTTTGTTAAATTTTAGCATCAAAAATTAAAAACTTAATTTAAATCCTAGTCCACCTCTAACATTTTTTTACCTTTTAGTGTCATAGCCTAAATTCGCTGTTAATCCAAATCTTACACTATCAATTCCAATATTTAAAGTCAAATTTTCCCATTTCCTTTTCTATCTTCCTTTTTCATTTTCTCAAATTATACCAATCTGCTGTAGTATAACGAACTCTAGCCTGATTTAATCTATTAATTTTTCCAAGTTCATTTTCATATGCTGCCGAAAGCCCGACTGATAAATTGGTATTTACTGACAATGGTTGAATATATTTAAACTCCGCTCCAATTTCAGGCTTAACTGAAAAATAATCATTTCCTTTAACTTCCAAGTTCATTTGACCATTATCTTCTTTTATGTCTGTAAATCGTCCATATTCCATTTTTAAAGCTCCATAAGGTCGCAAATGAGTTTTTTCAGACAATCTTATATCATAGCCTAATTCATTTTTTAAAGCTGCTCCATAGGTGTAATAATTAGCTTTAGACTCAAATGTATCATCTACAACCCAGAATTTACGATGCATACTATTTATTCCACCAAATACATCTCCTGAAATTGTCCATCTTAATGAACCATTTTTGATCACTTTTTTTGGCGATATTGTTTTAAATATTCCAGCTTTTAATCATTGTATCTTGTTCAGTCGATTTTTCCTAAATCTTTAAATTTAAATTGATTTGTAACAGCTCCAGCATACCATCCAGAAGCGTTTCCAGTTTTGGATGTTTTGCCTTCGTGAACATAAGCTACTCCATAGGCATCACTGTCATAGTCCACAACTCCAGCTGTATCTGTTTTATACTGATCTCTCATTCCAAATAGATTAATCTTGTCATTTTTTGTTAAATGAATTTTTTTCCAATCTTTCTGTAAATATCCAATTTCCTTATCCAATTCATTTCCAGTCGCATTAATTCGTTGCTGAGTATTTCGAATATTCATAACCTTTCATTTCATTTTACAGCTTGTTTAAATATGTGTGTTTCATCTTTTCTTATATCATTTAATCTATTAAAAAAATTTGTTTTTTTCTCTAGAATTGACATCTTCAATACCATATCTTTGTTCAAGTCCATCTAAAGAAAATTTCTATTATCGGTATCATTTTTATTTGCAAAAATTAGTATAAGGAATTTTTTTATCATATATACAGTTTTTTTATCGGTGCTGTCACATTTCCTGATTCTACTAAATGTGCTTTCCAAGTCAAACTTGCTGAATCTGCATTTACCTTAGCTCCAGTTGGTATATCGCTTCCCTAAAAGTATTGTTGTATGGTTGTAGAAATATTATCTCCTATTTGGATCGCTTTTTGCATTTAAAAGAATTAGTAACTTCTGTTCCCATTATTAAATTTATGTCTGTAATTCCTGATAAATTACTCAAACCTTGTATAGGATTTGTATGATTTATTCCTGAAGTATCCACATACATTCCTATAGTTGGCATTTCTCTTGTTGAAATTGTATTATTGGTGTTATTATCAGAATTATGACCTTCAGAAGTTTTTATTTGATAAACAAATGATCCATAACTGTTATTGTTATTGCTATTATTATTATCAGAATTATGACCTGCTTGTTCCACCGGCATATTTAATGTTGTAACTCCTGTAAAATCAGAAATAGGCATTTTTGGTGCTTGCGGCAAAGCTATATCTGTGTCAACTCTTGATGTTTCGTTTTGTACGGCAGGAATCGGTATTGATACTGGACTTGGATGCGCTGGAACTTTTGTTATTGATTTTTCTGCTACTGTTCTATTAACTCCTGTTCCTACAGAAGATGCAGTTGCTGAAGTATTAGTTCCTTGAACTTGGTACTCGCTAGCTGCTTCATTATATACTCCCACACCTCCAGCAATATGTATTGTTCCATAATTTTTAATGATTCCTCCATTTTTTGTAACTACACCTTTTATTCCAGTTCCACTTGCAGCTGGCGTTGTCTGAATTGTTCCATAATTTTCTCCAGTAGCATGATCGTCAATATACATTCCAACTGTATCATTACCTTCCAAGTTAATAGTACCTCTATTTATTGCTTTTGAACCAGAACCTGATGCATACATTCCGACACTGCTGTTTTTTGTGACATTAATTGTTCCATGGTTTTCTATTGTTCCCATTGATGCAGCTGTACTTCCTGTTGCCATTCCAATTCCGTATTTTCCAGCTGTCACATCACTCGGACCAACATCAATTGTTCCATAGTTTTGGCCAATTCCTTGAGATGAATAAATTCCAACATTTCCAGTTCCTGATTTTAAATCAATATCTCCACGATTTATAAAATCTTGAGATGAATAAATCCCATAGCTGTTATTTCCATCAGTCACAATCTTTGACTCAGTTTCAATTTTTCCGCCTAAATTTTGTGGTGCTCTAGAATAAATATAAACTGAGTTTTCTCCAATATGAACATCACTTGATGCCTTTGTTTTTATATCCGTCTTAGTATTTGCTGCAGTTATCAAATATCCAACTGAATTTTGCCCAACTTTCATATCTACATTTCCCTTAACAATTGTAGGTTTTGGCTCTACGGTAGCATCATCAATGTATATTCCGACTGCATTATTGTTTGCTACATTAATTTTTCCGGCAATAAGATTGACATCAGGCCCTTGAGAATAAATTCCTACTCCATTATCATCTACATTTATTGTACCGCCGTTCATTTCTATGTTTCTGACAAAAATACCGTAAGAATACTGTCCAACATTTATTATACTATTGTTTCTTATTCTAGTTCCATTTTCAGTTTCTAATACATAAACTTTTGTCTTTGGATCATCCCCATACATTCCTATTGATTCATTTCCAGGAGAAGTTGCAGCAACATTTATTATTCCAAAATTTTTCAAATCGGTATTATTTGTTCCATACATTCCAAACGATTGTGTACCAAGTATATTAATTATTCCAGACTGGTAAACATGAGTTACAGGATCTTCACCTTCATAATTTGTAACAGCTCCAAAATTAGATCCCATTCCTATCGCATGATTGTTTCCTTCCATTGTAATAGTACCTTCATTTACACCGACAAGCCAGGCTTTAGATGTAGATGGAACAGATCTTACAGTAGGATCAATACTGTTATTTTTTGTAAATATTCCAATCGCTCCATCCCCATACATTGTAATTACACCCCACGGCAAATTCATAATATCTATTTTTCCAAAATTTTCTGGATGTGCAGCACTTCTAAAATAAGGCTCGTTAGATGGATCGATAGCCAAACCTGTAGCAGGGTCTATTTTATAAGAAAGTCCTAAAATTCCAATTGAGTTTTTACCGCCGACACGTATTGGACCAGAACTTACCATATTTGAATTATTTGTTCCATACATTCCAACTGCTTTGTCATTAGGTGTTACTGTTACTACTTTATTACTGCTATACTCTACTTCCAGCGATCCAGCATTATAATTATTAATCCATCCATAATCAGCCAAAAATCCTACTCCACCTTGCCCAGCATCTGTTCTGTCAACAAAAACTTTACCTTTATTCCCAATTTCTGTTGTACTGTTATTAATTGACCTTGAACTTCCAGCAATTGCAAGTCCCACTGGTGCTAAAAATCTGTTATCTATCGCATTTATTTGTGCAGTATTTAGGGAAGCATTTTACTGAACCATACTCGTTTCAATATGTAATCTTGAATTTTTGATATAAAAATCTTTTTGTAAATACTTCGCTGTCTGAACCGCTTATCAAATTTGCTTTATCAATTGCCGATTTTTATTTGAACTGTCGCATCATCCATCAAAGGCATATTTATAGTCTGTTTTTTTCCATTTGAACTTGTAACATTCACGTTTCCTCCAAAAGCCGGCTTTTTCAAGCTGTTATTGCCAGATTTATTTTCCACATCTATGACAAGCGGTCCTGCTGAATTTTTTTAAATCTGAAATTATTACATCATCAGAAAGCACATCAATGTTTGTATTGCTGTTAAAAGCTATAACATTCGGCCTAGCCTGGTCATAAACATATCCGACAGCTTTTCCATCTAGCGTTAATGTCGCATCTTTCATATTAATAGCATCCGAGGAGCTGCTTGTACTGTCGGTATAAAGTGCATACCCCTTTCCTTTATATTCAATTTTTCCACCTTCCAAATCAATTTTTGCACCGTTAATTGAAGCAATATTTGTGGCTCCATCTGTCACTTTTATCCAGTTCTTTCCGTGCATTAATTTTACCGCCATTATCGGCAAAAAGCCCAAATCCTGTATTTTTATTAGTCTGAGAATCAATTCCGCCAGTTATGGAAATGTTTTGTGTTGAAGGGAGAGAAGTTCTGTTCATTGTTATTGTTGCGCCATTATCGGCATAAGCTGCTCCAACATTGTCTACTGATACATTTTTTGCATCAACACGGCTTGGATCATAATGAAATTCCAGTCCAGATATTTGCACTCCTGCATTTGTTATTTTTGTCGCATTTGTACCAATTATTGAAGGAGAAGAAATAGAATCATTTACAGTAATTTTCGCCCCTTTATCTGCAATAAGCGCTACTGAATTTGTGGCATCCTTTGAAACAACCGCATTTACAGCAACTTCATTATTTGCATTATTTCCAGCATAAATGGCTATATTTCCCCTGTCATTCCTGCTGTCGCCTTCAATATTGACAACATCTCCTTTTACTTTCCCATCCGTGCTTTGAACTCCAGAAACTGAAGTATCGCTTCCGCCAGCAACAATACCGATATTGTCAAGTCCGCCTTTTTAACGAGATTTTTTTCCAGCGCCAAGTTTAATATCGGCTTCATCTCCAGTCAATACTCCAATGCTGTCTTTTACGTTTTTAAAAAGATTTATCTGATGTCCATTTTCTATATTTTTATTTGCAGTAGATGTTTCAAGGTCAACAGAGCTGGAAGCAAAAATACCGTAAGACTTGTCAATGTATCTGTCATTGTTTACTGTAAATCTGCTTGGAATGCCAGCAGTAGTCTGAGCATCAATATTTGTGCTGTTTTTTGATTCATAAATTTCTCTGGAATTTCCGCTGGAATCTCCTAAATTAACAGCAAAATTCCCAACAACTGGACCAGAATCCCTATTTGGAATCAATTCAGTAATTTCTTTTGAATCTTTGTCAACTGGAACATATAGCCCGATACTGCTGTCTCCATACATAGTCAACGGTGCCCATTCTCCATTTGAAGATTTTGTCTTAAAATCAAGATTTGCAGAACTTATATATTTTCCTGTTTTTACATATACTCCTACATTTTCTTCGCCGTATGTATTTATTTTATTTCTATTAACAATTGTTATTTCTCTAGGATTTCAACGTGTCATCATCATAAAATGTGCCACTAGGATTTGGAATTAAATTGCTGTATGGCTGTTCAAAAAATCCGCCATAATTGTGGTTACTATGATTTCGTGTATAATCTCCATTTGGATTCAAGAAAAAAATTGCAGATTTTTTATTATACATTTCCACCGTTCCGGCATTATACAAAATTTGCGGATTCCCATTTCCTATAACCGATGGAGAAACTAAGAATACCGCTGAATTGGAGTCATATATTCCACCATTTCCCGAATATGGATGAATTACTATATTACCATTACTTGTATTTACAACAGAAGCAACTGTTGTATCATTTTTCCCTTCAACATGTTCATAATTATTAGAAAAAGCAACATTTCCACCTTCAATTATATATGTCCCCGAATTTATGAAAGTATTTCCTTTTTGTACTATTTGTTGTTTTTACCAGCAATTTTTACCACATCATTAAAAGCTGTATATTCAGGTGAAGTTGTTCCCAATTTATCTCGCAATTTACTTTTTTCACCTTCAAGATCAGCCCCACCATGCATATCTAAACGGATAAATCCATTAACATAGTCATTGGGATTATTAGAATCTCAGTATACAAAAAAATTTTTCCCCATTATTTATTAAAAGTATATTCTTGTTCAGTTGTATTATCATCATTACTTGTATTATGATTATCGTCATCTGTCACTGTTTTTTTATAAATCTTGTTTTTTTATATGAAGTATCCTAGTAAACTTAATATCTTCTACTTTATCTCCACGACCTTTATAACGCCCTTGCCAACTATTGTAAAAATCCGTTGATTCCATATTGCCAGCTTTCCCCAGGTGATTTTACATTATCTTCTTCTTCCATAAGTCGCATTAATTTTAAATTTGCATTTTTTTGATAATTTTTTTATTTTTCTTGTCTTGTCCTTTTTAAAATCTTTTTTTCTGTTGCGTGAGTAAAGCATCCACTGCTTTTTGATTGTTCAACTTCGTTTCCATCTGAAAATAGATTAGCTGATGCACTTCTTCCTATCGTACCAGTTAATAAAAAAATGTGATAAGTGCTGAATCTGTATACTTAAAATCTTTCACTTTTTTTAGCAAAACGACTTTAAATCTTGTCTTAATTCTTTTAAATTATTTGTCATTTTTTTCCCCTTCTCTGTCCATTTATTTTTAAAATCAAATTATTATTAATTCACGATAAAACAAAATTTAATGCCTAGCTCATCCCTTTCATATTCAAATCCTCGACAACCACAGCATTATGTTCTTTCGGACAATTTTTTTCGATAATTTATGTAGAAAATCTACGACTTCTTGTTACCTTTTGTTAAAAATAGTTTAATATTAAAGGGCCTGTATTAATTTTTACTATATAACCACTTTTATATTATAACATATACAAAAAAACAACAAGTATTTTTTTCTAAAAATTTATTTGCTTTAATATTTAAAATATTTGTTTTTATATACAATAAACTTGTAAAATTATATTATTTAAAGTATAATGTAAATGAAATTTAAAATATAAAAAGAAAAAAATACAAGATGAAATGGAGCTGATCTATGCACAAGCAATTTGCGGAAATTTATGATATTTTTTTATGAAATATGTAGATTACGATGGATGGTATAATTTTTTTAAAGAGATTTATAAAAACAAAAAGGAACTATTTTAGATTTAGGATGTGGAACTGGAGAATTTATTTTACGGTTTCTTGAAGATGGATTTTTCTGTTGTTGGAGTGGACTTGTCTGAAAAAAATGCTGGAAGTTGCAGAAAAAAATTAGAAAAAGGTTAAATGGACAAAAAAATTAGGTAAAAGAAAAAAATTTGGAAAAAGATAAGTACAAACTTGTTAAAGAAAATATTATAAATTTTTGAAAATACTGTAGATTTTTGAAAATAATAAAAAAATGGCAGTTTATGTCAAGCCGACTATATTGTCTGCAATTTTGATACGGTAAATTATTTAAAGGATGAAAAAGGAATTTTTTTGAAATTTATTGAAAAAAATGTAATAAAAAAATTTAAAAAAAGATGGATTCTTAATTTTTTTGATGCTGTAACTGAAGATATTTTTTTGAAGAAATATTTGAAAATGACATCTTTCTGGATGAAGAGCCGGAATACACAAGCATCTGGCGGCATGAGAAACTATCCAAAAGAAAACATCTGATAGAAATAGATTTATTTATCCGTGAAAATGAAAACGACAATCTATTTAGAAAATACAATGAAATTCAGAAAAAAATTTATCTATGACCCAGAATGGATTATAAAAACTGTCCAAAAATAAAGGCTTTGAAATATTTGATACCGCCTCAAACCCTGAATTTGGAGAAAGCCGAATATTTTTTTATCCTGAAAAAAATTATAAAACTAATATTTTTCCCAACTTTAAATATAATGAATTTAGTATAGGCTGTTTTTATAAAATAAATAAAAAGAAGGTAACTTATGAAAATTGAAAATGAAGAAAACAAAAAAATGATTCAACTGAAGAAGAAAAGAATAAAAGAAGAAGAAAAAAAGAAAACAAAGACTTTTTTGAAATAGAAAAAAACTCGGAAGGCATAACAATGATAAGGCAGTAAAAAAATAAAAAGAAATAATAAGATTATGAAATATTTTTGCCCTTGCAACGAATATGGTTTATATTCTTGCTCTGCCAATTTTGATTATGCTCGGTTTTTTTATTTGCTTTTGAAAAAAAATATTTATTTAAAACGGATCAGCCAATTGTCCTGATTATTTTTTTCTTATTTTAGGGGCTATTTCAGGATACTGGTCGCTTATAAAGCAAATAAATAATATAAAAATAATTTCTAAGTTTCAATACAAAAAGGAAAGAAAGAAATACAGAAATGCTGGAAAAAAATGCCTGAAAAATATAAAAAAAGTGCATACATTATCTCAATTTTTTTACTATGATATTTTTTTCCTCTTTTAGGAATATTTTTTTCAACTATTCTGAACTTTATTTCGGTTACTTAGTTGGAGCAGTAATTTCGGCAATAAATATAAATTTACTTATAAACGGTGTGGAAAAAAATTCTATTTTTTTCAAGATAAGCCTAAATTACGGGGAAATTTAGAATATTTAAAGCGGATGGCAATCTTTTTGCCTTGGAATGTTTATTGTTGGAAAAAAATCAGCCAAAAAAATACTTCCCAAAATCACGTTTTTAACAAATATTTTAGCAACTGGCATTGGAGTTTTGAACTTTAAAGTTTTTCGTATTTTTTTGTATCATTTTGGAAAAAGTTTTTTTCTTAAAAAAATAAAGAATAAAATAATTTTTTTATTTTTAAAAATAAGGGGCCTTGGCCCCTTTCTAACGTTATTTCCTCAGAACAGTAAATTTATTATAGACTCTATTTAACAAAGTTTTGACCTCTTGCAATAAAACAAATAAAACATATCTTCTTTTTTTCTAATATGGTTTTAGTATGATAATAAATCTACTGACTTTAATTCTCTAAAAAAATTACTCTTCAAAAAAATCTCCTATTCTTCTATATTTTTTTCATATCTTTTTCTCAATAATTCACGTAACGAATATTTATCAATTCTTTTGAATTCCTCTACAACCGCAGCCTTCAAGTTTTGAGCCATTTCTTCAAGGTTTCTATGAGCACCTCCCAGTGGCTCCTTTATAATTCCATCTATAATCCCTAAACTTTTTAAGCTGATTGCATCCATTTTTAAACTTCTAGCAGCTTCTGGCGCTTTTGTTGAATCATTAAACAGGATTGAAGCGCATCCTTCAGGAGAAATAACTGAATATACACTATTTTCAAGCATCAAAATAGAATCAGCAACTCCAATTCCCAATGCTCCTCCACTTCCACCTTCACCAATTACAACCGATACAATCGGCACACGCAGTCCAAACATTTCTGCCAGATTTTTAGCAATAGCTTCACCTTGCCCTTTTTCTTCGGCTTCTATTCCAGGATAAGCTCCAGCTGTGTCAATTAATGTTAAAACCGGCAATTTAAAACGTTCTGCCATTCTCATTAATCTCAATGCCTTTCTATATCCTTCAGGACTTGCCATACCAAAATTTCTGTAAAGGTTTGAATCAATATCTCTTCCCTTTTGATGCCCAATTACCATTATTTTGTATCCATCAATCATTGCAAGTCCACCGACAATTGCATGATCATCCTTCGATAACCTGTCACCGTGAAGTTCCACAAAATCCTGTGTCAGCTCATTTATATAATCTAAAGTATACGGTCTTTGCGGATTTCTTGAAATTTGGATTCTATTCCAGGCATCCATTTCATTTTCTTCAAAATCCTTATATTTATCTTCCAGTTTTTTTTCAAGTTCTGTAATCTGAGCAGAAAAATCAATGTTTTTTTCAGCTGAAAATGCCTTTAATTCCGATATTGCTTCTTCCAATTCCTTAATTTCATCTTTTTATACTCATCTTTTTATCCTTTCATTTGAAAAATTTTTAAATTTACACTAATTTTTCCAATACTCTGTAAATCGTTGTTTTCAAGTCTTTTCTTTCTGAAATTATATCAACCATTCCGTGTTCCAATAAAAATTCTGCCCTTTGAAATCCCTTCGGCAATTTCTGGTTTACAGTTTGCTCAATAACCCTAGGTCCTGCAAAAGCAATAAAAGCATTTGGCTCAGTTATAATCACATCTCCAAGCATTGCAAAGGAAGCTGTAACTCCACCAGTAGTTGGATCAACAGGTACAGAAATAAACGGAATTCTAGCTTCATTCAATTTTTTAACTGCTCCTGAAGTTTTTGCCATCTGCATAAGTGATAAAATCCCCTCCTGCATTCTAGCGCCTCCTGAACTTGAAACTACCACAACAGGTATTTTCCTTTTCAGTCCACGTTCCATTGCCCTTGTAATTCTCTCTCCAACAACAGAACCCATACTTCCACCCATAAAGCTAAATTCCATCGCAGCAATACTAACTTCTATTCCATTAATTTTTCCAGTTCCGCTTATAACTCCATCCAGCATACGGCTTCGTTCACGTGATGTTTCCAACTTTTTCCTCATATCCTGGAAAATTTAACACATTTTTAGAATTAAGCGTCATATCCTCTTCTATAAAAGTTCCTTCATCAATCAAAAGTTCAATTCTTTCAAATGCTGTAAGCCTAAAATAATTTCCACATTTTGGACATACATTCAGATTATTTTTCAAATCCTCATTGTAAATGATTTCATTACATTGATTACATTTTTTCCACTTATTGTCATCCACAATATCCACCGTCAATTTTGACTTAGATGTAAGCGTAACATACTTTTTTTTTGATTTTCTGCTTGAAAACAAACCCATTTTTTTCACCTCTCAAAAATTTTATTTTTTTATAACAAAGTTATTTTTAAAATTAAACTTAAAAATTATAACTCCTTTACTCAAATATATTTACAGTAAATCCGATAAAAACCATAAATCATATTTATCATTTTGAAACAAGGAAGTTTTAACTCCTTACACAATAAATTCACTACCAAAATGAAAAATAATATAATTTTATTTGACACTAATATAGTTTGAGCATAAACCTAAATAACAGGTGTTATAATACTATTATATAATACATCATTTCTATTAGAATAAAATTTGAAAAATATACACTCCTAAAAAAATACTCTATCTAAAATCGAAAAACTTATATTCATCAAACGAAAGAAAAATAGCAGCAGAGAAAAAAATCTGTCACTCCCATCCTTTATTCCATACTTCTTATCTCCAACTATGAAAAAGTCCCTTATCAGCCAGCTGAGCCCTAATTTGATGCTTTCTCCCAGTAATCAGCTCAATATCCAAAAAGCGAAACATCCTTATTTTTTTCCCCAGTAAATCCAATATTTTCTTCTGATTTTTTTCAATTTATCAATATTTATATATTTAAAATAAGTAATGCTTTTTTTAGATTCCCTTGAAACAGGATTTTTCAGAAACAATAACTCTATTTTTCAGCTGTTGTCAAATAATTTTCAATTTTAAAAGTCTTTTTATTTTCTTCAAAATTATTTTCCAAAAATTATTTTTCTTTTTTTAAATTTCCTATTATGAACAATCGCAAAATATTTTTTTATGAACTTCATTTTTCCCTAATTTTTTTCAGAAATATATCTCAAAAACTTCAATGTTTTACATCCGATAACAAGTCCCCGACGTTTCAAAATCAATTCTATTTGCAAAATTAATATTCTCACTTTTATAAATTTTTTTAAAAACTTCACTAAGTCCATATTTATGCCCTGTTCCCTTATGCATCAGGGATTTTTTTCTTCCTTATTTACAATAAAAAAATCTTCATTTTCAAAAAAATAACCATTTTTTTATATTTTTTTCAAGCTCATTTTTGAGAAATTTGCAGTTTTTTTATTTTTATTTTCTATTTTTCTCATTTTTTAATATTTCCCATTGATAAATTCTTTATTGTAATTTTATCATCTAATAACAGCCGATAATTTTTCCTTCGACTTTTTCCCATTAATTTTTTTACATCCCCAGATCTTATTGCACCAAAAATCCTGCTAAGAGGCTCATTTTTAAAACTTTTTCCTCAAGTATCTATCCAGCCTCATCCCTTCCATTTCAAAATTTACAATAATTTCATTCTTTTCCAAAAATTTCTCCCATTTTTTAAATTATTTATTATTATGAATTTTTATACTTTCCACTATTCCTATTATAATAAACGAAGCTAAAAAAACGAACTTCCTCCGTAACTCATAAATAATAATGGTTTTCCTGTAACTGGCACGAGTCCAATTGTCATCCCTACATTTACAATTACGTGCATAAATATTACACCCGCCATGCCATACAGTATAAGCCGGCCAAAATCCTCTTGTATAATCCGGGAAATCCTTATTATTTCATAAATTAATCCGAAATATAGAAGTAGAAACTAGTGTGGATCCAAAAAAATCCCAATTCTTCAGATAATACTGAAAAAATAAAATCTGTCTGTGCTTCAGGAAGAAATTCTAATCTACTTTGACTTCCTTGTAATACTCCCTTTCCTAATATTCCTCCTGCTCCAACTGAGATTTTTGATTGAATTACGTGCCATCCGCTTCCTTTTCTATCCTTTTCAGGATGTAAAAATGTTTCTACACGATCTCTTTGGTAATCACTTAAAACAAATCTATAAACTGGATAAACTGATAACATAACTACTATTCCTATTATCCAAATTGGTTTCATATTTGCACCATACAAAAAAATCATAAACAAAAATGCAGAAATTGCTATTAATGTTGTTCCTAGATCAGGCTGTATTAAAATAAGCAATATAAGAGGCATTGCTGGCAGAATTGAACCAACAATATCACTTTAAATTGTTAATTCCATTTTTATATTTTTTCTACAATCCAGTAGGCAATAACTAGAATAATTATCACCTTTTACAAATTCTGACGGCTGCAGCTGAAATGGTCCCAAGTGCAATCCAACGTTGTGCTCCAAGCGTCTTTTTTTCCCAGCAAAACGAACAAGCAGCAGCAATATTGCCCCTATTCCGTAAATATGCCAAATATACAGCTTTTATATGTCTATAATCAAATGCAGCTATAATAAACATCAATATTGTCCCTATAACAATCCATAAAATATTTTTACCAACCATTCCGCTTTTGTCTTGTCGCACTATATACAAATACTGTACTAATTGTCACAAGTGCATAAACTATCAGTAAAATCATTTTGTCCATACGAAAAATATTATTTTTCAGATCTTCAATTATTCTTTGACTTTGAAACATTCTCTTCTCCTAACCCTATTTTTTTAATTATCATAAATTCCTTTTAACTTTATCTTACTTTTTAATATTTCCAAGAACCGTAATATTTTTCTGTTAAATATCCAGTTTTTTTGCAAAAATTATTCACATCTTCAAGTTTTACTGAATTTACTTCATTTTTTTATCTTTTCTGTATCTAATATTTCATTTTTTCTAATATAGTAATTTCCCAAAATTCCCATTCTTGAACGTGGATTTTCCATTGAAAATGCAATTCGGCTCATATATTTATTTTTTGCCTTTTGAAGTTCATCTTCTGTTACTCCACTTTCACGTAATTTCTTAAATTCTGCAAGTGTTATTTCTATTGCCTTTTCATAATTTTTCCAGATTTGTCCCAATATACGTTGATGTCAAACCTCCAGAAAGGTAATACTGATTAAATGTGTAAACAGAATATGCAAGTCCATTTTTTTCACGAATTTCCTGAAAAAGTCTAGAACTCATTGAACCGCCGATAATATTTGCTAAAATATCAGTATATATTTTATTTTCACTGTTATAATCTTCGCTTTGATGTGAAATACAAATATTAACTTGATTTATATCCTTTGAAAACAACTCTTTTTCCAGCATTAAATGAAAACTCTGTCTTCTCACGTCTATTAACCTTCTTATCAGCCAGCTTTCAAAAATATTCATCTACTTTCTGAGTAATTTCATCCTTATCAAAATTTCCAGAAACAACAATTAAAATATTATCCTTAGTATATCTTTCCTTGTAATATTTTCTGATTTCCTCTGCTGTAAATCCCTTCACGCTTGCCTCTGTTCCAATAATAGGCTTTCCATACTGCCCATTTATGCAATCTGCATAATTCATCTCGAATACCAGGTCATCTGGCGAATCCTTTATACATTTTAATTTCTTCCACAATTACATCCTTTTCCTTTTCCAATTCCTTTTCATCAATCGTAGAATTTGTAACAATATCAAACAAAAATATCAACAGATTTTTCCCAGAAACTGTGTCAAGGCATTTATATAAAAAACAGTTTCCTCCTTTGTCGTATGCGCATTCACATTCGCTCCCAAGATAATCAATCTCGTCTGAAATTTCAAAATAATTTCTATTAGGAGTCCCTTTAAAGATCATATGCTCCAAAACGTGTGAAATTCCTTCCTCTGTATCACTTTCATCCCGTGATCCTGTTTTTTTACAAATACACCAACTGAACAAGTAGAAATACTTTCTAATTTATCAAAAATAACTTCTATTCCAGTATTTGTCCTTATTTTTTTCTATCATTTCAATCCTCTCTCAATCCTTATTTTACACTAAACTCTATTTTTAAAAAAACAGAATTATATTTTTATATTATATGCTAACAATAGTTTCTGACCCTTTGCAAAGAGTCCACTGTTTGCACATGAAACAGTATTAAATAAAAAAATAATACTACATATTAATATTCCGAATCTCTAAATAATTTTATTCCAACTACAAAAAATACAATTAACGGAATAAAGCAAGCCGCATAAATTGGAACTGTGCCTGCAACTGCCATTGAACGCAAAATCGTGCTGATACCGTAATAGGCATAACCTATTATTACAGATAATCCAATATTTAACGCAGCTCCCCCCCTTACATATCTACTTCCAAGTGAAAGTCCAATTAAGCACATGACAAATGACGACAATGCAAAAGATATTCTATAATAAAATTCTATTCTTAAATTTAAGGAATCTGCTCCGACCCTTGTAAAATAAACTGTTTTCTCACGTAATTCAGGCATTGTCAAATTTTTAGCCTTTACTGGACTTGCCAGGACATCTTCCATACTTGCAACAAACCTGAATTTCTTTGTATCCGCAGGCTTTGTTAAATTAGTCCTGCTGTCATATTCCTTTAAATCTTTAAAAGTCCATACATTTGTTTTCGGATTAATTTTTGCAAATGGCGAAGTATATATCTTGCTGATTTTTACTAAATCCCTTTTCAAATTTAAAAGATTTCAATATATTCCATTGTTCCAGTATTTTTTTATTTACATTTTTCACTATACAGAACTGTCTTTTTATCAATTTTTACGAAAAACGAAATTTCTTTTTGCGCCCTTTACAGGCTCCTTTATTATCAATTTTAAGGGACTTTTAAATTTTTCTTTCTTAGTATTTGATTTTCCCTAATATGTCATAGTTTATCCAAAAATACTCCCATACTTACAAGAAAATGAAAAAAATCATAGGAAATAACGTTATTCTTGCAAAACTTATTCCACTTGTTTTTCATTGCGGCAATTTCCAGCTGTTTTGCCATCTTGCTTATACACAGCAGGCTTCCCAGCAATACTCCAAGAGGAGCAGTATTTGTTATAATTTCAGGTGTTCCATATCTCAGATACTTTATGGCATCGTAGCCTTTAAGCTTTTCCATCCATAATCCATCCTGTCAAAGCTGATACTTTCTGCTAATAAGAAAATCAAAAAAACATCATCATACCCAAAAAGGAAAACTTTTTTTACATAATTTGAAATTATATACTTGTCTAATTTGTTCATACTCCTCCCTTCGTTATTTTCCTCTATATTTCTTTTATTGAGAAATATATACACAATATAAATAAAACAAAAATTAGGAACCCACATTGCAATATTTGCAGGCACATTATTCTTTCAGTACCATAATTTTTTTGCATAACTTGCCATTCCTATATAACCAAATATAACGATTAAACTTACACCAAAAACTTATTCCTCTTCCACTTCTTCTATGCCCAACTGAAAGAAGCACTCCAAGCCAGCATAAAAATGTACTTGCTAGCGGGCCTATAAGCCTTTTGGTAAATTTCTACCTGTGCCTTTTAAAAGCTGTTTCCTTTTTCTCCAGGCTTGTTTATATTTTTCCTTATAAAATTTATTTAACTCTTTTTATATTCATTTCCTTACGGCTTTTTTTCACTTCCTTCTTGCTTTCTCTAAAAAAAGTAGTAATAGGTATTTCCTGTTCCATATACTCAGCTGAAACTTGATTGCTGCCATCTTTTTCAAAAGCATACCCTTTTACTTTGCTCAAATTTTATGATTCCCTGGATCAAATCTTGCATTTTCAGCCAAAAAAAACTATTGGATAATGGTTATCTCCCACGTTTATTTATTATTAGAAAGTTTTTTGCTGTTGCCGCTTCATTATTTACCTCATCAATATAAAAACCAAATCCCTTTTCTTCATTTGTCAGAAATACTTTTTCTTCCGTCAGTGAACTAGGCTTTGAAGCAAGCACCTGCTTTGTCTGAGCATTTATATTTTCCAAGGCACGGGGATTTACATAAATTTCAAGTCCTAATCCAATCAATGTTAACACTACACCAAAAATAAATGCTGGTCTAAGTATTCTAAAAAGCCCTATTCCAGAACCTTCCATTGCAACAATCTCATTTGTTTCTGAAAGTCCGCCATAGACAAGCATTACTCCAAGAAACGCTCCCATCGGTATTGTCTGCACAAGAACTCCTGGCATTGCATAAAATAGATAGTCTATTATGGATATAAACGGCAAATCACTTGCAAACAGACGCTCCATAACTTCCATTACAACATTTAACATCATAATAAATGTAAATATGCTAATTCCAAACAATGACGGCAAAATAAGTGAATTGTAAATATACCTGTCAATTATTTTTCATTTTTATCAATTTTTCCTTTTTTTATTTTTTTCTTTTTATTCCATTTTTTTCATAAATTTTTTATTTATTTTAATTAATCTCTTTTGATTTTTTTCAAATTTATCTGGTTCTGGATTTTTCATAATCATGTAAAAACATCATTTATTACTTCCTTTTCCCGTTGACTTATAACATATCTCTTCACATCATTTTCTATAAATCCAGGAAAAAGAATCCGTAAACCTTAGTGCATATTTTTGTCATAATCTTAATGCAAATACTTTTTATTCCTTGCATTTTTTTATGCTTTTACTTTTTTTAGAGAGCCTGCAATTACTACAATGTATACAATAATTGCAACAAAAAAAACAATTTCATTATTCCAAATATCATTCCAGACAATTTATCAAATTTATTTATTTTTTTATACTCTTTTAAAAAATTTTTTATTAATTATCAAAATAGCAGAATAGGCAAGATATTGGATTGCAACGATTACAATAAATACTTTCAACTGATTTTTGAGACTTAATTCCCTCTGAATCCAGAAAAAAATTTATAAACATAATTTGTTATAAAAATAATAAAAATATACTTAAACATATTAAAAAATTCCAGCGAAAAACCTCTCCTGTACCCAAGAAACATAAATATTATCAGCAAAACTACAAATCCAATATCCAGTATCATTTTTTACTCCTATTTTTCTACATAAATTCTAGGCACCCTTTGACTTATTCCACATAAAATCTCATACGAAATAGTGCCACACAATTCAGCAACTTCCACAACACTTATATTTTCACCAAAAAATTCCACAACATCGCCTTTTTTAGCTTCATCCTTTAATTCATCAGGAAGTAAAATCATAAGCTGATCCATACAAACACGTCCTGCAATTTTACATTTATGCCCTTTATAAAAAACATAGCCTTTATTTGACAAATCACGCCTTACTCCATCAGCATACCCAATGGAAACAGTCGCATAAGTTTCCCCAGCTTTTCCAAGATAAGTATTTCCATAACTTATAAAGCTGTCTTCCTTTAATGTTTTTATATAGCTTATTTTAGCAAAAAGAGACATTACAGGCTTAAATTTATACGGTGCAGTTTCCTTATCTGTAACTCCTCCATAAATTATAATTCCGGCCCTCACAAAATCCTGTATGCTTTCTTGAAATTTTAAAGTTCCAAAACTGTTGTGCAGATGTCTATATCGTATTGATGGTATCCCACTTGATATTTTTTCACACATTACTTTAAATTTTCTTTCCTGCAATTTTGTATATTCTTTGTCGCTGTCAGATGATGAAAAATGCGAAAAGATTCCTATTGGATTAATATGTTTTACATTTTTAAGAATTTTATTTAATTGTTCCACTTCGCTTTCTTGAAATCCTACACGTCCCATTCCTGTATCTATCTTTATAAACACGTCCACAGTTTTCCCGTTTTCTTTTCCAGTTTTTTCCAAAAATTCTATTTCTTCAAAATCTGTCACCATAAAATAAATCTTCTTGTCAGCAATGAGATCCATATATTCATTTTCCACAGGTCCTAATATCAGCACCATAATATCATTATGAAGTTCCTTTATTTTTCAGCGCTTCATCACTTGTCGCCACAGCAAAATTCTTAATTCCCTTTTTTTATTAAAAGCGTCACAGATTTTTTTAACATTCCATGCCCATAAGCATCTGCCTTTATTACCGCTATTATTTTTCTCTTTAGGGCACAATTTTTCTCAATTTCATCAATATTGCTATACAAATTATTTATATTTATTTCTGCCCAGCATCGCATTTTTTTCATTTCACCTTCTAAACTTATCATTTTTATTTTTTTATTTTATCCTATCTTTCAAACAAATTAATTAAACTAAAACTTTATCCTTTTCATCATATCCATTTACTGTTTTTTTCCTGAATGTTTTGTAGTATCTTTAGCTTTTTGGCTCATCTTTTACCTTTTTTTCATGATATAAACCAAAGGACTTGCTACAAATACTGATGAATATGTTCCAACTAACATTCCCACAAACAATGTCATACTAAATGTCTTTAACGTATCTCCTCCAAGAATAAGAAGTACAATTACAGAAAATAAAGTAGTCAATGAAGTATAAATCGATCTTGTAAATACTTGATTTATAGATTTTTCTATTATTTCACCAAATGACATTGAAACTTTATTTCTTCCTGATCTATTTTTTTCTTAATATTTTTCCCTAATTCTGTCAAATACGACAATCGTATCATTAATGGAATATCCCAAAATTGTAAGAATTGCCGCAATAAATGGAGTATCTATTTCATATCTAAGCATTGTAATAACCCCAAAAGCAATAATAACATCGTGAATTAATGCCACAATTCCCGCTATTGCATAAATAAACTCAAATCTTACTGTAATATAAATAATAATCAATATACTTCCTATCAATAACGCTTGAAATGCATTTGCTGTTAATTCCTTACCAATTACCGCACCTACAGTTTCATTTTTTACAACTTCAAATTTTCCAGTATTTTGTTTTAATTCTGACATTACTTTTGCTTTTTGAGTACCGCTCATTTGCTCAGTTCTTATAATAACTGTATTATCCGTATCAGAAAACTGTACTCTTTTTGCCTTCATTTGAGGAATTTTCCCAATTAAACTGTTTAACGTGCTATTTACTGCATTTTGATCTATTTTTTTACTGTATTTCAGTTGAATTAATTCTCCACCTTTAAAGTCAACACCTAAATTTAATTTTTATAGTAAATAGTGAAATTAGTGAAATTAAAACCATTACCGTTGAAATTCCCAAATAAAGTTTTCTATGTTTTAATAACCTTTCAAATTAATCTTCATTATTTAAAAGCTCCTTTTCCAGAACAACTGCTCTCTTTTTATCTTAAACACCTGTATAAACAATCTTAAAAATATTTTTGATACAAATACCCCTGTAATTACAGTAGCAACCACACCAAGTGACAATGTTACAGCAAAGCCTTTTATTGGCCCTGTTCCAAAAAGAATAACACAGCCGCCACAAGTAACGTTGTTATATTTCCGTCAATTATCGCAGGAAAAAGCATTTTTCATAACCCTTTTTCCACTGCATCGTGCAGCGATTCTCCAAACCGCAGTTCATCTTTTATTCTTTCATAAGTAATTACATTCGAGTCAACTGCCATTCCCAATGTCAAGATAAATCCTGCAATTCCAGGAAGTGTCAAGGCTGCTCCAACTCCACTAAGCAATCCTAAAACTAGAACTCCATTTATAAGAAGCGCAATATCTGCCACAATTCCAGGTATTTTATAAATAGCAATCATAAATACTGAAATTACACATAAAGCAATTAATCCAGCTACTCCAGTCTGTTTTATCGAATCCACTCCAAGTGTCGCACCAACTGTTCTATTTTCAACAATTTTGATTTCCACAGGCAATGCTCCTGATTTTAATAGATTTGCAAGGTTATTTGCTTCTTCCATTGAAAATCTTCCAGTTATAACTCCACTTCCTCCACTAATTTCACTGTTAATCGTAGGAGCCGACTGTTCTTTATTATCCAGCATTATTGCCAGCTGCTTTCCAATATTTTCTCTTGTAATCTTAGCAAATGTATTTGCCCCTTGCGAACTCAATTCAAAACTAACTGATGGCATTCCCATTTGATCTCTTGTTACCCCTGCAGATTTTCAAGGCAGATCCTTCCAAAAGCACAGGCCCATAAGAACCATCCCTATTTTTTATTCTAAACTCAAGTTTTGCAGTCGTACCAATTAATTCAACAGCCTTTTTGAGGGATCTTTTTATTCCCTGCAAGCTCCACTATCAATTTATCATTTCCACTAAGCTGAATAACAGGTTCAGCCACCCCAATACTGTTTACCCTTCTTTCAATAATACTTTTAACTTTACTCATCGTATCAGGCTCAATTTTCCCCTGTGCCTGCAATACAACTGATGTTCCACCTCGTAAATCAAGCCCCAATTTTATTTTATTCAATGCTAAAATAACAATTGGAACAATAATAACTTCTAAAGCAGCCAAATATAATGTGATTTTTTTATTTTGCATTTTTTTCATCCTTTCTTTTTTTATTTTATTTAAATATCTATTCTTATAAATATGTTTAATAAATTTTAAAAATAAATATACTTTATTTAGACTTTCTAAGTTAATGTATCCAAATATTTTTTTGTAAAATTATCGAAGCTGCCACCATATCCACAACTTTCCTTCGTTCTTTTCCCATTCTTTTTTTAGAATAATTTTTTTCAAATAATGTTCCGCTTCAGTTGTCGTGTAACGCTCATCTACAAAAGAAAAATTTGAATATTTGGAATATTTTTTTCACTCTTCCACAAATTCTTCCACTTTTTTTCAACTTGACGTTTTTTTGAACCATCAAGACTTTTTCGGCATTCCTACGACTATTTTTTCGTACCTTTCGTCATCTAAAATCTCTTTTTATTCTTGCAAATCGGATCTATTTTTCGTCCTATCAATCACTTCAAGAGCAGTCGCAAGAATTCCCCAAAGGATCGCATTTTCGCAACCCCAATTCTCACATCTCCGACATCAAGTCCAATAAATTTTTCTCATCTTCTTCTCATTTCTAAATTTTATTATTCAAATTATGAATTAATTTTTTTGACAAGGGGATAAACCCCCTTGCTAATTGTCACTTTATTCAATTATATAAATTATAATTTTTTTCATTTACAAACTCAAATGCTTTATCAACAGCTTCTTTTACAGCATTTCCATCTTTTCCACCAGCTTGTGCAAAAATCAGGTCTTCCTCCACCGTTTCCACCAGCAACTTGAGCTGCAACTTTTACAATTTCTCCAGCTTTTACTTTTTGAAATCAAGTCTTTTTGTAACTCCGACTACGAAAATCGCTTTTTCCACCATTATTTGTTCCCAAAATAATAATTCCAGATTGAAGTTTTTCTTTTTCCTCTATCTACGATTTCTTTTTAATTCATTTACATCTTTATTTTCAAATGCAGCTTTTTAATACTTTTTACTCCATTTATTTCATCTACATTTTCAAGCAATTCATTGATTTCATATTTTTACTAATTTAGTTTGTAATTGCTCATATTCTTTTTACGATATTTTTAGCTTCTGCAATATATTTTTCTACAACATCAACTACATTTTTTTCCATCAGTTTTCAACATTCCAGCAACTTTACTTAATTTTTCTTCAAGATTATTAACATATTTCAAACTTGCATGTCCTGTTGTCGCTGTAATTCTACGAGTTCCTGATGCGATTCCACTTTCAGATTCGATATTGAATAATCCGATTTCTCCAGTAGATTTAACGTGTGCACCTCCACAAAGTTCGATTGAATATCCGTCAATTTCAACAACACGAACTACATCTCCATATTTATCAGAGAAAAGTGCCATTGCTCCTCTTTTTTTCGCATCTTCAATATTTTCAAAATCAATTTTAACTTTCAAGTTAGATAAAATAATGTCATTTACAGCTTTTTCGATTTTTTCAATCATTTCTGGCTCAATTGCTTCATAATGTGAAAAGTCAAATCTCAATTTTTCATCATCCACAAGCGAACCAGATTGCTCAACGTGAGTTCCTAAATTTTCTCTTAAAACTTTATGTAAAATATGTGTTGCAGTATGGTTTCTTTGAATATCTTTTCTACGATCCGCATCAATTTTCATTTTTACTTCTGCACCAACTGCTGGAGCAATTCCTTTTACAATCTCTACTTGATGAATAAACACATCATGTTTTTTCACAACATTTACAACTTTTCCTTCAAATTCTCCAGAAGTAATAATTCCAGTATCAGCAACTTGTCCTCCTGATTCCGCATAAAATGGCGTTCTATCAAAAATCACTTCATATCCTGAAATCCCTTCACTTTTAGCAATATGCAAAATCTTTCCTTCATCTTTAAATTTTTCATATCCTGTAAATTCAGTTTTTCCGTGTTCTTCAAAGAATTTATCAATAAAGTCATCTTTTTATCATATCTGAAACCGTAACTCTACTATTTTTTTGATCTTTTTTTACTTGTTCTTCTAATTTTTGATTAAATTCTTCTTCAGAAACTTCATACCCTTGGTTTTCCAAAATTAATTCTGTCAATTCAAATGGAAGTCCAAATGTATCATATAATTTAAACGAAGCATCTGCAGAAAGTTTTTTTAGTTCCCTCTTTATCCATTTTTTTCAATTTCTTCAGTTAGCATTTCAATTCCATTTTTCAATGTCAACGCAAATCTTTCTTGCTCAAGTCTTAAAACTTTTTCAATATATTCTTGTTTTTTTCAACTAATTCTGGATAAGCCTCTTTCATATTTTTCCACAACATAAGGCACTAATTTATACAAGAACAAATCATCTTTCGTAATTTCTAATTTTTGTTTCGCAACGATTCCCGCACCAAATGCTCTTCTTATAATCTTTCTTAAAATATATCCACGACCTTCATTTGATGGCAAAACTCCATCTGCTATCAAAAAAATACTGACGCTCTAATATGATCCGCAATAACTTTTTACCGTAATTTCAAATTCTTCTTTCTTAATATCTAAAACTTTTTTCAATACCTTTTATTATCGGCATAAATATATCAGTTTCAAAGTTATTGTCTTTTTTCTGCACAACTGAAGCAATTCTTTCAAGTCCTGCTCCCGTATCAATATTTTTTTCTGGAAGTGGCACAAGCGAACCGTCTTCAAGTCTATTCCATTCAGTAAACACAAGATTCCAAATTTCTAAGAATCTATCTCCTTCATCTCCTGGCTTACAGTTAATTTCTTCATTATTTTTTTCCCCATATTTTGTGTATCGTAGTAAATTTCACTACAAGGCCCACAAGACCCTACAGGTCCAGCTGCCCACCAGTTATCTTCTTCTCCAAGTCTAACAATTCTATCTTCAGGCACTCCAATTTCCTTATTCCAAATTTCATAAGCCTCATCATCTGTTTTATAAACAGAAACATAAAAGTCTTTTCTGGATCCAATTTCAAAACTTTTTGTTATATATTCCCAAGACCATTCAATCGCTTCCTTTTTTTAAAGTAATCTCCCAAACGAGAAATTTCCCTAGCATTTCAAAAAAATGTATGGTGTCTAGGCGTTCTTCCTACATTTTTCCAAATCATTAGTTCTTATACATTTTTTTGATAAGTCGTAATTCTTGGAAACAGAGCTTCCTTCTCTCCCAAGAAAAAAATGGCTTAAACGGCACCATCCCAGCAACCGTCAACAACAAACTTTTATCATCTGGTATTAACGAAGCACTTTCAAAATGTTTATGCTCCTTTGATTTAAAAAAAATCTACAAAACTTTTTTTCTTATTTCATTTCCTGTCATTATTTATCCGAGATTGTAAAAACAACCTCTCTCCTTTCTTAATTTATCTTCTTATTTATTTTTTTAATATTTTTAAAATCATTATTTTTTTAATTAATATCGCTTCTTTATTATTTATTAATTTCAAATCTAATTTATCCTTATACAATTCAACTATTTTTTTCAGAACTTTCTGCAAACGGTTCTTCGCAAAATGAGGAACTAAATAAAAATCTATCAGATTCATTCCTGTATAATCACTCAGTTCCTTTTGCCAACATTTTATCATCTGCAAGAGAAGCATATTCGATATTAGGACCTGTTATTACAGACCCTGCCGATTCTCCGATATAAAAGCAATCCATTTTCTATTCTTTTCCTTCAAATAAGAAATTAAATTTTTTTCTTTTCAATTCTTGTAATAAATAAAATGTATTTCCACCAGAAATAAAAGATTATCTCTGCCTTCGATAATTTTCTCCTTCACTGTTTTTTTCTGAAAAAAACAGAAATATCAAAATTATCCACTTCATATCCAATATCCTCAAAAGCCTTCTCTGTAAGATACATATAATTCTTATATTCTTCCACATTAGCTGCTGTCGGAATAAATAATATTTTTTTACTTTTAGCATTTTTATCCAAAAATTCTTTTACAAATCCTATACTTTCGTATAAAGATGATGTCAAAATCATATTTTTTTCAAAAAAATCAACCTCCTAATCCAACTTGAAGTTATCTCCAAGGTAAACTCTTCTGGCAGTTTCATCATTCGCAATTTGCTCACCAGTTCCAGAAATCAAGATTGTCCCTTCAGCCATTATATATGCTCTTTCAGTAATTCTCAATGTTTCACGCACATTATGGTCTGTAATTAAAACTCCTAACCCTCTTTCTTTTAATTGGATAATTATATTTTGAATGTCTTCTACTGCAATAGGGTCAACTCCTGCAAAAGGCTCATCTAGCAAAATAAAATCTGGATTTGTAGAAATCGTTCGAGCAATTTCCACACGTCTTCGTTCCCCTCCTGAAAGTGCATAACCCTAAACTTTTTGCAACATGTGAAAGTTTAAATTCTTCAATCAAACTTTGCATTGTAGCAATACGTTCTTTTTTAGGAACTCCACGCATTTCCAAAACTGAAACTATATTTTCCTCCACAGTCAAATTTCTAAAAACGGATGCCTCTTGTGGCAAATATCCAAGCCCTAGCCTAGCTCTTTTGTACATTGGCAAGTTTGTAATTTCCTGCCCATTATACATAACTCTTCCGTGATTTGGCCTTACAATTCCTGTGATCATATAAAACGTAGTTGTCTTTCCTGCCCCATTAGGTCCAAGAAGTCCCACAACCTCGCCCTTTTCCATCGCAAGGCTTACACTTTTTACAACTTCCCTGTTTTTATATATCTTTTTCAAGCTGTCGGCTTCTATACTAATTTTTCTAGCCATATTCTCTCCTACTTATTCTCTTTTTTCTATTCATTTACAAAAATTCTAATTTTTATTTTTCTTCCTTTTTTTACAAAATTCAAAAATTTCACTCCACTATAAACATTACTATTATTCAATTTTTACAGCCTTCATTTTTTTACATTTTCTAATTTTTTTCTTTTTCAATGTCGTTTATTTATTTTAACTTCAATAGATCTGTTCGGCAACTTATCTTTTTTTATTTTACAAGAAATCAAAATTCCTTGCTTCAGAATATTTGTTTTATTAAATTCTAAATACATGTAGTTTCGAGCAAGCCTAATAATTTTAAATTCTTAAAATTATTATTACTTCGATATATTATAAATCATTTTTTTGCTTTTTTTCTACTTTTTTTAAAATTGACTACGTAAAAATTTAACAAATGATTTAATTTAGTAAAAAAATTTGTTTTTAAAATATTTTTTTATTATATAATTGAAAAAGAAATATAATCGTAGAAGAAAGGAAATAAAAAAATGATTTTTTTAGATAAAAGCTATTTTGTACTTAACACAAAATATCGAAAAAGCCACGTGAAGTAATCGAAGAGGAACTAGAGTTTGTAATAAAGCAATGCATTTTAAACTATTTTTGTAAATGAAAAAGAAAAATTTGACATTAATGAACTCTCGGATTTAAATGTAACACTTGTCATAGATTTTTGAAGATGATGATAAAAATAATAAGACAAAAATGATTGTAGAAGAATACTTATTTGAAATAAATCACAAAAAAATATGCCATTAGTGAGAACCTTTAGACTTGGAACCGATAACGACCATTATGTCCGGAGTGATTTAAAAGAATTGGAAAATGAAATTGATATGTTTGAAAACGGTATTGGCATTTCCAAAAAAATAGTTAAAAACTCATACTATTTCACATTTTCACGTAATAAATCCATTATAAATTTTTAATCTTTAGCAAAGGGATAAAAACCCCTTGTCATAAAAATAAATAAAACATAGTCTTTTTTTCATTAAAATTCAATGTTAAAAATTCGAGTAATTTTTATTGAACATACACTCCAAAAATCTTTATTGTCAACTAAAAATCTCAATATTTGGAACATCTTTATATTTTGGATAAATTTCCGTCAAAAACCAAGCTACAAGCTCTTCATCTCTTTCAATTTCCGTACCATTATTTACAAATACACTTACAACTAGCTCCTTGAAAATTTTTCCATTCCCTTGCTCAATATCGCTTAAAATCTGTTCTTTCGTCTGTCCTTTTGTACAAATCATTAATAGGCACATTTGATATTCACTTTTTCAATTTTTTTCCAAAACTCTCTCATTTAAAATAAAATTTTTTTCTTCAAAACCTTAGTCCTATAATTATTGTCAAAAGTTTCCAATCCGAAATGCAAATCTTACTTCTTGTTCAGAAAAAAATATTCTCTAATTTCATTCAATCTATTTAAGTACCCAAAATACGCTTCAAAAATAAAAGTATTTTTTTATATTTTTTCTCTTTACAAACTTCTCTTATTTTCTCCAATGTCGCACCACTTTCAGCTCAAACACCGACCCAGAGTTTATAACTTCAAGAACTCCATATTCCCCAGTAACTCTGCTCAAAGCCTCAAAATTTACTTTTTTCATCTCTTCTTCGTCATTCGTATTATCCAAAATGTAATTACAAAAAGCACACTTTCCATAAGCACAGCTAAACCCTTTTTAATAATACGATTTCACGAGGATTTTTTTCTCTTTATTACACTATATCTTTCCATGTTATATATTTATACCTTTTTTTATTTTTTTCATTTTATTTATTTAATATTAATCACTTATTTTACCTTGTTTTTTTCCATAAAGTCGCAATATACACAAAAGGTGTATCCAACAGTGAAATTACAATTTTTTTAATAAATATGTTGAAAAATATAATTCAATTACTGTTTTTAAATGGATAAACTCCTGTAAATGCCAAAAATGAAAATACAATATTATCTAAAATTTGACTTATCATTGTACTCGCGTTGTTTCTAATCCAAATATCTCTATAAGATGGTCTAAATTTTCTAATAAATTGATAAGACCAAATATCAAACGACTGAGAAACTGCAAATCCGCACACACTTGAAATCTGCAAGTCTTGGCATGAATCCAAATACTGCTGATAAAGCACCTTGCATTGTATCATCAGGCGAAACTTTTACTTTTAGCACAATTTGCATTATAAATGTTGTGAATAACATCGCAGCAAAACCTAGCGAAACCACTTTTCTCGAATAATGTTTCCCTTCGTTTTCTGTCAAAATATCAGATGCCAAATAAATTCCTCCATAAGCAATATTTCCCATTGTAATTCCATCAAAACCAAACAAAGTCATCATTTTCCCAACTTGAATGTTAGCTAGAACGATTGATAACGGCACAACTGATAGTAGTCCTCCTTTTCCCCAAAATCTGTAAGCCAGAGCAACTGCTGAAAAATTCAATATTAAATATCCTAGCCATAATAATTCATTTACCCCAAATTGCAGGTGATTTAAAAAATTAAGCATTTATTTCCTCCTTAAAAATTTTTTTATTTTTTTATTTTTTTCTATAATTTAAGCAATAAAAAAACATACTATCCTTTTTGAATAATATGTGTTTCAAAAGGTTTTTTTATAGATGGAATATCCCAAACATCATTATATTTTTTTATTACAATCATTTATAGTTATTTTTTTACAGGCTTTTTATTATACAAGCATTTGGTAAAAAAATGCAAGGAAATAATAATTTTTTTATTCTTTTTTTAATTTTTTTAAATCCTAACTTTTTATACAAATTTTTCAATATATTCATTCTTTTTGTCCATTTTCATCATAAACAAAAAAATAGGCATTTCAACGGAAAAATCCCTTCTTAGCATCTTTTATTGCTTCCAATAAGCAAATTTTTTTGAGTTTTCATTCCATTTTGTATAGCAATTCTTCATTCTTTTCGGCTCTAAATTATATTTTTTTGTAAAAGCGCTAGAACTTCCACCAGCCGTTCGCTTCGGAACACAATTGAAAAAAACTGCCCATATTTTTTTAATAAATAGGAAGAAATCTTTATAATTTCCTCAAGTGACAAATTTATATTATGTCTTGCATTTGCCAGCTGCTCCAGGTCATTGGTTTTGTGAAATGTCGCCAGTAAATTCAAAAATATGGCGGATTTGTAACTATTGTGTCAAATTCATCACGGCTAAAAAAATATTTTTTTATAATTTTTTTATATCCTCATTTATTATTTTTGACTTGATTCTCAAATTTATTATTTTCAACATTTCTTTCAGCAATTTCCGCCATTGTTTTTTTGCAATTCAATACCTGTAATTTGTGCCTTTGAGCGTTGTGCCAAAAGTAAAGCGATAATTCCGCATCCAGTTCCAATATCAAGAATTTTTTTGTCTTCCTATTAATTTTTACAAAATCAGAAAGTAAAACTGAATCAAGTGTGAAGTTTTTGAAAATCATTTCGCTGAATTATTTTTCATATTTTTTTATTGGAGTAATTGTTTCTTCTCCAGTTTTTTTCATAAAATATGGCTCCTTTTTTTAAAATAAAAATAAATGCGGAAATTAATTCCGCAATATCTGTATTTTTTTATAATTCTCCAGCATAATTGTGGTGAACTTTTTGAACATCGTCATCATTTTCCAAAACATCAATTAATTTTCTTAATTTTTGTAAATCATTTTCTTCAAGAGTTTCAACTTCAATTGATGGTAAATATTGAATATCTGCTTCTAATAATTTGTATCCTGCATTTCTTAAGGCATCTGCCACAGCATCAAAGTTTGCTGTTTCAGTTGTAATATAAAAACTGTCTTCCAAAGTTTCCATATCTTCCATTCCAGCCTCAAGTGCCACTTCCATCAATGCTTCTTCATCAATGTCATCTGTTTTTTCAATAATAATTTCACCTTTTCTTCCAAACATATATGAAACTGACCCAGAAACACCAAGATTTCCGCCATTTCTATCAAAAGCCATTTTTACAGATGAAGCAGTTCTATTTTTGTTATCAGTAAGAGCTTCTACAATAATAGCAACTCCAGCAGGTCCATAACCTTCATAATTCAATGTTTCAAAAGCTGTTGAACCATCAGTTCCTGCTCCCTTCTTAATTGCTCTGTTGATGTTATCATTAGGCATATTAATCGCCTTTGCTTTTTCAATTGCGTGTTTTAGTGCAACGTTAAATTCAGGATTTTCTCCTCCTCTTGCTGCCACTGTTATAAGTCTAACAAGTTTTTGTAAATGATGCGGCTCTTTTTTATCCTGTGCTTCCTTACGCCCAGCTATTGTACCATGTCTTCCCATTTTTTTCCTCCTAAATTGATTATGTAAAATTATATCATAAAAAAAAAGTCTAATCAATGGGAAAATTAAAGGATTTTTTTGATTTTTAAAAAAATTTTTATATTTATCCTTGACATTTTTTAAAAAAAGTGATATTATAAATATAGAAGTAAAAATTTTGAAAATCAAATTATTTTTGTTTTAAAATTAGGAGGAAGATTATAATGAAAGAAAGATTAGAAAGAATGAGAAACGGAAAAGGATTTATTGCAGCATTGGATCAAAGTGGTGGAAGTACTCGAAAAGCCTTGAAATTGTATGGAATTGATGAAAGTGAATACTCTAATGATACAGAAATGTTTGACTTGATTCATAAAATGAGAACTAGAATTATAAAAAGTCCTGCTTTTAATGATAAGGAAATTGTAGGAGCTATTTTATTTGAACAAACTATGGATAGAAAAAAATTGATGATAAATATACAGCTGACTTTTTGTGGGAAGAAAAAAAGGAGTTTTACCTTTCTTAAAAAGTTGATAAAGGACTAGAAGAATTGGAAGACGGAGTTCAAGTTATGAAACCTATTCCTGGATTGGACGATCTTTTGAAAAGAGCAAACGAAAGACATATTTTCGGAACAAAAATGCGTTCTGTTATTAAAAAAGCATCTCAAACAGGAATTGCAAAAGTTGTAGATCAACAATTTGAAGTTGCAGATAAAATTATTGCAGCTGGACTTGTTCCAATTATTGAACCAGAAGTAGATATTCACAATGTTGATAAAGCAGAATGTGAAACTATCTTGAAAAATGAAATTAAAAAACATCTTGATAAATTGCCTGAAACTTCAAATGTTATGTTAAAAGTTACACTTCCAACAGTTGAAAACTTTTATGAAGATTTGACAAAACATCCAAGAGTTGTAAGAGTTGTCGCATTATCAGGAGGTTACCCAAGAAAAGAAGCAAACGAAATTCTTGCTAAAAATAAAGGAGTTATCGCAAGTTTCTCAAGAGCATTAACTGAAGGATTGTCAGCACAACAAAGTGATGATGAATTTAACAAAGATTTGGCTGAAGCTATTAAAGAAATTTATGAAGCTTCTGTAAAATAATTCTACATAGAATCAAATGCTGGAAATGTGATAAATAACTGTTATTTTGTAAAGAATTAAAGTTTTTTTATTAAAAATTATCAAATAAAAACTAGCTCGTTTTTAAAATAATGAGCCAGTTTTTTTAGTTGAAAAGATAAAAATTGATACACAAGAATAATTCCATGTTTCATTTAACATTATTTAGCAAGGAAAAAAATTTTTTTATTAATTTTTTTCATATTTTTAATCAAAATTTCCCTCATTTTTTTCCAAATTCACTCCAATTTTTTTCATTCACAAATTTCTTCCAACTCTCAAAATCATTTTTTTCTCATATATTCTCTCAAAGTGGAAGCATTTATTTTTTTATGTCATCTCTAGAAATTACAATAAAATTTACAGATTTTTTTATTTTTCTCACTAAAACCAGCTCTTGCATTTAGATTCTTCTCCATAAACAATACAATCGACTTTTTCTCAAAATTTTTTTCCGCTTCACAAAATAAATAATCCCCCATTTTGTAACATTTCCAGCACCCAAGTCAGCGAGTGGAGAAATTATCAATTTATTTTCCACGATTTCATTCCCATAAATTTTTTATCAATTTTTTTCTCTTAGTTCATAGGAAAAAGGATTTTTCAATTGTTCCAGATTTATCACTAGAACCGATAAATACCAAAACTTTGTCACATATCTCAAGAGCTTTATTTATAATGTATTCATGTCCTTTATGAAATGTCTGAAATCTTCCCAGAACCAAGCCTGTCTTATATTTTTTTCATTAAAGTTTCTCCGTTTTTTTATAAATTAAATATAAAATTTCAAAATTTTTTTATATTTTTTACGAGGAGTCAAGATTTCTTGTTGCTATAACTGCTTATTTAAAGATTTAAACTTTTTTTAATATTCTTTTTCCCTGCTCCAGCCTAAATTTTTACTGATGCCTTCAAATATTTTTAAATATTTTTTTCATCATCACACATAACTTTTTCCTTCCACATCACTTAATTTGGCAACTGGTCTACCATTTACATACTGAAGTTTTGATTACAATATTTAATGGTTTTTTTCTTTTCGTGTCATTAGTTACAAAATGTCCCAATTCCAAAAAGAAAGTTTAACTTTGTCTTTAAATGTCTTGTAAATTTTTTTCTGCTTCGTCAAAAATTTAGCGAATCGCTGAATAAAAAGCTATCTTTGTTTTTGAATCTATTCCATATTTTTTTCGTAGTGATTCAATATTTTTTTCAGCCCAAATATATGGATCACCTGAATCATGCCGCACTCCTGTGTAGTTATTTACCATACTTCTGTCAAAATCTCTTAAAAATAAGTCTGTCGTTATTGTGTCGGTAAGTGCTGTCCCGTTATCTCCCTTGTATTCGTCATACCAGTCTTTTTAATGCGTAATGATTTGTGTAAGATAGCGGTATTGAGTCGATTCCTTGGTACATTTGGACATACTCGTGTGCATAAGTTCCGATTGGCACTAAATTGTATTTCATTGCCAAAAATACATTGGAAGTTCCTACCATATTTTGAGTTTCGCTGGATAATTTTTTCACTACTTCTTCCTGCCATTCTCTTGAAAAGCCGTCTTCTGCAGCCGAATTCAGCAAATTTAAAAGTTATATTTTTTTATTTTTTTAAAATCCAAAATCTTTTTTTCTAATTTTTTTCTTTTTGCAGAAACAAGCAATTCATCATAATTAAACTTCATTCTAAAATACACTTCGTTAATAATTTCAAGCAAGTAAATCTCAAACTGCATTGCACTAAAAAGTGGTCCAGAGACAATAACTCTAAGTTCTTCATTTTCAAGAACCGTAGTCACATAATCCTTAATCGGATGCCAAAGCCTTAAAAACTCGACATAGTCTGGCTTTATGAATCTTATCGAACGCAAGTAGTTTAATTCTTCATTTTTAAACCGTAAACTGCACAAATGGTCAATTTGCTCGTTTATTTCCGTAACCATTTCTTTTGTAAAGAAAATATTTGGAGTACGGCATTTAAAGTGATATTCTCCGACTAAATCAGTATGTTTGTGAAAAATTACCTGATTCATATTAAATTTGTAAAGATCTGTATCAAGCAGTGATGTTATAATTGGCTTTAGTTTCATTTTATTTTTCTCCTTTTTTATACGATGGCATAGGTAAAAATTTTTGTGTAAATTTATTTTTGTGTAAATAGTCTATTTTTTTCTTTTTATTCTCAAATCTGAAATATTTCCTGTTCTAATATATTCATCCAAAACTTCGTAGCTAAATCCCAATTTTTCCTCATCAGATTTCCCGCTCATTCCATCTTCAGGCACTTTTTTCAAAAACATTTCAGGAAGTCCAAGTTCAGATCCAAGTTTTTCGCACTTCGGTTTTTTTGTAAAATCAGAAATTGGAGAAAAATCCCTCGCAGCATCTCCAAATTTTGTTGAATAACCCACAAAAATCTTCCGACAAATTACAAGTATTAGCCACTCTCCCACCAACAATGGCAGAAATTCCATAAAAGCACAGCCATCCGTATTCTGGCAGGCTGATTAGTCTTGTAGGCATCAAATTCATCAGGATTTACTCCCGTTTGCTGCGAAATTAATTCTTTTAAGTCATTTACAGGCTTCTCCACATTTATTTCATAATGTTTTATTTTCAAAAACTCAACTAATTTTTTTGGAATAATCAATATCATGCTGCATACCTTTTGGCATAAGAACTCCTATTACATTTTTCTCGTCCCAGAGCTGCCACACAAAAGTGCCGTCACAACCGAAGAATCCGTTCCACCAGAAATTCCTACAACTGCTTTTACAGTTTTTTTCCATTTTCTTCAAAAATATTTTTTTATCCATTCGATAACTTTTTCTTTTTCATTTTTTTCATAAAATCACCTCTTTATCTTTATTATACCTGGAAGTTTTGTGAATGGCAAGGTTTTTTCAAGAAAAATTATATTGCTAAAACTTTGTAAAAAAATTATATAATAAATTTGTTTTATAACTAAATTTAAGAATAAATATTAAATTATGATTATTTGATATAAAAAAATAAAAAAAGTAAGGGGGATAAATAAAAAAATGAGCGCTAAATATTTGAAGATTAAGCCATCAGATGATTTTTTTCAGGAAATACGGGATTAAAAATTTTTGAGATTGAGTATATTAATTTGTTTTCTAAAAAGAGAGATGGAGATATTTGTAAAGGTTCATGATTTTTGCTGCACATGGGGAAATACAGGATTTAAGACAGATGCTTTATAGAAATTTTGAAGATGGGGTAAAGCTGAAAATTAAGCTAGATGTTAATCCTGAATTGATACGGAAGAATGTTGCTGGATTTGTAAAATTCATGATTGAGAATTATAGGGATGAAAGTAAGAGATACCAGTATATTTTTGCAACTTATGAAGTGGAAAATGTAGAAAATAATGTATTTGTGAAATTGCCATCTCGTCATTTGATAGAAGAGGCTCAAAAAACCAATGTAAAGGAAGAGCTGAAAAATAAGATTTGTGAATGTACTGATGATTTGATAAAAGTTGAATTTACAGATGGCGAGTTTAAGGAAATCAAGGAAAAATTGAAGGCTCAAAGTGAATTAAATTCGGTAAAGGCTAGCGAACTTCCTAAATATGAAAATACTGGGGTAAAGAATGGAAATGGGTATTCAAATGGAGGGAATTTTAATGGAAATAATAATGGGTATAGACGGAAAAAAATTCCTGATATGGATGCTGTGCCTTTTTCTACGCTTGATATCTTGAACATTGGAGATAATGTTGCTTTGGAAGGGAAAGTATTTAATCTGGATATGAGAGAAACTAAAAACGGGAAACTTATGTGCGACTTTATGATTACAGATTATACAAATTCAGTCAGCTGCAGAATTTTCTTTAATACAAGTGAAGATATTCAAGTAAAGCTTGGAGAATGGGTAAAAGTTACTGGAAGTTTTGAATCAGACATGTATACTGGAGAAATGTATGTCAGAACACAAAAAGCTGAAGCTATTGACTCTAAAGATGTGAAAAGAGAAGATAATGCTCCTAAAAAAAGAATAGAACTTCATGCACATACAAACATGAGTGAAATGAGCGGAGTTATGTCAATTAAGGATTATGCGAAAAGAGCAAAAGAATTTGGACATAGCGGGATTGCTGTGACAGATTACGGGGTAGTTCATTCTTTTCCCTTTGCATTTAAGGAGGCAAATGAGGATTTTAAGGTTATTTTGGGGATAGAGGCTTATATGGTTGATGATGAGCAGGACTTGATTACGAATCCTAAGGATAAAATGATTGAAGATGAAATTTATGTTGTATTCGATATTGAAACAACTGGATTTGATCCATTTAATGATAAGATAATTGAGATTGGGGCTGTAAAAATGCGTGGAAAGGAAATTATCGGGGAATTTTCTGAATTTGTAAATCCTGAAATTCCAATTCCGCCAAAAATAACAGAAACTTACAACAATTACTGATGAAATGGTCGCAAATGCTGAAAAAATAGAAACTGTACTGCCAAAATTTCTAGAATTTTGTGCTAATACAACGGTAGTTGCCCACAATGCAAAATTTGACGTGGGATTTATAAAGCAAAAAACTATTGATCAAGGGCTTGAATATTCTCCAAGTGTAATTGATACGTTGCCTTTGGCTAGAACGCTGCTTCCAGAATTGAATAAATATGGACTTGCCAGTCTGGTAGACTATTTTGAGATTACGCTTGAGACACACCATAGGGCTGTTGATGATGCGAAGGCGACTGCAGAAGTTTTTCAGAAATTTTTATATATGATTTTAAGTAAAGGGCTTATGAAACTAACTGAAATTAATACAGAACTGCAGCCAAATATTCAAAATTCTGAAACATTGAATACAATGATTTTTAGTAAAAAAATCAGGCTGGGACTTCGTGACCTGTATGAACTTGTATCACGTTCAAATATAGAATTTTTTGGAATGCGTAGACCTAGAATTCCCAAGACTCTGTTAAACAGCATGAGAGAAAATCTGTTAATAGCAAGTTCTGCTTCGGCTTCTGAAAGAAATAGAGGTGAACTTGTAAATCTTTATCTACGTGGAGCAGAAAAAACTGACATTGAAGAAAAAGCAAGATTTTATGACTATATCGAGATTCAGCCACATACAAATTATGCCGACATGGTGGAAAGAACAAATAAAGAAATTGAAAACTACGATATAGTCAAGGAAATGAACAAATATTTTTACGAACTTGGAAAAATCCAGAATAAAATTGTTGTTGCAACAGGGGATGCACAATATCTTGAAGAACGGGAAGCAATTAACAGGAATGTCCTGCTTTTGGGAAGCGGAACAATGTGGAAAACTAAAATTTCAGAAGGAGTCAGGGAATATGAATTTTTTGACAGAAAACTGTATTTTAAAACTACTGAAGAAATGCTAAAAGCCTTTGACTATCTGGGTGAAGATGCAGCTATGGAAGTTGTTGTGGAAAATACTCATAAAATTAGCGATATGATTGAGCAGGTAAGACCAGTTCCAACTGGATTCTATCCCCCAAAAATTGATGGAGCTGAAGAAGAAGTAAGGGAAATGACTTATAAAAGACTTAAAGAGCTTTACGGAGAAAGATATTGATGAAAGCCTGAAGGAAAGAGTGGAAAAGGAGCTTAATTCAATTATTCAAAACGGATTTGCCGTACTTTATCTAATTGCACAAAAACTTGTGCATAAATCGGTAGATGCAGGTTATCTTGTAGGTTCACGTGGTTCAGTCGGTTCTTCAATTGTCGCCTATCTTATGGGAATTACCGAAGTAAACGGACTTTATCCACATTATAGATGCCCAAACTGTAAGCATACTGAGTTTATGAATGAAGAAGGAAGCGGAGTTGACTATCCTGATAAAAATTGTCCAAAATGTGGTACAAAATACATAAAAGATGGGCATGCTATTCCATTTGAAGTATTCATGGGATTTAATGGAGATAAAGTGCCAGATATTGACTTGAACTTTTCTGGAGAATATCAAGGGGAAATTCATAAATATACGGAAGAGCTGTTTGGAAGCGACAATGTCTTTCGTGCGGGAACGATTTCTACGCTTGCTGAAAAGAATGCTTTCGGATATGTGAAGAAATATCTTGAAGAAGTGGAAGGAACACCTGAAATAAAGGAAAGAAGAGCAGAAGTTATGAGAATTGCGAAAGGCTGTGAAGGTGCGAGAAAAACAACTGGACAGCATCCTGGTGGAATGATAGTCGTTCCAAAAGACAAGTCAATTTACGACTTTTGCCCAATCCAGCGGCCTGCCAACGATATGAAGTCAACTTCCAAGACAACTCACTTTGATTACCACGTAATGGATGAACAGCTTGTAAAACTGGATATACTGGGACACGACGATCCGACAACGCTTAGAATTTTACAGGATTTGACAGGTGTTGATATTTACACGATTCCGCTTGATGATAAGGAAGTAATGAGCTTATTCAGCGGTACAGAGGCACTTGGTGTAACTCCAGAAGAAATAGGATCTCCAACAGGTACATCGGGAATACCTGAATTTGGTACATCTTTCGTAAAACAGATGCTCGTTGACACAAAGCCAAAAACTTTTGCAGAATTAGTTAGAATTTCTGGGCTTTCACATGGAACAGATGTTTGGCTGAACAATGCACAAGACTATGTAAAAAGCGGGATTGCAACCTTGAGCCAGATTATCACGGTGCGGGATGACATTATGAATAAATTGATTGATGATGGCTTGGATAAATCATTGGCATTTTCTATAATGGAATTTGTCAGAAAAGGGCAGCCTACTAAAAATCCTGAAAAATGGAAGGAATTTTCTAAAAAAATGAAGGAGCATGGTGTAGAGCAATGGTACATTGATTCATGTGAAAAAATAAAATACATGTTCCCAAAAGGGCATGCTGTGGCTTATGTAATGATGGCAGTCAGAATCGCCTATTTTTAAAGTCCACTATCCAATTGAATTTTTATACGGCTTTTCCTGAACAGAAAAAGTTGGAGACTTTTAAAATGACAGCAATGTTCAGGTCAATAGATGACTTAAAAAAAGCAAAAAAATGGAAATGGACAAAAAAAGGGAATTTAAATGCAAAAAGAAAAAGCAGGAATTATTTTTTTATATGAAATATTAATTGAAATGCACTATCGTAAAAATTGAGCTGGAACAAATTGATATTTATAAATCAGAGGCAAAACTTTTTCACAATACAGGATGGAAAAAAATAAGAATGCCGTTAATCGCAATGGACGGACTTGGAGATGCTGTTGCTGAAAAATATCGTTTCTGAACGAAAAGAAAGACAGTTTTTTTATCAATTGAAGATTTGGTAAAACGTACAAAAACTGAATAAGACAATTGTGGAACTAATGAAGGAATATGGATGTTTCCAAGGATTGTCAAATACGAATCAGCAAACATTATTTTTAGGTTTTATTCAAAATGAAAATATTTAATAAATATTAATTGACAATTACAAAAAGATATAATATCATATAACAAAAAAAGGCATGATTAGTCTTTTAATAAAAATTTTTTTGAAAGAAAGTTGAAAAGAACAAATTATAAAATGAATATCGGAAAAGTTTTCTAAATTAGCAGTTTGCGGCTTTTTTTCGATTTTTATTAAATAATAGAGAATATAGGAGGTTTTAAAGATGACAGATATTGAAATCGCTCAAAATGCGAAATTGAAAAAGATTGGTGAAATTGCACAAAGTATTGGACTTACAGAGGATGATTATGAACCTTATGGAAAATACAAGGCTAAGGTTAGTTTGGACGTGCTGAAAAAGAAATGCAGAGAAAAAAAGATGGAAAAGCTGATTTTTGATGACTGCTGTTACTCCGACACCTCCAGGGGAAGGAAAATCAACTGTTACTGTTGGATTGACTCAAGCATTAAATAAACTTGGGTATAAATCAATTGCAGCGCTTAGAGAGCCGTCTTTAGGGCCTGTATTTGGAATGAAAGGTGGAGCTGCTGGTGGAGGAATGTCACAAGTTGTGCCAATGGAAGAAATAAACTTGCATTTTACAGGGATATTCATGCAATTTCGGCTGCGCATAACTTAATTTCTGCTTGTATTGACAATCATATACATTTTGGAAATGAACTTGATATTGATGTGAATAACATTACTTTTAAACGTGTTATTGATATGAACGACAGAAATTTAAGAAGTATCGTTGTCGGACTTGGACCAAAAGTAAATGGCGTGCCTCGTGAAAACTCTTTTCAAATAACAGTTGCATCAGAAATTATGGCCATCTTCTGTCTTGCTAACTCAATTACTGACTTAAAGGAAAGAATCGGAGAAATAGTTTTTGCATATAACAGAAAAGGGGAAATGCTTAAAGTTAAACAACTTAATATTCAAGGGGCAGTTGCAGCATTGCTAAAAGATGCTATAAAGCCTAACCTAGTACAAACTTTGGAAAATACACCTGTATTTATTCACGGCGGACCTTTTGCGAATATTGCACATGGATGTAATTCTCTGCCAGCTACAAAAATGGCTTTGAAACTGTCTGACTATGTTGTTACAGAAGCTGGATTCGCTGCTGATCTAGGAGCTGAAAAATTTTTGGATATAAAGGCTAGACTTGGAAATCTAGAGCCAAATGTTATTGTAATTGTTGCAACAGTTCGTGCATTAAAGCATCACGGCGGAGACAAAGACTTGAAATCGGAAAATATTGAAACATTGACAAAAGGGCTTGTAAACCTCGAAAAACATATTGAAAGCATGCAAAAGTACAATTTACCAGTTGTTGTGGCGATTAATAAGTTTATAACTGATACTAATGCTGAAATTCAAGTAATAAAAGATTTTTGTGCAAAAATGGATGTAGAAGTCGCTAACTGTGAAATTTGGGAAAAAGGTGGAGAAGGTGGTAAAGAGCTTGTAGAAAAAGTTCTAAATGCCATTGAAAAAAATGAAAAATCTGAGAAAAAATATACTCCACTTTACGATTTGGACTTATCAATTCAAGAAAAAATCGAAAAAATTGCAAAAGAAATTTACGGAGCAGATGGAGTGGATTTTGCACCAAAAGCACTTAACAATATTAAAAAATACGTAGAAAACGGCTACGACAAATTGCCGGTATGTGTATCAAAAACACAGAAATCATTGTCAGATAACCCAAATCTATTGGGACGTCCTACAGGATTTAAAATAACAATTAATGAAGTTAGATTATCAGCAGGAGCAGGTTTCCTAGTAGCAATGGCAGGAACAATCATCGATATGCCAGGATTACCTAGAAAGCCAGCGGCGGAGTTAATTGACATTGATGAAAATGGTACTATTTCTGGATTATTTTAAATTTAATATACAGATATAATAGAATGGAAGAACATAAAAATGGAAAATAAAAAGGTAAAAATGCGAAGACGGGACAGAGAAATTACAGACAATGAAAAAATAAAAGAAATTATAAAAGCCTGTGACTGTTGCCGTCTTGGCTTAAATGATAACGGAAAAGTCTACATTGTCCCACTAAATTTTGGCTTTACCGAAGAAAACGGAAACTATACATTTTACTTTCACGGTGCAAGAACAGGGAGAAAACTTGATATAATAAAACAAAATAACTATGCAGGATTTGAACTTGACACAAATCACAAAATTTACACAAAAGGCGATAAAGCCTGTAATTACACTGCCAGATTCCAAAGTATAATCGGAAATGGAAAAGTTGAGATTATTGAAAATTCACAGGAAAAAATGAAGGCGTTGCTGGAACTGATGAAACATAATACTGGAAAAGCAGAATGGGAATTTGATGAGAGAATGTTGAAGGCGGTTTGTGTGTTTAAACTTGTGGTTGAGGAGATGAGCTGTAAGGAGCATGAATAAAACAAAACTTTATATAAGAGATTGAAAGGAATAAAAAAATGGAGAAATTCAATTTAAACAATTTAAGTAGTTATGATTTTGAATTATTATCCAGAGATATTATGGAAAAAAATGTTAGGATTAAATTCAAAACTTTATACATTTTCTTCAGGAAAAGATGGTGGAATTGATATTTGTAGTCCAGAAATTAATAATCCTAAAGTAATGATACAAGCTAGACATTATATAGGATCAAAATTTTTCAGATTTAAAAAAATAAAATGGATAAAGAGAAAAAGGTTCATCCAAAAATTATTATTTAATAACAAGTTGTAAGTTTAGTAATTCTGAACAAAAGAGAAATAATTAAAAAATTGACGAACAAGAGGAAATAACTAAACGAAAGGAACAAATAATTAAAATAATTGGAAAAACTTCATGAAAGATATTTCTACATAATATCTTATGAAGATATAAATAGGTTTTTAGATGATTCAAAAATATAGATATTTTGAAAAAAACATTATAAACTGTGGCTTTTTCTACCAATGTATTTAAATTAATACAAAAGAGCGATATTTTATTTGATGAAGAAATGTTTATGTCTGAAATTGAAGAGGAGAGTCGAAATTTGTAAAAACAGATTTCTATGAAAAGACATTAAAAATACTAAATAAAGAAAATTTAGTAATAATTACTGGTAATCCTGGAACTGGAAAAATCTATTTTATCTAAAATGTTGATATTAAATTATACAAAAAAGGTTATAAAGTAAAAATTTCAAATACTAATAATATTTCAAAAATAAAAGCAAAGTTTATCGCCAAATAAAAAAAGAAAGACAATTAATTTTATTAGATGATTTTTTAGGACAGCATTATTTGGAATTAGATAATAAAAATTAAAGAAGTGTATTCAACAGTAAAAAAATATTAAAAATTATAAAAATACAAAAATGATTTTAAATAGCAGAATAATAATTTTAAATGAAGCTAAGGAAGAAGAAAATAAATTTAATGATTTTTATAACTGAAGAAGAAAACAAAAGAATTTTAGTAGATACCAATAAAATTTCTATTTAGATAAAGCTAAAATTTTATACAATCATTTATATTTTTCTGAATGGAAATGATTTTTGAAGAAATAAAAAGAGGAAAATTATTTTAAAAATTATAGAACATAAAAATTATAACCCTCGGATTATTGAATATATGACAATAAATAATAGATTTAAAAGAACCTAAAAATATATAAAAGAGTTTTTGAAAAATTTAGAAGATTCGAGTCAAATTTGAAAAGTCAGTTTAAAAATGAATGAGGAAGATAGAATTTTTTGTTTACATTATATTCTCTTACAAATTATGGTATAGAAGAAAGAATATTAAAAGATGTAGTCAATAAAAGATTAACAGCTCGAAATAAAGATACTACTTTAAATTTTTTTCGAGAAATCATTGAAAAATTAATAGATTCGCTAATAACAGTAAAATTACATGATAACAGGACTTTAATATCAGTTTTAAATCCTTCTGTTAACGATTTTTTAAAAATGAATTAAAAATAACTTAAATGAATGTTCTGATATTATAAAAATTCAATATATATAGAGCAAATATTAAATATTTTAAGATTTGAAAAAGTAAAAATTCTATAGAAATAAAAGAATATATAAATGATTATTGAAAAACTAAAAAAATTTTTAAAAATTAAAGAGTGTATATTATGATGTAAAAGAAGAATATTTAAAAAAGTCATAGAATACGAGGTAAAAAGTAAAAATAGAAAAAGAAGTAAAAAATTTTTATTAATAACGGAGAATACTTGTTTAATAAATTACTAGAATTTCTTAACTTTTTATAAATTTTATGATTTAAAAAGAGTTTTTAAAACTAGTTAAAAAGAGCAAAAAGAATTTAAAAGATTTTTGTGGGATGATATAGAACTAGAAGAGTTTATTCAAATTTTTAAATTTTCTAAAAAGAAGAAAAAAATTAATATAGAATTTATAAATATAAAAGATATTATGTTATCTCATAAAAAAATAAATTAGAAGAAAAATAGAAATATATATAGAAGAAGAAAGAGACGATATTTCGGATTTTTTCTTGATAAAATTTATAACTATAATTGAGTAATAAAGAACTCAAAAATTTTAGAAGATAAAAAGTACAGGTTTATTTGGAAAAACAAGAAGAAGAAATTTCTTAAAAATACAAAAATGATTTAGAAAAATAATAAAAGACAATAAAGAGATAAGAGAATTAATTTCAGATGATGATTATAAAAATATAGAAATTTCAATTTTAGATTTCCAAGAAGAATGTATAAAAATTTAATAGAAGATATAAATAGTAATTTTGGGATAGAAATATCAAAAAGATGAAATAGAAAAAGCATTGAATTTTGTTATGATTTATTTAAAGATTATGATATAGAAAAAGAAATTAAAACTTTTATTATGAAAAATTTTGAAATTTTGAAAAAATTAGATCAATCTGAGTTGAAAGATATTTTTGAATTTTTTTATTTAATATTTAGAAAAATCAAAAAAATTTAAAATTTCAAGAAAATTTCTTGAAAATAAAATTCAAATTTACATATAACCTTTGAAGAATTTAAATATTTAAAGTTAATAATTGAAAATTTTAATATAATATTTGAAAAAGATAGAAAAATAGAAATTAATTCATTAAAAATATGATAAAATGTTTCAAAAAGATTTTTATAAATGAAAGAGAGAGAAAAATTATAGACTTATTTGAAAGAAATTTAAAAATAGAATTTTTGAAAGGTTAGAAAATGTCAAAAAAATATGATTTTGAAACAATCCTAAGCAGAAAAGGGCAAGGTTCGTATAAATGGGAGCAGATGTATGAAGTGCTTCCAGAGCTGGAAGATGATATTATTCCATTTTCTGTGGCGGATATGGAGTTAAAGATTGCTCCTGAAATAAGAGAAGGATTGAAAAAATATATTGATGAGGCGATTTTAGGTTATACTGGAGCAACTGACAAATATTATGAAGCGGTTATTTCTTGGATGAAGAGAAGACATAATTTTGAAGTGGAAAAAGATTGGATTGTTTGCACTAGCGGTGTAGTTGCGGCACTTTATACAGGTGTGAAGGCTTATTTACAAGAAGGTGAGGGTGTAATTATTTTTACGCCAGTGTATTATCCTTTTTATAATGCGATTAAATCTTCTAATAGAAAAATTGTCGATTGTGGATTGATTGAAACTGACGGATATTATGAAATTGATTTTGAGAAGTTTGAAGAGTTTGCAAAAGATGAGAATAATAAAATGTTGATTTTGTGTAGTCCGCATAATCCAGTTGGAAGGGTTTGGAAAAGGGAAGAGCTTGAAAAGATAGGAAAGATTGCATTGGAGAATAATTTGATAATTATTTCTGATGAGATTCATTGTGATATTTTGATGCCTGGATTTAAGCATACTGTTTTGCAGACTTTATCGGATGAATTGGCAGAGATAACAGTTACTTGTACTGCACCTACTAAAAGTTTTAATTTGGCTGGAATTGGAGTGTCGAATATTATTATTAAAAAAATAAGAAATTGAGAAAAACAGTTTGAGGACTCAAATGACGAAAGATGGTTCACATGTGTTTGCGGCACTTGGATTTAAGGCTTGTGAGTTGGCGTATAATGAAGCAGAAGAATGGTTTAATCAGTTTTTTGAAATTAGTGGATAAAAAAATCAAAAAGTTGGTAAAACAATTTTTTTGAAGAAAAGTTTATTGGATTTAAAGCTCCGTTAATTGAAGGAACTTATTTACAATGGCTTGATTTTTAGGGATTTAGGATTGAAAGATGAAGAGTTAAAGGCATTTATGACAAAAAAAGGCAAATGCGTTTTTTTAATGAAGGATACATTTTTGGAAAAAGCTGGTTCTGGATTTGAGAGAATTAATTTTGGCGGTGCCTACGAGATATATTGAGGAAGTTTTAGAGAGAATTTATAATGCTGTTAAGGAAAGAAATATCCTAGATTTTTGCAAGTAAATTTTACCAGCTTATTTTAGACAAAAATTTGAATAAAGTATTAGACCTGTTCGACAACCTAAATTTTTATTTCACAGGGGTCAAGACCCTTGTTTCAGAATATTCGTTTTATTAAATTTTTGAAGTTTCGAACAAGTCTATTAAATAATACCAGAATATTAGATCCTATTAAAAAAATAGAAAGCATATTTTATTTATTTTTCTGGCAAGGGATCAAGCTGCCTTGTTAAAGTAAAATTTATAATATTCCATTATTATAATGGAAAATGATACAAAAATATTTATATTGTATTTATTTTTAAAAATGGTTTTATTATGAAGTTAAATTAATTTTATATATTACTTTTTTTATGAGAATTATGGTATAATATACGGGAAAAAGTGAATTGCTCATAACAAAAATTTTAGGACTTTAAAAGTGCGAGTTTTTTTACACTTTATCTAATAAAAATTTTGGAAAAGGGATGGAAATATAAAAAAATGAAAAAAAGTGAGTAGCTTTTTGATAATAAATTTAAATTTTTTTGAAGAAAAATAAGTATTGGAGGGAAATTGTGAGAAAAAAATAAATAAAATTATTAATTCTGGAAAAGAAAAAGATAAAAAAAGAAAAATAGAAATTGGAATGTTAGCTTTAATTAATACAGTCGTAGGATTTAATGTAAATGCAGAGCCATTAAACTTGCCTAAGGAATATTCTGAAAATATTGCAGTAAAAGGGTATGAAAAAGATGTATTTGATTATGATTTTTAACAATGATGGAACTGATGAAAAAGTTGTTGTGACTTATAATATGGTTGACAATTTAATTGGAGCCGTTGTTTCAATTTATACAAATCAAGGCGGAAAAGGATATTTTAACATATCAGATAACTTTTTGATAAAAAAAATTTGATATAATGGATCTTCAGGCTATACAGAAAATGCTTGACAAAAGTGAAAGGAATATTATCCTGAATATTCTAAAAATATTCAGCCAAATGAAACTAGATATATTACAATTTATGGAGATAACAAAACAAATGACATTGTTTTTTTGATAAAGATAAAATTTAATAATCATTCTCCTGAAAACACAAATAACTTTTTATTTATAAAAAAATCATCGAGTATGCTAGATGCTCCAAACGGAAGCGCAATAGCTAACTTGGGATTTAGCGAAAAAACCTGAAATACTGTTTGATATGGTGTCAGATGCTCCAAATGCACAGACAAAATGGTACTATACTGAATTTACAAAAAGACTTACTACTAATGTAAGCAAAAAAAGTTAAAAAGATAAAAATGGTAAAGTTATTCCAGAAAATCCAAATACTGTTAAAGGATTTATTGCAGGTGGAGATGATAACGTTTCCAGAAGAGGATTTTATTGGGATAAAATGATTAGTAAAAATAGAAATTGTAAATAACTTTATTGTTAAAGCATTAAAAGCTAATCAACAATTATATATTGTTACAGAATATGCACCTTTATCACGTGATAAACCAAGTGAAAAAGGATAAATTTGGAAATAAAAATAATCAAAAGTATTGTTGGATATACAAATTCTAAAAAAGAAAGGGGAAATAATTAACATTCCTGATCAAACAATTTTTAGAATAGTTGGTGAAGAAAATAATATGTTAAAAATTGAGACACCATTCTATGGAGGGCCTTATTTTATTGAAAAAACAGGAGGAACTTATCAAAAAGTAGAAAATATAAAAGAAGAAGTTAATAAGTTTGTTGCAGTTGATCCAAGCAGCCAAACTGAAGTACTTTTCCAAAGAATTCCTGAAACACAAAAATATGAAGTTGTGACGTATTCTTATGTAACAACTGGAAGAGATGGAAGCGGTTCTTATGAAACGCCGCACGGAGCATTTTTAATAGCTTTTACAAGACCTTATATGACTTTTACAAGACATGCAAGGGGAGGAGATAAAACAATTCCAGGAAGACCTGATTTAGCTGTCGCAGGAAGTGCAAAATATGCAGTAAGATTCAGCGGTGGAGGTTATATGCATGGAATTCCAACAAACTTTAATTTTAAAGGTTCAACTTTAGATACAAGTACTGCTCAAAAAATAGGAACCTATAAAGAATCTCATAAATGTGTAAGACATTTTGATGATCAGATTGAGTTTATCGTTAAATGGATAAATGCAGATAGTAAAATTAAAGAACAAGATAATACAATACCTGAAGAACCTGTAATAGCAGTAGTTCTATAAAATAATTCAAAATAAAAGGGAGAAAAAAATTTATGGAAAAAAAATAAATTTAAAACAAAAAGAAACTTTTTAATAATGGCATTAGCAACATTTTTCTATAATGTCAATTAATACTTTTTTTCAGCACCAAAGACAAATGAAAACAAAAAAAGTAGAAACTAAAAAAATCTAGAATGGAAACAAGTTTCACTAGAACCAGATTTGGATGGAGATGGAATTAAAGATAAAATAGATGTAGATTATGCAGTGGAAGGAGATAATGTTCATCTACAATTTACTCCATATATATTTGGTAAAAAAAGCTAAATTTGTAAAAGGGAAAAACCGTAGAAAAACAATAAGTAAATCAGAATTTGAATCAAAATTTGACACTTTTATAAAAGGGATTTATAGCAGAATATCCTAAAAGTGGGAGGTTCAACTACACCAAAACAAAATGTAGAAAAATAATACAGAAAATAAAACAAAATATAACACAACAACCAAATGCTAAAATTAACGAAGCAAAATAAAAAACCCTGCTTGCAAAAAAAATACAGGCAATTCTGAAGGAAATCAGAAAAACAGTAAAACCATAGAAAATAATACAGAATCTCCAAATGTAGCTAATATAGAAAAAGCTCAAGATCCTATAATTGACAAAAATAAAAAGAAGATGATACAAAGGGAAATGCAAAAACAGAAACACCTAAAAAAATACAAATTCTTCAAAAGGATCTCATTCCTACATAAAAGGAATTTTTCAGCACAAAGACCTAAAAAAATCTTACTTTTTAATTTTCAATATGACAAACATTCTCCAAAAGGATATGGATGAATTTGTTTTTTATAAAAACTGCAACAAGCATAAAAAAAGAGCCAAATTCAAAGCTCTAAAACAATAAAATCTGCATCATATTCCCAAAAATATAAAACTACAGGTATTGTAGGGAAAGCAAGTCAGATGAATGGTATGAAGTATTTTTTTGACAATCAGCTTGGATACATTCCAAAATCTGCTGCTGAAAAAAAGGGAATTTGACTGGAATGATATGATGAATAGAGTTGAAAAAAACAAATAAATTCATAAATGAAGCGCTTTCAGCAAATAAAAAAATTATATGTTTTTGGATGACTATACTCCTCTTGGCGGTGGAGAAAATGGAAAGCGAGATAAATTTGGAAATCGTGCTAACCAAAAGTGAATTTGGATATTTAGATAAAACTTTTTAAAGATTATATAAATATTCCAGATAGAACTATCATGGTTGTTGATGAACAAAATGATAAATATATAAAAGTTAAAATAGATGCCTATGATAACGGTATTTATTATTTAAAGCCTTCTACAGGCAAATATTTGAAAGATGCTGGAATTAAAGGAGAAATAACTAGATTTATCTATGTTGACAGAGCCAGCCAAAATGAAATGGTTATTGAAAAAACTGGAGATAACTGGAATGTTGTAACTTCCTCATTTGTAACTACTGGAAAAGATAGCGGAAGTTCATTTGCCACTCCTTATGGGACATTCTTAATTGCCTATTCTAAACCAGTAATGCAATACACAGGTTCAGACAATAAAACTGTCGTTGGAGATGCAAAAAATGCAGTAAGATTTAGTGGTGGCGGTTATATGCACAGTATCCCGTCATTATTTGAACCTAAAAACACAAGAGAACAAAGAAAGGCTGCAACAGCTAAAAAAATTGGAACTTATCCAGAATCACATAAATGTATAAGACATTATGATGACCAAATTAAATTCATTTATGACTGGCTAGGAAATTCTACACCAGGACATAAGGAAGGTTTCAGAGTTCCTAGTGTACCTACTGTAATGTTAGTTAAATAAAAATCTTATTAAGCCCCTAAATGTTTTTGGGGCTTATTTTTTTATTTCTATTTAAATAGAAAAAAATAGTTATGAATTTCTTTATAACCCTTGTTAGTAAGCATACAATAATAAAAAAATAAAACACCCTAATTTTTAGAGTGCTTTATTATTTATTATCTTTCAAATTAATTGATTAAATAATTATTTTTTTAATCCAAGGCATAAGTTTTTCTTAATTCTGCTCCAACTTTTTTTCTACGCCGTGATTAGCAAATTCTTGTCTTTTTTTCTTTTTAAGAATGGTTGTCCTGCTTTTGTAGTCAGCTAAGAAGTCATCAGCAAATTTTTCCTGATTGAATATCTTTTAAAAATTCCTCTCATAGCTTCTTTAGTTTCAGGTGTAATAATTTTTTTGGTCCAGTTAAGTAGTCTCCGTATTCAGCTGTATTTGAAATTGAATTTCTCATTGTTGCAAAGTCCACCTTCGTAAATTAAGTCTACGATAAGTTTCATTTCGTGAATACATTCAAAGTAAGCATTTACTGGGTCATATCCAGCTTCTGTCAATACTTCAAATCCAACTTTCATAAGTTCTACAACTCCACCACATAATACTACTTGTTCTCCGAATAAGTCAGTTTCTGTTTCTTGTCTGAATGTAGTTTCAAGAATTCCACTTCTTCCTCCACCAATTGCTGATGCCCAAGCTTTTAGCTACTTCCATAGCATCTCCTGCTGGATCTTTTTTTCACTGCTACTAAACAAGGTACTCCACTTCCTTCTTGAAAGTTCTTCTTACTAAGTGTCCAGGTCCTTTAGGTGCAACCATGAATACACTTATATCTTCTCTTGGAACTATTTTTTTGAAGTGAATATTAAATCCGTGTCCGAAATGCAATATATGCTCCTTCTTTTTAAGTTTGGTGCGATGTCTTTTGCATAAACTTCTGCTTGTAATTCATCTGGAATTAAGATCATAACTATATCTGCACCTTTTACAGCATCTGCAGTTTCTTTTACTGTAAATCCAGCTTCTGTAGCTGCATCCCAAGATTTAGAACCTTTTCTAAGTCCAACAGTTACATCAAATCCACCTTCTTTTTAAGTTTAATGAATGAGCATGTCCTTGAGATCCATACCCTAAAAACTGTAATTTTTTTACCTTCCAATTTACTTAAATCGCAATCAGCGTCATAATAAACTGTTGTTCCTAAAATGTTTCCTGCCATTTTTTTAAGTCCTCCTAAATTTTTTTATTTAAATTTACACATCTATATAATATAACATTTTTTTCAAATTTTTTTCAAATTTTTTTAAATACAATTATTATTTTTTTAAAAAAAAATATAGCATTTTTTTTAACTTATTTTTCAATTTTATTTTATCAATAATTTATTTGCTAATAAAAAAATATTAATATCTTAAACTAAAAATTTTATAATAATTTTTTTATTGCTTTCACAATCAACCAAGGTCTATCATTTTTCCCAGACAACTTTTACTGGCATCTCAAACATTTCTGATAAAATTTCATCTGTCAAAATATCTTTTTTTCTACCTTTTGCAAAAACTTTTCCATCTTTTAAAAGCGTCACATGAGTTATCGCTGGAATCACTTCCTCGATTTGATGTGTCACATAAATAAATGGAATCGCATTTTCATTTTTAGAATTTTTTTCCAAAACAGACAATAAATATTCTCGAGATTTTACATCCAATCCTGAACAAGGTTCGTCTAAAATCAATAAATCTGGCTCATTCATAAATGCCCGTGCAAGTAATGTCCGTCTTTGCTCACCTTGTGACAATGTTGCAAAATATTTATCCTTAATGTAAGTTATCCCAAAATCTTCAATTATTTTTTCAGCTTTTTTCCTATCTTCATCCGTCACTTCCTGATAAATTCCAATCGAATTAAATTTCCCAGAAATTACAATATCCTTCAATTTTTGTGAATTTAAAGTACTCAAAAATTATTCAAAGTAGAACTCACAAAACCAACTCTATCTCGAATTTTTTTGTCCAAGCATAATTTCCAAATTTATGCCCGAAAACTCGCACTTCTCCTGAAGTTGGAAAAGTGTAGGCTGGAATCATTCCCAAAAGGGTAGATTTCCCAGAACCATTTAATCCTAACAAAGCCCAGTTTTCTCCTTTATTTATGTGCCAGTCAACACCTTTTTAAAATTTCTCTTCCTTCTCGTCTGAAAGTTATGTTTTTCGTAATGTAAAATTTCTTCCATAAAAAAACCATCCTTTCTTTTTTTGTTATTGTTTATAAAAATTATTTTTTTCCCTTTTCAAATTTAACTTCCACTTCTTTTCCCAAAAAAACGCCAATCCAATTTTCAAAATATTATCAATTCCAGCATTTTTTTAGTACTGAAGAATATTTCTTTTTCCTCAATTTGTTTTTAATGCAATATCACATTCTTTTTTTCTAACTCTTTTTTTGAATTTCATTTTCACTCAATTTTTTTGAGAAGAATTTACAATTTTCAATTCTAAAATAATTCCTTCTTTTCTTTTTTTCAATATTTTCTTGGCTTCAAAAAGCAAATCATATCTACCTTTTTCCAGCAAAAATTATTGGAAGAAATTTCATATTCATTTTTTTAGCATTATAACTAATCCCAACATAAATCCGTGATAAAATTGTTCCTTATAAATTCCACCTACATCAAATATTCCAACATTTTTCCAATAAAATCTTATTTAATTCTCTCTTAAATTTTTCAGCGTCTCCTTTTTTTAATGCTTCTGTCACTTCTAAAAATATATCATAATTTTTCAAAAATATAAATCAATAAACATTTCAGAAAAACATTCTCAAAAATTTCTTCGTTTGGAATTTTTTTAAACTTACATCATTTCTATTTTTCGTCATACTCTTCAGCTAAAGTTAAATATCCGCTATGAAAAAAATAAATTCCATATTTTTTTACTAAAATTTGCTTCTAAATTTTTCAAAAAAATCATATTATCATTTATTCTTTTTGGAAATACTCTTTTTATTTAAAAGTTGTGAAAAATCATCAAAAATTTCATTTTTCAATTTTTCTCAAATATAATTTTTATAAGTTCATTCCCACTAGTATTTACCCAATATGGCTTTTAATTTTTTTCGCTTTTAAGAAATTTACGATAGACCATGGATTATAGACTTTTCTATCGCCAAATAAATATCCGTTGTACCATTTTTTTGAACATCTTCTAACTCATATTCCAAATCAAAATCTTTTACAGCTTGATTAACTTCCTCTTCTGTAATTCCAAAATATTCTGTAAATTCATTATCCAAAAATCGTATGAACTTCTAAATTATTCAATCCTGAAAAAAATATTTTCTTTTGCAACACGCAAAATTCCTGTCATAATTCCCATTTCCAAGTAATTATTATCCTTCAAAACCGTACCATAAAAAAACTTTTTAAAAAAATCTATTGCATCATCATAATAACCTTTAACATAAGAATCAATTATTGGATGATCGTATTCATCTATTAAAACTATTACCTTTCTGCCCATAATATTCATACAAATACTTAGTCAACATCAATAAAGAATTTTTTTCCAATCTCCTTCATCCGTTTCTAACCAAATATTCTCAAATTTCTTTAACTCTCTTTTATCTAACTTATCCAGTGAACTACTCCCGCTTTTAGAAGCGGGAGCTTCTTGGGAAGTATCTACTTTTGTTAGCCAAATATATTTACCAAGCTCTTCGGACAGTCCCTGCCCTGTTTTTTTTTTCCTAATATTTTAACATTTCTTTTCCAATATCTCTTATATTCAATGCCGCATTGTAATCTCTATCAATTTCGATCCCACAGCACTCACATTTATAACTTCTTTCTGATAATTTCAGTTCCTCTTTAATATTTCCACATTTACTGCAAGTTTTCGATGATGGAAACCACTTATCTATCTTCAAAAATTGTTTCCCTAAAAACATCAGTTTATACTCAAGCATCCTCAAGAACATTCCCCATCCATTATCTCCTACACTTTTCCCAAAATTTAATGCCTGACTCATCCCTTTCATATTCAAATCTTCAACAATCACAGCATTATATGTTTCAGACAATTTTTTTCGATAATTTATGCAAAAAATCTCTTCGACAATTTTTGATATACTCATGTAATTTTGATATTTTTCTCTTTTTGCTTTATACCAATTTTTAGAAAAATTTCACTTTTTCTTGATAATGATTTTTGTAATTCTTTCAATTTTTTTCTCCAACATCCTAAAAATATCTTGGATAATCAGCCCTTTGGTTTTCAGAACTAACAAATAACTCAGACATTGAAAAAAATCAAGTCCAATCACTTTATGATTACTTGGGATTTTTTTGAATTTCTTTTTCAAATTCTGTCAAAACAGAAACATAGTAATTTCCATTACTGTTTGTCAATGTTACTGACTTTATCTTGTAATCCTTCGGTATTTCTCTATGATATTTTAATTTTATTCTTTTTCAATTTTGGTAAAACTAAATATTTATTTTTCCTCAATTCGTATTGAATTATTCACACAATTTGTCGTGTAACTTTTTAACATTATTCTTTTTAGATTTGAACTTTGGAAACTTTGCTCTCTTCTGAAAAAAATTCGTAAACGATCGTTTTACATTCAATTGAGCATTTGAAAAGTGCTAGACTGTCCACTTCTTTTCAAAAATTGGTTTTCACTTTTTCAAACTGGCAGGTGTAATTATTTTTATTTTTTTCCCAGTTTCTTCATAAATCTTTATTAGCAGTATACAAAAATCGTATCGTAAACAAAACGAACACATCCAAAAAGTCTTATTTATCAATAATTCCTACTCCTTATTTGGATAAATTCTGTATTTGAATGCTAAATTATATTTCATAAAATTACACCTCCTTTTGATTTTGAATATTATTTTTTTAATTATTTCTCTTCGATATTTTTATACAAAAAAATTGTATCATAGACATATCCTTTTTTTCAATTTTTTACAAAAAAAGCAATTCATCTCCCACTTATAGAAGTCGGAGACTTCTTGCTATCTTTTGTTAAATTCAAAAATTTATATTATTATCAACAATTCTATAATAAAACTGCTTTTAAAACTGAACTCAAAAACTATGACTATTTTTAGTCAATTCCTAAATTCATATAATTTTTTTGGCTGTTTAATTTTAAAATAAATTTGAGTATAATTCTAAAAATTTAAAAAGTAAATTATATTCTATTAGCAATTTCAGTTCCCATTTCAGCCGTTCCAACTTTTTTTCATTCCATCAGTATAAATATCGACTGTTCTGAATCCATCTTCCAACACTTCTTCGATTGCTTTTTTTCAATTGCATCTGCTTCTTTTTGTCAAGTTAAATGCGTATCTTAACATCATTGCTGCTGATAAAATTGTTGCGATTGGATTTGCGATATTTTTGTCCCTGCGATATCTGGTGCTGAACCGTGGCTTGGCTCATAAAGTCCAACTTTTTCCGTCTCCTAAACTTGCTGATGGCAACATTCCTAAAGAACCTGTAAGCATTGAAGCTTCATCTGATAAAAATATCTCCAAACATATTGTCTGTTAAAATTACATCAAATTGTCTTGGATTTGCAATTAATTGCATTGCAGCGTTATCCACATACATGTGTGAAACTTCCACTTCTGGATAATCTTTTGCAAGTTCATTTACTGTTTTTCTCCACAATTTTGAAGTATCTAAAACATTATGTTTATCCACACTTGTAATTTTTTTCCCTCTTAATTTTGCAATTTCAAATGCTTTTTTTGCAATTCTTTCAATTTCCCCTTTTGTATATGGCAATGTGTCGACAGCTTTTTCATCAGAATATTCTCTAGGACCGAAAATAAATTCCTCCTGTAAGCTCTCTAACTATCATTACATCTAGCCCTTCTCCAATTATTTCATCCTTCAATGGACTAGCACTTTTTAATTGTTTAAACAAAACCGCTGGTCTTAAATTTGTGTAAACTCCCAAGTCTTTTCTTATCGCAAGAAGTCCTTTTTCAGGTCTTTTATCAGGATCAACATTATCCCATTTAGGCCCTCCAACTGATCCCAACAAAATCGAGTCACTCTCTTTACAAATTTTCGCAGTTTCTTCAGAATAAGGAATCCCATATTTATCAATAGATTCTCCTCCCAAATACCCTTGCGTATACTCAAATTTATGTCCAAATTTTTCTCCAATTTTATCCAAAACTTTTACCGCTTCATCAACAATTTCTGGACCAATTCCGTCCCCTTTTAATAATGCAATTTTGTAGTTCATTTTTTTACTTCCTTTCTAATTTTTTTAAATTTTTTTATCAAATATTTCTTCTATTTTTTTCTTTAAATTCTTCTTTATATTTTTTTGCCATCTTTTTCTTTTTCTACTCCACCAACGCGAAGATGGATGTCCAAAGCCAAATGTATTTTTTTAAATATTTTTGAATTAGATTTTTCAAAAAAATACAATAACTTTTTTTACTTAAAAATAATATATAATTAGGTTTTATAACATCAAGTACATTTTCAAAAATTTTTCTAAAGATTTTTTTCCTCTATATCTTTTGAAACTTCTATTCCTCTACTTCCATTTATTGAAGGAACAATAAAAAAAGTTCATAAAAGAAACTTTATTCCAAAAGTTTTTCTACATTAATAATTTCTTTTTTTATCATTGAAAAAAATGGCTGTTTGTTCTTATTATTGCAATGTTCTTTTTACTACGCATCTTGTATTTATATATTCTGGTTTTATTAATTTTATTTCATTTTTTTATCTGTAAGCCATTTTTTTAAAAATCTTTTACTTTTTTTCTCTATCATCATCTTCTCCAAGATAATGACTTTCACCAACTATTAATACTTTATATTTTTTTCATACTCACTTCAATATATGGTAACATAAGTCTATGAGTTTTCTGAATTTTTTTATAAAAATCTATCTCTAATAATTTATTATCGTACATTTCTCCCTCCAACTTTAAAACAAATCCGAATGTGTCCCAGTTCTCGACAATGTCAAAATCAAGATATTTTTTTAGTTTTTATAAATTAAGAGCCAATCAGGCTAAAAAAATTTTTTTAAAATATAAGAAAAATTACTCATCATCCAATTGATTTTTTTAGTTCATTAAGCAAAACTTAAATCAAAATTTTTTTCAACTATATTTTTTTACAATAATTTCAACTCTTCTATTATTATATCTTTCTACTATTGTATCATTACTATCCATCGGATTTTTCTGACCCTTTTTCCCAAAAACTTTTTACAATTCGCATTTCATCTTTCAGTCCACTTTTCACGAAATAACTCTGCAAGTCTTTTAGCTCTTTCCAATGATAATTTTTTTATTTTTCTGTATTATCATTATATCCGATAAATTCTAAATCTGCACTTTCATAAAGTTTATTCCAAATTTTTCTAACAATGCCTTTCATTCTATTTCGTTCATACTCATTTAAATCTTTACCATTTTCTTTAAATCCTCTAATTGCAATTTTTATCTCACCTTTAGCATCTTCCATTGGAATATCCCAAGCCAAATCGTCCATAACCATCGGATCACTCATAAGTGGAAATTTTTTTCCAAAATCTTCAAATTTTTTTCAGCTTTTTTAGAACCATTTCGAATTGCCATTTTATAATACATTTCAGCTTGTTCAATTTGGTCATTTTTAGCATAAAAATTTGCTAAATTATTCATTGCTTTTACATCGCCATTTTCAATTTTTTTCTTCAAATTCTTTAATTTTTTTATAATATCCTTGAAAATCAAAATCTGCCATTGAATATCCAAAGATGTTTCTTTTTAAACCGTTAAATTTTTTTGATATTTCCATCTTGAGAAAATAAATTTATCAAAAAGTAATAACTGACAAAATAAAATAATTTTTTTCATCAAATTCCTCCAATTTAAAAACAAATCCGAATGCGTCCCAGTTCTCGACAATGTCAAAACCAAAATATTTTTTTCAATTTTTATAAATTAAGAGCCAATCAGGCTGAATATGACATTCTCTAAATCCTTTATAATCACCAGTAAGACAATGATCTCTATATTTTTTTCAGGCAAAATTTCACTATCAGATAATTTATTAATAATCTTTGCTAATAACTTCAAATCATATTTTTCTTTTTCTTTAGTTTTTTTCAAGTCCTTATCAAACCTTTTGGTCGTCTTTATTGTCAATTTCATCCACTAAACCCCTAAATCCTCAAATAATTCTTCAGCACTATTATACCCTTTTCTTTCAATTTTACCACTCAAAATATCATCAGTTTCCTGCATTGCCTTTAAAGTTTCTCTATTCGGCACTTTCAACTCAAACGAATCCCCTGCTCCAAAAATACACTTCTTCAAAAATAAATTCATAGCAGTACTCATATTAAGCCCTATTTTCTTAAACAAAATTTCCGCTTCCTTTTTCACATTTTCATCAACTCTAGCTGTTACTGTAGCCATTTTTACCACTCCTTTGTAATACTTTTGTTATACAATGTAATTATATTACTAAATGGTGTAAAAAAATCAATTTTTTTCATTAAAAAAATTTATCCTGCAAAAATCTCCACCTGAAAAATTCTCCATTTATATTTCCGTATACAAACATTATATGTCCGCTAAATATTAATTCATCTATATCAAATAACGAAACATTGAAATTGCCATCTTCATTTAATGTTATAGAATTTACATAAATCAATTTTTTTAAATGCTTCTAGTGACAATTCTTCATCATTTACCATTTTTTTAGCTTCTTCTTTTCCAACTATTTCAGTCAGATCTTCAATTAAACCAGGCATATCTTCATCTTCATAATCTGACGACGGTTCCCACCAAGATTGAGCATCTTCAAGAATATATTCTCCTGCCGCATCTTTTTATCTTCTTATCCCACTCTTTAGAATTTTCAACCAATGTTTTCAAATTTTTCCAATTTTTTTCTTTAATTTCATCAATTTCTTTCTCAAAATCGTAATATTCTAAATCTACTTCAATTTTTACCATTCCAAAAAAACTTTTGAATCGTCTATTTTTCTTTTTGGATTTTTTTAATTTCCTCCATTATTTCCTCAACATTTATCTCTTTTTAAAAATTTTATTTTTTTCAAATTTAAATTCTCCTTCTTGTTATATTTTTATATTTTTATTCAAAAATTAATTCTTTAAAAAAATGTGCCCTGAAAACCCAAAAATATTTAATTCAACAAATTTTACAAAAATCACATTTTTCCTTTTTCAGATTTTTCTATTATTTTACAGTTCCCAAACACATTTTATTCTTTTAATTTATAAAAAAATTCTTCTATTTTTCCCATCAAAATTAAGATTCTCACAATCTTTATCGACTATCTATGACTTTCTTCATATTTTCTAATCTCATCTTCATGCTGCAAAGTCAACCCAATCGAATCAAGCCCTTTTAATAATCTTTGTTTCCAGCTTTCTTCCAGCTCGAAAACATATTCTTTCCCATTCGCAATCAATTTATTATTTTCCAAATCAACTGTAACCTTCACATCTCCAGGCAATTTTGATAATTCAATTCTATCTGCTTCTGGCAATGTTATTGGCAAATGTCCGTTATTTAACCAGTTCATGTAGAAAATTCCTGAATATCCTCCAGCCACGATTACATGAATTCCATAATCTTGCAATGCCCAAGCAGCGTGTTCTCTACTCGATCCACAACCAAAATTTTCTCCAGTAATCAAAATTGTTCCATTTTTGTATTCTGGTTTATTCAAATTAAAATCCATATTGTCAGATCCGTCTTCGTTGTATCTCCATTCATCGAAAACATGTTTTCCAAATCCTGTTTTTTCAACACTTTTCAAGTATTGTTTTGGAATTAATTGATCTGTATCTATGTTGTTATTCATTATTGGAACGATTGTTCCTTCATATTTTGTAAATGGTTTCATATTTTATTCTCCTTCATTTTTATAGTTATTTCTTAAACTCTAAAAAAACTACAGTATATACTGTATTTTTTTATATTTAAATTTTTTTGTTTTCTCAACTTTCTGACAAGAGTTCTTGACCCCTTGTGATTATAAATACTGCTTTTTACTTTTTACAATCTCTTATTTTTAATTTTTATAGTAATTTATAAAACTCTAAGAATTTCAATAAATACAATATTTTTTTACATTTTTATTTCCTTTATTTTTAACTCAACTGTTTATTTTAAAAAAATTTCAATATTTTTTTATATGTTTAAGTTCATTCATTATAATACACTTTTTTTCATGAAATCATAATTTGGCTTACCTTCTCTATCTGAAGGTAACATTATTTTCTGCCTTTTCAATCTTCCAGTTCCCATTTTATAGCCATAACCATATTTTCCCCTTCTGTTCAGATATCATAAAAGAAATAAACTTTCCAATATATTCATTTTCATATTTTTGACTTTAATTTTTCTTGTATCATTTTCCAAATAATGCTTCATAGTTATGATAAAAATGAATATCCTACAGAACCATTCCTATTAACTGAAATACAATTTTTATCTTTAGTTTTATTTGTATTGTTTACAAAATATCCAATTCCATTATTAGAAGCAGTTGCTGTTACATAAGGAATACTTCCCTCCACTCTTTCTCGTTCATATATATCTTTTCCAGAATATATATCACAAATTTCTTCAATAAAATATTCATTCCATGAAACTTCTTTAATGTTATAAGTGTTATTTAAAAATGCTATCTAATATATATATATATATATTTAAGCAGCTTGTCAATGTTATTTATCTCTAATTTTTTTGAATAAATTGACTCATATAGTTCCAATGTGGATGCCCATTTCCGTCTACTGGTAAAATTATTTTTTTGTCTATTCATTCTTTTAGCATTAAATTTATAACCATATTGATATTTATTTTTTTGTTGTAAAATTGCTTGTTTTTAAAAAAATAGATATGTATATTCGTCTCCACAATCTTCATTTTTAAATTTTTACTCTTTTTACATCATCAGAAAAAAATACATTCATAAGAATGATAAAAATTTTCTACAACACTTCCATTATAATTAACTCCTAAAAACATTTTTATCTAAACTTTTATTGGTATTTCCGACAAACTCTGTAATTCCGTTACTCAGAATCACTCGCACCTATAAAAGGAATTTTTCCCGCTTATCTGGTCTGATTTTGTTAATCTAACTCCTGATTTTTACACTTAAAAATTTCTTCAATCCAAAAATTCCTTCCATTCAACTTCTAAATCTAAAAATTCAAATCCTAATTTAAGAAGTTTATTCTCGTAATAATCTGCCACTTTTTGAGATTGCTCTTTCATTTCCTGTTTTTATATAATCTTCCATAAATTGCCAATTTGGATTTCCTTGAGCACCTATTGGTAACAATAAAATTCCATTTTTTTAGACGATTACTGTTAAAACAGATAACCATAAGAAGCTTTTTGATTTTGAAGTTTTTTTCAATAGCTGAACAAATAAATATTCCATTAAATTTATTCAATTTTTATTTCTTAACACATTTACTGAAGCTCCGCTAAAACCTCTACCAACAAAAATCATACTCATGAAAAACAACTTCCTTTTATTGGATCAACAGTTATCGAAAAACCTTTTGTGATAATTTTTTTCGTCTTTATTTATAAAATTTATTACTGCATTATTAATAGAAGCTGTTGAGACATAAGGAATTTCTCCATTCTCATAATTTTCAACTGGCTTTTCCTTTTACAGTTTCTATTTCAAAAATATCTTTTATTTTAAATTCTCCCCATTCTACACTGTCCAAAGTCAGCTTACTCATAATCTTCCTCGCTTTCGGACACTTTCAGTTCATCTTTTTCATTTTCTTTTGTATATTCCACCGCTTCCTCATCACTCAACCCAAATAAATAACCTCTTCCATGAGTTATCATATTCACTTCAAAAGTCAAATAATCAGCTACTGTTTTTTTGAAATCTTCTTCGCTTGGAATCTCATCATTAAAATAGTAAAATGAATGAAGCCACTCGTCATCAGCTTCTATTGTAGTTTCTACACAAAATTTTGTTGGTGCTTCATTTTTACCGAACCATACATCAAGCAAATGCTGCTTTTTATCTTTATGCGAACCATCATCAATAAGACCTATATGTTTACTTACAATATAACCATCATTTTCAAAATTAATAAACTTGCACATTTTATTCTTAGAATGTGGGGTATGTGTAAATATAGCTATGCAAGGGTTTGTACCTATTCTATAAAAAGGTATTTTTATTAAGTGTAATTACTCCTTCTAAGGTATGATTTTTCAAAAATTTCTTCCTTTATTTTTCTTCTTTTGTTTTCCCAGTAAATGTACTTTGAGGAACTATAACCGTACTCTTCCATCTTCCACAATAGAGTCTAACAAATGATTTATGAAATTAATCTCATAAAGTGTAGGATTAGTCTTAGAACCCATTGAATAAGGTGGATTCATCATTCCAACTGTACAGCCTTTTTAATTGTAATTTAGCAGGATTTTTCTGAAAGAAAGTCTTTATTTTTCAGATTACTCTTACCATCTCCACGAAGTATCATATTTGTAGTTGCTATTGTAAACATATATGACTGTTCTTCTATTCCAAACAATTGATTTTTAATATTTTTTTATTTCGATTTTTATCCTCTGTTTTATTTATCATTTTATGCATTGCTGTTATTAAAAAAATCCTGCTGTTCCACAACAGGGATCTAATACTCTATCTTCGGGTTTCAAATCTAATAAATCACAAAAAGTTCAGTGATATGTTTTTGGAGTAAGAACAATTCCTAAATTTTGACCATCTCCACCACTATATGACATAAATTCACCATAAAATCTTCCTAAATAATCTTCTGCTGAATCGTTATACCTTATACTTTGATAAATACTTTTATACAAAAATTCTGTAAAATGTTTTTAACGGAGTTTTTACCCTAATGTAGAATTAATTTCATTGATTTTTCACATCGTCTTTTATTATAGAAAATTGACTTAATAATTTATCTTTCTTTTACTTGTGGAGAAACATTTGCACGATTCAAATTAGATCTCGATAGCTCCATAAATTTTTGACCATCTGTCTTAAAAACTATCCCCATTTAAATTATCAATGCTAAAAATTTCTATGCTCTATTTCTCTTAGTGCAAGTAAAATTCCAGATACAACTAAAGGCTTATTTTTTTCTTCTAAATTTCCATAATTTCTTAAATCTTCATGCAATATACTTGCTTCTTTTTAGTATTTCTGCTGTTTCTTTTTCTACATCAGTACTTTCTTTCAATATTTCTTTTTACATAGTATTCATCAATATTTTTCCTCACTAAAAAGATATCAATGTTTCAATATCATCAAGAACTGTATAATCTCCTCTTTCATTGATATATATTGGTGTAATTTTGTTTATTTTTTTCATTTCCACTTATTCCTAAAGCTATTATTTTTTATAGCTTGTATTTTTTTATAGATGTTTACCATAAAATAAAGCACCATTTACTGCATAATCACAAACACTTGTTACATCTTCAGCTATAATTTCTTTTTCATTTACTTTTTAAATGTTTTTACTGTATCTGCCTTATCTTCAATAACAATCAAAAATCTTTTAACTACTCCAACATATTCAGGAAATCCTGCTTTTTCCTGTTCCTCTTTTAGATACTGTTTGCAAGGCTTCATTTACTTCTTTTTATACTGCTTCCTTGTGCTGAAAATTTACTAGCTACATTTGCTTCCTTTAACAAATCATATACCCAAAGATCAGTATTTACTTCTTTTTCGCCATTATTTAACCTCATCCAATTCCCTTACATCCACAAATTTTTCCA
>BNJU01004280.1_pt1 | contig 65306 bp, 73 predicted proteins | sample 8539281 | NCBI WGS metagenome assembly BNJU01 (sample SAMD00202456, study PRJDB9452) | human saliva metagenome | isolation source: human saliva | place: Japan
GCACATTGCTGTTCTGCTATCAAACTTTTCCAGGGTTCCAATTATGACATTTGCACATTAAACAAGAAAGAATACGCCATACTTAGCAAAATAACACGAGCAATATTATTGTAATTTTCCAATAGGAGTAGATGCTCAGACTATGTTACACGATGGAGGCGATAATTATATTTTCAACAACGTATGGAGAAAGAACATAATAATAATAAGCAAAAAGAGGTGTAATTTGGCAATACATTTAAATGCGTACTTTGCAGTTGAAAGTAAAGTTCGAAGATTTTTAAATGTGTCATCAGTTCAAATTAAGAAGGTTACGGCGGGGCGCATTCGAGAATTTATAGATTTGTACTGCGGATATGCGGGAAGTCTTGACGTTCTAATCTTTATGACGACGAATGAACACACTCAAGATAAGAATGTGTTTCGAATTCTGTGGTTGAACACTTTTAGCATTTAAAGATGAAAATAGTAGGGCGTGTTGCTTGCTATCATCACAAAGCCAACGAAAAATGGAATAGAAAGATGTTCGCTTTGGCTGGATAGACTTCATTGATGATATTGAAGTCGGAAGCCTTGCTTGCTGTAGCCGATTACGGACGTTCAAAAATGAAACCATTGCTGGACCATTAGGGTTTACCGATATGGATCCCGAAGGAATGCTAACAATGGCTTGATCAGCTGGGAACAATAGCCAGCTACAACTACAGTTATTATCCTATGCAATTCAATGGGGAGGTTGAAAAGATGTGACTACCCGAATACAAAATAAAATGTACCCGATGCCGTCCCTGAAAACTTAGAAAGTTTGAAATGATTCAGAAACGATACAGTCTACATGGCTAGCAAAACTCAAAAGAAAGATGTCTGTTGGCGGTTATGGGTGAAGATATCTCGAACTCCATCAATAGCACATACAGATTTATATGGTTTTTCGGACTAACTGATAAACAGATTGACCAATCTATAGCACAATACTTTCTTCCATTTGCCAATTTTAGATTTTATCACAGCGATAGAAGATGCCAACAAAGACAACCAAATCGCTGGTATGGGCATAACATTACCATCGCTTAGTCGTGCCTTACAGAAATGTAAGAAAGGACGACTCCTTCCTTTTGGGTGGTGGCATCTAATGAAAGTTATAAAGTTTACGAAAAACAGAAGGTAGACTTGTTACCTTAGGCATCTCTTCCTGAATATCGAGCAAAGGGGATGCAACGCTTTGCGTTCTACGATTTAATACCACGATACATTAAATACGGCATTAAATGAAGGAAAGTCAAGTAGAAATGAAAACAAATGGAGGCGTACAGCTAATGGGATATGTTTGAGACCATAAATCACAAACGCCGCCGCTGCTATAAGAAGAACTTATAAATCCAGAAAACAAAACACCACTTAAACAAAAATATGGTCGAAGAAAATAAAACATCAGTAGCATACACCGACGATAACATTCGCCATCTATCTGATATGGAACACGTACGTACCCGTCCAGGTATGTATATTGGTAGATTAGGCGATGGAAAACTACCTGAAGACGGTATATACGTACCGCTGAAAGAAGTTATAGACAATTCTATCGACGAGTTTAAGATGAATGAAGGCACTACGCATAGAAATTCGACAGAAGAGGCACCTTCGAGCTCGCGCGATTATGGGCGGAATTCTAGGCGAAAGCTTTGCTGCAGCTGTATCGACGCTGAATACAGGTAAAGCGTCACGCGACTCGAAAAGCATCTGAAAAAGAGTGTTGGATTAAATGGTGTGGGTATTGCAGCGGTGAATGCGCTTAGTTCAAAATCTGAAGTAAAAAGCTTCGAGAGGAAAGCGCAGAGCGTGAGCTTACACGTACGTTCACTTACATTCGAGAAAGGTATTAAAAGACCGATAAACCACAAAATCTAACGATGAACAGCACTTATATCTACTTTTTGAGCCAGATAACACCTTTAAAAACTACCGTTTCCAAGACGATATTGTAGTTAATACTATGCTTCGGGAAATCCATACCTACTTGAACACAGGACTGCACCATGTATGTAACGGACATCGTATTTTGAGTCAGACATGGTCTCGAAAGATTTACCACAGACAATATGACGCAGACCCTCTTTACCCTATTGTTCACATGAAAGGTGATGATATAGACGATTACGCTCTACAATACAACAAACCAATATGGCGAGTGAGTATTATTCGTTTGTAAACGGGCAACAGTACCACAAGGAGTGCGCTACATCAAAGTGTATTCATGAATATATAGCCAAAACTATAAAGGAATGGCAAATACGAGTCTGGAGATATTAGAAATGGTATTGTTGCATGTCAATCGCTATAAATGTAGAAGAACCTGTTTTTGGAGTCGCAGACCAAAATAAAATTAGCTCTACAGTACTGGCACACGGAGGAGACACTATAAATAAGTTTGTATGGCGATTTACATAGATTAGACAATGTCGATAACTTATGGCGCATTCATCAAAGAAGATTTTACCGATATTTTAGAAAACAAAAATAAAGAAACCGAACGTGAACGCAAGGTCGCGGCAGGCGTCACAAAGTTGGCTCGCGAACGCGCAAATGATATTCGCATGTCAGAAACTTCGTGATTGCCGTACTCACTTCAGCGATGCTAAGGAGCGACCAAAAGAAGAGTTCTCATCTTCATAACTGAAGGTGATTCTAAGCCAGCGGGAAGCATTACAAAAAGCCGAGATGTAAACACGCGCTGTATTGTTACGTGGAAACCACTAATTGCTTTGGATTAACAAAAAGTATACGAAAATGAAGAATTTAATCTTTTGCAAGCTGCACTCGATATTGAAGATGGATTAGATTCATTACGTTATAATAAGGTAATTTACCGATGCTGATGTTGATGGTATGCATATACGTCTACCATTATAACATTCTTCCTTCAATTCTTCCCAAACTAATAAAAAGACACATATGTTTTCAAACACCTTTATTTCGTACGCAATAAATAAGGGTTGAAAGAGATAAAGCGAATGCTTTTCAGCGTTGCATTGCTTTAGAACGTCAACTTCCTTCAACGGTAGAGAAAACTGGTGCAAAACTGTTTTTCTACAATGTCCAGAGTTTGGTGGTTTTACGGTTGTTGCTGCAAGTAAATATATGACGGCTGTTGGCGGAGTGCTTATTCTAGGATAAAACTACGCTTTATGAATGTCCACAGTTACTAGCAACCGATAATTTTGTTGTTCCAGCTGAAACAAAAGTTATTCGTTCTATGGCGTGAGTGTCAGGATATAAAGGCAATTGCACTCTGCTAATATTGAGAAAATTGGCACGGGTGCATTGGCGAAACAATGGTATAGCGAAGTTTAATTTTGCTACGAACAACAGTTTTATCTTCGCGAGACGAGTGCGCTCTGATATCGAAGTCCAAGTGGCAAAAGGTCTCTGTTTGATGGTTGTTCCTGTGTGGTAATAGAACTGAATTCGTTCTTCAGTCAAAAACACTCTATATTGCCGATTATGCATTTGCTTACAACAATAATGTGCAGAAAGTTTATATTCCCGATGGTAATTGGCATTGCAAATCGTGCTTTTTATGCTGCCGCTGGCTTAAAAGATATTTATAGCTATCGAGAAACAGCTCCCGAACTTGGAGAAGAAGTTTTTGGCGATGTTGAATTTAATAAAAGTATATTTACACGTTAGAAAGGTTCGGAAAAATCGTAGCAGACAATGGTTGGTTGTTCTGTGGGGCGACAATAGTGAATGGCGATTGTCCAAACATTGCAGATGGAATAGGCAAATGTCGCACAACTAGAGAATATGAAATGCTCTGTAGTTAGATTGAATGCAAACGAAGCTTTGTTTAACAGCCAATGTAAATATCAGTTCATGGAATTGTACAATGCAACGGCAGGCTCTTTGGTTGCGAAGTTAGACAGTTTAACAGTAACAAAGCGTGTTGATTACTCTTATCATGGTTTTTATATTGCGAAACTGAAGTTTAATGATGGCAGTGTAAAGGTCAGAAAATTTAATTATTATCACATCTTTATCACATTAATAAATCTATATAGATTCATTAGTGTCCCATTAAAATCGGGACAAGTTATATATTAATCAAATAACCCTGGAAAGAGGGACAATCGAGTTCTTTGACATTATTGAAATCAGTCCTTTCTGAAGAGATCAACGAGTGGTGTCTTATCCATAAGAGATGCTTAGAATCTGAAGAACCTCATAAGTCGATCGCTTAAGTTGCAAATCATGTTGTACGATAGCAACAAGGCAATAGGCTATAATTGCCGATGAGATTTGGATTCTCATAGCATTCTCTGTAGTACCCCAAAACTTCTTGATTTTGAGCTGTTTGCTACATTTGAAGAACAGTTCTATCTGCCATCTATTCTTGTAAAGGTTGGCTATTTCAGGAGCTGTTAGATGAAAAGCATTTGTCAGGAAGGAAAACTCCCTACCTTGTTCTTCATCATAGAATTTGACGAGTCTGAGTTTCTCCGGATACCTCCGGTATGAATTGTATTCAGTGAATTCAATCTCAGCATCTGTCAATATATTCTTTGGCAACCTGCGCCTCCATTTACAGAATTTGTATTGCAGATTCTTCTTGGCTCGTACAACAAAGAACGATTCTTGCTGATGTATTTTGAAAAGTTCCTTGAATGCATTGTATCCACGATCAAACACATAGTAAGAACCTGATTCATAAGGAATTTCTTTCATTGCCCTTGAGTCGTAAGCGGATGCTGTAGAGATGTGGAAGAAAGCTGGAACCTGAGATTCGAGGTCATATAGCATGTGCTTTACCTCCTCCTTCTTCTTACGGAACTTTGCCCACCAAAAGACCGACAAACACAAAGGAATGGTCGTTGAGTCGAAAGCATACACATTGCCTTGCAACTTGAAGATATCAGTCACACGTTTCTTTCTAGCTTGCTCCATCATATAGAAAGCAAAGTCTTCAAAGATACGGTAGTCACGATTCTGATTGGCAGAAGCAAATGTCGTTTTTCGCAATGAGGCTTTACGCCCTAATCCAAGATGGTATTGCTTTTGCTCTATGTGCTTCAAAAGCAACAATCAGATCTCTCAAACTCTCTCGATTACTCAATTGACCAAACATCATAGCAAGCAACTGATTCCAACAAGTGAAATGCTTCACATAGCGATTTCCATCATACTTGTCAACCAAATGGCGAAAACTTGTTATTGTCGAGAAATTCTATTAATTGGGCGAAAACGTATTTGTCTTTGTTCATCGTGCAGTATTATAGATAACTGCAAAAGTACAATTTCAAATCGTCGCACCCTTGAATTCTCTTGCAAAAGACTGTATCTCAATTAATTCAAAGAACTATTAGTCCTCTTTAACGGGACAGTAGTGATATAGATTATCAACATTAAGAATAAATAAAATGATTACTTTTAAAAACAGAAAGAATGAAAAATGATAAATAAAGATTTCAAAGACAATGTTATCCTTATTAATGTTATTCCCCTTATAATAATTCCTATAGGCAAAGATTATAGTAAAATTATGTTTTTATAGGTTTATCAATATTGCTAGTATGCACAATATTAGAAATTGGTATGCTGTATAAAATAGGAAAGGAAAATAAAAGAACATAAAAAGAAGAAGAACTAATAGTTTTTGAGCATATTAGATTCTCTTATGTTATTGCAATATCAACCATTTTTTAATGCCTGGCATATCGGGGAGTAGTTAATTAGAATTATGTTTTTATTGGTTTCTTGAAAATAGGCTTATATGACAAAAACCAAATTAGAATATAAAAGCGAACAATCTGCTATGGTGCAAATTGCTCGCTTTTATATTTATTGTTGTGTTCAATTACTTCTTATCAGCATCTATTACTTGAGTGCTTTTTTTCACAATGTCGCTTTGTTCGTTCCATATTTGGAAATACTCAGTCATATCCCATAAGTCGCGAGCTACAAGCGATTTTAGTTGATAGCGCATATAATCTAATGTCTTTTTAAGTTCATCAGAATCTTTTGGTTCTATCTTTTCTTTCTTTGCTTCGGCAATAATCTGGTTGGTAATGGAAATAGGAACTTCGTATTGTTTTTTAAACGATTCGAAAGTCTTATAATCCTTCTTTAGTTCTTTACGGTTGTTGTCTACGTACTTTAAGAAAGTGTCCATAATAATATTTTTCGCCATAAGTTTACGATGGAAAGCCGTAAACTTAGTTGTATCTAATGGTACAAAATAATCGGGCATAACACCTCCACCACCATAAACAAGACGGTGTTTTCGTACAGTATAATACTTTAAAGAGTCTGTGAAATGAATGCTGTCTGGATTAGTAAGTTCTCCGTTTTTAAGTCGGTTTTCCAAATCCATATCGTAATCATCTTTGTCTCCTTTCTTATAAGGCTTTTGAATGCAACGTCCACTTGGTATATAATAATGTGCAACGGTAAGTCTAATCATACTTCCATCGGGCAATTCAAATGGTCTTTGAACTAATCCTTTTCCAAAAGTGCGACGTCCTATAAGAGTTCCTCGATCGTTATCCATAATAGCTCCCGAAACAATTTCGGCAGCCGATGCACTTAGTTCGTTAACCAAAACATAAACAGGCATATCTTTTAGTTGTCCATTACCTCTAGCTTTGTAGTTTTGGCGTGGTACGCGTCGTCCTTCTGTGTAAACAATCATATCGTTGTTTTGTAAAAATTCGTTTGCAATACGAACTGCAGCCTCAAGAAATCCACCATCATTGTCTTGTAAATCTAGAATAAGTTGTTTCATACCTTGTTTTCTTAGTTTTTTTCAACAGCTTCCATAAATTCTTCGTGTGTTTTTCATTCCGAAGCTTTCTAAACGTATGTAACCTATCCCGGACGAATTATATAAGCAGCATTAACTGTGTGAACTGGTATTTTTAGCTCGTGTAACAATAAAGTTAAGCATACCCTTTACACCACGACGCACAATGCTTAACTTAACTTTTGTGCCTTTTTTACCCCGTAAACGCTTCATAATATCGGCACGATTCATTTTTACGCCCGCTATTAACGTATCGTCTACCATAACAATGCGGTCGCCTGCAATAATACCAACTTTTTCTGAGGGGCCATTTACAACAGGTTGAATTACCACTAAAGTGTCTTCAATCATATTGAATTGTACACCGATACCTTCAAAATCGCCTTGCAAAGGTTCGTTCATAGCTTTTGTTTCCTTTGCATCGGTATAAGTAGAGTGTGGATCAAGTCCTTTTAGCATACCACGAATAGCATCTTCCACTACCTTTTGCTCGTCAACATCATCTACATAGAAATTTGAAATAGCAATTTCTGCCATTTGCATTTTTCGCATTGGCGAATCGCTACCAAAGTTAAGATTGATTTGTGCAGCAGCAAAAGTGCAGAACAATAAAAGTGTTATTGATAAAAGAAAGCTTCTCTTCATAATCGTTATTCTTAATTTCAAATGTGGTAAATATACTATCTTAAGACTATTACAATAGTGCTGTGTATGAATTATTCTGTTGGAATATCGTCTACTAAATCCTCCTCAATTACCAAGTTTTCGATGATAAAGTTTTGACGTTCCATAGTATTCTTACCCATATAATATTCCAATAGATTTTTTACTTGGTCGTTTTTTTGTGCAGTGTAACCTGCTCTAAACGCATATCAGGACCAATAAAATGAGCAAATTCATCGGGCGAAATTTCTCCTAAACCTTTGAATCGTGTAATTTCAGGGTCAGGTCCGAGAGCCTCAATTGCATTTATTCTTTCCTCTTCGGTATAGCAATAAATCGTTATAAGGTCGTTTTTCTTTTCACCCTTCAGTTTCTTTGCATCTTGTTCCTCTATTATTTTTTTATTTTTAATCTTAGTTCGTTTATTGCGTACACGAAATAAAGGTGTTTGAAGAACATATACGTGTCCTTTTTTTATTAGTTCTGGGAAGAATTGAAGGAAGAATGTTATAATGAGTAGACGTATATGCATACCATCAACATCAGCATCGGTAGCAACAATTACCTTATTATAACGTAATGAATCTAATCCATCTTCAATATCGAGTGCAGCTTGCAAAAGATTAAATTCTTCATTTTCGTATACCACTTTTTTTGTTAATCCAAAGCAATTTAGTGGTTTTCCACGTAACGAAAATACAGCTTGCGTGTTTACATCTCGGCTTTTTGTAATGCTTCCGCTGGCAGAATCACCTTCAGTTATGAAGATAGAGCTTTCTTCTTTTTGTTCGCTCTTAGCATCGCTGAAGTGAATACGACAATCACGAAGTTTTCTATTGTGCAGATTTGCTTTCTTTGCGCGTTCGCGAGCCAACTTTGTTACGCCTGCCATAGCCTTGCGTTCACGTTCGGTTTCTTTTATTTTGTTTTCTAAAATATCGGTAAAATCTTCTTTATGAATGTGCATAAAGTTATCGACATTTGTCTTTATGAAATCGCCAACAAACTTATTTATAGTGTCTCCTCCCGGTGCCATTACTGTAGAGCCTAATTTTATTTTGGTCTGAGACTCAAAAACAGGTTCTTCTACATTTATAGCGATTGCTGCAACAATACCATTTCTAATATCTCCATACTCGTATTTACCAAAAAATTCCTTTATAGTTTTGGCTATATGTTCCTTGAATGCACTTTGATGTGTACCTCCTTGTGTGGTATGTTGCCCGTTTACAAACGAATAATACTCCTCGCCATATTGGTTTGTATGTGTGAAAGCAATCTCTATATCATCACCTTTCATGTGAACAATAGGGTAAAGAGGGTCTACCGTCATATTGTCTGTGAGTAAATCTTTCAGACCATGTCTACTCAAAATACGATGTCCATTATACATAATGGTGAGTCCTGTATTCAAGTAGGTATAGTTCCGAAGCATAGTAACTACAATATCGTCTTGGAAACAGTAGTTTTTAAAGAGAGTGTTATCTGGCTCAAAATAGATATAAGTGCCCTGTTCATCGTTAGATTTTGTGGTTTTATCGGTCTTTTTAATACCTTTCTCGAATGTAAGTGAACGTACTTTGCCCTCTCGAAAGCTTTTTACTTCGAATTTTTGAACTAAGCGCATTCACCGCTTTAATACCCACACCATTTAATCCAACACTCTTTTTAAATGCTTTCGAGTCGTATTTACCACCTGTATTCAGCATCGATACAGCTTCAACAAGCTTTCCTTGTGGAATTCCACGCCCATAATCGCGCACCGAAACTCGAAGATTATCTTCTATTTCAATTTCTATGCGTGTGCCTTCATTCATCTTAAACTCGTCGATAGAATTGTCTATAACTTCTTTCAACAGTACGTATATACCGTCTTCAGGTAGTTTTCCATCGCCTAATCTACCAATATACATACCTGGACGGGTACGTACGTGTTCCATATCAGATAGATGGCGAATGTTATCGTCGGTGTATGCTACTGATGTTTTATTTTCTTCGACCATATTTTTGTTTAAGTGGTGTTTTGTTTTCTGGATTTATAAGTTCTTCTTATAGCAGCGGCGGCGTTTGTGATTTATGGTCTCAAACATATCCCATTGGCTTTGTACGCCTCCATTTGTTTCCATTTCTACTTGACTTTCGCCCCATTTAATGCCGTATTTAATGTATCGTGGTATTAAATCGTAGAATAACAAAGCGTTTGCTCCCTTTGCTCGATATTCAGGAAGAATGCCTAATAGTAACAAGTCTACACCTTCTGTTTTCGTAAACTTTATAACTTTCATTAGATGCCACCACCCAAAAGGAAGGAGTCGTCCTTTCTTACATTTCTGTAAGGCACGACTAAGCGATGGTAATGTTATGCCCATACCAGCAATTTGGTTGTCTTTGTTGGCATCTTCTATCACTGTGATAAAATCTAAATTGGCAAATGGAAAGTATTGTGCTATATATTGGTCAATCTGTTTATCGGTTAATTCCGAAAAACCATATAAATCTTTGTATGTGCTATTGATGAGTTCGAATATCTTTCTACCATAACCGCCTTCGAAAACATCTTTCTTTGTGAGTTTCTTAATACGTAGATTATATCGTTTCTGAATCATTTCAGAAAGCTTTATAAGTTTTTCAGGGACGGCATCGGGTACATTTATTTTGTATTCGAGGTAGTCTACATCTTTTTCCCAGCCTCCCATTGCTTCTAAGTGCATAGGATAATAACTGTAGTTGTAAGCTGTAGCTATTGTTCCCAGCTGATCAAAGCCCATTGTTAGCATTCCTTCGGGATCCATATCGGTAAACCCTAATGGTCCAGCAATGGTTTTCATATTTTTTGAACGTCCGTAATCGGCTACAGCGTTAAGCAAGGCTTCCGAAACTTCAATATCATCAATGAAGTCTATCCAGCCAAAGCGAACATCTTTTCTATTCCATTTTTCGTTGGCTTTATGATTGATAATTGCAGCAACACGCCCTACTATTTTTCCATCTTTAAATGCTAAAAAGTATTCGGCTTCACAGAATTCGAAAGCTGCATTCTTATCTTTTGAGAGTGTGTTCCATTCGTCGTCATAAAGATTAGGCACGTCGTAAGGACTTCCTGCATAGAGCTCGTAGTGCAAATCTATAAATTTCTTTAGGTCATTCTTGCTCGTAACCTTCTTAATTTGAATTGATGACATGTTTAAAAAATCTTTCGTAACTTTACTTTTCAACTTGCAAAAGTACGCATTTTAGATAATATTGCCAAATTTACACCTCTTTTTTGCTTATTATTAGTATATGTTCTTTCTCTCCATACGTTGTTGCGAAAATATAATTATCGCCTCCATCGTGTAACTTTAGTCGTTTTCTAAGAGCATCTACTCCTATTGGAAAATTTCTTACAGCAATATTTGCTCGTGTTATGTTTGTTAGAGTATGGCGTATTTCTTTCTTGTTTAATGTGCAAATGTCCATAATTCGGAACCTCCTTCCTGGAAAGTTTGATAGCAGAACTGGAGAAACAAATAGATGAGAATTATTACTCAGTGCTGCCACATTATATGTTTTACTTAACAAAGCAAAGCAACCAGCCTTCATAATAGATGCATTCGGCTCGTATAAGTAGAGTGTTGATAAGGCGTTTTTGTTTATTTTCGATAGTTGGAGAGTGTTTTCTTTACTACTGTTTACTTCTTCCTCATAATAAAAAATATCATTGTTGTTTACGCAAAATATCTTTATAGAGTTTTCTTTTAGTTCCTGTTTCTCTTTTTTATCGTTTGCTAGTACCATTAATAGCTCTTTACACTCGTTTTTTACCGATATAATGTGCACTTCAATTACATATTTTAGTTGTTCTACAGCATTATGCCAATCAAGCATAGGAGAGAGCTTTATTATTGTGAAATCGCATTTTTCTACAAGTTCATCGCATAATTCAAGCACATTCGGCTCACAATCAGCAATCGAAATAACTTTTGTTCCATTGCTATTGCGACGTGCGGGGTCTAAGAAAATAATAGAAGCATTGTTTAGTTTATGTAAAACATCGATGGAATCTTTATTTTCTGCACTTATGTTATGGAGTTTTAAACATTCGAAGTTATGTGTTGCAATGTTGTAGAGTTGCTTGTTTCGTTCTACATAAACAGCCTTATTAAAAGGTATAGACATATAAGAGAAATCTACACCAAAACCACCTGTTAAGTCGATTAGTGTTGCATTATTTTTCGTTTGAAGTTTTTGCAGCAATCGTCTTACTATATTTTGTTTATATAAAGCTGTTTGTTCGCTGGAACATTGTTCCATATTCAGATGTGGTGGATAAACAATACCTTCTGTACTAGTCCACGTTGGTAGTTTTGTACGTGCCAATTGGTGTCCCCTAATCTGATCGAGAGCATAGGGTAAATCTACTTTAGGAAAATGTTTTCCCATAAGTGCGAGTGTTCGAATGTCGTCGTTGATGTGCTGGCGTATAAATTCAGATGTTTCCAAATGCTATATATAATAAGGTGGGATATCTATTTTATTACTTTTAAATGTGCCTTTGCCCACGCACGTGTGCAAAGATTAAAGTGCCACCACTCTGTTCTTAGTGGTTGGAAACCTGCAAAAGTCATTACATGACGTAGCAATTTGCGGTTCTCTAAGGTTTCTTTAGTAAGTGCGCCTTGCATTAATAGTTGTTGTTCTTTGTCTATATGACTTTTATTTCCCATATAATCTACTTTCGTTCCCATTGGAATGGTGTCTATTTTACATACTGTTGTGCCATCGCGCCATTGCTTTTCGTTCCATGAACTTTTACAAAGGCTAATATCTACAGCCATTCCATAGTTGTGCATACCTCCTCCGTTAGCAGGATTAGATACATAGAAGCTGTGGTTGGTATTCTTTACAGCATTCCACATAGTTTGCTGTACGCTCATTGGACGTGTTGCATCGAAAATGATGAGGCTTAAATCTGGTCTGATTTGTCTCAATTCTGCTTGTGCTTTCTTTAATGCTGCAGCACATTGGGGAAGCATATAAGCTTTACGCAGACTTTTATAAAGTTGCTTATGGCAAAAATTGTCGGTTCGAGCATACATTAATGCCACCTTAATAATGGTTTGCTACTTTTATACTACTCAACTTGTTGTTCCATCTGCTGTTCAGAATTAGTCCTTTTTGTATCTTGCCATTGGTTGTTGGCATGGTTTGGGACATCTGTTTTGCATCCATAAAATGACTACTAAAGTTTCCCCAATAGTGGATCCTTGGTTATGAATGGATGAATCAAAACATCCTGATTTTGTACGTTTTGAGATATCGTTAGGTGAAACGAAATATTTTGGTTTCAATTGGCGTTGTAAGAATCAAAATGTATTAGCTTTGACCACAAATAGTGACAACTCTGAACCAATCGAGGCCAGTTTAACTTTGGGATTACATCGAGAATTTCTGCTTTTATGATGATTTTCCATTATAGCATTATAAACCTGCAAAGGTATGAAAGAGAGCATTATGCCTTTCAGGTTTTTAATCCCACCTAATAGTCGGGTCTATACTTTTTATATCTACCAATCCTTGTTGTTCCATCTGCTGTTCAGAATTAGTCCTTTGTATCTGCTTACTGGTTGTTGGCAATGGTTTGGGGACATCTGTTTTCCAAAAATTTTGTACCATAAAGCTCGAAACAGCGAACCAAAGCACCATAAACAGCCATTCTTTCTTCATTGTTCTATATGTTTTATTACCACAAAGTTACAATATTATCTTGTTAGTAACAAGCCTATTGCATAGAAACTAATAAGGGCATATACACATTACTCATTGTACAATGGTATTAGAACCATTTTGCAAGTAATAGTTTTATTTTGTAAAAGCAATCTTAATCCCGATCAGTCATTAGCTAATAACAGCATTATATATAGTATTTATGTTATTATTTCCTTTCATCTTTTGATATCTTATCTGCCTCTTATTTAGCTTTATAACCTAACTTAGTTCATTCAGTTATGCTATAAAGCCAGATAATATTATTAGCAATAAAACTACAAATGAAGCTTAGCTAGTAACCTATTAGTAATCAACGCAAAACAGAAACCACCATTTTATGTTGCAAAAACCATTGTTTTACACTCCCAAACAGGCACTTTTGTTTTGCGAAAATACGGTTTTTACAATCCTACTTGTTGGCTTGCTTCATACGTATGCTTAATTGGAAGAGCGCAGGAACGAGAATACAGAAAGAGAAAAGTAGTCCTAAATACATAGAACGTTCGCTACCGTGGAAGTAATCTATAAGCTTACCATCAGCCATGTGAGGCATTAAGTTAAACATTAAATATGCTATAGTGTTGTTTACGCAATGCAACACAATACCAGGGAGTACGCTTTTGGTACGCATATACATCCAACCTAGAGCTAAACCTATTATAAAGGCATGCACACCTTGTGCTATATTACCATGTATGAATGCAAAAATTAAAGCTGTTAAAGCAATGGCTATCCATCTGCCTTTGTGCCCAAAGGTGTTGAGTAGGACTCGTAATATAGCACCACGAAATATCAATTCTTCTGCAATAGGAGCCAGAATGCCCACAATGAGGTAGCCAAGAGGTTGTCGCATAATGCCCTCAAAGAGTTGAGTCATATTGTCGGACATCGTAATTTGCAATTTTTCGTAAACAAACTGTGCTGGAAGAATAATACCAATCGACAACATAGCAGCCCAGAATAACACTCCCCACGGTTTTGTTTGAAGGTAAGTACGAGAGATAGGTACCCATTTCATCTTAATATAAATAAGAATTGCGGCAATACTCGAAAGCAAATTGGCTGCTATTAGCACATCGCTATATTTACCCGATTGCATACTTTGGGCTACATTAAATAGGTCCAATCCTTTTAAATATGCGTAAATAGCGATAGTTCCGAACTCGAAAACAGAATGAATAACGATGAAAAGCGCAACGAAAAGTGCGGCGTATAGCAGATTCTTTAAAACGTTATTTTGTACGTTTATAGTTTTTTTCATTATCAGTTCTTATTGTTTTTTAAAAATTGTTCTTATCTGTTTTGCATCTAATTTCATTTGATTTGCAAGCGCATCTATACTCGAAAAACTTTTGTGTAGAACGTATACGAGTAATGAAACTTACCTCTATAATACGTCCATACAAGTCGTCGAGAAATCGAATATATTTACTTCAACCGATATATTCCTACCATTAAAGGTAGGACGAGTACCAATATTAAGCATTCCATCGTACTTTTTAGAATTGTCTAATATGCTAACACGTACCGCATAAACTCCCGTTTCTGGAAGAAGTTTTTCGGTTTTGCTAATATCGATATTAGCAGTTGGGAAACCCAATTTATGTCCATTTTGATAGCCGTGTACCACCTCTCCGCGTAACGAATAAGGCACACCCAAGCAACGTGTAGCTTTCTCCATATCGCCAGATTCTATAAACTGCCGTATAATAGATGAGCTTATATTGAAATTATCTATAGAGAGAGCTGTGTTTCGGCATACTTCAATTCCTATTTCTTTGCCAAAATGTACGTAATCATCGAGGGATTCTGTTCTATTATGACCAAAACGGTTATCATATCCCATAACCAATTTACAGACATTTAATTGTCTTTGCAGCATTTTGCATAAATTGCTTCGATGTTAATTATTCAAAAGCTGTGTCAAAGTGGAGCACTACAACATAGTTGATGGCTGTTTGTGCAAACTTTTCTAACTTTTCATCTAGCGTAGACAACATTTTTGAGGCTTATAATTGCACTGCAAAACTTGTCGGGGGACGGTCAGAAGGTTATTACCATCGATTTTTAATCCATCTCTTTCAGCCATTTCAGCCATTCGACTAATAAGAAACTGATGCCCAAGATGTACCCCATCGAAAAAAAGCCAATTGTAGCAACCACTGGAGCTTCTACTGCCAATTCGTTAGTATTTAAATCTTTAGAAATATTGTTTTCATTATATATCTTCGTCTACCTACCTTGTTTCTATGGTTGTCAAGCTGCAAGTTTATTGTTATTGAAGCTAAATGCCAATAGTTATAGCAACCTTTTCCCATACGGTATCCATTCTTTAAAATGCAGTGCAAATATACATCAAATAGACCTAACAATCGTTTTAAAAGCACGCAAAATGTGTTAAAACACAAAAAATATCTCATTATTATTCACGTTTTTCCAATTTATTCATTACCTTTGCAGCCGTATTTACGAATACTGGACTTGTAGCTCAGTTGGTTAGAGCAACAGACTCATAATCTGGAGGTCCCTGGTTCAAGCCCAGGCTGGTCCACATTGAGAATCAGTAACTTACAAGCTTTGCAGGTTGCTGATTTTTCTTTTCGAAAAACAATGCGAAAACATAGCACTTGAGTTCGATACTTTTTTATGCCATTTGAGACAATCATTTGCAAGCAAAATCATCCGACCAACTTGTTCCAATCGGACCAATACTAAAATCACCGAATCAAATTATGAAATTATTGGCCAGATGTAAGTTTCTAATGGCCTAATTTGAGAGATCTGGATTTTTCTTTGCAAATAAAAAAACACATTGATTATCAGATAGTTATATATAAGTTTGAATATCTCTGCAAATAAAAGATTCTATCCATAATATGGCAGATACGTCATAAATTTCTTAGCCTTGGTTTCTGCATCCACAGGCTTTTATCAATCCAGCCTCTACAGTATCAGCAATAATACGAGAAGCTATGGATGAGATCATTCTTTGTAAGCTCAAAACGTTCTCTGACAGACTGGTTATTGATAGCTTCTCCATCCTCATATTTCAGACATGCATGTTGGTAACATGCCGATACTTTCTCATCCTTTGTCATATCCTTGAACTTTTTCTGAGGATATAGGAATACTCTGGTATGCTGTTCACTCTTGGTAAATTTGGGAGCAGGCAAATACATTTGCTCAACTGCAGCAATAGCGCGGTCTATTCCACTACCTCGTTTCTCACAAATACCCAAAAGAAACATTGTCTGAGCCAATTCCTCATTACGAGACTGCGGTGGGAGATCTATCAGCCTATTGATATCATTAAGTGGTGCCCCTGCATTTGTAATAGTAAGTCTATTCGAGAAGATCTCTATGGTCACAGGCATTCCTTTTATCCCCAAGTCTTGATGAACAAGTGCATTCGCAACAAACTCACGAATAGCAATCCGAGGATAAGTGGGAATCATCTCTCGCTTAACATCTATGTTTTCTCTGCTTGTATTCTGCATGATGAAATCAATCAAACCTTCAAACCCTACAGCATATCCATAAGTTCCATGTTGCTCGAACTCTTGAGAACGATTGTTTGTGCCATTATACTTTCTCACGATTACTTCTTTACCACGTAGTTTTGGAAAATCTTTAAAGTCCCTAGCAAAAAGCAAAGCTCCCAAATTAGTGATACTCCAAATACCATGATTTTCATGGCAGAAATTATATTCACTTAAACGATTGACTATAGAATCTGTTGTGCTCGGCACATCTTTCTCCATTAGTTCAAAAAAAGACTTATAATTCAGGAATTGGAGTATCTGCTCCTTTGTAAGATCAGAAAGAGTCGTATGTTCTTCGAAAGTAAATCCATTAGAGGTTGCAATCATTTCTTTCACTTGATTGCGTGACATCTTAACAGTCTGACCTGCGGAACGTAAATACGAATCAAACACATCATGTCCACGTAAGAATACAGGTTTGTCTGCTTGTTCTGGAATATAGATGAATAACAAACTATGTCCATTAAAATCCATCACACTATGATCTATAGGAATTGAGTAGACCAGATTATTCTTAGCTATATTTCCTAAAGTTTGGACAGTTTCCTTCACATCTTCTTGCGTAACATCAAAGCAACTACCGTTGTCATTTACACCATATACAAGAACACCACCTCCTTTGTTGTTAGCGAATGCGCTTATATGCTGGGCAAGACGTTCTGTCTTACATGACAGACCACTCTTCCAGTCCAATTCATTCAATTCTGTCGGAACTGGATAAAAGACTATCTTGAAGTGCCTTAATAGCATTTTCTTTCCAATCCATATTGCTTTTTTCAAATATACCTAAAATTCCTTTGATTCATACTATCGACATAGGCATATATTTGCCCATTTTATCTGTGTCAAACTGCCTTGCGGCTGCCTTATACTCTACGACCTCACTCTCTACGTGAGTGATGAGTTCTTCAAATATCTTAGTATAATCTACCATCTTAATTTTTTATTTTCAAATGCATTCATAGAAGCTTCTTGTAATAACATCTACATAAACATTATGCAGGAGCTGTATATTTACAATCCTGCTCCTATAACTTTTATATATATTCCTGATTTCCAACCATTTTTCTATGAGATTGCGGAAGTTGAACCTGAAGCTTTCATTCTGTTGGTATTCCTTATAGAGTGATCTGTCACCCTTTCTCTGTCGTCTTATAGTACGGTCGATGATGGCATCCATAGCCTTGTTTACAGCTTGCGTGTCAGGATTTCCCACGACTAAGTTCTGGTAGTCGCTGTCATTGTGTACGGCCTTAGATATATTGATGAGTTTTTGCCTTTTTGGTCGTCTGGCGTAGCCTCCCAGCCTTTGAACCACTTTTTCATTGAACTGCTTCAGAATAATGTCCAATGGGTCTTTATTCTGATCATCGTCACCAGCACTAACCATTGAAGACTTATTCGGGTCAACGGTCGTCTCACTTGAATCAAGGTCAATCTTTTCGTTAAGGGCTATTCGTCTCAATCCGTAGGTATTCAGATCTACCATGTCCAGCAGGTCTTTGATATCATCGCCTTTCAAACCAGGTACGATGAGTTCTGGTATGAGGAAACGAAGAAACCAGAACAGCTTTTCCCAGTCAGGCACATCAAACTCAATGATCGCTGCTACCCTCGAATGAGATCTTCACAAACTGCTTGCACTTCATCTTGAAGTCGGCCTTGCCATTCTCCGGCCATTCTATCTCCTTATTGAAGCGATCGGCACACTTGTCTCATGATTGGTGCCCATTTGTCAGCATCGACCCCATGGATGTACATATCCATGAATGGATTGATATCCTGCTCATCAAAAACACCCACTGACAAAAGCGTTGTTCTCAACTCATGCAGCACATTGACATCCGTGGCCTGGGAAAGCGTAGTAGAAGTGTAGAACTGGTCAAAGGCTTCCTTCATGCTCTCCTTAGTGTTATAGAAGTCGAGAACGAAAAGATCCTCACTCCGCTTGCCCAAGTCAGGTGCCGAGCGGTTCAACCGTGATAAGCACTGTACCGCAAGCACATCTGCCAGTGGCTTGTCTATATACATGGCACAGAGTTTTGGCTGATCAAAACCTGTAATATATTTGTTGGCTACTACCAACAGCCTGTTCTCGTCTTTGTCAAACTCCTCTGCGGTGTGAGCATCTGAGAAACCGTTAAGCCCTTCTTCCGTATAAGTAACGCCATCAACGGTCTTTTCTCCAGAGAAAGCTATGAGGATATTGAAAAGGCAGCCTTTTGGCTTGTTTTATTTTCTGTAAAAGCCTGATAATATCGAATGGCACACTCTATATCCTTTGTCACCACCATTGCCTTTGCTTTTCCATGAAGTTTATGGCTGCGAAATATCTTTGCATCGAAGTGCTCCAGCATGATTTCCGCCTTTGTCCGTATCGTCTTGGGTTCACTCTCAACAGCACGATGAAGCAGCTTCTGTGCCTTTTCGTTATCAAACAGAGGGTTATCCTTAATCGACTTGACCAGCTCATAGTAGCTGCGATAGGTGGTAGTAGTTGGTAAGTACGTCAAGAATGAAGCCTTCCTCAATGGCCTGTTTCATGGAGTAGAGGTGGAAAGGATGGTATTTTCCTTCTTCGTCCTTGACTCCGAAACGTTCTAAAGTTTCTTTCTTGGGTGTTGCCGTAAAAGCGAAGTAAGAGCAGTTGCTGCTCATCTTGCGGTCTTTCATCAACTTCTCGATGAGCTCGTCGGTATCTGATCCGTCTTGGTCTTTATCCTTCTGCACGGTAGCATTCATCTTGTCGGCAGCAATACCCGTCTGTGAACTGTGTGCCTCGTCAATAATAATGGCAAAGTTGTGGTCGCTCACGTCGGCAATACTGTCACAGATGAAAGGAAACTTCTGTATGGTCGTGATGATGATGCGCTTGTTCTGCTCTATTGCCTCCTTGAGATCCTTTGAAGAGTCGGCATGAGCTATAATCTGGTCACTCTGTCCGAAAGCCCTGATGTTGTCCGTTATCTGCTTATCCAGAATCCTGCGGTCAGTGACGACAATGGCAGAGTTGAACAATGGACGGTCAAGAGCCTTGGCTCGTGAAGCCTTCATGAAGTCAGGGCACACCTTGATCATCTTATACGCCAGCCACGTAAGGGAATTCGATTTCCCAGAACCTGCCGAGTGTTCTATGAGATATTTCTTGCCCACACCATTCGCCGCCACGTCAGCGATAAGCCTGTTCACTGCCTCCAGCTGGTGGAAGCGTGGGAAGATGAGCTTCTTGGCATTCTTCATGATATGCGGCACCTTCTTCTGGGTCTTTGCCTCACCATAGTCAAAGAGTGCATAGTTCATGATGATGTCGGCAATGCTATCTTTCTGCAACACGTTCTCCCACAGGTACTTTGTTCTGTACCCCATGTCCGGCTGCGATGGATTTCCGCCTCCCTGACCATCGGGAATACCTTGGTTGAAAGGCATAAAATAAGTCTTGTCAAGGGCAAGCTTCGTGGTGAAATAAGCCTCGTTCTTGTCTACTGTGAAGTGAGCAAGGCAATGTCCGAATTTCAATAGCGGGTCTTTGGGGCTGCGCTCCTTCGATTTATATTGCCTCTCGCCATCATAGTGGGCTGTCTGGTGCGTCCATGGATTTTTCAACTCAAGGGTAAAGAGGGTATGCCGTTGACAAAGACAACCATGTCTATCCCCAATCCTGGATTCCATAGCGAGAATGTCTGCTGACGGGTCACGGAGAATTGGTTTTTCCCGTATTGCACCTTTGACAGATCGCTGTCTGCCGCCGAGGGCTTAGGATAGAACAGCGTAAGATGAATGTTGTTTATTTTCACTCCATTGCGTAACACATCGACAACCCCAAACGCGTCTATCTGTTTGGCTATCTGCTTAGGAATGTCGTCGAGACTTAAGCCTTTCAGTTCTTCAAGGGCATCGACCTGTGTTGTTTTTAAGAATGACCAAAGTCTGCGCAAGTCAATGGCCAACTTGGAATCCATGTCTTTTGGCTTATCCCAATAGAAATGGCTGTCGTCTGGCTGCTGGCTGTCCACATACACATTACCATGACGTTCTTCTACTGTCATACCAACCAATGACTTTTCTATCAGTTCCTCGAAGGCTTGCTCGTTAGTCTTAGATATACTCATGATACTTTCACCTTTCCTGTAACTACGTCGTTAATGATTATCTGCTTACGCTCCTGCATTTTTTTCTATAAGAACCTGAACTGAATTAATAGCTTTGTTTAATTTTTCCAATTTTATTATCAAGACAAACTGCTATTCTATTTTGCTCATTTATAGGAGGAAGTGGTATTTTTACCTTTTTCATTTCGCCCTGTGTTAAAATAGAGGCACACCCATACCATTTATTAATATTGAAGTCAATTGCTTAAAGCTATCACTTATAATAAAAATAATACAAGTATTTATAATTAACATCTTTGTTTGGAGTAATAAAAAGCTAAGATCCATTTGCCGTGGATTCACCAAGAGGCAGTAAATCAACTCTGCACATTTCCCAATACCAGCTCCGTCTTTTACTAATAAAATATCACCTATTTTTAATTTGATATCAGGAGATTCTTCATATCTTTGCCTGTTAATGAAGTTTATAGGCTCCCAGCATAGCTGTTTGTTGACTATATTGAATGCAGACAGGAAAGGATAGCCTGTATCTGTATATTCAGAAGCTTTTAGTCCTTTCCAGCCTAATCTTGCCCTTATCCATGCACAAAAATCAAGTCTCCTTGTTTCCCAATATATTGGTATTTCCCCAATCCAGTCTATGCCACTGTCTTTCATTTTGACATTTGAATCAAGTCCTTTGGTTACTGCATTCTGAATTATAATTTGCTTGCGCTCATTCAGTAAGTCTATCATATTCTGCTGTTGGGATATGGCACGGTCAAGATTGGATGTGGCGGAGTCAAGATAATGGGTAATAGCTATTTGCTCATCCATTTTAGGAATGGCTACCTTTATCATCTTCATTTCCTGATATCTTGTAGTCCAAAGGTCAGCCACAATACCTCGTCCATTCCGATAATACTCATTTATAAACAACTTCGCTTTTTAGAAGATAGTTACAAAAATCCGGATATAAAGTCTTGCGTGGTTTAAGTACTATATTTATAAGAGATACTGAACCATCGTAATTGGAAATGCCACTTGAACCTCTCCTATCAGAGCGGCTGTTATGACAAAATCCTCTTTTTAAGACTTGTTTTCGATTATCAGTATCATTTGACCTTGCCACATTCTCTAATTGAGGGAATATGCCTTTTTTTGTTACCGATAATGGTTCGTAGTCATCTACAGAAACTTTAACTTTACGCTCACTAAAGTAGCAGGCAAGTCGCTTTTACGTCCCATTCTTCCGGTACTTCTCCCAGCCACTTTTCTCCGCTATCCTTATATTTCTCGTATTTCTCCATACTTCCTCATCCTATTTACTAAACAGACTTTCTATGAAGCCTTTGCTATCGGCATCCAACTGGAGGATGTCGGCCTCGTTCTCTGCAAGCGTGCGTAGCGGCTGAGGGCTTGAGAAATACTTATTAAAAGAAATTTCACAGCCAATCTTTGTAGGGAGGCAGGTTTATCCATGCGTCGACAACGTAGGGCGCACCTCACGCAGGAAATACTCATAGATGTCTTCCTTGACAAGTATCTTCTCTGTGTCACGCAAATCTGAGTCGGCCTCATATTCTATCCATGTCTTCTGCTTTGTAGGCTGATAGCCATAGTCTGGCAATCTGTTCTCCTCAATGCCGAATACAGATTGCAGCGTGGTGATGTCCTTGGAATTTGTCTTGTGCACTTTCTTGATGACAGGCTTGGCATCTGGGTCTATCTCCGACATGGCTCTTGCGATAGTGTTAACTGTTGCCGTTTTCACCTTTTTGTCAATAAGCTTGGCAGTGGCGGCAACTTTGTCGGAAAACTTGTTGTAATCCATATAAACATCCGTACCAATGTGCCGCATAATCTTAGTGGCAAGGATCTGGATGTTCCTACGATCGTTCCATGCCGTGGCACCCATAAGCGATTTCAGCTGCTTATCAGTCTTCTTTATCTCGTTGTCATTCAGATAATCCTTTATTTCGAGCAGTTTATCATCTATTCCCGTAAATACCAAATCACCATAGGTGTCATAAAGCCATCGGGAAAGCTCCATATCCTTACTGTCGTAAATAAGATTGTCTATTTTGAGAGCCGTGAACTGACTGCGAAGCCTTAGTGGCCGTTCTATCGTGACAGTGTGGTAACGAAAATCATCATTGTCGAAGATTTTGCTTTCCACAGGCATGTCCTCTGTAGCCTCACACTCCATGAAATCAGCATAAGCCTTGACTATCCAGTCCTGGTAAGGGGTGACCGTGCAATTGCGACTGCCCATATTCTTGCGCAACTTCTCATAAGCCTGTGAAGCATTGATGAGCTGTATCTTTCCCCTGCGATTGTCTGCTTTCTTGTTGGTTAGAAGCCATACATAAGTAGTGATGCCCGTGTTGTAGAAAATGTTGTTGGGCAACTGGATGATAGCATCAACCAAGTCATTCTCCACGACATAGCGACGAATGTTGCTCTCACCACTACCAGCATCGCCTGTGAACAGCGAGCTACCATTGTGAATGGACGCGACGCGACTGCCCCTGCAGTTGATATTCCAAAGGCTTCATCTTGCTTATCTCGTCGAGCATAAACAGTAATTGCCCGTCGGATGTTCGGGGTGTGGCGTCAAGCGTCTCTTCCTCACCACGGAAATTAGTAAGGGTGACCTCAAAACGGTCGTCAAGAAGCGTTTTCTCGTGATATATTTTCTTTTTATCTTCCTTCCAACTTTTGCCGTAGGGAGGATTGGTGAACATATAGCCGAAAGTCTGATCACCATAAAGCCCATTGTCTGTAATGGTGTTGCCGCGATGTATGCCAGTTGGGGCAACGCCCGATGATAAGGTCAGCCTTGCAAATGGCATAAGTCTCTGGGTTAATCTCCGTGCCAGAAAGTTGGATGGCATGGTCGTCTATGCCAATGCTTTTCAAGTATTCTCGCCCTTCGGTAAGCATACCGCCAGAACCTGCTGCTGGATCATAAAGACTGATAATCTTTGGCAAATTGTCCTTGACAGGCTCAAAGACGAGGTGAGCCAGCAAAGAAATAGCGTCACGAGGTGTGAAGTGTTCTCCTGCCTCCTCGTTGTTCTCCTCATTGAAGCGTCGTAACAGTTCCTCAAAGATTGTACCCATGCCGATATTGGTCAACGCTGGCAGAGGCAAACCGTCTGGGTCGGTAGCTGGTTTGTCGGTGAGATTGATATGAGGATCAGTAATGCGCTCTATGATGCTGAGAAGTCGATTGTTATCTGCTAGTTTCTTGGCTTTGTTATAATAATCGAAATTGTTAAGCACATCTTTCACGTTATCACTATAACCGTTGAGATACTCCACAAAGTTGTTGTAGAGAATGGTATTGTTGTCGGTAGCTTGGCTCTTAATGCGATTGAGAGTCCATTTGCTTGTATTATAGTAGCTAAGGCCTGTAATATCGTGAATTGCCCCGTCATCGATAATATCCATTTCGAGTTGTTTCTCATCTTCTATCTCCTTTCTCACGGCATCCTAGTGGGTTCAAGCAGAGCATCAAGCCTACGGAGAACGACCATGGGAGAATGACATCACGATACTGGCCACGAAGAAAGACATCCCGCAACACATCATCAGCGATATTCCAGATAAGAGAGACCGTTTGATTATATGAGCTGTCCATTATTTGTTATCTACGATTAAATCCTTCAAATTGATATTCAGAAGATTCGCAATCTGGTTTAATGTCTGCAAATCTGGCTGAGAAGTGTTTGTACACCATTTGGAAACGGTTGAAGGGTTCTTACCAACTTCTCAGCCAGCCATTTGTTAGTTTTTCTTGGTTTCTGCCAAGACAATCTTTAAAGCAATTCAGGTCTTCCATATTTTTCGGGAAATGATTTTTAACGCAAAGTAAATGAAAATAATCGAAAACAGCAAAGCAAAAAGTTCTTTTTCTTGAAATAAATGCTTGTTTATGCAGCCAAACTCACTAACGGATTCTGCTACTTTGAATTTTCCGAATGATACTATCAGATTTCTGCTCCTGCAATAATTCAAATTCTTTGGCTTGCTGTTCTACTCTTTCTATGTTCTCGTCATCGTGTACTCGATAGATGCTATCAAGCCAGAATATGCTGTTGGTAGTTGCCCAACCCTTAGATCGAATGAAACGATACTTCATGGCATTATCCTCATTCTGTTCGGCCATCTCCTTCCAATGATTTTGAGACCACGCCAATATTCCGACAAAAGAACGCAACTATAATAATAACCTCTACAAAAAGGCAGCCAAAGATTGAAAAGGTTTATGGCATATTCTGTAGATTAGCCGCCATATTACGCTTGAACATTTGGGCTTCAACAGTTTATGCCATATCCTAACCAAACGTAGCTGGTTATTAGCCATCCCTGTCAGCTTCTTGTCGTTTGACTTTGCGACATGAGCAATAGTCCTGAAAGCTTCGTTGAACTCTTGCCGTGATTTTTTCTATCTTTGCACGCTGCTCATCGTCTAACGGTTTTATGCTTTTTCCCAATGCACTAAGCCTTTTTGCAATCTCAACTAACAACGAATTATTGGCTTGCTCCTTATCATTCTTGGAAGTTATCAGTTCCTTAAGCCTTCATACATATCCGCGAAGCCCATTGCTTCTTCTTTTCTGTTTCATATTGAATATCCTTTCCTTACTAACCTACGTTCTTCCGGTGTCATATCCCACCAGCTCTTTTTACCACTCCAGCCAACTTCTGACGACTGACCGCCACCGCCTCCACGGGATTGAATACCATTGGACGGAGCTGCCATTGCTTCAAAGAGCGCAACGGCTCCTTGAATAACACCATCTGCCACTTCTGCCGTGTCATTGGCTACACTGTTCGTGATGCTTTCTTCCTCTTTCTGTTCAAAAGTAGGATGACAGACTGGCAAAACTAAGACTGTGGTCTATCTTTGAGCCAAAGAAATTATACCCTCCGTGACTAAAACTTATACCGATAGCCTTATTGTTATCGTCCTTATGGAATTGCATGCCTATGCCACATGAAGCCAATGAAATCTGAAACATCTTCCAGTTACGTGATGTCGCTTTTTGCTTTCTGCGCATGGTCAAAGAGGTAATACTTGCTGTAATCTACACCATGAAGGCGGTTGCGGTTTACTCTCCGCTTGCCTTTGCCTATTGTCAAACCGTTGCACATTGTCAGGTCACGGCAGATCTTGATTGCCCTCCATCTGTCATTCTTATCGGATATAGTCTTTCCGTCGTTGTTTACTCTGTTGAAGATGATGTGAACATGCGGATGCTTGCGATCGTGATGGCGCACTAGCATCAACTGCGTATTGACAATTCCCATTCTGCGGAGATACTGGTTTGCTATCTCCAGCATCTTCTCATCATTCAACTTTGCTGCGTCGTCTGGCGAGAACGACAGGATATGATGACCTACAGGACATTTCACTCTGTCATTCAGTCTCGACTGTATGATGAAACAGGCCGCAATAGAATCCTTGTCCTTGCCTCGCACACCTACTATTTTGAGTAACGTTGCGTTTGATTTCAGACAGTAGCCTACGGCACCCTTGAAGCCGCATCCTTTTATCAATTTACATATCATGCTTGTATGTCTTTATTACTTTATCGATCTCTGATGCCAGAGCATTACAAGCTGATGCTGCGGAAACATAGCCTTGGGCATTTGCCTGGTAAGCAATCTGGTTAAGATTGTTTGCCATTCCACTCAGCTGGCGAAAGAAATACATCTGTTCCGTAGTAAACGGTTCCCTTGATGACGTTTAATCTCGCCTCTTTCATGAATGTGCTAGTGACTTCCGGCAAGCCTTAGCCCTTACCTTTATTGCAAAGTAGTCAGACGTACACATTAATGAACGGACAATGTACTTACGTCGCTCAGATGCTTTCTTAGGAGGTCGCCCACCTTTATTATAGTTCTTCTTTTCCATTGTATTTCACTTTTAAATGTGTTATTTTTAGGCGGTAGCTTCGGTTTTTCTAGGCAGGAAAACATAAACTTGCTTCCCTTAAAAGTTATAATAACCCCATTACACCTTTCTACCTGTAGCTCTTTCCTATGAACTCAACGACTGATGTCACTTTTGCGTAATCTGTCAGAGTACGAATGCCGTACTTTTCTTGAATTTGACTTATAGTCAGATTCGTCGTAATAAGAAGCAGCTTACCTGTTTTCTCTGCTGAATCAGCTATCTCCTGAAAAGGCTGTCGACGGACTCCATACACAAAATAGTCACTTTCTGTACCAATATCATCTATTGACAGAAGATGCTTTGTCTTCATCTCATCTATCTTGGTGTTTATGTCAATGGCATCATCACACTGACATGTTTTCTACAAAATGATAGATCAACATTGGAATAACCCTGACGACAAAGTATTGTCTTGCCTCTACTGCAGTTACCGATGCACAGCAACCCTTTCTTCTTGTTATCGGTAAGCCAAGATGCGACTTTGTTATACTCTGGTAGCCATACAGGTGTAGAAATGAATTGCGATATACAGTCTTTCATTTCTTGCATGGCATTAGGGATATGGATAGAGACCCTGTTGGGGGTAAGTAGATGGCCGTACTCCTCCATTTCATGGAGTACTGCATTAAATTCATTCTTATTCATAACTACCAAACCTTTTCGTTGTCGTACTTACTCGTGGAATTGTCCATCAGAAGGAGACCACTCTTGTCTCCCTTTTGTTTAGATTTTGCAGAGCCAGAAAAAGAAGAATCATAAGGAGTTCTATTCTTTATTATATCTTCTGTATTATACCCTCCGTTTTTCTGAGGTGTGCTTGTTTCCTGCTACAGTTTCGCTCACATTTCGCTCATTATCCGTTATGGGTTCGCCTTTAGTTCGATGGTACTCTTTAGGTGTTCCGCTCTCGTCTTTATTAGTGGTCGTTATCGATTTAATACTGCTTGGGTTATCATTCGCCTGATTGTCGAAGGGAAACTTTTCCGTTTTAGTTTCCATTTCGCTTGCATGCAGACTACTATTAGCACGTGTTCCCGATGCGTTCTCGCTTTTTTTGCGGTTCTTGTCCAAAGCAGGTTTGAGACTTATGAAAATTGATTTAGGCACACCTTCAAGAGAAGTTTCTTCACCACACAGGCTGTATCGGCAAATCGCTCTATAAACAGCCAGTTGATATTTCTTGGGAAGCTCTTCTATCGCTTCAAAATACGATAAGAAGAATGCAAAATATTTCCTTTCTGATTCCATACCTAATCATTTCTATTGTTACATGATTTACCTTCAAGAACCGTCAGTATATCGCTATAGCGATACATTACCTTGCGTGGACCGACCTTTATAGCTGGTAGTAACCCAGAGTTGTTCCATCGCCATAAGGTAGAGAAATCTACTTTTAACATGCTGGCAGCTTCTTTCCTTGAAAGATACTCATCATCCTTTCCCAGAGATTGTACTTCTTTAGATGTCATTAAAGCCTGTTGTGTCGGTTTATTTGAGGACGACATCCTCATAGCAGCATTATTCAAGGCTGCATCCAAATCATCCTTAGTCATTACAACCAACTGGCTTGATACATTTGCTTCCATATTATTATATGCTTTTGTTGTTTAACGATACGCTACCCAGAATAATCTTCCTGTCATTTCTGGTACTTTGATAAGGTTGCAAAAGGAAAGAATTTGCTTTCCAAATCACGTTGCAAAGATATGATGCGCAACACAAGTTTACAAGTATAACTTTCTGAAAATCAAAACAATTCGGTTTTATTCGGTATGATAGTCATCAGAATACGGTACCGTTCGGTATTAAAAGGAAAGGTCACTGCTCTCTTTATATAAGACAATGACCTTACGTTAAATAATAAATCTATAATAAAGACTATTAGCCTTTGTTTTTCTGAAAAGCTTCTATTGCATCCATACGTTCTTCAAGACGATTCTTCATACTTAGAATTATAGATGCATTCAGATTCCCTTTCTCATATTTTGCTTTCTGTTCACAATAATTGGAACGAGAACCTACTATTTTACTATCGAAGAATGTGCAAGCATTATCATATGGAATAAAATCGCTTATCCAACCGAGAAGTTTTGCACAATGTATAATAAGAACGACAGTTTCTTTACTACCTTTTTTCCCCTTTAGTGCTTTTTGAGCATTTATAGTATCTACCATAGCTGTAAAGACTGGCCTCGCCATATATTTTTTGTGACATAATTACTATAAAAACATTGTCTGAGTCGTTCCTGTCTACTGTTTTTCTGGAATAATGAAACTTACAAGAAGGAAGTAAATGCAAAAACTGCAATCATGCTCAAAACAAGATATATGCAATTCTAACATATAGGTCTCCACCTGTAAAGCCCTTGGAAAGACCCAAACACAAGTTGCTAATGCAATTGCCATACATGCCAATATAAAAGAGACAAGAAGCCAAATATTGACTTTACGCTTTGCTTTTTTCCATTCAATAAAGCGTTCCTTTATTGTTTTTTTTGACCACATCTTCATTGTACTTCTTTTTTTAGTAATTTTACCACTAAGTTTTGTAATTCCTCCTTGCTCATATCTTTTAAGTTATTGGGTAAGCCTGATTCTTTCTTTTGTAGTAATCGGTTGTTATATTCAAACTGCTTTTTCAAGAGGATAATTTGCTATATATCTATCGGTAATAGATTGGTTCTGTGCGTGTCCCATACTTTCAGTGATATAGCCCTTCTCAACTCCAGCCATTGTTAAGTTTGTAGCGAAAGAATGACGGCACCAAGTACCAGAGGGTCTTACACTCCAGTGCATAACATCCTTACATATTACAGCCAATCTGTCCTTAATATTGGAATTTTCCTGCGCAACACGCTTACGAATGCTTAACTCATCTATAGCACCCTCTAGAATATGAGGAAAAACGTAAGCATCAAATTCGGGCTTTGCAGCAATCTCATTCAGAATTTTTCTGTAAAGGTTCAATAATAGGGACTATCACTTCGGACCCTTTCTCACTACGGGCACGAGTTTTCTTTCTGTTGAATTTAAAAGCCTTTCCTTCCGTATCAAAATAGTATTGACTGTATTTCAGCCTACCGGCATCCATGAGATTAAACCCATTACAAAGATATTGTACAAGGAATAGTCCTAATGAGTAGTTGGCACGTTTAGTATAAGCAGGTGACCAAGTATCAGGATATTCCTTATTGACGAATACATTATACAGTCTAGTCATCTTTTCGACATTCAAGTATTCATCTTTACGTGATGCGCCTGACGGAATGGATATCAGGCCTTTCTGAGCAACATTAGAAAAAGGGTACTCGACATTTAAAAGATAGCCAAGACGACGACATTCATTCCAAACAGCTCGCATTGTTCGTAAGTATATACCACGAGTGGTATCACTTATCTTTCCGACTAATTTGCCATCAGCTGACTTTACTCCATTTTTCATCCCTTCATTCCATTCATTCAAATCAGATAGTGCTATATCGAAACCCTCTATCTTGTGTTTCCACATTATCTTATTAAATGACTTTAGAGCATTTTCATAAAATTCGGCAGTCGTAACCCTAGCCCCATTATTTTCAGTTCTTAATTTATGGATTATGCCGTTCCATACCCCCATAAATGATTGCTCGTTAGTTGTGGTTCTTCCCTCAACTACAGCCTTTATACTATCTATTGATAAAGAATGTCCCCTATCAATATTCTTTAGTAGCTCCCTTATATTTCTTTACATAACTATACCAAAGTACCTTTTTCTTCGTATTTGGGAGACTTGCTCTTTGAATAGTACAAATCAAAGTGAAATCTTTTTCATTATAGCTTCCCCAACATGATAATAGTAAGATTTACGGTCAATGGTAAAGCGAATAGACAATGGATATTCCACCATGGCCTTACGGTTAGATCGCTTATCAAGCACTATTGCTGCAGAACAATTACGCTCTACAAAAAGCACCAAAAGATGTAACTTTATTAACCATATATCATTGTTTTGTCAACATTTTTGAAATTCTACAAAAACATAAGCAATGTTGTGCAATGCAAAAGCCTATAGACCAATAGTCTAGAAGCTATTTTTTTGCGAAAACATTGCGAAAAACATAGACATTGAGTTACGGGGTTTTATGCCGTTTCTTACGATAGCACAAAAAATACCAAATATCAGTATATCAGCAAAATAACTCCTTATAACATTTCTTAAAATTGTATTCTATCGGACTCATAATCTGAGGTCCCTGGTTTCAAGCCCAGGCTGGTCCACACTAAATATCAAAGAGTTGCAGATAATTCTGCAACTCTTTTTCTTCTCTATAAACACAAAGGACAACTTGTATTTTTCCCGATTCTAGGTATAAGATGTATAAATAGATAATTTATAAAAAGAATTCATAAAACAAAACGATGACTTTTCAAGTAAAGTAACTATATTTGCAGTTGCTTACTTTTTGTTTGAGAACGTATAACCACAGAGGAGCAACCTACATAACAGATGGTATTGAAACTATTTAAATGAAATGGCTTATGGGATTATTTATTTTTAATTTTGACGGTTCTAAAAAGAACAAGATAAACCTATCAGAGATAAATTAAAGGATAAAAATACTTTGAAAAAGATTCTGAGTATTAAGTTTGGAGAAATAGATGATGATGAAAAGCACATATTAGAAGAAAAGAAAAAGAATGTTGGAATAGTACGTCCATTTTTTTATATTGGTGTTCTGCTGTAGATTATATACGGGCAATAGAAATAAAGTTACTCTATGGGTGAAGATATTGCCAAATTAAGAGAGTTATATATAAATTCTTTAGATAATTATATACATGGAGCTAATTTTAGAAATCCGACATACGCAGATGATTTAGATAGAATATCATTAGGAATACTATTAGACATAGATAATACAGATTTTAATCGTTTAACTGACTATGTGTTGCGAATGGATAAGCAGGCAAAACCATCAAATTGGACACCCGACTTATTACTTTGGTTTATGCTAAACTCTCGATTAAAAGAAAACAAGAAACAAACGTATGCAAATAAGCTTTGCTTTCCTAAGTTGTATAAAGAACTTTTTCAAGCTAACACAGATTTCCGATGCGCAAGAAGCAAAGAAAGCACTTAAAGATTATATAGAAAAATGGTATACTCTGAACAAAGATGCTCCTTGGTATAATAGTCATCTGAAGAAGAATTGTTATCGTGGCTATTGGGCATGGGAGGTTGCAGCTGTTGCTAAGATAATGCACATAGACGATTCTGACCTTAGGGATAATCCATATTATCCCTATGATATGGTACATTGGAAAGATGCAGGAGTTACTATAGAATAGTAGTAATAGAGAACATAAGATGATTTATTTCTTAAGAAGTCTGCAACGAAAATCTACTGAAGATGATTTAGTAAATTAATTATTGATGTCTGCTAAAATGAGAGAATATAAGACACGATGATTTCAATTCTGAGAAAGAACTTTGTAATATAGCTCAAACATATTCTCATACCCTTTCCTTTCCCCAAGATTATGCTCTAGCTCTCTTACTAATCTACCTGCTATGGTTTTCAGTTGTCTATCTGCCTTAAGAGCTCTCTTACGATTCTTGAGATGATTACGAAAACGTTGAGAACGGTAAATTATGTTCAAGGTACGCATATAACTCTGATATTGTGAGGTAATAAAGGTTGCTATTTTTTTGTGATATCTAATTTGTAATTGATAGATATCTGAGAGAGTACGATAGATATCTGAGAGGAACACGATAGATATCTGAGAGGAACACGATAGATATCTAAAACGAAAGTAGCGCTATCTACCTGACTTTTTCTAAGTATCTAAGATGCTCTATCTGATTAGTGAATAGACTGTATTCACTGCTTATAAGTCCTATCTATTTTCTATTACGTTTTTTATTAGATAATAGCATCATTATATCTTGTTCGTATTATTATTTTCAGTAATCTTTCGTTACCTTGCCAGTCATTTATATAAACTTTATAATTTGTTCTGTTTACTTTAAAAACGATAGAATAGAGATAACAGGGTATGATGACTTCTGTAAAAAAATAGTTTTAGTTAATACAAATTTCCTTCTGTTCTGTAAGTGCCAGCTGTAACACCAGTTCGGCGCTTAAAGAATTTACAAAACGAACTAAGAGAATTGAAGTTATATTCGGTGGCAATGGTTTTTAAAGATTTATTTGTATATTTCAATTCCTGCTCTAATTGTATGGTTAATTCCTTGTCAATCCATTCTCTGGCGGTAGTTCCTGTCTCATTTTTTATAACTATGCCAAGATAATGCGTTGTCATATAAAATTGTGAAGCGTAGAATTCTAATTTGTGTTCTTGCTTTATGTTATTGTTAACTAATCGTATAAATCGTTCAACAGTTTCTTTGTGACGTGTCCATTGTCTATTTGCCAATGGTATTTCTATGCTGTAAAACGATTCTACCAAGCTAAATATTGCTACAAAAAGTGCATTGATAGTCTTGCTATTTATTGATGATATCTGAACAAGATTATACATTGTTTTGAGATATTCCTGAATAACACTGCTTTCGTTCTCCTCTAAATGTAGCTTTATGCATTTGCCTGGAGAGAGAAAAACTTGTGGCAAATTACCATTAAATACCGTTTTCATAAATTCTTCTGACAGTGCAAAACCGTCTATAATGGTTTCAACACCTATAGAGTCGCCCGATATTGTAACACCCCAATTTATGAAAAGTAAATCTCCCGGACCACACCTATACTTCTTTGAGTTTATAATTGGTTCGTACCAACCACTTTTCACTACTACTAAACGTACCATACTGAGACGTGCCGGACTACTAGGATCTGGCAGTGCTCTAAATTGCGGATTACTATTAAGTCCTATTAGAAATTTAGAACAAATGTAAAGGTTTCCAGCTATGTTTGGTTCATTTCTTTTTACATACGTTGCAAATTCGTTAAAATTCATTATGTTGAGATGTTTTGAGTAATGTTTAAATGAGTTATAATTTTGTACAAAGATAATAAAAAGATTGTCTTTATTGATGTAATTAGAATTTTTTTACAATAAATAACTATCTACAAATATCTTAATTCTATGATGTTATCTTGAATATAATAAAGAAAAAGCCCTATAATATAAATGTTTTCTTGTTAAGACTATTGTCTAATAAATTTACCATTTATAGGTATATATGTGGGCATAAGCCCTGTAAATATAAGTTGCAAACGGTTTTCTTATCTAACCTTTTGTCTATGATGTATAACATAGCAATGCTTTTTGCAATGTAAAAAGGGCTGTTTTGGTTTGCAAAAACAGCCCTCTTCGTTTTTATTAAGTCCTTAAAGATATTAGTGTTCTATATGTTTTTAGCTTGGTTATATTACTACGACACCATACTTTCGTTGATACTTTTACTGTAGCGAATAAACTCCCCTTCGTTGCCAAAACATGGGTCAGCATAGACTCCAACAACAGCTAAGTGCGGGAAACAAGCCTTTTATTTGCTGTAAAAGCCTCCTTATCTTCCTTTGCATGTTGCATCGGGACGATTATAACTTTCGACGTTTGTATATAGTTAATGTATGCCCAACTAGTATCTTTAGTCTCGCGCACGCCATCGAACGATGAGTAACTGAGTTCTACTACTTCGTATCCTTCAGCCTCAATCTTCTCTTTTAGGGCTTTAGCAACCTCAGAGTCGTACTCTGCACAGTTAGTCATTAGCATACGTTTTATCGCCAATATTACGCACAAGGCAATCTACGTGATCTGTAATTTTTATGTTGTTAACAAAGCCAAAGCCGGTTTTAGTGCTTTGCAAGAATGTGTTACCGGGTCTTCAATAATTTCATGTTCAACATCATAGATGTCAAGCATCATGCACAATTTACTATAAAGTTGGCATCATGTTACTGTCGTTCAGAATTTCTGTTGCGAAGTAAACTTTGTTTGCATTTAGGTGTTCTGAAGACATATTCTCCTCCGAAACCTTTATTACTTCTAAGTGCTCCATAGCGAATTTATATGATAAGTCTTTTATTAAATTGCAATAGTAATAGGACAATACAAAGGTACAAATATTCCAATAATCACCTAATTTTTTGCATTTATTTTGCGAAAAATATTTGTTTATGCTTTTTCTTATCTATTAAATGCCTTTTTTAATCGATACACCTTATTATATATAGATTATATATAGGCATCAACGGTGCGTATATAAGAGTGTGCAGATAATATTTATTAATGTGATAACCATATACTTATATCGTTAAAAAGATATAAACAAGAGTAGAATAGTTGTATTGTCTCTACTATTTTCTATACTTTTGCAGAGACTTGACGTGAAGCAATTGTACTAATGCTGCAATATAAGGTTGTAATACTTTATTGATAAGTAAACCTGTTTGTGTATTTAGTATGGTTTTATACGGACAAACGACAATAGGAATGAAGAGAGCTAATCTATTAAGAGTATTTATAGCTTGGATGTTATTGCTAACATTCACAGCTGTTCTTGCTATAAAAGATTTGCATTTTCACGACTATAAAAATGTTCGTACAGAAAACTTGGCAACCAAAAGCCATGCTCAAATAAGTTCTGCTTGCTTTGTTTGCGAATTTACAATGTACAAAGCCAATGTCGTAAAGCTGTTTAGCTATGTGCCTATAACAGTTTGTACACTTTTGCACAAGCCTAAAGCGTTAGAACCCATTATAGTTTACAGGTCTGTTGAATCGGTAAACGCTCACGCTCCTCCCTTTTCTGCTTAGTTTCTAAACATGCTTAGAAACCCTTTTACAGCTTGCAACACCATGTTGTTTGTAGGCTTTGCTGTGTTGCCATAGTGCCTTTTTGTGTGCCGGACAATGTGTCTGAGGTGCTACGTGTCAAGTAAGTGCCACACATTTGCGCAGCTATGCAATGCAGGAAAAAAACAGCAATTAATTACTTATTTTATTCTTATTTCATAGTAAAAATATGAAAAAGCTCGTTTACACCTTTTGTAAGTGTAGTGGGATTGTATGGTTTTCGTACTCGTAAATGGCTTTGCACAGCACAAGCAAGACCAGGTTGTGGCGCAACCAGATACAACCAAACAAAACTATCATGTGTTAGATGGCGTGAGGTTTCCACTGTTCGGAAACTCGTCAGCAACAATACTGTAAGCTCGCAGCTTACCAACAAAACGATAGAACGCTCGTTAGGGCAGTCGTTGGGCACGATGCTGGAACGTGTCAGCGGTGTCAGCTCTATCCAGACTGGCGGAACAGTATCGAAGCCGGTTATCCATGGCATGTACGGAAACCGTATATTGCTGGTTAATAACGGCGCGCGGCTAACCGGACAACAATGGGGAGCCGACCATGCTCCCGAGGTAGACAAGAACAGCAGCACCAAAATAGAAGTAGTTAAAGGGGCAGAAGCAGTGCGATATGGCTCTGAAGCTCTTGGCGGAATAGTTGTAATGGAACAGGACATGCTGCCTTACAACCAGAAGAAAGTGCATGGCAGACTGTTGGGAATGTATGGTTCCAACGGTTATCGCTACCAAATGGTGGGCAATGCAGAAGGTTCCATGTCTTTCTTGCCATCGTTGGCGTGGCGCATTCAAGCCACCTATGCCAATGGCGGAGACCAAAAAGCAGCACATTACTTGCTGAACAACACGGGAACACGCGAGTTCGACTTCTCAACAGCATTAGGTTATCAGCATAAGAAGTTCCGTGTTGAAGGCTATCTTAGCAGATACGACCTGAAGCTGGGCGTGCTTTTCAATGCCCAGATGGGCGATGCCGACTTGCTTGCCGAACGCATCAAGATAGGCAAGCCGGTCGATATAACACCTTATACACGCCATATAGACTACCCATTCCAGCACATTATTCACACCAACGCAACGTTAAAGCTTTTCTACGATAGCGAAAAGTATGGCGATTTCTATTGGTTAGCCTCCTTTCAGAAGGACGATAGAGAGGAGAATAGGATACGGCGCATGAACCTTTCCTATATTCCTGCTGTCAGCATGCACCTTAAATCGTTGCAAAACTATCTGCGTTGGCGCAAATACTATGGTGATTGGCAAAGCGAAGTGGGTGCGCAAGTTGTGAACAGCGACCATTCCAACCAGCGTGGAACGGGTGTCGTGCCCATTATTCCGAACCATACGGAAACCCAGATAGGCGCTTACGCTTTGCAAAAGTACCAGAACAACCGACTTGGAGCAGAACTTGGCGTTCGTTTCGACTGGCAAGACACAAAGGCTGCAGGCTACGATTGGACAGGCGACTACTATGGAGGACATCGCACTTTCTCCAATTTCACTTACAGCATTGGTGCCCATTACCATGCCACCGACAAGCTTACGCTAACCTCCAACTTTGGTCTGGCATGGCGTGCACCCCACGTTTTCGAACTGTATAGCAACGGAAACGAGTTGGGAACAGGCCGTTTTCGTGCGTGGCGACTCTACCATGACCTCCGAAAAACAGCTACAAATGGGTTGCATCTGCCGAATATCGCAGCACGTTTCTCAGTGTACGGCTCGATGCCTACCTGCAATGGGTAAAACATTATATATACGATAGACCGATGAAAGGCGAATATGTAACAGTTATTTCGGGCACTTATCCATTGTTCCAGTATATGCAGACCGATGCATTTATACGGGGATTAGACCTCGATTTGCGCATTCGTCCTATCGCAGAGATAGAATATCACTTTGTGTCGTCTATGATTTGGGCGAACGAAACCCACACGCATAACTACCTGCCTTACATTCCTTCGTTCCGTTTCAACCATAGCTTGACTTACACACCGAGGCTTTCGGGAAAGTTTGCGCCGTGGTTGGAAGTCAGACACCGTTTTGTGGCACGGCAACACAGGTTCGATGCGGCTACCGACCTTATAGATTTCGCCCCGGCTTCGTACAGCTTGTTCGGCTTCGAGGCTGGCACCGAATGGCGGATAGACAAGCACAACACGCTAAACCTGTTTGTTTCGGCAGACAACATCTTCAATAAGGAATATAAAGAATATACAAATCGTGCCCGTTACTACGCACACGACCTCGGTCGAGACATAAGGATTACCGTAGGGTGGAAGTTCTAAATAAAAATCAAAAAAATAAATAAACCAATAATAAAAAGACAAGATGATGAAACTTAAAAACAGTATTTTACCAATGCTATTAGGCTTGTTCGGCATTGCATTTTTCGCTGCTTGCAGCCCTGACAAGCCGGAAAACGAGAAAGGAAACAAGCTGCACGAAGACCCTACAAAGTCTGTTTTCACCCCCTTACAGAGGGTAAACTGCGCAGCGGAACAGCATTCAGGGAGTATGCCAAAAGAGTCCGATTTTTGTTCCAACAGGCAATGTTCAGAAAAATCATCTGGGAAGTTGTGAAAGGCGAAAACTTCAAGACAGGCGACGGCGGACAGACCAAATTCGTTGTAAAAAAACACGAAGAAGCACTCCCGACGTGGTCTATTCTCTACGCATAGACTACTACAATGCAAAGGGAGAGCCCATGAATCACCAGTTCTTCGATAACGAACAAGACAAGATTCACCAGCACTTCTTTATGTATTACATAAACGATGGTGCCCACAATGTATTGGTAAGAGACCGCACAAAGCTACCTTACGAATATACTTATGCCGATTCATACAAAGGAAAGTTTATAGGCGAGAGCAATCCAATGGGCTTCTTCGGCTTCATTCGCTTCTTGCAGCCTGATACAAAGTTCGATTTGAAGGTAGCATTGATGCACTCTGGCAATCTTACGAAGTTTGGGACCGATGGCAAAGCTTCGCCTTTCTGGGCTCCATCTCCTGCTCAACTTAATAAGGCTCTATGGGATTTAAGTGTGAAATTACCTATCGAGGTAAAAAGACTAATGTGTATCACAATAAGATAAATCTAACAATAAAATTCAAAACGATAGGGTTTAATCGACAATACACGTAGTTTGACAATTCAAAAACAAAATATAATAATTATAATAATTATGAGAAGTATAAGAACATATCTAAAATTAGCATTACTTTGCACAGCGCTATCTGGCTTTGTAGGTTGTAGTAACAACGACGATATTGTGCCAGAGAACAAGAACGAGAAGTTAGCAGGTCCTAAGCCAGCTAAGGTTGTAATAAATGTTATCGAGGGACACCTACACGGTTACGCTGCCTTCCACGAGAACAAAATGTACGATGGCGTGAAATACATGGACGCTCCACAAGAGTTTGTTTACACACTGCAAGGCGACAAATGGGTGCCCGACCCTAAGAATCCACCTTACCTCTATGCTATGAGCTATAACCAAATGCAAAACTCCGAAGCTGCGGTAAGCATTGCGCTCGACATAAAATATTACGATGCTGCGGGAAACCTTATGAATGGTAAGTTTATAGACAATGGGCAAAGCGAGCATTACCAGCACTTCTTTGTGGTGAAAGATCAAAAACCTTTTCCAAATTTTGACGCAAAGCTCGACAACCCCACTAATCAAGAGTTTATGCGCTACGATTATGTAGACCCAACTCCATGGAATGAAACTATGCACAGTGGCAAAGCTGAATATAACGGGTTGAAAGACCCTCTCGGCTTTAAGGGTATTCTGTCGTTTTGGATATTGTCGCCAAACTTGTAACCTGAATATTATGTTGATGGAAAGCCACAATAAGAAGACGGTAAATTTAAAGAACTTAGTGTTTAAAGACACATGGGGCGAACCTGTTGAGGCGCGTTCAAAGGTGGCTGACTGGGTTCCTACTTCCGAACAGCTGAAAAATGAAAAGTGGTATCCAACAATAAACTCTACCTGTAATGGTATATATGGACAGGGCAGAATTGGGAGAAGGCGAAGACAACGTAACACTAACAATGACAGAGAACGAGGTGCCAACATCGTTCAAACGACTGATAAGTACGCTGAAATATGCCTTTAATTTAACCTATAAGCAAGCTCTTACCGAACTATACTATAGGTTAAACGGCGAACCTGCTCCACACGATAACAGCGGCTATTGGTTCTAAACCAGCCAGAAAGAAGCAGTAAGTATGCTTATATGCTTACTGCTTTTCTACAATTCCACGTCGTAAACCCAATTTGGTGCTTAGACTACAATATGTATAGTTCTTATCACTATGGTATTGTTTTCTAACATCTTTTGTTTTCTTATCGGCATCTTGTCTGTCTTTGTAACTTTACGTAGCCTGCTACGCCTGCGTTGCAAAGGCAGACAAGCTGCTCGATAATAAAACGAAATATGTTTAGGCTCTAACTACCAATTTGGGTTAAACAATAGTTGAACAACGTGGAATTGTTGCGTTTATATGCTATTTGTATCTTGAAACCACGTTTCGTTTCTGTTGAAAAGCAATGAATATATTTGGGAAAGGTGGACGATAGTAAAGATTTTAATTTCTATATAATAAAATTATGTGCAATATGTTGTTGTTTAGATGTTTATAGTAGTTTTTTAATCAAAACATTGCAGCATAAAACATTTTATATGTCTCAGCCAAATAAATGTTTTTAAAGCACTATAATATAGAGCCATAAAAGCTATAGTTTTTTGTGATATCTAAACCGCAACTGATAGATATCTGAGACGAGCGTTACAGATATCTGTGACGAGCGTTTCAGATATCTGAAACAAGAGTAACAAAAATGTGGCTGATTTTTCTAAACAATTAGAGGTTTCAATCTAACTATATTCTTCCATCGCTCAGAGTGCAAATTGGTATAGTTTGTATACGAAGTAGTATGCGTTCAGTGTCTATTCAGAAATAAACGAGATACCGATAATAGCATTGCCAGTTTACTACTAAACGTTGCGAAAAGCAAAGTTGTAGCACATAGAACCATATATTGGGTTGAACCAAGTGGCAAAGTGGGTTGCAGACATAGTAAAATAGCAGTGTTTAAACAGAGTTTTAAGAATATTTAAACACTATTATGGCAGTGTTTAAACAGTTAGATAAATACACTATTTGGCATTTTTTAACGTGTTACTATATTCTATTAATCGTACTTACGCTACTTTTGCATCGCATAAGATTAAAAGATTGTAAAAATGGAATCAGAACTTTCTAACCATAAAAAGCTTACAGCAATGGGACTGCTAATAGCCATAGGCATAGTGTTTGGCGATATTGGTACATCTCCGCTCTATGTTATGCGCACTATTATGCGTGCAAATCCGCACTTTAGTGCAAACTATATATTGGGTGCAGTGTCGTGCATAATATGGACCTTAACTCTGCAAACCACACTGAAATATGTAGTAATAGCACTTCGTGCCGACAATAAAGGCGAGGGTGGGGTATTGGCTCTGTTTGCATTAATACGTAAACGTGGTAGCCGTTGGCTCTACCTTGTAGCAATGTTGGGAGCGAGTACGCTGATAGCCGATGGTGTAATAACACCTGCCATTACTGTAACCTCAGCCATAGAAGGGTTGCATGGCATATCTACCAATATACCAATAGTGTTAATTGTTGTAGTTATCATTTCGGTGGTATTCTTTATTCAGCGTTTCGGAACAGGCTCCATAGGTAGCTATTTCGGTCCGTTTATGTTAGTCTGGTTCTTACTTTTAGGTGTGTTGGGTATCGTTCATATAGCCGATTTCCCACTTATCGTAAAAGCCTTTAATCCATATTATGCCATAGAACTGCTATCGTCAAGTCCTGAATGGTTCTTAATACTGGGTGCGGTTTTTCTTTGTACAACAGGTGCAGAGGCACTATATTCCGACCTTGGACACTGTGGTAGGCGCAATATAACCGTTAGTTGGATATTTGTAAAAGTAATGCTCATACTCAACTATATGGGGCAAGGCGCTTACATTATAAACAACATAAACACTATACACACAGGTATCAACCCGTTTTATGGCATTATGCCAAACTGGTTACTTATACCAGGCGTTGTAATAGCAACAGGAGCAGCCATTATAGCCAGTCAAGCACTCATTAGCGGGTGCTTCACCATTTTTAGCGAAGCTGTGCATTTAGACTTCTGGCCTACGCTTAAATTCAAGTATCCATCAAGGAATAAAGGGCAGATTTATATACCACAGATAAAACAATATGCTCTATATTCTGTGCATTGTAACAGTATTACTGTTTCAAACTTCGGCTCACATGGAAGCAGCATACGGTTTATCTATCACCATAACAATGCTTACCACCACAGTAATGCTGGCAGTTTATTTGCGTCAACGGTTCACACCACATTGGATAGTGGGAGCCTTTTTAGCCGTCTATCTGCTTATAGAAGGCTTCTTCTTCTTAGCCAATCTAACCAAATTTGCACACGGTGGTTGGTTCACAATAATGTTAGCACTCTTTGTAGGAAGTATTATGTATATATGGTATAGGGCTTGGAATATACGCAGAAAATATCTTAAGTTTAACAAACTGTCCGACTATTACGATATAATATGCGACATAAAAGCCGATGAAACCATACCAAAGTATGCAACAAACCTGGTGTATATACGTCAATCGGAATGCGAAGATGTAGTGGAAGACAAGCTGATTTATTCCATAATAAATAAGCAACCAAAACGTGCCGATCACTATTTTTTAGTGCATTTTATATACGACGACGCACCAGATACCTTAGATTACACTTGTAGCGAACTGATAAACGATACGCTTTATGCAATTAACATAAGGGTGGGATTTAGAGTTAATCCGCTTATGACACTCTATTTACGTCAAATAGTAGAAGACCTTATTGCCGAGAAACAGTTCGATATACGAAGCGGATATCCGTCATTACGTAAACACAACATAGCTGGCGACTTCCGTTTTATAGTAATTCATCGAATTTATTATGCATCTACAGTGGTGAGTGCGTCCGATAATATAACACTACACCTATTTGGTGTCATTCGACATATAGGTGTAGACGACGAACAAGCCTTAGGCTTAGATACAAGTAATGTTACTGTGGAGCGTGTTCCATTTGTTGTTAATAAGAGTATAAACAGCATATAACGAAGCGCAAATAGAGAATACCAAGTGTTTAACAATATATTAAAAGAGTTGCAGAGTTAAATATAAATTATGGGTAAAACGGTTACAACATATTTAATAGATGCTGATCCGAAAGGAACGCAGTATGTGTTTATCAGCAATAAAATTTGCCAGATGTATGTCATTCCTCGTTCACATCTTTCAATTTTAAACAAACGAAATGAGTTACAAACACCGGCTTTCTATATCTTATTAGGTGAAGACGAGGCTACAAAACCGAAAGCATATATTGGAGAAACAGAAAACTTTAGAGAACGAGTGAGAGACCATGAAAGCAAGAAAGCGTTTTGGCAGAAAGCCTTACTATTTATTTCTAAAGATGCAGCAATGACTAAGGCAGACGTACAATATTTAGAACATAAAGCAATAGCAGAAGCAAAGGTTTCAAATTCTTTTTGTATTGAGCGAAAATAAACAGACCCCCAAAAGGCTCCTAATCTTCCAGAATATCGTAAAGATGATATGGAAGAATTCTTCGAAGACGTAAAGTTTCTCACATCTTTTATAGGTTGTAATATCTTTGACATTGTGAAACCCAAAGAAGAGCCTCTCTTCTTTACCAAAGGGCGTGGATGCGATGCAAAAGGCTTCTATCATAGCAAAGGATTTACAGTTCTAAAAGATAGCATTATAACAAACTCATCTGTCCCATCATTCACTTGGAAGGACAAACGTGAGAAAATGTTGAAAGAATATACTCGTCCATATAACGGTAAACAGACATTAACTTCAGATATAACTTTCAATAGTCCGAGCACAGCTGCCGATTTCTGTATAGGGAGTAGCAATAATGGGTGGATTATATGGAAGGATAAAGATGGAAACACATTAGACGCTGTATATGAAAAACAATTAGAGTAATATTATCAACTTAGTTTCTATATATCTTAGAACATACTGAAAATAAAAATCTCTTGTAAAATCATCGTCTTACAAGAGATTTTTTAGTACTGAATCCGGTACAATGACGTGAAAAATATGAGAAACCAAAAGAATATATTAAATTGATAATCAACAACTTATAATTTTCTTATATTTGTCGACTTTACCCATTTTTGCCTGTTTTTGTTAGATAGTACACTTTTTAGTACACCTTGATATTCAGAACTTTTTTAGTATCTTTTGCAAAATAAGAAAACATCTGAAAAATAAATGAGTTAATGATTTTACTCGGTTTGATACACATTTAGGTACATAACTATCAATTATGGCAAAAATTAGAAAATAAAGCAAAAGAAAGGTTCTTCCGAAATATGGAGTGATAAATATATAAACTCACTACTGTCCCGTTAAAGAGGACTAATAGTTCTTTGAATTAATTGAGATACAGTCTTTTGCAAGAGAATTCAAGGGTGCGACGATTTGAAATTGTACTTTTGCAGTTATCTATAATACTGCACGATGAACAAAGACAAATACGTTTTTCGCCCAATTAATAGAATTTCTCGACAATAACAAGTTTCGCCATTTTGGTTGACAAGTATGATGGAAATCGCTATGTGAAGCATTTCACTTGTTGGAATCAGTTGCTTGCTATGATGTTTGGTCAATTGAGTAATCGAGAGAGTTTGAGAGATCTGATTGTTGCTTTTGAAGCACATAGAGCAAAGCAATACCATCTTGGATTAGGGCGTAAGCCTATTGCGAAAACGACATTTGCTTCTGCCAATCAGAATCGTGACTACCGTATCTTTGAAGACTTTGCTTTCTATATGATGGAGCAAGCTAGAAAGAAACGTGTGACTGATATCTTCAAGTTGCAAGGCAATGTGTATGCTTTCGACTCAACGACCATTCCTTTGTGTTTGTCGGTCTTTTTGGTGGGCAAAGTTCCGTAAGAAGAAGGGAGGAGTAAAAGCACATGTGCTATATGACCTCGAATCTCAGGTTCCAGCTTTCTTCCACATCTCTACAGCATCCGCTTACGACTCAAGGGCAATGAAAGAAATTCCTTATGAATCAGGTTCTTACTATGTGTTTGATCGTGGATACAATGCATTCAAGGAACTTTTCAAAATACATCAGCAAGAATCGTTCTTTGTTGTACGAGCCAAGAAGAATCTGCAATACAAATTCTGTAAATGGAGGCGCAGGTTGCCAAAAGAATATATTGACAGATGCTGAGATTGAATTCACTGAATACAATTCATACCGGAGGTATCCGGAGAAACTCAGACTCGTCAAATTCTATGATGAAGAACAAGGTAGGGAGTTTTCCTTCCTGACAAATGCTTTTCATCTAACAGCTCCTGAAATAGCCAACCTTTACAAGAATAGATGGCAGATAGAACTGTTCTTCAAATGGCTAAAGCAAAGCACCTCAAAAATCAAGAAGTTTTTGGGGTACTACAGAGAATGCTGTGAGAATCCAAATCTCATCGGCAATTATAGCCTATTGCCTTGTTGCTATCGTACAACATGATTTGCAACTCAAGCGATCGACTTATGAGGTTCTTCAGATTCTAAGCATTTCTCTTATGGATAAGACACCACTCGTTGATCTCTTCGAAAGGACTGATTTCAATAATGTCAAAGAACTCGATTGTCCCCTCTTTCCAGGGTTATTTGATTAATATATAACTTGTCCCGATTTTAATGGGACACTAATGATATAAAATAAAAAGAAACCGCTGTAAATATTGTATATTTGAATAAGCACCAACAAATGTACAAATATGAACAGCAGTTTCCTATATCATGCTTGGGGTCTTTATACCCACGAATGCACTTGTGAAGAATACAAAGGTAATAGAATTATTTTGCATGTGCAAACAAAAGAGCGAGTAAGATGTTGTCCTTCTTGTGGAGCCAGCTCTATTGTAAAGAATGGGTATCGTTTGCGAGACTTTGTTGGACTTCCCATAGGTGGCAAGCGAGTAACCATACGCATGAAAGTGCAACGCTATAAATGTAAGGAATGTGACTTCGATCAGCAGGAGAAAATTCCTTTTGTCACTGGCAGTTGCAGCTATACTCACCGTTTTGCCAAGTATGTAGTTGATTTACTTCGTGGTATGACTCTTCAGGACGTATCGAATCATCTGGGCGTATCATGGGATACTGTAAAGGAAATACACACCTCTTACCTTAAGCGTAATTATAGCCCTCTATCTTTAGATGGTGTAGAGAATATTGGTATAGATGAGTTTGCTGTTAGAAAAGGACATATCTATAAGACAATCGTCGTGGATTTGGACAGTGGCAGGATAATCTATGTTGGCGATGGCAAGGGTAGTGAAGCTCTGAACAAATTTTGGCGGAAAGTCAAACGTAAGAATATAAAGATAAAGCATGTGGCAACAGACTTGTCTGCAGCTTTCATAGCTTCTGTTATGGAGAATTGTCCCGATGCAGTACATGTGTTTGATCATTTCCATGTAGTGAAGTTAATGAACGAGAAACTTGATGATATTAGACGTAAAGTTTATAGTATGGAAAAAGATATAAATAAGCGTAAAGTACTCAAAGGAACAAGGTATCTGCTACTCGGCAATGGTGCGGACATCTTTGATAAAACAGCACAAGACAAGGCTTGAGAATGCCTTAGCTATGAATGAGCCATTGTCAAAAGCATACTATTTGAAAGAACAACTCCGTCAGATATGGTTGCAACCTATGAAAGCTATGGCAGAAAAAGTGCTTGATGACTGGATAAGGCAGGCTGAACAAAGTAAGATAACTCAACTACAGAAAAATGGCTGTTACCGTGAAAACCTATAAGAAAGGAATCCTTGCCTGGTACGATTGCCATCTATCAACGGGAAAAGTTGAAGGTATTAATAACAAGATAAAGGTTATGAAACGAAATGCGTATGGATTTAGGGACGAGAAATACTTTACTCTACGACTCTATGCACTGCATGACTGCCGTATCACTCGAAATGTCGGATGAACCCAAAATATGCTTTCTGATGGTCGGATAAGTCTTTATCTTGAGTATTATCTTGGTAGAGAAGAAACACCAGTTTTAGATGATAATGGCAATCCTGTTTTGTATGAAACAGGTAAAATGGTGGGTAAGCCCAAAGTACACATTAAACACAACAGGCGAAAAGAGAATTTGCAGTTGTACTTGATAGCCAAGCCCCGTACTCCTGCGGAACGGCAACAGAACAAGGAAACTCTTGAACTGGCTACCAAAATTCGTGTAGAGCGGGAACAACAGTTTAAGGAGAGTATGCTTGGTTATCGCCTGAAGAAAGACAGAAATGTCAACTTCTTAGACTATTATCAGGCGTACATAGACAGTTATACGAAGAAAGACCTGCGAATGATAAAGATAGCCTTGAATCGTTTTAAGGATTTTCTGAAAGAGCAATATCTAGTTTATGAGTTTAGTATTAAACCTGACTTGATAACCAAGGACATGATGGAACACTTTGTTGAATACCTACAATCAAGAAGTGTGGGTGAGGGAGCAAAGAGTATTTACCAGCGTTTCAAGAAAGTGGTGCGCTATGCCATTGACCATGAAGTAATGTTGAAAGACCCATGTAAAGGTGTGGTATGCAAAGTCGACGAACAGATCTTGCGCAAGGACGTGCTGTCTATGGATGAAATCCAATCTTTGATACAATGTCATTACGACAACGAGGCCCCAAATGTGCGACGAGCCTTTATCCTCTGTCTGTATTGTGGGCTACGCTTCTGCGATGTGAAAGATCTAACCTATAAGAACATCGACTACACCAACCATCTGTTGAAGTTTGAGCAGAATAAGACCAAAGGGCATTCAGCACATAGTGGTGTGGTCATTCCTCTGAACGAAGGTCTATTGTCATTGATAGGTGACGCTCCAGACGATTTGAATTCCTCCATATTCAATCTTCCCTCTTATGAAAGCTGTTGCAAATCAGTAAAACGATGGGTAAAGCGTGCAGGTATCAACAAACACATCAGTTGGCATTGTGCTCGCCACAGCTTTGCTGTGAATATTCTGAATAATGGTGCCAACATCAAGACCGTTGCAAGTCTTTTAGGGCATAGTGGATTAAAGCACACAGAGAAATACACTCGTGCAGTGGATAAATTGAAGTCGGAGGCAATCAATAGTTTGCCAGAATTGAAGATTTAATAATTATAAGATATGGAAAAAAATTTGATTAATCTTGTATTTGAAAACGTTTCATCATATGGTGATTATGATTATTCTTATGTAAAGCTGCATTCTACTAGCACTTGTGATGATAATGAAATAGTAAGTGATATCAGGAATTAGACTTCCTTATATTACTTCTGACAGATTTCTATACCAACATCATTTCTGATAAGAGTAGAGAAATTATATTGAACTTGGCAAATTGATGCTTATACGTGAATATATCAACGATGTTAAAGCAATCAGGGAAATAGCACACTTACAATTAGAAAACCAGGTAATTAGTTTGGCAAGAAATTTTTATGGAACGTACTTTGGTGGTTATTCTTGCTGTCTATGATGATAAGTTTTGTAATGAGTTATTTTTTTAAATAGTAATAAATTAACGGAAAAAGAAAGATACTATCATCTCTTTAGACCCAAAAATAATATCAAGAATAAAGTCACTTTCTCAAATTATTCCATTTTTCAGACGGAGGATTATGGGAAGAAACGTATTCTTTCAAAAATTTGTGCATAATGATGTTTCGATGTGGTTAAATTATTATGATGAAGGCTATAAATATAATCTTTCGCTTTCATCCTGTATGTCTAAATATTTTTAAAAATAGGATGCAATATATAATTCAAGCTATAATATTTTTCAGCAGTATCAATAATGGTAAAATACATAGATATTCAAAGCAATTATGATATCTGTAGATTATTGTCTGCTTATATGCAAGCAACCATCGATACTGATTACATAGAATGATAGGGAATGATGCCCAAAGCATATATGTCAGAAAGAAAACAAAGAAAGGCAACTGTAACTGCCCAAAAATGCAACTGTAAATGGAGAAAAGAGTGGGGCAATCCTAAAAATTTACAACTAATCGCATCTCTATCTTGAAGTTAATAGTTGAAAAACCTTATATAACTAAGGATGAAATGGCTACAATTACAGAGTTGAATGCAAGTACTATCATGCGAAATATTGGAAAAATGCGTAGCTACATATCTTCGTAGAGTAGGCTCAAATAAATTTTTGGGAAATCATAAAATAGTATAATACTATACAAGCCCAACTAAATATCTCGTTTGGTTGGGCTTGTTTTCATGTAGAGACTATTTCAATTTCTTCTGCATCAAACTATCCGCCTTTTGCTTTAATTCCATGTCGTAATCATCTGCTTTTTCCTTGATTAGTTTGATAATTTTTTCATTGCGATGAATATCGAACACATCGTTAAGCCATAGGATTTCCTTGGGACTACATCCTCTCCAAACTCTGATGATACGAAATTTCAAGGCATCATCCTTGTATTGCTGTTTACTTTGCCACAAGAAGTAGTTGCTGACCAATGAAACAAAACAAAGGACAGATACTGCTACCATATAAGTAAAGGCTTTCGATGACTTGATGTCAAAGCTATGCCTGTGAAGTAGTTTCTGCGGTATTGGAAGTTCTTTCTTCTCCTGCCACTCGTGCAGCATGGTCAAGACACTTGCCACCAATTTGTCCATGGACTTAGCCTCCTCATCCTTGATGCGTACTTGTACTCCAATATACTTGTTAATCACTTCTTTTGTTCGCTGTTCATACTGATTGAGCAATTCCTGTTCTTTCTGTTCGTCACTTTGTACGGTTGTAGATGTAGCGGGGAGAGAAACAGAACCGTTCTCCTTTTCTTTCAGCTCCTTTAGTTCCCTGTAAATTGTCTCCAGCTTGTTTTTGATTTCCTCAAAGAGTACAAATGTATTATTATCTGCCATAGTTATAATAGTTATAAATGTATTTTTACGTTTTTTTCTTTTTCTTCTTTTTTTATCGAGTGTGTTGTAAACCTCCGCAGGAACAGTACCATGAGTTTGGAATAAATCCAATCCTCCTTCGATGAGCTCGTTGGCTATTTCGCTCGTAACACTTGCAACATTGGATATGAGGTTTACCGCTCCTTGCATCTGCTGTTCGTGTTCCCTGTTATTCTGTTTCAGGGCAAGGTCAATTTTGGAATAACTGAAACTCCTGTCCACCTTTGAGCCATTGAAATGATAACCGTTCTTTTCAAAGATGATACCCTGCATTTCCTGTGAGTTGCCTTTGAACTTAAAGCGGACATCAATATCTTGCTTTCTCAAGTGAGCAAGCAAAGCTTTCCAATTCTTGCACCGAGCTATTTCTGCTTTCAACGCCTGATAGATTTCATACTTGGTCTTATCGGGCTCTTTTAAGCGGTGTTCCTTGACTTTCTCCTTGCCATCGGCAAAGTACAAACCATATTTGACTGTCAGTTCCTTGCAGATCTTCTCACTTCTGAATCTGTCGTTACGGTCAGAAATAGTCTTGCTGTTATTATCTATCCGATTAAAAAGCGATATGAATATGTGGATGCTCCTTATCGAAATGGCGACCAATGATATACTGCGTATCTTTTTATCCCCATCTTCTCCATATATTTCACGAGCAACCTTTACCATCCATTCATTACTGAGCTTGGAAGAATCCTGTGCCGAGAAACTTAGGGAGATGTGTCCCCACAACCTTACCCACTCGTGGATTCAGTTCCGTTTGATCAATGAAACTTTGGGCAATATGACTAATACTGTCTGTTCTCACTCTGGAACTATCTATGAGTTCCGTTCCTTTCTTCGGGTCAAGGATGTAATTAATAACACCCTTGAAGCCCGAATCTTTCATAATTTTTGCAATCATCTTCGTATCAGATTTAGGATTTTTATCAATCTTGCTAATGATGATTTTATGTAAAGGAGCAACGGAATGAAACCCTTCCGCATTGGCACGATGTGCCAACTGATTGAGATTATTTGCCATTCCACACAGCTTGCGGATGAAATCTGCTTGCTCTACGGTCAGTCGCTCAATGACATTTCCTTTATCAAGAACTTTTCTTACAAACTCACTTATGGTTACTCCTGCGCTTTTGGCTTTGCCTTTGAGCGTATAGTAATCCTGCGTATTCAGTTTCACCGTGATACGGTATTTCTTCTTTTCGGCTACGCCCTTGGTTGGGCGACCACCTTTTTTATATTCTGTTTTTATCATACTTGTTTCTTTAATTTGATTTGATGGAGACCAGCGGGATAATCCTCTGCACCGAGTGTCAGGAGGTGGAGCAAGTGGTTTTGGTATGCCCAAAACATAAACTTGCTCCCCGAAAACAGATTATGCAAGCATATCCCATTATTATAGCTTAGTCCTTTGGATTTCTTGATTTCAGCTCTCTCTGAATGCTTGGATTCTGCACACAGATACTCGTTCAAGTCTTTGACACCATTGTATAAGGCTGAAGCATCCACAACAGAAGACCCTAATTCCTTTGATAATTGTAGATAAGCATTTCTTCCTGCTTCATCATTATTCAAGAAACACTGGATGTTATTGTACACAGATAGACACTTCAAGGCTTTATGAATATTCGTTACAGAATTCAATATCAAATAGTCCTGATTACTCAGTTCATTATATTGTGGATTCTGGATTCTCTTAAGCGTCATGAATGAGAGAAAATCAATAAAGCCCTCGAAAAGAAAACATATCTTCTTTGGCTCGTCGGCATAGAAATGGCTGATGTCTTTCGGTGCAATGCAACCCTTGAAGAATGGATTGCGCAACTCATAACCACCACCACAGTTCGGAAAGCCAATAGCAAAATAACGTTTGTTGTTGACCTCATAATGTACCTCCTTGCAAACAGATTTTGCGACTTCTATGTCAATACATCTGTCCTGCAAGTATCTAATCAAAGCTGGATGCGACAAAGGAAGTACTTGCAAATTCTCAAAAGTTGCAGAACTCTGTTTAGGCTTCACAACTCCAGGAGATGCAGAAACCATACTTGGAACATTGTGCCCAATCTGATGAATGAGATACGAAATATCAGTGGATTTGTAGAGTAGCTCTGCCAAATCAATGATATTTCCGCCCTTGCCAATACCGAAATCGTACCATTGGTTACGCTCGGCGTTTACCTTGAATGAAGCATGGCTCTCCTGACGAAAAGGGAGAAAGATACCACAACTTGTTGCCTTGTTGCTTGATGGGAGTATATCCCAGATTTGCAAAGAAAAATCCTGCAACTTTATCTTTTTATATTTTGTATGTTCATATTACAGTGAAGTTGAATGGGGTGAAAAATTGATGATTTGATGAAAATGCACATAACCATTTCATAACAAATAAATTACTTGCTCATCATGGTTTCATCACAGAACTTACCAAAAAGAAAAAAATATGTATTTCTCTTTTTGGACAGTATCGTCTTTTTCCTTTCATCATTCTTTCATACTGATGAGTGGAAAGATGAACCAAATAGACTTTGCCAATCAATCTGTTATATATACTTTTCATCATTTCATCAAAATAATGATTAAATGTTTCTAAGTTGTTCTTTGGTTACGGTATAGTACCTGCCTGTTCGTTTGATGGGCGAATAGTTCCGTAAACTGTTGTAATCCATCTGATAAGTCAGATATGTCAGCGTGTTGGATGCAGGAGTGAGTTTCCATATATCCTGCACAATTCTGCGGACTTGGCTTTTATCAGCCTTGCAGCCAGTGTTGTTCAGCAAGCGCACCATATCATTGATACAGAATGAAAGTTCGGTAACAGCCATCTGCTCCATAATCTCCAAACAGAGTTCGGACATTTCCAACTCAATCTTATTGCGATTACTGCGGATAATGCGTTGCAAGGCTGGCGTAAAGAGTTAGCAGGAGCAAACCACATACGGCTTTCCTTTTGGGTAGATAGCGTGCGGTGTTGGAGAAAATAAAGAAAAGTGGGTATCTCGGCTTTCAACTTTTGTAGAAAGTCGGTGTCATCGCTTTTAAGACATTCTATCTTCCTTACCCAATATCGGGTTTCTCCACATCTATAATGACGAGGAGCAACTCGTTATTGGAACATAGCACGAACTTGGCAAAGAAGGAGATTTCGTCTCGGTCTTTGCCCTTTAGCTTCCACCTTGTAGGAAAGTGTTGTACTAAGATTTTTCAATCGTTCACTATCCTCCCTGCGGTTGAGCAATACCTCATCCACAACAATAAGCAGTTTTCCCGCCCAATCCGCATTGAATTGGCTGCGAAAATCCTCGTTGGTATTAAAAGTTACATTGTTCTGAAAAACAGCTTTGAGGAAATTGAGGAACGTACTCTTGCCTGTATTACGTTCCTCTGATACCATCAAGAGAATGGGGAGTTTCTGCACGGGTTGGAGATAGAGCAATTTCAAGTAATCCATGCCCAACTCGTATTGTTCCCCGAAGATATGCCTTATCAGGGATTCGATGTGTAGGAAATCTCCTTCTTTTGGCTGGTGTCCTATCGGCTCGTAGAGATTCAGAAACTTGTCAACCGCTGGTTGATAGTTCACGTGGTTAGGTACGGTACAGAAACCATCGTACTTCGGGACAGTGGCAATAAAGTCCTTACCATAGTCCTGCCGTAGCGTCTCATTGTTCCACACTATACGCTTCTTGACAAAACCACCATTGATGCGTGGCTGGTTCACTATCTTGTATAAAGTCGTGCCAACACGGATAAATTCTTCCTGTGCCATAAGCTATTTCTGCATTAGGGGTTTGTTGCCCATGATATACCTTTGAGCCTCTTGATTTATCTGTGCAGTGGTCTTAATAGGATTCTGCCGTAGCCACGCTTCAAGTTCTGCTTTCTCAAAATAAAGCATCTTACCTTGTGGCTTATAATGAGGAATCAGATTGCCCGATGTGAGCTTGTAGAGATAGCTCTTTGAGAGGTTGAGAAACTTGCTTGCTTCATCAAAGCTAAGCACATTTTTGTTTATAAAGAGAAGTTGTTCGAGTTCGTAAACTCGTTCCTCTATGGTCTTTTCCATATTTTTTATTTGTTAGGTAAAACGATAGAGGGCGCGCACCCTCGTTGCTGTTAACGAGGGCAAAATTAGAAACGATAAAAGGAACTGACATTGAGCAATGTTTGACGTATCAACCTATGCTCAATCTTTTTTCAGTTGTTTGATGTATTTATCTATGATTTCCCATCCTTTCGGCTGCTTCATATTGATTTGATCTGTTGCAGTGGAAAGGTCAGTTCGTGTTAATGGTGTGTCTTTGTTTTTCCCAATATGAGTTTACTGCGTGCAATGGTAGACTGCCATTCATCAGTAACGTATCCCCGAAGATTAAGACTTTGCATGAGATACGCCAGTAGTCGGTTATTGTTTGATTTTAGTACTCCTTTCAGATTACAATCAAATAAATTTTTAGTAATCTTTGGTGAAACACTGGTCGTAAAAAGTTTAACTTCATTGATGCAATCAGTTAGTATTTCAATCTGTTCTTCCGAAAAATCAGATTTGAAAGGATTTATTTCATTGCCAACAATCAAAGGTTTTTCTTTTGGCTTGCTTGGCTCGATGTTATCATAGACAATTGTAGAATGACGTTGAAAAAGGATTCTTGATTTCGTTTAGTTCTATCTTTCCAATCTCACATTTTAGATAATTTGCATAGCGTTCATAAAGAATTGCATCAATGAGCGATGAAAACATCGGAAGTTCTTCATCGTACAAAGTGTGATTCTCAATATACTTACTATAATCAAACGTTGCCAAATCAAAGTTAGAATACTTTCCCCTTTGCTCTTTATTCAATGAATCATAGAAAAGTGCTATCCCATAAGAAATTATTTTTCTTTATAAGATTCTTCTACGCACGAAAAGGGCTGGATACTTCATATATATAGAAGATAGTTTATCGGTAATTTACAAAAACTCTTTCTGCAAGATCTCCTTAGAAGTATTGAACCAATATATTCTTTCTTTTCAAAATATTTCCTATGAGAATATTGAAAGTTTGCATAACGCAGTGGTTCACGAAACTTTTGTATCTTGGTTAGTTGTAACTCAAGTCTGTTATCTTCCATATTATTATCTTTTTATACAAGAATGTTTTTGGGATGATTATTAAATATGTTAGCAGTAGGTATGAATAGAAATATAATAATCTACCTATATCTTTTTATAATATCTATCCCTTTCTCCTTTCATAAACCCTATATGATAAATTTATCAATAGAAACCATAGACATAAAATTATTTATAGTACACTCTTTTTTTAGATATTTAGATAGAATATTGAATTTTTCCTAGAAAATGAGATATATCAAGTTCCCGTGTGCTATCTTCTCTTTCAATGAGAAATACTATTAATTGATTTAATGTAAAAACCAAATAGAAACGTAAGTTGCTAGTCACATTAACCATATCTTGCTTAATTGCAGCTTCATGAATCAACTCATTTCTTAGTCTGTATATCCTTGTGATATGATATTCTAAATTATTCCTATGATTTTTTTATATATTCTTTCGTCTTATCCTTATGGCACATACGAGCCTTTAATTTTTAAGAGCCTGTATTTTGTGAGGATATCAACTCGTCCAATAATGACTTCTTTATCTTTATCTGATAAAGTATCCCAAGATGTCTGATCTTCTAATACTTTTTTTCCCTCGAAGCCATTTATTTATATATAAAAATATTCCTTTTTACATAACAACATTCTAGGATTTCTGGCAAATATTTTTTTATTCTTTCAAAAGTATTCTCACTACTACGAGGCGATGCAAATATGAATTCAAGTGCAATCCAATAGTTAATGAAACGTTGTTCGATTTCAGTTTGCTGGTCTCCAATTCTCAGATGCCTTAGTGCAGAATAGAGCCTATCTTGGATATCTTTAGATAATGTATTTTTGTTTAATGTTATAAATAGTTTCTCCTAAAGGTTGAGATTCTGTTACAACAATATCTTCTTTGTTGTCAAAATAATATACTTTTTCATTTCTTATAAAGGAATCATTTATGACCAATGCTGTTGAAGGCATTTTTTTAAATTAGCAATATCCTCAAGATTAAAGTCAAAAATCATTGGATAAATCTTCATATGCAAGTCTTGTCACAATCCCAGTATCTAAAGCCTTTTTATTCACTACATAATATCTTATAAAAGCATTTGATATTTTATAAGACGGCTGACGAGTTATAGATTTTTGTATATCTAGAGACAATTCTTCTACAATATTTTTAATCTTGTTGGTCGCTCTTTGTGCGGCTACTTTGTCTTGAAATTCCAACTTAAAAATAACAGTAAAATCTTTTTTCTGTATTTGATAAAAAAATTTTCTCTCATTTTTGAAAAAGCCGTTTCAAATGGAATGTTTTTATTTTCAAGAAAAGACTTTAAAGTAAGTATATAGATAAACCTTCGAATAACCTAATCTCAAAAATTCACAACATAAAGATGATATATAATAATTTATATTATCAATAGTAGGAACAAACTCTGCATCTGGAATATCTGCTTCAAGACTTAATAATTCATGTATTTTTTTCAATACACTTTTTCAGGTATATCAAATTATTAGATGAGTATATTGTATCTATAAGGAATAATAACTGTTTTGTGCCAGCAGTATCAACTTCATTCTTCTTTTGCCTTGAATTTGCAATATAAGAATCTAACTCTTCCTTTAAAAGTTGTTTTGTTTAAAAAGGAGAAAACAATACATTCGTCCTTGTCAATTAACTCCTTTGCTTCTTTTATGCAGAAATCAACAGTTTCAAACCTTTTTATATTACCCTCAAGCCAACCTTCCAGTATTTTTAGACAGTTCGTGTAAAAATGCTAATGACATTATTAGTCCTTACACGAAAACTATCTAAAGTGTCTTTATGTAATGCTTCAACCATTCTAAGTTTGAAGTATTCTTGTATGTCTTCCTTGCTCATTTATGAACTTTTATGTTAATATATTTGCGAAGTTAGATTTATTTCTATATTTTTGCAGTACAAAAAAATAGATAGAAAGGGAGAGTATCGCTTCTATTGAGGCTTTGACCCGTGGAGTTGATCAACCTCCCTACAATATATAGGGCATCTTTAGAGATGTCCTTTTCTTGTTCAATGCAAAGATAGAGATATTTGATGATTTAGAGAAAATATTTTAGTGATTTCTGAAAGACTTGTTTTGAAAAAGTAATACTTTTGAAAGTAACTATTCAGCGGCAAATAGCATAAATCTATGTTGATAATCAATAAGTTACAAAAATAGACATATGCAAAATTTTGGTAAATAATGCCATTTCGAGACTTTCTGTCACAATAGTACGTCTACAAGTTGCTGATATTTAACATCGATTACCGCGGAATAGTTACCTTTAAATATTTATTATTAATTAAATATAAATCTAAGTGGCGAAAAACATAAAAGTACACTTTTCTCATAACATTGTTATATAGTACACTTTTTAGTACATGTTGAAAAGAAAAAAATCCCTTGTAAATCAGCGATTTACAAAGGGATTCTATACCCAGACCCGAGGCTCGAACCGGGATGGATTGCTCCACTGGTGTTTGAGACCAGCGCGTCTACCTATTCCGCCATCTGGGCTTATATTTCTATTAAAAACGCTGCAAAGGTACATAGAAAAAGTGGGAATGGCAAATTTTATAAAAAGAATTTTCTATTCTTTATTTAAAGATTATAATTGAGAATCTTTACGAGATAACTCTGCAGAATCGTAATCTTAAAAGATAATACGATAAAACAACAATTTAGAATCTGTTCTAATGATTTTTACAGAATCGTAATATTAAAAGTTAATACGATAAACAACAATTTAGAATCTGTTCTAATGATTTCGCAAGTTCAACATAGAACTGCAATCCCAAGTGTAGGTTTAGCTTAATAATCTATACCTGAAAACGCGAGGGGTTTTGGGGCGAGCAGCTCCCATGAGTGGAAAATCAACAAGCAATGCATAAAAATAAAAAAGGGAGACCTCTGTCTCCCAAAGATTAATTAATTTTGCATTGCAATGTACAAACAATTAACCTCGGAGCAAAGGTACACAATTTCTGTACTACTCCAAAATCGAACGAAACAAAAAGAGATTGCCAAAGCGATAAATGTAAGTCCAAGTACAGTGTCTCGTGAAATAAGACGTAATAGTGGAGTCAGAGGACGCTATAATTGGGAAACTGCCCAAGCAAATGCAGTACAAACAAAGCGTAAAAAGCCAGGCAATCATTCAATCAACAAGGAAGTCATGGAAGAGGCAAGGCATCTTCTTGTTACCGAGCAATGGTCTCCGGAGCAAATATCCGGTGTATTGGCCAAGGACGGCAAGTATATTAGCCATGAAACCATATACCGTATGATACGTAAGGACAAGGCAGAAGGAGGAACATTATATAAACACTGTCGTCACAAGCTGAAGCGTCGCGCCAGACCTGTTGGTGGCAGGCGCATATCCATACCCAACAGAACAAGCATCAGTGAGAGACCTGCTGAAGTTGACGGAAAACGCTTTGGGGACTTCGAGATGGACACGATTGTTGGAAGAGGAAATCATGGAGCCATCGTGACACTGATAGAGCGCAGTACAAGTATGCTGTTTATGAGAGAACTCGAAAAGGGGAAAAATGCCAAAGAGCTGGCACGTACTGTAATACATTTACTGTCTCCATTCAAAGAGCATGTAAAGTCTATTACAACTGACAACGGTACTGAATTCGCTTGTCATGAAATGATAGGCAAAAGCCCTTGGTGTCACCATCTATTTTGCTGCCCCATACGCTTCATGGCAGAAAGGGGCCATAGAAAATGCTAACGGACTGATTAGGCAATACGTGCCAAAAACAGAAACGTTTGAACATGTCAGCCATCAACAAATCACAAAGTATTCAAAGAGAATTAACATCAGACCAAGAAAGAAATTAGAATTTAAAACACCGCATGAGTGCTTTTACGAACAAATTAAGTAAATTTGCACTTGCTTGTTGAATTCACGAACAATCACAAAATGTTCATAAGTTAAAAACTCGAATTTCATCATATAAATGATATATGCAGAGTCAACCGGCAAGTGCAAAAATTACAAAAGGTGTTTAAAGAACTCACACTTTGGAGTAGAAAAGTTTAATTTTTCTCTTGGTCTTTCGTTCAATTTCTTTTGTATGGACATAATTCTCTTGTCCGTATAGTTATCAAACGAATCCTTTTTAGGTATATACTGCCTGATTAATTTGTTTGTATTCTCAACAGCTCCCTTTTGCCATGAACAATATGGTTCAGCGAAGTACACGGGCACACCTAAGTATTTGGTGGTTTCCCTGTTGTGTCATTGTGGATGATGTTATAGATGGACTGGTGTGACACCTCTATGCCCTCATTCATGCGCAGATACCCTGATATTTGTCTTGGAGACCACTGGTCGTTGGTAATATATTCTTTAATTCTCCAAACTAATTCGTCGGAGAGTTTGGCGTTAGTTACCGTGTTTTTCCTGCGCTGCATAGCCATATCATGCGCCTTCGTCCAGATATACTTTCCAGAAGGCGTGCTGTTGCGTTTGATTTCACGTGAGAGTGTTGACGACTAATACCAACGATGTCGGCAATTTCTTTTTCTCGCTGTTTTTCTTTTTGGAGTATGGCAAAAATTGCGACCTTTGCTCCGAGATTAATTGATGATACATTTGCAATACAAAGTTAGTTAATCTTTGGGAGACTTCGGTCTCCTTTTTTATTGTATTGCTGGTTGTTTCTTTTTCCTCTCCGAGAGGCAGACAACCTCTCGCTACGCGTCGAGAACGTCTGCATCTCTCGGAGAGGGACACTCTTTATTGCACTTCGTTTTTGGAACTTGCAATATCTCAATTTATTCGTTACTGTAAATTATTTTTTAAAAGATTAATTTGGCTGTTCAAATAAAAATGCATAGATTTGCAGAGAAAAAAATTCGGTTTTAATCTAAATAAATTATATTAGTATACCGTATGTATGGATACGCATTTGATGTAAATACTATTTGCCTGTATGCAATGGAAAAACACCTAAAGTTGATTGCTGCTCGTTGAATAAGACTGCCAAAAAGTTCCACTTAATAAAAATATACTATCATATGCAGTGTCTGAGAGAATATATAAATTAAGGTTCTTCCGAAATATGGAGTGATAAATATATAAACTCACTACTGTCCCGTTAAAGAGGACTAATAGTTCTTTGAATTAATTGAGATACAGTCTTTTGCAAGAGAATTCAAGGGTGCGACGATTTGAAATTGTACTTTTGCAGTTATCTATAATACTGCACGATGAACAAAGACAAATACGTTTTCGCCCAATTAATAGAATTTCTCGACAATAACAAGTTTCGCCATTTGGTTGACAAGTATGATGGAAATCGCTATGTGAAGCATTTCACTTGTTGGAATCAGTTGCTTGCTATGATGTTTGGTCAATTGAGTAATCGAGAGAGTTTGAGAGATCTGATTGTTGCTTTTGAAGCACATAGAGCAAAGCAATACCATCTTGGATTAGGGCGTAAGCCTATTGCGAAAACGACATTTGCTTCTGCCAATCAGAATCGTGACTACCGTATCTTTGAAGACTTTGCTTTCTATATGATGGAGCAAGCTAGAAAGAAACGTGTGACTGATATCTTCAAGTTGCAAGGCAATGTGTATGCTTTCGACTCAACGACCATTCCTTTGTGTTTGTCGGTCTTTTGGTGGGCAAAGTTCCGTAAGAAGAAGGGAGGAGTAAAAGCACATGTGCTATATGACCTCGAATCTCAGGTTCCAGCTTTCTTCCACATCTCTACAGCATCCGCTTACGACTCAAGGGCAATGAAAGAAATTCCTTATGAATCAGGTTCTTACTATGTGTTTGATCGTGGATACAATGCATTCAAGGAACTTTTCAAAATACATCAGCAAGAATCGTTCTTTGTTGTACGAGCCAAGAAGAATCTGCAATACAAATTCTGTAAATGGAGGCGCAGGTTGCCAAAGAATATATTGACAGATGCTGAGATTGAATTCACTGAATACAATTCATACCGGAGGTATCCGGAGAAACTCAGACTCGTCAAATTCTATGATGAAGAACAAGGTAGGGAGTTTTCCTTCCTGACAAATGCTTTTCATCTAACAGCTCCTGAAATAGCCAACCTTTACAAGAATAGATGGCAGATAGAACTGTTCTTCAAATGGCTAAAGCAGCACCTCAAAATCAAGAAGTTTTGGGGTACTACAGAGAATGCTGTGAGAATCCAAATCTCATCGGCAATTATAGCCTATTGCCTTGTTGCTATCGTACAACATGATTTGCAACTTAAGCGATCGACTTATGAGGTTCTTCAGATTCTAAGCATTTCTCTTATGGATAAGACACCACTCGTTGATCTCTTCGAAAGGACTGATTTCAATAATGTCAAAGAACTCGATTGTCCCCTCTTTCCAGGGTTATTTGATTAATATATAACTTGTCCCGATTTTAATGGGACACTAATGATATAAAATAAAAGAAACCGCTGTAAATATTGTATATTTGAATAAGCACCAACAAATGTACAAATATGAACAGCAGTTTCTATATCATGCTTAGGGGTCTTTATACCCACGAATGCACTTGTGAAGAATACAAAAGGTAATAGAATTATTTTGCATGTGCAAACAAAAGAGCGAGTAAGATGTTGTCCTTCTTGTGGAGCCAGCTCTATTGTAAAGAATGGGTATCGTTTGCGAGACTTTGTTGGACTTCCCATAGGTGGCAAGCGAGTAACCATACGCATGAAAGTGCAACGCTATAAATGTAAGGAATGTGACTTCGATCAGCAGGAGAAAATTCCTTTTTGTCACTGGCAGTTGCAGCTATACTCACCGTTTTGCCAAGTATGTAGTTGATTTACTTCGTGGTATGACTCTTCAGGACGTATCGAATCATCTGGGCGTATCATGGGATACTGTAAAGGAAATACACACCTCTTACCTTAAGCGTAATTATAGCCCTCTATCTTTAGATGGTGTAGAGAATATTGGTATAGATGAGTTTGCTGTTAGAAAAGGACATATCTATAAGACAATCGTCGTGGATTTGGACAGTGGCAGGATAATCTATGTTGGCGATGGCAAGGGTAGTGAAGCTCTGAACAAATTTTGGCGGAAAGTCAAACGTAAGAATATAAAGATAAAGCATGTGGCAACAGACTTGTCTGCAGCTTTCATAGCTTCTGTTATGGAGAGTGTCCCGATGCAGTACATGTGTTTGATCATTTCCATGTAGTGAAGTTAATGAACGAGAAACTTGATGATATTAGACGTAAAGTTTATAGTATGGAAAAAGATATAAATAAGCGTAAAGTACTCAAAGGAACAAGGTATCTGCTACTCGGCAATGGTGCGGACATCTTTGATAAACAGCACAAGACAAGGCTTGAGAATGCCTTAGCTATGAATGAGCCATTGTCAAAAGCATACTATTTGAAAGAACAACTCCGTCAGATATGGTTGCAACCTATGAAAGCTATGGCAGAAAAAGTGCTTGATGACTGGATAAGGCAGGCTGAACAAAGTAAGATAACTCAACTACAGAAAATGGCTGTTACCGTGAAAACCTATAAGAAAGGAATCCTTGCCTGGTACGATTGCCATCTATCAACGGGAAAAGTTGAAGGTATTAATAACAAGATAAAGGTTATGAAACGAAATGCGTATGGATTTAGGGACGAGAAATACTTTACTCTACGACTCTATGCACTGCATGACTGCCGTATCACTCGAAATGTCGGATGAACCTAAATTAATTCCATTCATAAAAAACAGATAATAAGATGAAGAAAGAAAGAAGAGAGTACAGTAAAACCCTTTGTAAGTATTACTGGGATTGAAATAGAAGGACAGATGCTTTCAAATTCTCCATTTGAAGAGCACAACAATCCTGCTATTGAGGGACCACAGATTAGTGATGCTAAAGGCAGTTACTTCTATGAAGAGGAAGAATTAGAGAGGAGGAAGATCTATAAGCCTGAGAAGTAAACTTTGATTATTAATTATAAATTAAGAATAGACTATGAAATTAAGATTTTTCCCACTTGCATGTATTTCCACCATATTTATGGTAGCTTGCTCAAGCGACTTACCTACGAACGAGGATAATAAGCAAACAGATATATCAGAAACCACTACTGATGGCTTGACAGCATTTAATGCAACTGTTGAAGAAGCCAGAGGAGTTATTGCTGATACTCCAGACAACGACCCAACAACACTGTACTGCTGCGTCGTATAATGGTAAGTTGAACTTCACCTTTTATACAGGCGATAGGGTTTGGATTAACACCCTTTCAACAGTCAAAGTTGGCAACAAGACTCTCGCAATACTATCCGAGGTAAGACAGCTTCAGCCACTTTCTATTTCCCTGGAGCCTTTGATAGAAGTAAAGCTACAAGGTGCGTTATACTGGTACAGGCAATGTTTCTATCGATAAAATCACTATCGCGGGAACACAGAGTCAGACCAGCCCTAACGATGCTACGCAAGTTGGAGCAAATGGCGACTGCGCTACGGGTGTAGCTACATTTTCTACCAGATACAATAGATGGAACTTCAGTTTGGATCGCAAAGCTTCTTACCTGACTTTCGCACCTCGCAACGCACCAGGTTTCGTTAGTGGCATGAAGCTTAAAAAGATAAAGGTTAGCAATTCAAATTCTGCAATGAGCGGAACTTTCAACTTCAATGACAATGGAATAGTTCTTAGCTCACGTCCCAGTGCAAACGCAGCAAACAAGAGCATAACACTAAACGTAAGCAACTTTGAAATTCCACAGAATACAGATCCAAGTAAGAATGCTGCCGTAATGGTATTGGCTCCAGGAAACTATAGTAACGTAACAATTGAATATACCATTTTAGACCCTACTACTAACGTACATGCGGTAATAACAAAAAGTTTGTCATCGCTCAACCTTGCAGCTGGAACCAACTACTTGGTAACACACAACATGACAGTTCAGGTTTATGGCGATAGTTATTATATGTGGGACGCCAAACAAGAATATTGGTACGGATACAAGAATCAACAGCCTAAAAGAAAATAATGGACAGAATAACTTCTATCCTAAAGGCAGGGACTCAAGACCCAACAAGATGGTTTAGTATAGAATATTTTAATGGTGTTACAGCTAAGCCTGCAACAGCTTCTGCCAAGGACTGCCCTAATGTAAACATGACACACTGGTATGTGGAAAGTGGCGAACAATATTGGGACAATACTACCCCATGGGCAGTAATGGGACACCTGTACAAGGGTGGTATGTGGATTAAAACCGAGCAATTCATCAAATCAAAGGTAACATATCCAAGCGACCTAAACAAAGAAACTTATAATGGTTACGACTTCACTACTCAAGCTGTAGGTGCAGAACACAGTAAATCAGTAAACAGTCAAGGCAAGCCATCAAACATAGGAAACTATTTCTACCTGCCAGCTTTGGGATACTACAATGACAAGGGAAGACTTCAAAATGTGGGTAAAGAAGGTTACTATTGGACATCTTCACCAACCCATAATGGTTTCCATAATGCTTATGCCCTTAACTTCAAGAGCGATCAGATTAGACTTTACGGCTTCAATCGCGGTTATGGATTCCCATTGTGGGTAAAGCATTAAGATATGACATCTTAGAAAGAAAATTAAAATAAACCGATGGGGATACTCCGTATGGAGGTATCCTCATTTTTACTTTATACGCAGACAGTTCTTCGTTCCATACGCTCCTATCCTGCCTTGAGCATCAGGTTTTGTTATAGGCACTTTTCAGTTTCATCATCTTATCTACAATCAGTTACAGCACGTAGTGAAAAATTCAGTTTATTAACTCTAGCTTTACCAATAATACGGAGCAGGTTTCAATACATTAGTTTATTAATCCCTCAACGTCTCAGTTTCTAACTCAAATTCTTTGCAAAAGTCATCTGCAATACAGAAAATTTCAGTAATTTTGTTTTGGTAATCATTGTTGTATTTATTGTAGATATTTGATTTTTAAGCTATGAAGATACAAAAATATAACGGGATTACTAACTTTTTACAGACTTTTTCCTTCCCGAGTTCAGGTCATTTGCCTCTTTTGGGTGTTGGTAGATACTGAACCTGCAGACAATGGGAGAAGCCTTGTATTTGGGTCTGCGCCTGTATTTGAGCTTATGGCGCGTATGGCTTGCCAATTCCCCAGTCGCATCGGCATGTATGATATTGTAGATGCGTTGATGCGACACACTGATACCCTCCCTTTTCAAAGCCCCTGATATTTGCCGCGAGACCATTGCTCCTCGATGATGGTTTGTTTTATTCTCCATACTAGCTCAGGGGCAAGTGCAGCATTGAAGGTGGAACGCTTTCGACGCTCCATAGCTTTGTCATGTACCTTGAACCAGATATACTTGCCTGATGGACTGCCGTTGCGTTTTTAATTCACGGGAAAGCGTGGATTGACTCTACAGAAAAACATTATCGTTATATGGATTGC
>BNJU01002554.1_pt1 | contig 65242 bp, 71 predicted proteins | sample 8539281 | NCBI WGS metagenome assembly BNJU01 (sample SAMD00202456, study PRJDB9452) | human saliva metagenome | isolation source: human saliva | place: Japan
TAATGCTATGAAAGAACTTGGCATTGAAAATCCTAACTTTTGATTATTTTGGTAAAAATCTGAACGAACTGTTGACTTAAATAATAAACAAGCAGTCGATTTTACAAAAACTCTGATTGACAAATACGCTAACTACTTCTCTAACAAATCTGAAATCTTCAATATTGGACTAGATAAATACGCTAATGATGCAACAAATGCTAAAGGTTGGAGTGTGCTTCAAGCCGATATATATCCAAATGAAGGTTACCCTGAAAAAGGATATGAAAAATTTATCTCTTATGCCAATGACCTAGCCCGAATCGTGAAATCACACGGTCTCAAACCAATGGCCTTTAACGACGGTATCTACTACAATAGCGACACAAGCTTTGGTAGTTTTGACAAAAAGACATCATCGTTTCAATGTGGACTGGTGGTTGGGGTGGCTACGATGTTGCTTCTTCTAAACTACTAGCTGAAAAAGGTCACCAAATCCTAAATACTAACGATGCTTGGTACTACGTTCTTGGACGAAACGCTGACGGCCAAGGTTGGTACAATCTCGATCAGGGACTCAATGGTATTAAAAACACACCAATCACTTCTGTACCAAAAACAGAAGGAGCTGATGTGCCAATCATCGGTGGTATGGTAACGGCTTGGGCTGATACCCCATCTGCGCGTTATTCCCCATCTCGCCTCTTTAAACTCATGCGTCATTTTGCAAATGCCAATGCTGAATACTTCGCTGCAGACTACCAGTCTGCTGAACAAGCTACTAAAAAGAAATTCCAGCAGACCTCCAAGCGCTACACAACAGAAAGCGTTACTGCAGAAATCAAAGAGGCTGAGTTGCTATCCGTTCACTTGATAGCAATCTCAGCCGTGCTCAACAAGACATCGATTAACCAAGCAATCTCAAAACTTCAAGAAGTCAGTCAGCAATTTGACCTTCAACCAGAAGCTCAAAAAGAAGAAGATGCTAAACGAGAACTTGAAAAACTTAATAAGAATAAAGTCATTTCCATCGATGCAGGTGCATAAATACTTCTCTCTAGATCAACTCAAACGCATCGTAGACAAGGCCAGCGAGCTCGGCTATTCTGATGCCCATCTCCTTCTAGGAAATGATGGCCTTCGTTTCCTACTCGATGATATGACCATCACTGCCAACGGAAAAACCTATGCTAGTGATGACGTTAAAAAAGCTATTATCGAAGGAACGAAAGCTTACTACGACGATCCAAACGGTACTGCACTGCACAGGCAGAAGTGACAGAGCTTGTTCAATACGCTAAGGAAAAAGGTATTGGTCTAATCCCCGCTATTAATAGTCCTGGACATATGGATGCTATGCTGGTTGACATGGAAAAACTTGGCATCAAGAATCCTCAAGCCAACTTTGATAAGGTTTCAAAAACAACCATGGACCTTGAAAATCAAGAAGCAGTTGGATTTACTAAAGCCCTTATTGGCAAGTATATGGATTACTTTGCTGATAAATCAAAGATTTTCAACTATGGTACAGATGAATATGCCAATGATGCAACAAACGCCCAAGGTTGGTACTATCTTAAATGGTATGGACTCTATAACAAGTTCGCAGATTATTCTAACAGCCTAGCTGCTATGGCTAAGGAAAGAGGGCTTCAACCAATGGCCTTCAACGATGGCTTCTACTATGAAGACAAGGACGATGTTCAGTTTGACAAAGATGTCTTGATTTCTTACTGGTCTAAAGGCTGGTGGGGCTACAACCTCGCATCACCTCAGTACCTAGCAAGCAAGGGTTATAAGTTCTTGAATACCAACGGTGACTGGTACTATGTTATAGGAAATCACAAACAAGATAAAGCTTATCCTCTTTCAAAAGCAGTTGAAAATTCTGGTAAAGTTCCATTCAATCAACTAGCTTTTACCAAATATCCTGAAGTAGACCTTCCAACAGTTGGTAGTATGTTGGCTATATGGGCAGATAAACCAAGCGCTGAGTACAAGGAAGAAGAAATCTTTGAACTCATGACTGCCTTTGCAGACCACAACAAAGACTACTTCCGTACTAATTATAATGCCCTCCGTGAAGAATTAGCTAAAATTCCTACAAACTTAGACGGATACTGCACAGAAAGCCTAGCAGCACTCAAGGCTGCAAAAGATGGGCTTAACCTCAATCTCAACCGCAGCAAGCAAGCTGAACTAGACGCACTAGTAGGTAAGCTCAAGGCTGCTCTGCAAGGCCTCAAACCAGCTGCAACTCATTCAGGAAGCCTAGATGAAAATGAACTGGCTGCTAGCGTTGAAAACAAACCTGAATTAGTTGTGAAGACAGAAAGCATTCCATTTAAAGTCATTCGAAAAGAAAATCCGAACCTCCCAGCAGGCCAAGAAAAAGTTGTCAAAGCTGGAGTTCTAGGTGAACGAACTCATTACATCTCTGTACTCACTGAAAACGGGAAAACAACCGAAACCATCCTTGATAGCCAGGTAAGCAGAGAAATTGTAGACCAAGTGATCGAAGTCGGTGCTCCTGTAACTCACAAGGGTGATGAAAGTGGTCTTGCACCAACTACTGAGGCAAAACCTAGACTAGATGTCCAAGAGGAAGTAATTCCATTCACAACCATCACTCGTGAAACTGATCAATTGCCTAAAGGACAATCCCGTATCGTAACAGAAGGTGTAAACGGCCGTATAAGTCATTTCTATTCTGTAACTACGGCTGCAGACGGAACTGAAGTTAGAACATTGGTTACCAGTGTCGTGGCACAGAAAGCCGTTACACAAATAGTCGAAGTCGGAACTCTGGTAACACATGTAGGCGATGAACATGGACAAGCGGCTGTCAAAGAAGAAAAACCAGCACAAGAAAGCTCAAATGTACCAACTCCTGCGGCAGAAGAAAAATCAGTACTAGAGATTCCAGGCGAATCGGCTCCAACAACTGTTCCTGCTGAGGAAAACAAAGCTCTTCCTCAAGGTCCAGCTCCTGTGGCAACAGAGAAAGAACTTCCTAAGACAGGAAGTCACGATTCTGCAGGACTAGTAGTCGCAGGACTCATGGCCACACTAGCAACCTATGGACTAACTAAAAGAAAAGAAGACTAAGTCTTTTCGATAAAAAATAAACAGCGAGATTGTGAACCTCGCTGTTTATTTTTTAATTAATCACCAAGTCCTAGACGTTCAAAGATATCGTCCACACGTTTGGTGTAGTATGTTGGATTGAAGATTTCATCGATTTCTTCTTGAGTCAGACGTGAGGTTACCTCTGGATCTGCTTCAAGAAGTGGTTTAAAGTCTACTTGATTATCCCAAGAGTAGGCTGTTTTTGGTTGCACCAAGTCATAGGCTTGTTCACGAGTCATCCCTTTCTCAATCAAAGTCAACATAGCACGTTGGCTAAAGATTAAACCAAAGGTTGAGTTCATGTTACGGATCATGTTTTCTGGGAAGACTGTCAAGTTCTTGACGATATTTCCAAAACGGTTGAGCATGTAGTCGATCAAAATAGTTGTATCTGGTGTGATGATTCGCTCAGCTGATGAGTGAGAGATATCACGTTCATGCCAAAGGGCTACGTTTCATAAGCTGTTACCATGTGACCACGAATAACACGCGCCAGACCAGTCATATTTTCAGAACCGATAGGATTGCGTTTGTGAGGCATTGCTGAAGACCCTTTTTGACCTTTAGCAAAGAATTCTTCCACTTCGCGTTGTTCCGATTTTTGAAGACCACGGATTTCCGTCGCCATGCGCTCGATAGAAGTTGCAATGCTAGCAAGAACTGCAAAGTACTCAGCGTGAAGGTCACGAGGAAGCACCTGTGTAGAGATTTCTTGAGCACGGATACCCAATTTGTCGCAGACGTATTGCTCTACGAATGGTGGGATGTTAGCAAAGTTCCCAACCGCACCAGAAATCTTACCAGCTTCCACACCAGTAGCCGCATGCTCGAAACGCTCGATGTTCCGTTTCATTTCGCTGTACCAAGTTGCCAATTTAAGACCAAAAGTTGTAGGCTCAGCGTGCACACCGTGGGTACGCCCCATCATGATAGTGAACTTGTGCTCTTTTGCTTTGTCAGCGATGATGTTAAGGAAGTTTTCAAGGTCACGACGGATGATGTCGTTGGCCTGCTTGTAAAGGTAACCGTAGGCAGTATCCACCACGTCGGTAGAAGTCAGACCATAGTGAATCCACTTGCGCTCCTCACCAAGAGTCTCAGAAACCGCACGCGTGAAAGCCACCACATCGTGACGCGTCTCCTGCTCGATTTCCAAAATACGGTCGATGTCAAAGTCCGCTTTCTCACGAATCAAAGCCACATCTTCCTTAGGGATTTCTCCCAACTCAGCCCAGGCTTCGTCAGCCAAGATTTCCACCTCAAGCCAAGCACGGTATTTATTTTTCTTCACTCCAAATGTTCGCCATCTCAGGGCGAGAGTAACGGTTGATCATTGTTTTATTTTCCTTTCTTCTTAAGCTATTAGGAATAAGTTATCTAGATAAACCAAGATTTCTACTCAAACTCCTCTTTTCCAATAAACACAGATGGATAGTGATCTAGTGTATTCAAATCCGTATCCAGCGGTACATCATAGATAGCCAAATAGTTATCAGGATACTGAGCAGTCAACTCTTCATACTTAGCTTTCACTTTTTCATGATCGCTACTAGCATACAAGACTTCGACAACTACCCCAGTCTTCTCTTTTTCGACAAATGCATTTACAATTATTTGAATCATATATTTCTCCTAAAAATCAATTCCTTCCCCAAACTCGTCCACACTATCCGGCACATCACTAAACAAAGTTACATGCCCCATCTTGCGGTTGTGTTTCGCTTCTATTTTACCATACATGTGGAGGTGGGCGCTTGGATTTTCTGTGACATATTTTTCGGCAGCCTCGACGTGTTGGCCGAGAACATTGAGCATAACAGCAGGTGCATGCAGTTTGATAGCTGGCAATGGTGCTCCCAGAACACCGAGAATATGCGTGTCAAACTGCGAGAAGTCGCAGGCTTCAATAGAGTAGTGCCCAGAGTTGTGTGGACGTGGCGCAATTTCATTGACGATGATATCATTAGCTGTCGCAAACATTTCCACGCAAAGGGTTCCAGACAGTTTAAGCTGTTCTGCAATTCGCACTGCCATGGCTTTGGCTTTTTCAGCTAAACTTGCTGAAATGCGAGCTGGGACAATGGTTTTTAGACAGGATATTGTTACGGTGGATATTTTCCTGAACTGGAAAAACAGTCACATCCTTGCCATTTCCAGACACGATGACAGAAATTTCAAGATCAAAGTTGACGAATTCCTCCAAAACGCAATCTGCAGAATCAGCCAGTGCATAGGCTTCTTCCAAATCTGCTTCTGAACGAATAACTTTTTGTCCATGACCGTCATAGCCACCTGTCGCAGTCTTGAGAACATAATTTTTTTGACAGGTCAATATTTGCCAAGTTACGGCTAGAAGTCACGACCTTATAGGGTGCCACAGTGACTTGAGCCTTATTTGAGAGAAAATCCTTTTCAAAGATGCGATTTTGGGAAATACGAAGCAGATCGGTACCTTGAGGGAGCTGTCCATCCTTGATGACAGCATCAAGACCGTCAGCGTCGACATTTTCAAATTCATAAGTGAGAGCATCACAGCGGTCCGCTAACTGATGAAGAGCGTCCACATCATTATAAGGTGCCACGATGATTTCCGCCACACGGGAGGCTGGGCAATCCGCAGCAGGATCCAGCGCGATAACCTTGTGGCCCATGTATATAGCAGAAATAGCCATCATTTGACCCAGCTGGCCGCCACCGATAATTCCGATTGTTTTAGATGAGCTCATTTGTCGACTCCTCTGCGATTTTTCCTTGTTCTTCTGCGAAATCTGCCAAAGCTGTCGCGATAGCCTGATCCTCTACTGACAAGAGACGGAGGGCAAAGAGGGCCGCATTGGTCGCGCCTGCTTCACCGATAGCCATGGTTGCGACTGGTACTCCACCCGGCATCTGAACGATGGAATAAAGAGAGTCGACCCCACTAAGAGCACGCGATTTGACAGGTACCCCAATGACAGGAAGGGTTGTTTTAGCAGCGACCATACCTGGCAAGTGAGCTGCCCCACCTGCTCCTGCGATAATAACCTTAATCCCACGGCTACGTGCTTCTTCTGCATGCTTGAACATGAGGTCTGGCGTACGGTGGGCAGAGACAACTTTCTTTTCATAAGCTACACCGAAGCGGTCTAGGACTTCTGCTGTTTTTGCATGGTTGCCCAGTCGGATTTTTGAGCCCATGATGATGGAAACAATTGGTTTTGTCATAATTTTTCCTTTTTTCTTCTTTTTTGATAATGGTCTTAGGTGGTGGGGACGGAAGCAAACCTTCGGTTTCATTCCTAAATTTTGAGCCTAAGGTCTCAAAGTTTCCCCCGACCAGAACAGATACTGTTCTGGTCTTTTCACCACGGCGACCATTATCGGGTTTGGCGACTTCGTCGCCTTTTCTTATATCTTTATCGAATAGCCTTGCTACCAATATCCGTACGGTAGAAGAGGCCGTCTGTTTTTTGTTTTGTAAGTTCGCTGTAGATAGTGTCTTGGGCTTCTTTGACGGTGTCTGCTGTGGTGACTAGCATATAGACACGTCCTCCGTTTGATAGCAGTGCTCTGCTATTTTCAGCGAATTTGGCACCGGCATAGTAGGTGATGATATCGCCGTCGGTTTTGGCTGGCAACTCGACACCCTTTTCATAATCTAGCGGGTATCCATTGGATGCGACTACCACACCCAGAGTAACACCCTCATTTAGCCAGGTAATAGCAGGCTCTCTACCCTCTAGGATGTCCGTGATATTTTGCGCAAAGTCAGAAGTCAAACGAGGCAAGATGATTTGCGTTTCAGGATCTCCGAAGCGAGCGTTAAACTCGATGACTTTCGGTCCATCAGCTGTCAAAATAAGCCCTGCATAAAGAACACCAAGATAAGGGCGCCCTTCTTTAATCATGCCTTCTAGGACGGGCTTGACAATAGTGTCAACCGCCGTGTCAACCACGCTCTGTGACAAGTGAGGAACTGGCGCATAAGCCCCCATCCCACCAGTGTTAGGACCCTTGTCACCATCATAAGCACGTTTGTGGTCCTGAGCTGTTGGCATAATGTAGAACTTGTCCCCATTGACAAAAGCAAAGAGTGAAAATTCCTCTCCTTCAAGAAACTCCTCAATGACCACACGCGCACCTGAGTCACCGAATTTATTGTCCAAAAGCATCTCGTGAGCTGCTTCGACCGCTTGCTCGACTGTCTCAGCAACGACAACACCCTTCCCAAGAGCCAAACCGTCTGCTTTGACTACGATAGGCGCACCCTGCTTTTCGATATAGGCCTTGGCTTCTTCGAAATCTGAGAATGTGCCATAGGCTGCTGTCGGAACGCCGTATTTGACCATGATTTCCTTGGCAAAATCCTTGGACCACTCCAGCTCTGCCACCAATCTTGTCGGACCAAAGGCCTTAAGCCCAGCTTGGTTAAAATCATCCACGATACCAGCAGCAAGGGCATCATCTGGTCCGATAAAGGTCCAAGCAATATCGTTGGTTTTTGCAAACTCAATCAATTTAGAATGTTCGGAAATAGAAATGTTTACTAACTCCAAACCATCCAGAGTCATCCTGTCATTTCCAGAAGCTACAAAGACCTTTTCAACCTCTTTTTGAACCAAGCAACTTCTTAGCAATGGCATACTCACGACCACCCGACACTGACAACTAACAACTTCATCTTGTGTCCTCTTTTGCGAATTATTTACTATCATTATACCACAAACGTTCGTTTTAATCTTGTTTTTGCTCAGCGTTTTTTATCGCAGGAAAGAAACTGTTTTTCTTTCCTTTTGTAATGTCTTACTCCGTTATATATCTTCTTTTCAACACTTTTAGAAATATTAGGTTCCAATAAATTAACAAAATACTTTTTCAAATTTAAAAAATATTAATCAACTTGTTCTTTATCTATCCCTAAAATGAACGACCAGTTTGAGGTTCCTTCAATGGTCGTAATAGATCTTTTGCCAGTTGGCCATACTAATTTTCTTGCCTGTGGTTGAAAAGGGTTTAATCCTCGTCCCTGGTATTATTCTCCGATAAAATCCATTTGAATTTGCAGTACTTGAACTTTTTGTTTATCAATGTACTAGTAGCAAATCCTAGCGAATCTTCGCCAAATACAACAATAACGAAAGGACGAATATCATACTTTTGATTCACTATTAGAATAATAATTAAGTTCTTTTTCAATTCCATATTCATACTTATTATTTTTAAAAATATTTTTATTTAATTTAACCACTGTTAAATCATCATCATTTAGCGCATGCTCTTTTACTATTAAATTCTATCAGATTGTCATTTTGAAAAATCATAAATACTATCTGGATTTGATCCAAATTTTCCTTCGAACGCTATCGAAGAAAAAGGCATAAAAACTATGTTTGTAATCACCTCTAGGTTCCCATGTTATAGTACTTCGACCCTACAGAAGGAAAAATGTATATTTTTCAATCTTACTTTTTCTGATATATCTTCTTTTATTGATAACATCTATTAATTCTCTAAAAATCCGGACTAATTCCAATGATTGGTCCTGACAAACGATATTCCTATATTTAATTTTATAAATGACATCTTAACTTCTCCATTCTATTAATTTGCCTAATTATATAGAGATACCAAGTTCTCGTATAATAGACTTCCTGCGAAACTAAAAATCCCAGTTCACAGTTGATAATACCAGCAATCAAATTCATTCGTAATCCAAAACCGTTTGTGTCGATTTCGATAGGTTGTTGAAAATATTTTAAACGTTTTTACTTTTGACAAAAATATTTCAACCTTGATTCTCTTTAGATAGCGCATGGTTATAGGCTTTTATCTTCAAGAGTTAGTGGCTTAAGTTTGCTTGATTTCCTCGGAGTTTGCGCTTGTGAATACATCTTCATGAATCCTTGATAACCACTGTCAGCCAAGATTTTACCAGTTTGTCCGATATTTCTGCGGCTCATTTTGAACAATTTCATATCGTGGCAATAGTTCACAGCGATATCCAAAGAAACAATTTTCCTTTGGCTTGTGACAATCGCTTGAGCCTTCTATAGCATGATATTTCTTTTTACCAGAATAATTATTAGTTGATTTTACCTCTGTTGCATCTACAATCACCGTATCCTCAGCACTAAGATGGGTTTTGAAATCGTAAAGCCACTTTGAATAAGAGTTGCTTTCCAACCCATTGACCTGACGGATTGTTGCTTTCGTGAATGCCAAAATCAGCCGCAATTTGTTCATAAGTGCGTGATTCTCGCATGTATTGAAGAGTAACCATGAGGAGGTCTTCAAGGCTTAACTTAGGGTTCGTCCACCTTTGCGTGTTTACGTTGATAAGCTGTTTTAACACAGCTAACATCTCTTCAAAAATAGTGCGCTGAACACCAACAAGGCGCTTAAATCGTGCATCACTTAATGGTTTACTTGATTCATAATTCATAGTTTTATTGTATCATATTTTGTTTCGCAGGAAGTCTAATACTCAATATCCAAAAATCTCACTCAAAGTTTCAACTAATCTTATATAATTTCACATATAATAAAGACTAGTTGAATGGCAAAACAACATTTTCGTTTCAAGTAGTCATTCAAGCCTCAGGCGTATCTGCACAATTAGTAAACACTGTCATTATATTTCTATCTTCAATAAAAATTGTCTTTGCAAAATACCTCACTTTTATTCTCTACAGATAATATAAACTCTTTAAAAACCATAACAACTGTTTACCCTAAAGATAATTCTCTATACAGCTACGATACTCCTCTACATCATTGACAAAAGTACTGCGTATATATTCTTTTTATCCATAAAATAAGATAGCTCAGCAGTATAATCTCTACCATTCTTCTCAACCCCGCTTTTTAGATTTCTCCCTTAATTTTTTCACCATACTCTCTCAAAATAATAGAAACTAATATCTTCAACTGATAATTCTAACTTTTTATACTTAACTTTTAAAAATATTATCTGCATTATTTTTAACCCCAACAAATCAAAGTCTACTTTTTGACCTCATTTAATTGAAACAAATTGCCCATAGATTCATATTAGTCAGATGTTGAATAAATTGTTATATCTTTTGTTAAAAATAATCTAATACTATGCTAAATTCTTGATCATCTTTCATTTATACCCATAATGTGTTTTTCAGTATTCTCGATTGCAGTTTGCTTACGTAAAAGTTTTTCAACTCATGTATTTTTGGAGTCATATATACATCCGAATCTAGCCGGTGTTTTTTCATAGTCTTTATCTATAAAAATAATTTATTCTTTAATTTATAACCCTCCTCATGAGTAAATTTATCAACTAATTGCAAACACTTTACCTTACCACCAACCTCATATGCGTTGTAATTTTTAGTAAAAATTTCGTATTCGACAATCATAATACTGCTCTATCTTTGCCTTCATAAAATACAAAATATCTATTGAGTTAGCCTTAGCATCTCTCGTATACCTTTCCCAAATAACTGAGGATTCTGTCAAACTTTCTAGGTGATTTTCTATTGTTACTGATTTCAAATTATCCTCCCCTTATTTAAAAAGGTAATTCATCATCATTATCATCATTTAAAAAGAAAAATGGAAGTTCGTTATCACTATTTTGTGAGTTTTTCTTTAATACAATCGTCAATCTCCTTCCACAAGATAGAGATTGCTATATATAAATGGAGAATGAGTTACTGTTAATAAAAAAATCTACACTTATTTGCTTGAGAAATATCATAAATAAATTCCTCCTGCCATGGAACAGATAAAGATAACTCAGGTTCATCAAATAAAATAATAAGTTCTTTTTCATCTTCTAAAAATATCTTAGAAAAAGTGGAAATTAATTGTTTTTCTCCGATGAAAGATTACTTAAATTAATAATATCTTCAACTTTTTCCCCATACTGATTATTCTTAAATATAGTTTCCTTTACTATCAATTCTCTTGATATCTAACCTTAATGACTGTGGATTATAATATTTTTTCTAAACAAATATTTGATTTACTCTTTTATTAAAAATCATTAATTCTACCATCGATATTCTGCTAAAGTTCTATAATTTTCAAGAATACTTGAAACAAGATAGTCCAAATATTTATCTTCGTGCAAGATACCTTGATGTATCTTACTTAAAAATTATAGATTTAGTTTCATCAGTTATTTTATCACCTAATCTAGATAGAGCGATATCTACTTCTTCAGGATCAAAATTCTCACCAGAAATTTTAATACTTTCCCCATTAGAAAAGTATTTAATAAAACCACTAGTCATATTATTGTAACTTTCGTTGGTTTCCTTACTAATCTTATTTAATAGTTCTTTTATCCTCTGCTCAACATCTTCCATACCAAAATGAATTAATTCTCCACTAAATTTACCATTTAATATCTCTTCTCCAGGAGCCACATTTTTAGGACCTATATTTAATGTACGTAAATCTTCCTCAATTCTTCTATAAGTTGGGAAATATAAAATTTTATATTTATTTTTATATCTCTATCTCATTGATTACTTTTACATACCCTTCCGGATTAATTCTGTAAAGAACCTCATTAATTGCTTGTGAAGCTAGATGGAAAGGATATTCTCTAAATAATTCATATTTTCTGTATAATTTTTGAACATTTATATCAAAATCTGAATCCTTTGTTTTACTATAATTCCAATAACTCTCCCATCAAATTTTCATCATGTTCTATTCCCATGAGTAAATCATCAACTACAAATCTAGGAACCCGTCTTCTATGACTCCTCTTATCTATATTAATTTGTCTAATATCTTTTTTTAGTAATCTTTTAAAAAAGCTCTCTACTCTCTAATTTAATCTCAATGCTCTCAAAAATAAAACTCAATAATTTTTCATAATTTAAATCGAGCAAATAACAGTATTGAAAGAATAGTCGTTTTACCAATACCATTTTCTCCAATGTAAATAGTCTTATCATTCTTAAAATTCAACTCAACATCATAATAATTATGAAGATTATTAATTATTTCTCAATTAAAGGCATCCATATACTCCTTGATAGTTTTATTTATTACACTATATTTCAGAGCAAAGCCTTACGGCTTACTTTTTACAAATGTTATTATAACCAATTTTTGTTTACATTAAAAACTTTATCTTCTTAATGTCTAAAATGTCTCACTCCTGTGAAGACCATGGTCATGCCATATTTTGTCAGCAGCTTCGATGGATTCCTGATCACGGACCGATCCACCTAGCTGGATGATAGCCTTAATACCTGCTTTGGCAATTTCTTCCACATTATCCGCAAATGGGAAGAAGGCATCCGAAGCAAGCACAGCGCCGTCAAGGCGGTCTTTGGCTTGGTCAATGGCAATACGAACAGAAGCCACACGGTTAGTCTGACCTGGACCAACACCCAGTGTCATGTGGTCGTTGGTTACAATGATTCCGTTTGATTTGACGTATTTAATAGCCTTCCAAGCAAACTCAAGAGCTGTCGCTTCTGTCTCAGTTGGTTGGCGTTTGGTCACCACTTGCCAATCGGCTGGGCTTTCCTTGACCACATCTTGGTTTTGCACCAGAAGTCCACCAACTACACCTGTGTATTCTGCTTCCACTTCACTAGCCTCTTGAGCATCAAATGGCAAGGCAAGGATACGCAAGTTTTTCTTTTTGTTGGTCAAAATGGCTAGCGCTTTATCCGTATAGCTTGGTGCAATGATAATTTCAAGGAATACACCATGCATCTTCCTCAGCTGTCGCAGCATCTACCTCTACGGTTAAGAACGACAATCCCACCAAAGATAGAAACTGGGTCAGACTCATACGCGTAGTCCCAAAGCAGTCTCGATGTCATCAGCCTGACCGATTCCACATGGGTTCATGTGTTTGAGAGCCACAACGGTTGGACGATCTTTGAAGTCACGGATGATACGAATGGCAGCGTCAGCATCACGGATATTGTTGAATGACAATTCTTTCCCGTTGAGCTGTTTAGCCGAAGCAATCGAGTAGTCTGTTGGCAAAGCTTTTTGGTAGAAATCCGCGTCTTGTTGAGGGTTCTCACCGTAACGCATAGCTTGTTTGAGATCATAGGTTAAAGTGAGCTTTTCAGGTTTGCTTTCACCCACTTGAGCTGTGAAATACTCTGCAATCAAGGCATCATAAGCCGCTGTGTGACGGAAAACCTTGGCTGCCAAACGTTGACGCGTTTCGTAAGTCGTTTCACCATTGGCTGACAACTCGTCCAAAACAACAGTATAGTCAGCAGGGTCTACCACAACTGTTACGCTAGCGTGATTCTTCGCTGCAGAACGAAGCATAGATGGCCCACCGATATCGATGTTCTCAACCGCATCAGCGTACGTCACATCTGGTTTGAGGATCGTTTCCTTGAAAGGATAAAGGTTGACCACTACAAGGTCGATAAGCTCAATTTGGTTCTCCTTAGCTGCTTCCAAGTGGCTATCCAAATCACGACGAGCGAGGAGCCCACCGTGGATATTTGGATGAAGGGTCTTAACACGACCATCCATCATCTCTGGGAAGCCCGTCACATCATCGATCGCAATGGTCTCTACCCCAGCATTGTCAAGGGCAACCTTGGTCCCAAATCCCGTCGAGATAATCTCCCCAACCCAGTTTTTGAGCTCTTGGGCAAATTCAACAATGCCCGCTTTGTCTGAGACTGAAATAAGTGCTCGTTTAGTCATTTGTTCTCCTACTTATTAGAATAGACTGAGGAAACCTGATTTAAATTCATCTTCTTATCTTTCGTGTAGCTTTTAGAATATTATTTCTTGATAAAACTGCATTTTTGACTTGAAAACTCATAAAAATAATCTATTAATTCACTATTTTCAATATCAAAAAGGCTCATTCATTCCAAATTCTGAATTAATAAATATATTAATCCTTTTCAAACCATTCTTTTTCTACTTCTAAAAACAAAAACTGGTTTTTCTCCACCATATTTCAAATAATTTGAAATTCGTTTTCAAAATAATACTCACCGTGAAGTTCGTAATTTTATCAACATCCGATAATTTAATATCCTTTTTATTCAGCGAAGCAAAAGGAACCAATTCTAAATTACAAATACGTACCCCTTGATATTTTTCTAGATTATCCCACTCCTCCAATAAGCGATTAGCCGCCTTATCTAACAGATTTTTTCCTTCCCCTTTTTCACCCAACAATGCTTTATAGTAGCTTTTTAATGTAGTAACATTCACTCTTTATAAATTTTCGTAGAGCAATTGATGATCTGGTTTTTTAGAAAATTTCCCGAGTATCAGTTTGATTTCTTGGTAAAGAATATTGTCTTTCTGAACTATTTTATTTTTAACATCTTCCACAGAAAAATTTTGATAGTCTTGAAACATCCTCTCTATGTAGTCTTCTTTATTTTTGGCTCGTTTAATAAATTCACGAATGCCAGTATCTTCTAATTTCCAAATACTATCAGCCACACCGGGATTATAAAGACATTGATACAAGATTGCGTTTTTCGTAATCGCCTTGAACGTGGTAGGGATAATGTATCTTGTTGCAGGTTTGTATCTTTTCCCATTAAGCTCAACCCATGAAAAAGCATTATTTTGTTGTGTTAAGCTGTTAAGGAATTTATCAATCAACTGTTTACCCTTACCATTTTCCCATGGATTATAAACACTGATATCTTTATCCCAGTTTTTCAACTTTTCTTTAAAATCCATAACTTATTTCCTCTCTACTCCTAATTCTCTAATGACCTCTGGATACAACTTATACTCTGCCTCATGAATGCGAGCTTCAAAACTGTCAATGGTATCATCAGCCATCCGCGGCACGCGCACTTGCTGAATAATCTTCCCAGTGTCGACACCCGAATCCACCCAGTGAATGGTCACGCCACTCTCAGTAACCCCAGCTTCCCAAGCATCCTCAATGCCATGAGCTCCTGGAAATTCTGGCAGGTAGGCTGGGTGAATGTTGATGATCCGTCCTTCATAAGTCGCCAATAAAGTTGGCCCAACGATTTTCATGTAGCCTGCTAGGCAAAGCAAGTCAATCTGGTGCTCTTCCAAGAGCTCAACAAGGACTGCTTCATAGTCTGCCTTGCTCTCAAACTCCTTGAGTTCAAAAGCATAGGACAGAACGCCGAGCTTGTCTGCACGCTCTAGCACATAGGCATCACGATGGTCTGAAAAGACAAACTCCACTGGAAATTCTTCGGCAATCACCTGAAAATTTGAGCCATTACCAGAGGCAAAAACCGCTATTTTTTTCATTTGATGATGACACTTTCGTTTTCTTTCTTGACGATGCGACCAATTTCATAGACTGGTTCATCCAACAATTCCTTGATACGACTTACATTTTCAGGGCTAACTGCCAGCATAAGTCCCACACCCATATTGAAGATTTCAAACATTTCTTCGTGTTTGATCTGACCGTATTTCTCAAGAGCTTTGAAAATCGGAAGCACTGGAACTTTGTTTTCATCAATTTCAGCAGCTAGGTCATCTGCAAACATACGAGGGACATTTTCGATAAAGCCACCACCAGTGATGTGGGCAATGCCGTTGACCAACTCTTCCTTGATGAGTGGCAAAACAGCCTTGACATAGATACGAGTCGGCTCAAGAAGAACGTCCTTGAGTTGCTTGCCTTCCACTCTGAAGGACTCTCACCTGTGTAATCGGCAACACACGACGCACAAGTGAATACCCATTTGAGTGAATCCCACTCGAAGCAAGTCCGAGAAGGACATCTCCTTCAGACACTTTTTGAACCGTCTATGATTTGGATTTTTTCAGCCACACCGACCGCAAAAACCAGCTAGATCAGTAATCATCTGCGCCATACTACCGGCATTTCAGCCGTTTCACCGATGAGGGCTGCGCCTGCCTCGCACACAACCTTCAGCGACTCCAGCCACCACTTGTTCTAGCTTAGCTGGTTCATTCTTGCCAGTTGCGACGTAGTCAAGGGAAATAGAGGCTCCGCACCCGCAGCGATGATATCACTGACACATATGGTCACATTGAGTCCTGACCGATGGTATCGTGCTTGTCATACTTGATAGCCAACATGAGCTTGGTTCCGACACCATCAGTCCCTGAAATCAAGACAGGTTCTTTCAACACCTGTTTTTGAAAAGGTCAAACAATACCACCAAAACCGCCCAGCGCTCCCATGACACCTGCACGCCCGTACAGAGCCACGTGCTTTTTAATCTGTTCAACAACTTCATAACCCGCCTCAACATCCACGCCAGACTGGGCATAAGCATTCTTATTTGTCATTTTTATATTCTTTTTCTTTAACGGAAGATCTGCCATCTATTTGTAAAACTGGTCTTTTCTTTCAAACTTCGACGATAGTCTTCTTCATAATCGTAGAGGTGTTGATAGTCACCGTCAGCTGAAGCGACACAGAGACCACTCATTTGGTGCATCTGTTTCAATCCCAATCGAATCAATCAAACCTTCAACAGAGAGGTAAGTCAGGCTGTCAGCTCCAATGATTTAGCGCGTTTCTTCAACCGTATGATTGGCGCAATCAGTTCCTGACGAGTCTGGATATCAATCCCATAGAAACATGGATAAGCTAGCGCTGGACTACCGATCGGCAACGTGAACTTCAGTCGCACCCGCTTCTTTTCAAGAGCTGAAACGATACGACGAGAGGTTGTTCCATCGTACAATAGAGTCACCAATCATAACCACACGCTTGCCTTTTACAACACCAGAAACAGCAGATAGTTTCATCCGCACCCCTTGCTCCTGCAATTCTTGGAGTTGGTTGGATAGTACGTTGAGTGTATTGTTCTGATAAGTCCCATTTCGTTTGGCAGACCAGATTCTTCCGCAAATCCCATGGCTGCGCTGAGGGAAGAATTGGAAGCACATGCCGACCACAATATCTGCCTCATGCTTGAATTCACGCGCCAATTGGGCACCCATACGTTTACGTGCCGTATGAACATTGACACCATGAATGTTAGAATCAGGGCGGGCAAAATAGATATACTCCATAGAACAAATCGCCAACTCGGGTATCGTCTGTATAGCTGTCATATTGATGCCCTTGTGTACATCGATGACAATCTCACCTGGCTTCAAATCACGAATCCACTGCACTCAATAACCTCAAAGCACAGGTTTCAGAGGAAACCACCACCGCTCCGTTGGCCATTTTCCTGATAGAGCGGACGGAAACCATTTGATCAAGAGCCGCAATCAACTTGTCTTCAAACAGCAAGATATAGGCAAAACCACCTTTGACAAGGCTGAGCGCTTCCTTTGATTTTGCTCCATCAGGCTAGGGGATTATGACTCATGACGAATGAGATGAGCCAAGATTTCGAGTCCGAAGTCGCACTGAAAATCGCCCTCTATCTTCCAATTCTTTCTTGAGAGAGGCAGCATTGGTCGATTTCCATTATGAGTCAAGCTAAACTGCATATCAGTGAAAAACGGAAAAGGAAGGGCTGGATATTATCAACAGAAGCTTCGCCAGCAGTCGCATAACGAACATGCCCAATCGCACTTGTTCCAGTCAGTTTATCCAAATTAGCTGGATTTCTGAAGACTTCTGATAGAAGACCATATCACGATGCTGCTTTATTTTCCTTGGTCATTGGAGAGGATTCCTGCCCCTCCTGACCACGGTGCTGAAGACTGTGAGACCAAAATAGGTCAATTTAGCAGCATCTGGATGTCCCTCAAATACCGAAAACACCGCATTCTTCATTAAGAGATTTTACTGTATGTCATTTTTTATACCTTAATTTTCATCTGCTAATCATCATGAGCTAGATTTACATGACTTTTACATTACTGATACTATCTATTAGAAAAATCTGTAGTCTTATTTTCCAGTAAAGTATTTAACCGCCGATCGTGAACAAGGTGCTGGTCTTTATTTCCTGGAACGTTTTTGAAAAAGACCATCTTCATAACGTTCTGAGGGTCCCATCTTACCAATGATTTGACCGTTCTCGCTGGTAATTCCTTCGATGGCATGGACAGAACCATTCGGATTGTACTAGAATCCATACTTGGTTTTCCATCAAAGTCAACATATTGGCTGAAGATTTGACCATTGTCACGGAGCTCCGCAAATTCCTCTGCTGTCACGACAAACTTTCCTTCACCGTGCGATACTGGGATAGCATGGATATCCCCCACTTGCACCCCAGCCAACCATGGTGAGTTGATGTTGGCAATGCGAGTTTCCCCATCTTAGCCACGTGTTGGTTGGCATCATTGTAGAGGTTGGCTAGTACTGCTGGCATCTTCAAAGTTCCCGTATGGAAGAAGACCTGATTTGACCCAAGGCCTGAAAACCATTACAGATACCGATAATCGCTCACCACGGACGATAAAGCTACTCAATAGCCACACGGACTTTTTCATTGAGAAGGATGTTGACGATAAACTTAGCGGAACCATCTGGCCTCGTCCGCAGCTGAGAAACCACCTGCAAAGAAGAGGATGTTAGCCTTGCCGATGTTGTCAACCATAGTTTCTAAACTGACTTGACAATAGCCTCTTCATTCAAGGTCACAATGGCACCAAGTTGACCTCTCTGCACCTTCTTTCTCAAAGGCCTTGGCTGAGTCATATTCCTGAGTTGGTTCCTGGGAAGACTGGGATAAACTAGGTTTTTCAACCTTTTCTTTGAGTTTTAATCACAACATCTTGATACCACAGCTGGTAATTTCCATGGTTCTTTAGCTTGTGCAAACTCTGTTGAGAAACTTTTCCAACTTGCCTTGGAAGGCACTGTCAAGTCTTTCGTCCATCTAGCTTCACACTCGTTGACAAGGAGTGTAAAGTCTGTACTTGTTTTGACCTATTTTTCTACTTCCAGCAATTTCTTGAGGTGATGTGAAGACAACCGCCCAATTGAGCTGTCAAAAGCTGTTTCAAGTTCAGACAAGATCACCTCTGACTGATATGATTTCCAAAGGTAGCAAGAGCCAAACTTTCAACCACACCACCATATTTGACAGCTGATGCAGATGTTACTTTGTAATCCTTTTGAAGGGCTTCAAATTGAGCAAAGTTAGACTTAATCAAAGCAAAATTAATCTCTGCAGAGAGGGCTTGACCTGGGATGTAATAGATGTTTTCACCAGCAGTCTTGAACTCAGGAGAGAGGACCTTACGGCTATCCGCTGTTGTCACCCCAAAGGCGACCAAGGTTGGTGGAACTGTTAATTCTTCAAAAGTACCAGACATGAGTCCTTACCACCGATAGATGGCAAAACCGTTGATTTGAAGCTCAATAGAGCCTAGAAGAGCTGATACTGGCTGACCGAAACGCTCTGCCTGTTTGTCCATGCGCTCAAAATACTCTTGGTAAGAGAAACGAGCCTTGGACCAGTTGGCACCAGTAGCTACCAAACGAGCAGTTGCTTCGATAACCGCATAAGCAGCACCATGGTATGGAGACCATTCTGCCACATAAGGGTTGAAACCTTGGGCCATGACTGACGCAGTATGAGTCACACCGTGTTGAACTGGTAATTTCTGCACAGATGCCTCAGTTGGTGTGAGTTGGTAGCGTCCGCCAAGTGGGTGATTGACCGTTGAACGACCGACCGAGCAATCAAAGATAGTCTGCAATCCTTTTTGACTCGCATGGTTGAGGTCAGATAGAACCGTATGTGTATCAAATTCAAGTGTGTCAGCGCTTGTTGTGCGCTCTTCTGGGAGTTTGACATCCTTGTCCACCACCTTTGCATCAACGACCACGCGCACACCATTGGTATCAAGGAAACGACGTTCCAAGTCGACAATGGTTTCACCATTCCAGTGCATAACCAGATTTGGTTTTTCAGTCACCGTAGCCACCACAACAGCATCAATATTTTCTTTGTTACATTCTACAACAAAATCATCTACGTCCTCAGGACGAACCACAACTGCCATCCGTTCTTGTGATTCAGAGATAGCAATTTCGGTACCATTCAAGCCTTGGTATTTAAGAGGAACCTTGTTGAGGTCGATTTCAAGACCGTCTGCCAATTCACCGATAGCTACACAGACACCACCAGCACCAAAGTCATTGGACTTCTTGATAAGACGAGTCACATCGCCATTACGGAACAGACGTTGAATCTTGCGTTCTTCGATAGCATTCCCTTTTTGCACTTCTGCACCAGCAGTCTCCACAGACTCAACCGTTTGAACCTTAGAAGAGCCTGTCGCACCACCGACACCATCACGTCCAGTCTTACCTCCAAGGAGGATAATGACATCGCCCGCTTCAGGTTTTTCACGGACCACATTGCCCTTAGGAGCCGCACCAACAACAGCACCAAGCTCCATACGTTTAGCCACAAAGCCTGGGTGGAAGTACTCACGAACGTAGGTTGTTGCAAGCCCAATCTGGTTACCATATGAAGAATAGCCATGAGCCGCTGTTTTAGAAATAACCTGTTGTGGCAATTTCCCAGCACGAGTTTCCGAAATCGGTGCTGTAATATCACCAGCACCTGAGATACGCATGGCTTGGTAGACATATGAGCTGACCCGACAATGGATCACGAATGGCTCCACCGATACAAGTAGCCGCCCCACCAAATGGCTCAATCTCAGTTGGGTGGTTATGAGTTTCATTTTTAAACATGAGGAGCCATGGTTCTTTCACACCATCAACGTCCACTTCGATTTCTACTGAGCAGGCGTTTATTTCATCAGACACTTCCATGTCGTCCAAACGTCCATTAGCACGCTCATAACGACCGAAAATAGTGGCCATATCCATCAAGGTTTGTGGTTTTTCAGAACGCCCCAACTCATCACGCATGGCAATATATTTTTCATAGGTTGACTGCAATTGTTTTTGGAATTTAGAAGCTGAAAAATCAATCTGCTTCAACTCAGTCTCAAACGTCGTGTGACGGCAGTGGTCAGACCAGTAAGTGTCCAAAACCTTGAGTTCTGTTTCCGTCGGCACGCGCCCGATTGACTTGAAATAGTCTTGGATAAAGAGCAAATCATCCACTTCCATGGCCATCCCTTGCTCGGCCTTGTAGCGAGCAAAGTCTTCTGCTGTATAGCTTTCAAAGAAAGTCAATTTTGGAATGGTCTTGTCTGACTCTGAAAATTCCTGCTTGGCAATCCCTGTCGTGATGTCCTTGAAACGAGAATCAACTGGGTTGAGCAGGTAGTTCTTGACCGCCTCTAACTCAGTCGCATCAATGTCTTTATTCACCAAGTAAAGTTGGGCTGTATTGACCGTCACATCACTCGAGCTACCTAGCAAGAGCAAAGCTTCCTGTGAAGATGCTGCACGCTGGTCAAACTGCCCTGGCAGGCTTTCAATGGCAAAGAAAGCATAGTTAGCAAGATCCGCCTGTACAGCCGCTTCGTCCAAGACATGGTCTGTCACCTGCTCAGAGAAGATGTGTTTCTCTGCAGGTGCAAACAGGTCCTCTGCCAAGTCAAATACATCATAAACTTGCACAATGCGAATACTTTTCAAGCTTGAAAGTCCCAAGTTGTGCTGGAGCTCTCTAACCAAACTCTCTGACTTGACCTGAAAATCAGCCTTTTTTTCAACAAAAATACGTTTATCCATCAATTCTTATTCCTTTATTTCAATTCTTGCAACTTTTCCCAAACAATCTCATAAACATCTGTTAGTTCTCCCAATCCTCTACGGAAAACATCCTTATCCATGTGGTTACCATCTGCATCCCACAAGCGGCAGTTATCTGGTGAAAATTCATCTGCCAAGATAATCTTGCCATCCTTATCAAAACCGAACTCTAGCTTAAAGTCAATCAACTTAAGCCCAATCTCAGCAAACCAGCCTTTCAAAAGTTCATTGATACGACGAGTTTCTTCCTTCAAGTAGGCGATTTGCTGGTCATCCGCAATCTTTAGGAATTTCACATGTTCGTCATTGATAAATGGATCATCCAAATCATCATTTTTGTAGTAAAAATTCGACAATCAGGGGTCTCCAAGGTGATTCCTTCATCTACGCCAAAACGTTTTGAAAAAGAACCAGCTGTATAGTTGTGCAAGCACGACTTCCAAAGGAATGATTTCCACCTTTTTATTGAGTTGTTCCGTATCTGAAAGTTTCTCCACAAAGTGAGTCGCCACACCAGCGCGTTTAATTTTCTGAAGCAGAAGATGAAATCTGATTATTCAAGACTCCTCTACCCGCAATCTGCTCCTTCTGACACCATTGAAAGCAGTCGCCTGGTCCTTTGTAAGTTGAAAATAATAAGATTTTCATCCTCAGTTGTATAGATATCCTTAGCTTTTCCCTGAATAGATCAATTGTTTTTGACATTTTAAAGTTCGCCTTTCGTATTACTTGAGCACATTCCTACCACAAAAACATAAAATCACAAGAATTTAACTGAATAAAATAACAGATGTACTTCAAAAATTATAAAGAAAAATCTGCAAGAAAAAGATTTCACAGTTTCAAAATCATTTAACTCTAAAAACACGAACATTACTCTTTGTTCAAAAATTGATCCAAATAATAACGTAGATAACTTTTCTTGCCTGTAATCATCTGCAGACGACCTTCCACCCCATACCGAAGTTTTTCTGCCTGCTCCGAAGTTAGATTAGTCTCCGCCTCAATTTTAAAGAAATTCCCTTTTTCAGTTTTAGTAGATGTCACATCAATACTTGTAATAGTAGAATCTAGGAAAAGTTGATTTTTCCCTTCATGAGTCGTCGTATAACGAACAGAATCACCTACCTTGATTCTTGCTACATCTTTTGAACTTAGATAAGCTGTGAGTTTGGCTTTCCCTTCTTTTTCCAAGGACGGATAGAGTTGGGCTAGCAGGGCACCTTCTGCTACCATGGTAGAATCACTGGTCTCAGGATTAAGATGAAGCACCCCATCTTCACTCGCCGTAATTTTCCCCTTGTCTAAAAGATTTCCCTGAACCTTCTTACCTGACTCCGCCTCCAAGATTTTCTGGTCTAGAAGGGTCAATTCGGACCAACCTTTGCCAAGTGTTGAGACTTTATGACTCCACTGACTGCTTAAACCAGACGCGTAGGCTTGCTGGGTACCTGAACCCTGCATACTGGACACGGTAAGTAGCAAGGCTGGATTTCTAACTGAGAAAGTTGTGTTTCAACTTGCGCAACTGCTTTGCAGCTTTTAGCTTGCGAATTTTCCTCGCCCTGAGACTTATAGGACTGGTAGAGAGAGGCTAGATTCTGACTGGCCAAGGAAGCACCTGTTTCAATAGCTGATTTAGCTGTCTGGTAATCACGAATTTTAGCCTCTGTTTGGCTGATAAGGTTGCCGATTTCGGTTTGGGTTTGGCTAGCTGCTGCATTCTGGGATGCGATGGTCTCATTTTGTTGCGATGTACTAGCCCTAAGACTACCTGCTTGACTGATGTAGTCGCGAAAGGTGGCTTGGTAGCCAAATTTATCCTCCTCTGGAAAGTGGTTCTTCTTGCAAGCTCTTCTGCAAATACTCCAATTGCTTTTTGATCCTTGAGCATGTCCAACTGACTGGCATATAAGACTCCGCTTGACACCCTCTGCCCCTTCCTGGTATTGAACCAACAGTTCTCCCTTTTTAACCAGCTTATTTTCTTCCAAATGATTGGCAAGAATGCGATTATTGCTAGTTGACTGGATATTTGCAAGGATACGACTAGGCTCGACAGTAGCTCTAGTAGACAAACTCATCTCCTTCTCTGCAAATATTGCAAATCCAAGTAAAAACACAAGCAGAAGGGACATGGGTACAATCACCCTACTGGAAAAATTATGGTAACGACGATTATAAAACTCCGCACTTTCTAAAAATTCTGGTTTCATCCTCTCCTCTTTCTAGCTATTGACCAAATGGGCATAAAATCCACCCTGTGCAAGCAAATCAGCATGCTTTCCTTCTTCAACAATCTTGCCCTGATCCAAAACAACCACCTTCTCTGTCCGCTCAGCAATGGTCAAGCGGTGGGCAATGAAAAATCAAGGTCTTGTCTAAAAAGCCATGAGATTATCGACACCTCGCTTCTCAGTCAAGATATCCAGACTGCTGGTCGCCTCATCCAAAATCAAGACCGGTGCATCTGTCAAGAGAGCACGCGCCAGAGCGATTCTCTGACGTTGACCACCTGAAATCCCTACCCCATCCGAAGTCAATTCTGTCTGGTAATTCAGGGGCATGCGCTCAATGTCCTCCCGAATCTCTGCCAATTCGACCGCCCGTAAGATATCCTCTTGAGTCGTCCCTTCCTTGGCTCCAAGGAGAAGATTCTCCAAAATCGTTCCGTTAAAGACATAGGGCTGTTGAGGCAGATAGTTGATGTACTGGCGCAGAGCCTTTTTATCAATCTGATTGAGATTGACACCACCCAGACTAATCTCTCCCTGACTAGGGTCGTAAAAATTAACCATCATCTTGGCCAAGGTCGTCTTACCTGACCCTGAAATTCCCACAAAAGCCACCTTAGAACCTTGTGAAACGGTCAAATTGATATCCGACAAGACGTCTCGACCATAGCCATACTTATAGTAAACCTGCTTGAAGTCCATATCTCCCTTCATCAAGCTCAAATCCTCGACCGTTTTCTTCTCCTCAAACTCAGAAGCTACCAGATAAACCTCATTCAGACGGTTATTGGCAACCTGCGCTGTCTGAAGCTTGGTTTGCAGATTGATAATATTTTCCAAAGGATTGGTAAAGTAAACAAGCAAAGTGTTATAGGTAATCAACTGCCCCAAACTCATCTTTCCATCCATGACCAGAACAGCCCCCATCCAGAGAATTCCGACATTGAGCAAGAGATGGGCAACTTTTTTCAGAGCCTTTTGTTGACTCTCTGCCCGACTATAGGTAAAGGATTTTTCAGATAATCCACAAATTCTTTGTCAATCTTTTGTAACGCTGACTTTCACTGGTCAAAGACTTGATAGTCTCAATACTATTGATGTCCTCAATGATAGAAGAAGACAGAACCGCATTGGCTTCCATAGTATCCCGATTCATCTTTTCAAACGGCTTCATAAAGGCAAAGATAATCACTGTGTAGATAGGAAGTGCCAATAAAGTCATGAAAAAGAGATTGGTATTTTGTGAAAATAAAACAAGGGAAATAATGACAACCGTTGAAACATCTAGGAAAATCGAAAGAATAGTCGAAGCCAGTGCATCGATGATACTATTAGCATCTGTAAAACGAGACACGATTTCCCCTGTCCTGTGTGTCGCAAAGAAAGACATCGGCAAGTGAAAAACATGCTTGATATAGGACAATATCACATCAATTGACAAACGTTGCCCCAGAACAAGCAAGAGATACTCCTGAGCATAAGACAAGATCTGCTGGAGAATATAAACAATGACCAGCCCAATAGAAATAATTCCCAGCGTCGAACGCATCTGATCTGGCACATAGGTATCAATGATAGACTGCAAATAATAAGAACCCACAATGTTAATCAAGGTTACCAAGAGTGTTGCCAAAACGATATTGGCAATCAAGCCACGCTGCTTCACTAATATAGGGATAAAGGATAGCAGGCCATTCTTTTGATCCTTATGAGGCTTGTAGTCTGGACTAGGTGCCATAAAAAGAGTCACTCCTGTCCATTCTTCCTCAAAACGCTCACGTGGCAGTTTGGTCAATTTCACCCCAGGATCTGGATCGGCAATGTGAATACTGTCCTTATCCTGCCCAGTCACCACATAGTAGTGGAGCACCTCTTCCTAAGCACATGGACAACAAAAGGAAAAGTCAAATCTGGCAAAGTCAACAGCGTCATATCCGCTCTGATTGCTCGCGTCTCAAAAACCAATCTCTCTGCCACCCTGACCAAGCCCAAAGCCGTTGTCCCCATCCATGGTCGTCTGGCCAATTCTCGCAAGTGAGCCAAGGAATAATAGCTACCATAGTAGCCAAAAACCATGGCTAATGAAGCTACACCGCAGTCCATCTGATCCACCTGCGGACGATAATGACGTTTCCCAAATTTCATATTCATCTCCTTTTTCCTAAACTCATCTGATAACAACTATCTTACCCCAATCCCCAAACAAAAACTGAACTTCCTCCCCAAATGCGCCGTTCTACCTCCCAACTGCACTTTTAGGATAAAGAAAATAGGCAGAACAAACGTCCTACCTACTAAAAATATGGTATGAAAGGAAATTGATGTTTTACTGTCACCCTAGGCAAGCTTGGGACAAATAAATCATTGATAGTAACATTTACGACATCCTATTTAAAGTTACTTCAATTTCTAATGTCTCTGGTATGATCTATTCATGGTCAGAATAGATAACACCGTTCTAAATTACGATTCATAGTTACTCCTTTTAAACTCTAATGTGATGCATTCTGAGATTCTAGCCTAGCTATTTCAGCGGAGACTAATAAGTCATTCTTAACTGCTCACCCTACTTGCTTTTTATTGACCTTATATCCTAGATAAAAGAGTCCAAATAAAACGGGGTAAATTTCTGGATAAAATAGGGTATTGATTGACTTTTTCAAAATCAAATACGTTGCAAATGTAGATAATGAGTGATACGGTAAAATATTCCTCAGCAAAAGCTAATAAAAATGTTTTCATGACAGACTCCTAATTACCTGACAAGAATGGCGGAAAACTCTTCCATTCACATACACAAAATCCTTTTGATTCATTTTCATCATTTATAGTTTTGATTATCTTTTGACAAATCTTTGCGAAAAATACCAAAAATATCCTGAGAAAAGTAAACCAACCTAAAGTCCATTGCCAATTAAAGGATACTAACGAACCTGTACAGAATCACATGAAGCGCTAGATTAAGAGTTATTCAACAAAGCGACATATAGGACTAGTTTAGGTAATAATGTATTGAGATTCAGATTGCGATCGTTCATTATCTAACGCCCACGACGAGCCAAATCTGAACCAAATGTGTAACCAGCCCCAAATGCGCCAAATGCAATAGCACCTGAGCCAAATATAATCGAAATAGGTTCAATTTCCTCCTTCAATTACTTGCAAAATCTTTCTCATCAACTACTTGAAATTTATCCATTCTTTTCTCCTTTACTCTATATAATAAAAATGAATACCACTAAAAACAATGAAATTGTTGGTATATTAAAATCATCAAAACCATGTAGGTAAGGGTAGTAAGCTATTCATCAGCTACCAACCTGATAATTGTGTAAGATATTGAACTAAGTAATACCATAAGCTCAGGCCAAATCTTCAGCATTAATTTAACAAATTTCATATATATTCTACAAAAATTATGGTCGATTAGCATAATAGCCTGCAGCTAGTGCCTCGCACCTGCTGAAACTGTAGCAAGCAGCTACACCTCCAATTAATTTCCAACCAATAACTACACCACCAATAATAATTGGTGCAATTCCCCATCTATATTCATCAACTCTTCTTCTGTAAGAGATACAAAGTTCTGTTCCATTTTGTCAAAATTTGTCATCTTTTTCTCCTCAATTTTTATGTTTTTATGTTTTGTTATATCTTTAACGTTTAGCCTCTAAACCACTTAAATAGCCAAGTTGGATAAATAGCTGAAATAATCATTTCTAATCTCCTTCCTCTTCTCACTTATCTATTCGAAAAACAATTAAAAATGTACAACTAAAATTAAATTTATTTGAAAAATAATTTAGTAAACCATGGATACAAGATTGGTAGATACATGAAATAGGCTTCCTTCCTTTTTCCTCTTACCTCATCTATTCGAAAAAAGAAGTCAAAACTAAGAATATCAGAAAATTTTTCCGACATTCTTATTGATAAATTCATTCAAGTCTCAACAGATATTAGACATGTAGGTGTTTTTTTAGTGTTCTTCTGGCTGTTCGAGATACGGGGAAGTGCAAGCCTTCTAACAGGGTCACTTCTGTCGCAGTCATCTCTTCAATGGCCTGTAAACTAACCAACGTATTGCGATTGGCATAGACAAAGTAATCTTTTTCAGCCTTGGCAGCGATATCCTTGAGACTGCCATAAATGGTTTTTGATAGAATGATTGGCATAATAGACCTTGATACGATGGGATTCTAACTGAAGTTTCAAAGGCTAAAAATCTCATGGTAGGCAGAGTAAAGCCCCTGTCTTCCTCAAAAACTATAGGTGAAGAGACGCATATTTTTCCCTCTTGTCCACTGCCAGCACATAGTCCAGACAGCGCTCCAGCTGATGACGGTAATCTTCCTCTGGCTGATCCTTGGAAATAAAATCCAAGGCAGACAAGTGGTAACGAAAAGCTAGAGGCAAGGCCTCCGAGTGTGTGGACACAAAGACAATACTTTGTAAAGGGATCTCGCTCCCGAACCTGTTGAGCAAACCCTGAAAGCCCTGTTCACGCTCTCCATCAATCTCTAAATCCAATAAATAGAGCTGATAATGGTCAAAATACTGAGAATACTTTTCAACATCTCCATAGCTTTTGGCAATATCAATTTCCAATCTCAAATTGCGAGAGCGACCGATATCTAGTAAAGTCTGCTCTATCCGCCCCTGCTGTACTCTATCGTCTTCCAAAACTAAAATTCTCATTCCTCTCCCCCTCGTTTCTCATTCTTAAATGGCAATTCTAAATCTTGTCTAAAAGTCGTCTCTCCTAGCTGGGTATCTAAGTTTAAATCATAATGAAAAACCATATCTTCCAAGGTTGCTAAGCCCAGTCCACTGTGGTTTCCCTTGGTCGAATAACCCTTTGACTGAGAATGCTGATTCAGTTTCTTCTCTTACGAGTGTTTTTCAATGATAAACGAACACTCCTATCACCTGCCAACAAAGCAAACCTGAATCTGCGGATTTTCAGCCTCACTGGCTGCCTCAAGGCATTTGTAATGAGTGATAGAGAGGATACGGATAGCCTCCAACATCGGCAATGCCAGCTCTTCAACAACCCCCACCGTCTCCAAACTAAAATGAATTCCCTGATTATCTGCCACAATCATGGCTTTTGCCAAGGTATTGCGAATAGCTATATCATGGATATTGTGGAGATTAAAAGCTGTGTAATCTGCCTTCCTCAGCTTTTCATTGGTCTTTAGAAAGACATCTTGATAAATGGTAGACACCTCAGCCATATCTTGATTAGCTATAGCAGGCTCCATACTGGCGACAATTCCCGCAAAATCATGACGGAAACCTCGAACCTCATCATAGAGATGACCCAGCTTGTCCACCATCCCTTGCAAGGAACGATTTTCTTCTTCCTGTCTCTGAATGGTTTGCTCATCACGATAAACCTGCTCTAAGTGTCTGATATAAAAGAGCCAGGAGAAAAAGAGAATGAAAATCAGGAGAGAAATGGTCGTGTCAAAGCGAACGTAAAAAGAACTATTTCTATTGGTCATGAACGAAGAGAATATCCTAAATCCAGTCAGAGGTAGGATAATGAAAAAACTCTTACGATAGTGGGTTTTAAAAGTATCTGAAAAGAATAAATCCAAATCCAAAGACCAACGCTTCATCATAACTACTGTCAGTACAAGAGCTAGTAGAGAAAAAGAAGAATTGACAATACCATTTCCTAACTCTGATAGCATATCTATATCTAACATTCTAATATAGAACAATACCAATAAATAGCGAATACTCTGATAAAAACTAAAAAGATAGAATGAAAGAAATAAAGATTCTCCTTTTTCCTCCCTATTCAAATAGAAAAATAAGGTAAAAAGATTAAAACTTCCAAATACATAATTTCAGTTTTACCAGCTATTACTTGCATCATTAATAAACAGACTATGTATCTCTTTTTACGAAATCCGTGTAATTTGGTAACCTAGATAAATTGGAGGAACTATAATGGAAACCATCAGCAATAAAGCAAATAGAGTTTCCTTAATAAAAATCAAAATCATACTATCCAATCACAGTTTTAGTTGGTGATGGAGTACAATACCGAGGTTGGCAAAGCCCAAACAAAGAACAAAAAGAAATTCCTCCACCATTCACTTCCTCCAAAACCTCTGGAGTTAATTCTTCAAATTGTTCCAATTCTACAAATGTATTTTTCATTTCCATGACAGACTCCTTTTCATTATTTTATACTCAATGAAAATCAAAGAGCAAACTAGGAAACTAGCCGCAGGCTGTACTTGAGTACGGCAAGGCGACGTTGACGTGGTTTGAATTTGATTTTCGAAGAGTATTATAGATAACTCTATCCCCTACCCCATCTACAAAAGGCTTTAGTTTTCTTTTAACATACAAGAAATCTAAAGCCTCCTGAAAATGGTATATTGGTTAGAGCGTTAACGATTAGTTGTGAAGATGTTATTTTTATTTAACCACAACCACTTTATAATATCTCGTTTGAGTGTGGAGATTCAATTTTGATTTTTCACCATATAAACCATCAACTTTCTTTATCAGGAAATTTGAAACTCCTGATGGCAAGCGTTTCATCTTAAGAATCTCACCATGATTGATCCGCATAGGCTAGAAATGTGATGGTGAGTAGTGGTTGCTCCATCATCAATTAATACAAAGTAACCTGTTTTGAGCGTACCTTGCTCATTTTCTAAATAGTACAGTTTATTGTTATTGATTGTAAAGCTGGTAGCCCCAAGACGAAGTCGTGCACCTGGATTTTCTAGATAAAGATCATTAGCAACTTTTTTTGATTTCTGAATAGGTTGTCATTGCTGGATATTAACCACACGATGTCCATTTTCATCAAAGTAGTAGCGATTTGGTAAGTTTTGGAAGTTCTGTACAACTGCCTTAGGATCAATTTCTTGGCTTCTTCTTTATTATCCACTAAAGCCAAGGTTGTATTTGAAAACCACATCCCCATATTTATTAGAAAACTTCTTGAACTCAGGTCTGATATACCAAGCATTTTTCAATAATAACATCGTCACCTTTTAGCATTTAGCAACATTCTTGCCCATCTCCAAGTTTGACAATATCATGAATATTGTATCCAGCATCTTTTCTATTTGCTAGATAGCCATCCTTACCAATGACATAACTTTCCCCATCGCTGGCTGGAACAGCTCTATCTGCGACCATAGCACCTGATTTTTTTCAAAGTAAGACCATTTACCATTTGCAGTCACCCATCCTGTTGCCATAGCACCACTGTCTTTGAGGTAATACCATGTAGACCCTTCTTTGTACCAACCTGTACGCATAGCGCCACTAGTTGCTAGTGAGCACTATGTGTTACCTTCCTTGTACCAGCCAGTGCGCATAGCGCCACTCATCTGCTAGAGAATACCAAGTATTGCCGTCTTTGAGCCAGCCTGTCTGCATTTTACCAGTGCTGTCGAAGTGATACCATGAGCCAGCATTTTGCACCCATTTATTTTTGGCAAGACTAACATCTTGTGAAAGATTCCAGTCAGCACCATTTTTAACCCTAAGTATCTGCAGCTTTAGTGCTTGGTTGATAAACAATAGTAGACCAGCACCTGCAAGCAACCCAAGTGTAAGTAGTTTAGATTTTTTCATAGCCATTTCCTCCTTTATTGAATAGCTATAAGAGGACTTCCCTCTTTATTTAGCTATATTCTAATACTTTTCATAGTCAAAGTCAATAATATTGTGAAAGATTAGACAATATTTTCCATGTCCATGAATTGTGTTTTGAGTAATACCGTATTGATACAACTCTATAAAAATCCTTTCTTTTTTCTCCTTTTTGAGATTGATTTTTCTAATTTCATTATATCCTTTATTTCTCCTCAGATTTCTCCTGTCCCTAGAAAGACCAAATCTGTTCCTAAACGGTCGCTTGAACCAAAGAAAAAATTCCAAAGCAAGTGCCTTGGAACTCCGATTGCTATTTTCCTTGAATGATTTTAATCACATCTCCTACACTTTGGAGTTGATCAATTTCCTCATCACTGATTTCGATATTAAATTCATCTTCTAGCGTCAAGATAAACTCCATCAAGTCAACTGAATCAGCGTCCAAATCGTCTTTCAGACTCAAGGATTCTGTCACGACAAAGTCCTCTCCCTGTCGCTCTTGGATAATGGTCACAATACGGTCAAAAATTTCTTTTTCTGTCATCTTTTTATTCTCCTGAAAAATTCACGCAGTCTGGGCAACTACGTCTGTTTCTAGCATGGTACGGATCTGACGAATCGTACTATAAACAGCCTTGGCATCGCTTGAGCCATGAGTCTTGACAACCGGTGCCTTGACACCAAACAAAACTGCACCACCAACATCTGAGTAGTTGAGCTGTTTTTTCAAACCTCTGAGGCTGTCCTTGAGAAGGAAGGCGCCTAGTTTTGCTCGAAGACCACCACCTGTAATAGCTGTCTTGAGCAAGCCCATGATTCCCATGGCTGTCCCTTCGATGGATTTGAGTACAGCGTTTCCCGTGAAACCATCTGCCACAACAACATCCGCAACGCCATTCATCAAATCACGCGCTTCCACGTTTCCGATAAAGTTCAAACTTTCATCAGCTGCTAGTAATTCATAAGTTTCCTTGCGGAGTGGGTCACCTTTACTACTTTCTGTCCCGTTGTTAAGCAAGCCAACACGTGGTTGCGCAATGCCACGAACATTTTTAGCATAGAAAGAACCTAGAACCGCATATTGATGGAGGTGCTGGGCTGTATTTTCTGCATTAGCACCGAGGTCCAGCATGTCAAAACCTTTCCCATCTACAGTCGGCAAGGTCGACATGAGTCCAGGACGGTCAATATTCTTGATACGACCCACGATGAAGAATCCTGCAGCAAGTAAGGCACCTGTATTTCCTGCAGAGAGGACAGCGTCTGCTTCTCCTTCTTTGACAGCCTTGGCTGCCAAAATCATACTGGCATTTTTCTTCTTACGGATGGCTTTTGTTGGCTCGTCATCAGAATTTATTTTTTCATCTGTATGAACAATGCTGACGCGCTCTGTCGCTGTCAGATATTGCTTGATTTTAGCTTCATCTCCATAGAGTTGAACTTCGATATCTGAAAAGTCAGCTAGGGCTTGATTGACCCCCTCAACGATGGCCTGAGGTGCATAATCGCCCCCCATGGCATCTACTGCGATTTTTTTCATTTCTTTTCCTCTTTTAGTAATTGACCCCAGTCTGATAGGGAATCAATAAATTTCTTTGATTTTAGGTGAATCCCAACATACTCTTCGTAAAGTTGATCCATAAATTGGCGTAGCTCTTGCTTGATTTCAGGCTTGAGCGAAATGGTCTCCAAAGTCTCAAAATCAATAGCTTGAAATTGATTGAGCAGATAAGGGATATTGGGATTGAGATGGCAACGTCTCTCATCTTCATGATAATGATCTGGACAGAGGCAGGCTCCATATTTGAAAGAAAAGTCAAAAGCCTGACCGACCCGATGACAAAAGACACACTCATTAAAATTGAGACTAATCCCAAATCGGGTCAAGATTTGAATTTCAAAAATATTGGTCAAAACCTGATAATCCAAGCCCGCTTCCATCAACTCCAAAGTCTTTTGTAAAAAATCAAACAAGGGAGCATCCTGCTGATTGTCCTGCAAACTAGCATCTGCAAGAGCCGCTACATAGGTCGCATAAGCCATGACAAAGAGATCGCTATTAATCTTGGGAAAAGTCATCACCTCATGATAGTCCTCAATATAGCTGAGCCCGTCATCATTGATTCGCAAGAGAAATCGAGCCAACACCAAGGGCTGAATAACCGACGCCAGTTTGGACTGGCCAGCATGTTTGACGAAAAACATCCGCTTACCAGCCTGCTCTGTAAAAATCTTAACTAACTTGTCATCCTCACGAAAGTTACGATTGTAGAGCACCAAACCTTGACTCGTGATAGACTGAATCATGCTTCTCTCATATACTCCTCAAGCCGTTTCATTGCTTCTTTGATCGTCTCCATGCTGGCTGCATAAGACAGGCGAACATAACCTTCTCCATAACGCCCAAAGGCAGCACCAGGGATAAAGGCAACAGCCTTCTTCTGAGCAAAATCCTTCAGAAAAGCAAAAGAATCTTGATTATATCCTGCTGGAATCTTAGCAAAGATATAGAAGGCACCGTCTGGTTTGATAATCTCAAAACCAAGGGCAGTCATTTTCTCGATAATATAATCTCGACGCTGGATGTATTCCTTCTTCATAGGTTCCGCATCGTTTTTACCAGCCGTCAAGGCTTCCACCGCAGCATGTTGAGCCATGGTATTTGCGGCAGTCACCAAGTACTGGTGACTCTTGATCAACTGGGCTGTAAAGACCGCAGGAGCGAAAATCAACCCCAAACGCCAACCTGTCATGGCATGCGATTTAGACAAACCATTGATAATAATAGCCTGGTCTCTCAACATAGTTCCCAGAGACACATGGGCTTCGCCTGTGTAGGTCAATTCTGAGTAAACCTCATCACAGACAACAAAAATTTCGTATTTGCGTAAAACAGCTGCCAAGGCTTCCAACTGCTCTCGACTGTAGGTAATTCCTGTCGGATTTGCTGGATAGTTGAGAATAACCGCCTTGAGCTTGTCACCTTGCTCCAAAATGGCCTTCTCCAACATCTCAGGAGTCAAGACAAAACCATTTTCAGTTGTGTCAATCTCGACAACCTCTGCCCCGACTAGATTGACAATCGGTTCATAACCCGGATAAGCAGGAGCTGGCAAGAGCACCTTGTCTCCCTCTTCCAAAATAGCCGTCAAAGTAGCAGATAAAGCCTCTGTCGCCCCAATTGTAACCAAGATTTCATTTTCAGGAGCATAGTCCAGTTGGTACTTTTCCTTAACAAAGTCACTGGCCGCCTTACGTAGAGTCAGCAGACCACTCATTCCTGTATAGTAGGATTGGTTCTGATCAATCGCTCGCTTGGCCGCCTCCTTGACATGATCTGGCGTTGTAAAATCAGGTTCCCCCAAGGTCAAACGCAAGACCCCAGGAATCTCAGAAATAGCCTGGTCAAACTGACGAATCAACGAAACTTGAATCTTATCTAACTGTTTATTAAAGCGCTTAGTTAAGTCCATAGATACCTCCTACTTTCAAAACGTATCTCTATTATACTACAAAAAGCCCCCCGACCGCAAAAATACATGATAGAATAACTTTCCACTTTCTATTTTACTTTTCCTGTTTAAAGGTCTATAATGGTAACAGATTCTATTTGGAGGTTTTTATGTCATTTCTATCAAAAAATGGAGCAGGTATCTTGGCCTGCTTTCTCATTTCTATCGTATCTTGGTACTTAGGAGGATTCTTCCCTGTTATTGGCGCGCCTGTTTTTGCCATTTTCATAGGCATGCTCCTACATCCCTTTCTCTCGTCCTATAAACAACTGGATGCTGGGTTGACCTTTAGTTCTAAAAAATTGCTCCAATATGCCGTTGTCTTGCTTGGTTTTGGTCTCAATATCTCGCAGGTCTTCGCAGTTGGCCAATCTTCGCTCCCTGTCATCCTGTCCACTATCTCAATAGCTCTGATTATTGCCTACTTCTTCCAGCGCTTCTTTGCACTGGACACAAAACTGGCTACCTTGATTGGAGTAGGTTCTTCCATCTGTGGGGGGTTCTGCCATTGCGGCGACAGCGCCCGTTATCCATGCCAAGGAAAAGGAAGTAGCCCAAGCCATCTCTGTTATCTTTTTCTTCAATGTCTTGGCTGCGCTCATCTTTCCAACCCTAGGCACCTGGCTTCATCTATCCAATGACGGCTTCGCCCTCTTTGCAGGGACTGCGGTCAATGATACTTCCTCTGTAACGGCTACCGCCAGCGCCTGGGACAGCCTCTACCAGACCAATACCCTCGAATCCGCAACTATTGTCAAACTTACGCGGACCCTGGCTATCATCCCCATCACTCTCTTTCTCTCCTACTGGCAAAGTCGCGAGCAAAAAAATAAGCAAGGCGTCCAACTTAAAAAAGTCTTTCCACTCTTTATCCTCTACTTCATCCTCGCCTCTCTCCTTACCACACTACTCACCTCTCTCGGTGTGTCCAGTAGTTTCTTTACCCCTCTCAAACAACTCTCCAAATTCCTCATTATCATGGCCATGAGTGCCATCGGTCTCAAAACAAATCTGGTAGCCATGGTCAAATCCAGCGGAAAATCCATTGTCCTCGGAGCCATCTGTTGGATTGCCATCATCCTCACCAGTCTTGGTATGCAGACCCTTATCGGCATTTTCTAACACTCTTCGAAAATCTCTTCAAGCCACGTCAACATCGCCTTGCCGTAGGTATGGTTACTGACTTCGTCAGTTCTATCCACAACCTCAAAACTGTGTTTTGAGCAATCTACGGCTAGTTTTCTAGTTTGCCCTTTGATTTTCATTGAGTATAACACAAAAGGTAGCCCACCAGCTACCTTTTTCTTATGCTTCCTCAATCAAACGTGTATGTTCTCTCTTGATACAGCGATTCATCACGATATCATCACATCCCCCAGCACGCAAGATTTCTTCCGCTTCTAGACTTTCAAGTCCTAGCTGTGCCCAAAAAATCTTGGCATCAGCCTTTAGAAAATCACGCGCGCCACATCTGGCAGAAATTCACTGCGACGGTAAACATTGACAATATCTACAGGAAAAGGAATCTCAACTAGGCTAGCATAAGCCTTTTCACCCAAGATTTCACCACCTGCCGCCTTGGGATTGACTGGGATAATTTTATAACCCCGATCCTGCATTTCCTTGGTCACTCGATTGCTAGTTGTTTCCTCACGGTCTGACAGGCCCACCACAGCAAGAGTTTTACTCGTTGCTAGATACTGACGAATCACACCATCACTTGGATTGATAAATTCTTGACTCATAGAAATCCTCCTTTTTCATCAGTATAGCACAATTTGAAAAGGCTTGCATAATTCTACTACAAAAAAGGAGGACTAACCCCCTTTTTATTTAGCCTCGTACCAGGTTGCACCTTCATTTTCATCTGCGATGAGGGGAACACTGAGTTGAATGGCTTCTTCCATGGTTTGTTTCACCAATTTTTTCATCTCTGCCAATTCAGATTTAGGAACTTCAAGGACGATTTCATCGTGCACTTGCAGAAGCATCTTAGTCTGATAAGCACCTGCAACCAAGGCTTTATCCAGCTGAATCATGGCAATCTTGAGAATATCTGCCGCCGAACCCTGGATAGGAGAGTTGATGGCAGTTCGCTCCGCAAAACCACGAATATTAAAGTTGCGCGAATTGATATCTGGCAACTCACGACGACGCTTGAAGAGGGTCTCTACATAGCCCTTATCACGCGCCTCACGCACCACTTCATCCATGTAGTTTTTAATACCTGGAAAACGTTCAAAGTAGGTATCAATGTAGGCTTTGGCTTCCTTACGGCTAATGCCCAAATTATTAGACAAACCAAAGTCTGAAATCCCGTAAACCACTCCAAAGTTAACCGCCTTGGCATTGCGACGGTCGTTTGCAGTCACATCCTCAGGACGCTCAATGCCAAAGACCCGCATGGCTGTCGAAGTATGGATATCTGCCCCCTCTTGGAAGGCCTTAATCAAGTGCTCATCCTTAGAAATATGCGCCAAAACACGCAATTCAATCTGTGAATAGTCGGAGCCGAGCAGCACACTATCCTCCCACTCAGGCACAAAAGCCTTCCGAATGAGACGGCCTTGCTCCAAACGCACAGGAATGTTTTGCAAGTTTGGATCCACACTAGACAGACGCCCAGTCTGGGTCAAATCCTGCACATAGCGCGTATGAATCTTTCCATCAGCCAAAATCCAGTCCTGCAAGCCAATCACATAAGTAGACTGAATCTTAGCAATCTGACGGTAATCCAGGATTTTCTTAACAATCGGAGCAATAGGAGCCAAACGTTCCAACACATCCACCGCTGTCGAATATCCAGTCTTGGTTTTCTTAGTGTACTCTAGAGGAAGTCCCAATTTTTCAAAGAGAAGCACGCCCAACTGCTTAGGCGAGTTGATATTAAACTCCTCACCAGCCAGTTCATAAATCTCCTGAGTCAGTTTTTCAATGATAAGCTCATTTTCAGCCTGCATCTCAAGCAAGGTCTCTTTCTTAACCGTAATCCCAGCAATTTCCATCTTGGCAAGGACAAAAGCCAGAGGTTGCTCCATATCATAAAGAAGCTCTAACTGACCATTTTCGCTGAGTTTTTCAAGCAAAACAGGCTCTGTTTCGACCAAAACTGCAAGCTTACGAGCTAAGTGTTCCAAGAATTTCTCACGTTCAGGAAGGGCCTTTTTGACACCCTTACCGTAGAAAGTTTCATCATCAACCAAGAAAGTCTGACCATAAAGACTAGCGATAGTCGCAATTTCATTGTCCTCCACAGTCGAAAGGAGGTATTTAGCCAAACGGCTATCAAAAGCAGGCGACTGCAAATCCACACTAAAACGATGCAAGAGAACTTTAGCCTTCTTAAAGTCATAAACTCTCAGAGGTGTTTTTTCTAAAAAGTCCTTGAAAATCGGCTCTTGCAAAAGATCAAGCTTGTCTGTAGTATAGAGCTTTTCCCCACAAGACCAGGCAAATCCAACCAAATCATCCGTATGGTAATTCTCTCCAAAGAGTTCAAAGTGGAAGATAGATTCTTCACTCAGCATATCTTGACTGATTTGGTCAACAATAGTAAAATTCAAGCTCTCAGCCACATCAGCTGACGACACATTTAAAGCCTGCTTGAGCTGTTTGAAGCCCATCTCATCATAGAATTTCCCGAGATTTTCCACATCTGGACCACTATAGACTAAATCCTCCAAACCAATCTCAATCGGTGCCTTGGTATCAATAGTCGCCAGTGTTTTAGACAAAAAAGCCTGCTCCTTATCATTAATGAGATTTTCCTTCATCTTAGAAGCCTTCATCCCATCGATATTCTCATACAATCCCCTCGAGTGAGCCATGTTCCAGCAAAAGCTTGATACCTGTCTTTTCACCAATTTTGGTCACCCCAGGGATATTATCCGACTTATCACCCATAAGCGCCTTGAGATCGATAAACTGCGTCGGTGTAATGCCCATCTTTTCCATAAGATAATCTGGCGTAAAAGCCTCAAACTCAGCCACACCTTTCTTGGAAATTTCAACAACCGTATGCTCATCCGTCAGCTGAATCAAATCCTTGTCCCCACTGACAATGGTAATATCAAAACCATCCTGCTCAGCTAGTTTATCCAGCGTCCCTATGATATCATCCGCCTCATACTGAGCCAACTCATAGTGGCGAATTCCCATATGATCCAGCAACTCACGAATGAAAGGAAATTGCTCACGAAACTCATCAGGAGTCTTAGCACGACCACCCTTATAGTCCGCATACATCTCTGTACGGAAGGTCGTCTTTCCCGCATCAAAGCCACCAAAATATGACTCGGCTCAACCCGTTCCAATAAATGACTCAACATCAACTGAAAGCCATAAATGGCATTGGTATGCAAACCAGCCGCATTCTTAAAACGGTCCAACTGCTGATAGAGCGCAAAAAACGCCCGAAAAGCAACAGAAGACCCATCAATCAATAATAATTTTTTCTTATCCATACACCCATTATAAAGGAAAGCACCAAAAAATACCATTGGGAAGAGCCAGACCAAGTATTTTTCACACTTTTTCCGAATAAATAGATAAAGCCAAAGAATCCAGTAAACCTAGATTTAAAAATGTGCTATAATGAAAGGAGAAAGAATATGACATTACGTCATCCGGGCATCAGCCCAACCAATGACTTGGTTGCTAAGAAAATCTTTAGCAATCCAGAAATCACTTGTCAATTTATTCGCGATATGCTGGACTTGCCAGCAAAAAATGTGACCATTTTGGAGGGAAGCAATATTCATGTCTTGCCTTCCATGCCTTATTCGGCGCAGGATTTCTATACCAGTATAGATGTTTTGGCTGAGCTAGATAATGGGACGCAAGTAATTATTGAAATTCAGGTGCATCATCAGAATTTTTTCATTAATCGTCTGTGGGCTTATTTGTGCAGTCAGGTCAATCAAAATCTAGAAAAAAATTCGCCAACGGAAAGGTGATACACACCAGAGTTACAGACATATCGCACCCGTTTACGCTATCGCAATAGTGGACAGCAACTATTTCTCAGATGATTTGGCTTTTCATAGTTTTAGTATGCGTGAGGACACGACAGGTGAAGTCTTAACCATCACAAATAATGGACAAGAAAACCATCTAGTCAAGATGGCGTTCTTAGAACTAAAAAAATACAGAGAAACCAGCAAAGACGAGGTTCGCAAGCCCTGGTTGGAGTTTTTCGGGAACAAACCATTTACCCAGCAACCTGAGCGAGCCATCAGTCAGGCAGACCAACTGCTAGACTACAAGAGCTGGTCCGAGGAGGACAGGAAAATGTTTAGTCAACTACGTATGCGTGAAGAACAAGCCTTGTTAGCACAGGACTATGCCTTGGAAACAGCTAGGGCGGAAGGTATTGAACAGGGACTTGAACGTGGGAAAGTTGAAGGAAGGGAAGAAGGAAAACTCTTTGCCTTCTTAGATATGGTTCGCCAAGGTCTTCTGACTTCGGAGGTAGCTGGTCAACAACTGGGTATGACTGTCGCTGAGTTTGAGGCACTGTTGAAAAATCATCATAAATAAGACCTAAAAATACAGAGAAACCAGCAAAGACGAGGTTCGCAAGCCCTGGTTGGAGTTTTTCGGGAACAAACCCTTTACCCAAGAACCCGAGCGAGCCATCAGTCAGGCAGACCAACTGCTAGACTACAAAAGCTGGTCCGAGGAGGACAGGAAGATGTTTAGTCAACTACGTATGCGTGAAGAACAAGCCTTGTTAGCACAGGACTATGCCTTGGAAACAGCTAGGGCGGAAGGTATTGAACAAGGACTTGAACGTGGGAAAATTGAAGGAAGTTTGTCTATGCTACTAAATCTCGTTAGCCAACATCTTTTAACATCTGAAGTTGCCAGCCAGCAATTAGGCATGACCGTTGCTGAATTTGAGGCACTATTAAAAGACTAGCACTAACGGCCAAGAGTGCCATCTAGTAAAGATGGCGTTCTTAGAACTAAAAAAATACAGAGAAACCAGCAAAGACAAGGTTCGCAAGCCCTGGTTGGAGTTTTTCGGGAACAAACCCTTTACCCAGCAACCTGAGCGAGCCATCAGTCAGGCAGACCAACTGCTAGACTATAAAAGCTGGTCCGAGGAGGACAGGAAGATGTTTAGTCAACTACGTATGCGTGAAGAACAAGCCTTGTTAGCACAGGACTATGCTTTGGAAACCGCTAGAGCCGAAGGTATTGAACAAGGTTTAGAACGTGGTCGAGCTGAGGGTATCGAAGAGGGATTAAAAGTAGGTTTACTAAACCTAGTCCGTCAAGGTCTTCTGACTTCAGGGGTTGCGAGTGAGCAGTTGGGCATGACCGTTGCTGAGTTTGAGTCACTACTATAAAACCATACAATCACTAGTAACATAAAAGTGAACAGGACTGAAATATTATCCTGTTCACTTCTTTCATTTACCCGAGACGATTCAGATTCATCCCTCACCTCAAAAAGAGAAGGCAAAAATCTTCTCTTTCATATCTTTTAACTAATTAGATTTTTACATTTCACAAAATGGAAGAGCACCTAGAGATACTAATTATTTAACTGCAGTATTATCTTAGTAAGTATCTGCTATAAAAAAATTAAGCTAAAAATCTCCTAGTTACATAAACAAATTCAAACTACACCCACTCACCATTAGCGTTTACTGTGTAACCATCGATGGTTGTGTTCACAGCCAAAGCACCTGATGGGTAAGGAGTAATACCATTTACCGCTAACTTGGTACCAACCTGTCTTCATAGCACCTGAGCCAGCAAGATAATACCATGTACCACCTTGGTTGATCCAGCCTGTCTGCATAGCCCCTGAACTGTTGAGGTAATACCACTTGCCATCTACAAATTTCCAGCCTGTCTGCATGGCCCCTGGAACCGTCAAGATAATACCATACTCCATCAACTTTTTGCCAGCCTGTTTGCATCACACCTGAACCGTTAAGATAATACCATACTCCATCAACTTGCAACCAACCAGTTCTCATCACACCAGTTTCATCCAAGTAATACCATGAGCCATCTTTGACCCAACCTGTCTTCATCCCATCTTCTTTAGAGAAATAATACCAATCAAGCCCAATTTTCTTCCATCCAACATGACGATTTCCCTCATCATCAATGAAGAATTTTTTACCATCAATCAAAACAATACCTGGTTTAAGGACACCTTCCTCATCTAAGAGGTAATGTTTCCCATCTACTGTAATATTCCCTGTTAAACGAACACCGTCTTTTATATAGTAAGTTTTATCATCAATTTTGATAAAGCCAGTTTTCTTTTCACCATTTTCAACAAAATAGTAAACCTTATCAGCAACTTTTACAAAACCTAACTTTTTAACACCATCTTTTTCATCTAGATAGTATTGCTTATCACCTGCAGTCAATAGACCTTTCTTCATAGCTCCATCGGCTTCAAAGTAGTAAGTCTTATCATCGATTTTTTGCCAACCAGTAACTTTTTTACCGTCCTTGATATAATAGATTTTACCACCTTCGGTTTTGAACTGACCACTACTTATGCTATTGTTAGTAGTAGCACTATTGTTTTGGTTGGCATTAGTTCCATTAGTTTGGTTACTACTTCCCCCAGTATTAGCACTAGCATTGTTTTGATTAGCATTACTACCATTCGTTTGGTTATTATCTCTTTGATATGGATTTGTTTGTGAGGTATTGCCTGTATTACCTGTAGTATTAGTTGGAGCGTACATATGGTAAAGAATACCATCTTCTACTCTACTAGTAGTATACACATAGTTATCAATAGCTGGATGACTTGTATCAGATGTTGCCGCTCCTGTAAGCGCTGCTTTGATAGCAACTGGTCTACCATTTTGAAATGTCACAAAACGAATTTCCTTAAATAATGAGGTAGTAGAAGTCGTTGTTGCTCCTGAGTCGGTAGCTTGTACTTGTTGGATCGTAGCTACAGTTAATACTGATGTAGCTAGCAAGATAGCTATTAGTTTTTTCTCATAGGAAAACATCCTGTATTAAGATAATAATTTTATATGCATTACATTCCCTTTCTAAAATTAATGCAATAAAAATGTAAAAATATTTAAAGGTAAAAAGCTTCTTTACTATAGTGAAATAAAATAAAAACTGAACAAATTGATTGGGAAATTTAAATCAATTTCTAAAAATGCTTTAAAATTCGGTCTGTACTACTCCAGTTTCAATTAACTACACCTCTAGTAGAAAAAAACATCCTCATATGGAGCATATCTTTAACGGAAGGCTCTTCATGACTCAATCAATAGACTTGACAAGAGCAAAAAAGCAGGAGATTTCTCCCCTGCTTTATATTTCAACTATTAGGATTATACCCATTCACCGTTTGCGTTTACGTTGTAACCGTCAACAGTTGTGTTTACTGAAAGGGCACCTGAACCATCAACATGATACCATTTACCACCAACTTGGAACCATTGGCTAGCTTTCATCAGCACCTGAGTTTTTCAAGGTAGTACCATTTACCACCGTCTTGCAACCAACCAGTTTGCATTCGACCTGAGCCGTTTAGGTAGTACCAAGTGTTACCATCTTTAACCCACCATTTTTGCATTACGCCTTCAGCGTTAAAGTGGTACCAAGCACCGTCAACTTGCAACCAACCAGTAGCTTTCTCACCTTTAGAGTTAACTACATAGTTCCATTGACCTTTATCATTCTTAACCCAACCAACAACTTGTTCTGGTTTAGTATCCAAAAGCAGTCACAAGAGTTTCACGGTTGTATGAAATTCCAAATTTACCGTAAACTTCTTTAGCAGAAACCTCTGCTGTTTCAAGTTTGTCCTTAGCCATGTCACGGTTTTTACGTACATTAACTAACTCAGCTTTAAGATTTTCACGTTCAGTCTCTTTTTCAGTAATTTTTCTTGAAAGACCAGATGTAGCTTTTGCAAGGGCAACATCATCATTTGCCATTTTTGCTTTAATAGCAGCAACACGTGCAGCCGCTTCCGCAGCATCTACAACTGCTTTTTCTTCTTTAGCAAGTTGATCATTGTAATCTTTTTCAGCTTTTACTTTAGCATCAGTTGCTTTTTTAGTAGCTTCTTTAGCATCATTCAATGCTTTTTCAAGACCTTTCAACACATCTGGATCTTTTTGTCCAGCTTTAACTGCCGCATCCCAAGCTGTTTGAGCATCTGCTTTGTTTTGATTGAGCAGCTTCTAAAGCATCTGTCGCAGGTTTAATTGCAGCTTTCAATCCTGCTGCTTTACCTTCTTTAGAAATTGCATCAGCTTCTTGGAAAACTTTTAGAGATGCATCTAAATATTTATCCAATTGTGCAGAATCACCTTTAAGATCACTCAATTTCTTTAATTGACAAGTACAAACGAGTCAATTCAGCTTGCACTGCAGTTAAACGAGACTCAACTGTATTGTATTTATCTTCAGCTTTTGTAAACTCATTATATGCTTTCAATACAGCTTGGTTCTTAGGGTGTTAATGCATCAGCAATTTCTTTTGCAGTTGCTGCTGTACGTTTTTTGTTCTGCTGCAACTTTTGCATTATCATAATCTTGTGAGTATTGATCTGCTGAAACAACTTGTGCAGCACCAAATGTAGCTAAAACTACTGCGCTTGTCAATAAAACTTTTTCATCGTTTTATCTCCTTCATTTTTCTTATAATATTTTTTTCGTAAGACTATCTTACTACCATACAGTATATAAATATTTGCAGGATTTGTCAAGGGTTTTTCTTAAAGTTTTTACCCATTTTTAGAAAAAAGGTGAAAAAAACATTTTTGTGAGAAAAAATACCTGTCAAATACTGCATTTTTCAAGTGAAAATCTCACAAATTTATCATCCTTGAGTAAAATCATTCATATCTAATCCACATAGACAGTTGGATAGAACTCACTTCCTTGATATTATCTTATAAACCCTCATAAAAGTCAAGTAAAAAACGGCAAGTATTCAGCTAAAACTTGCCATTTCATAAACTTTCTACTATATAAAGATTGAACTCATAATAAAGCTTTTAAACTCAGAGACTGACATACATAATTGTTCACTCGCAACCTCAGGTGTCAGAAGACCTTGACGAACCATATCTAAGAAAGCAAAGAGTTTTCCTTCCGCCCTAGCGGTTTCCAAGGCATAGTCCTGTGCCAACAAGGCTTGCTCTTCGCGCATACGTAGTTGGCTAAACATCTTCCTGTCCTCCTCGGACCAGCTTTTGTAGTCTAGCAGTTGATCTGCCTGACTAATGGCTCGCTCCGGTTTTTGAGGAAAGGGCTTGTTGCCGAAAAACTCCAACCATAGCTTGCGAACCTCGTCTTTGCTGGTTTCTCTGTATTTTTTTAGTTCCAAGAACGCCATCTTGACCAGATGGTTTTCCTGTCCATTGTTTGTGATAATCTTACAACAGTGCCTCAAACTCAGCGATTGTCATGCCTAATTGCTGGCTGGCAACCTCAGCAGTTAAAAGATGCTGGCGAACGAGATTTACTAAACCTACTTTCAATCCCTCTTCGATACCCTCAGCCCGTCCTCGCTCTAGTCCCTGTTCAATGCCCTCTGCGCGACCACGTTCAAGACCACGTTCTAAGCCTTTTTCTTCAGCTTGTTCCAAGGCATAGTCATGAGCTAATAATGCTTGTTCTTCTCGCATACGTAGTTGACTAAACATTTTCCTGTCCTCCTCGGACCAGCTCTTGTAGTCCAGCAGTTGGTCTGCCTGACTAATGGCTCGCTCTGGTTGTTGGGTAAAGGGTTTGTTCCCAAAAAACTCCAACCATGGCTTGCGAACCTCATCTTTGCTGGTTTCTCTGTATTTTTAGGTCTTATTTATGATGATTTTTCAATAGTGCCTCAAATTCAGATACAGTCATACCTAATTGCTGACTGGCAACCTCAGCAGTTAAAAGATGTTGGTGAACGAGATTTACTAAACCTACTTTCAATCCCTCTTCGATACCCTCAGCTCGTCCTCGCTCTAGTCCCTGTTCAATGCCCTCTGCGCGACCACGTTCAAGTCCACGCTCTAAACCTTGTTCAAGACCCTCTGCCCTAGCTGTCTCCAAGGCATAGTCCTGCGCTAACAAGGCTTGTTCTTCTCGCATACGTAGTTGACTAAACATTTTCCTGTCCTCCTCGGACCAGCTCTTGTAGTCTAGCAGTTGATCTGCCTGACTGATGGCTCGCTCAGGTTCTTGGGTAAAAGGTTTGTTGCCGAAAAAACTCCAACCAGGGCTTGCGAACCTCGTCTTTTGCTGGTTTTTTCTGTATTTTTAGTTCCAAGAACGCCATCTTGACCAGATGCTGTTCTTGTCCATTATTTGTGATAGTTAAGACTTCACCTGTCGTGTCCTCGCGCATACTGAAACTGTGGAAAGCCAAATCATCTTGGAAATAGTTGCTGTCCACTATTGCGATAGCGTATACTGGTGCGATGTGTTTGTAGCTCTGGTGAGTGTTGCCCTCTTGCTGGCGAATTTTTTCTAGGTTTTGATTAACCTGACTACATAGATAAGCCCACAAGCGATTGATGAAAAAATTCTGATGATGAACTTGAATCTCAATAATTACTTGAGTGCCGTTGTCCAACTCCGCCAAAACATCTATACTAGTGTAAAAATCCTGCGCCGAGTACGGCAGAGAAGGTAATACGTGAATGTTACTTCCCTCCAAAATGGTCACATTTTTGGCTGGTAAGTCCAGCATATCACGAATAAATTGACAAGTGATTTCTGGATTGCTAAAGATTTTCTTAGCTACCAAGTCATTGGTCGGGCTAATGCCTGGATGTCTGAGAATCATATTTCCTCTCCTTTCATTATAGCACATTTTTAAATCTAGATTTACTAGATTCTCTATCTATTTATTCGGAAAAGAGATGAAAAAAACCTGAGAATCATCTCAGGCTTGGTCATTAAATCTTTTTCTCAATACTGAAAAGTGGAGAAAGTGGGCGTTTTTCATGGATACGTACGATAGCATCCCCTAGGAGATGAGCGATTGAAATTTGCTCAATCTTATCAATCAAACGCTCTTCTGGCAGATAGATGGTATCCAAAACAATCAATTTCTTAATAGCTGATTTTTGGATATTATCCATAGCTGGACCAGATAGAACTGGGTGCGTACAGCTTGCATAGACTTCAACAGCACCAGCTTCCGCAAGGGCATCTGCCGCGTGACAAATCGTTCCAGCCGTATCAATCATATCATCAATCAAGATACAAGTCTTGCCTTCGACCTTACCGATGATGTTCATGACTTCACTGGTATTCATCTTATCAACGCTACGACGTTTATCAATGATAGCGATAGATGTTTTCAAAAATTCTGCCAACTTACGAGCACGAGTCACCCCTCCATGGTCTGGGCTGACAACCACATAGTCAGAACCAACCATGCCACGACGCTCAAAATAATCCGCAATCAGAGGAGCCCCCATCAAATGATCCACAGGAATATCAAAGAATCCTTGAATCTGCGCAGCATGCAAGTCGATGGTCAATAAACGATCCACTCCAGCTACTTCAAGCATATTTGCCACAAGTTTTGAAGTGATTGGCTCACGCGCTCTCGCCTTTCTATCCTGACGTGCATACCCATAGTAAGGCATGACAACATTGACAGATTCTGCACTCGCACGCTTCAAAGCATCTACCATAATCAAAATTTCAAGCAGATTGTCATTTACAGGCGAACTAGTTGATTGTAGGATAAAGACGTGTTTCCCACGGATTGATTCTTCAATGTTGACCTGAATCTCTCCATCTGAAAATTGGCGAACATTTGATTTCCCCAACTCTATCCCAATCTCCTGCGCTACACGTTTTGCCAATTCTTGATTAGAAGAAAGGGCAAACAGCTTTAAATCAGAAAAAGACATGATTTCCTCCGGTATATATGTATCGCTTGTGCTTTTCACAAGATTTTTCCATCTACCATTGTAGCGCTTTTTACACTATTTTTCAATCAAAAATAAAAGAAGGGCACCATATTTGTACCCTTGCATCATTCTTTTGAAAAATATTCTAGTTCATCAACTCATTGTGCTTCTCAACAAAGAGATAAGCCTGATAAAAACCATAAAGAGTAATAGCCGTAACCACTGGAATCGCTAATGGCAACTCTGTCTCTAATTCTACAAAAGGAGAATTAAACAAGAAGTGAGTTCCCAAGGCTAAACCTAGGAAAATCCCCCCCTCTTTCTTACCAACCTTCTGTCCTTTATAGGCTTTGTAAAGCAAGTAAACACCTACTACAGCCAGACCTGAAAAAGTCCAGTGAGAGGCAATTCCTGAGATGATACGCTCTAAAATTCTCGAAATAGTAAAGTCAAATCCCTCTGGCAAATCTGTACGAATGTAGCCAATATCCTCAATCATTTGGAATCCCAAACCAGAAGCAATCCCTAGTAAAAACAAGGATTTTAATTTTCGAACAGGAACCAAAGCTAAAACAAAGACAAGTGGCAACAATTTCAAGGGTTCTTCTACCAAAGGAGCCACAATAGCACTTTCAAAGGCATTTAAAAATGCACTATCTGGGAAAAGAGCACCCAGCAAATCATGGATATAGGTATTCGCAAAGCTAGACAACCAACCCGAAAGGAACATCCCACCCAATAAAGACAAAATCAAGGCATTCTTTGGCAATTCCCATTTTTTCCCAATACGGAAAAGGAAATAAAGAGCCGGAATCATGTAAAAGAGAGCTAGAAAGATAGAAACTCCCATGAGTCCATATTCCGCAGCTGACATCGAACCATCCGTATAGTAGATGGTTTCATACTGTAAACCAATACATAGCAGTAAGATAAAAATAAATAAAATGCTGTTTTTCTTCATACACTTTCTTTCTAAATGAAGTATTTATAATTCTACGACTGTCATCCTTCCTGTATCCACATCGTAAATGGCACCAGAGATAATGACATCGTCTGGTATTAGGGGGGACTCGATAAGGAGTTGCATATCCTCGCGTACACTCTCCTCTATATCTTGGAAGGGCAAGAAGTCTTGGTCTGACACATCGACACCTAGTTCCTCTTTTAAATACTCCTGAAAAGGACCATTTTCAAAAGTCTGAGCACCACAGTCTGTATGGTGCAATACCACAATCTCTCTTGTCCCCATTTGTTGCTGGGAAATCACAAGCGAGCGAATCATATCCTCCGTCACTCGACCACCCGCATTCCGTAAAATATGGGCATCTCCAAGAGCTAAACCAAGAGCTGGTGCAACGTGTAAACGCGAATCCATACAAGTTACGATTGCAACCTTGGTCTTGGGTTTAATGGATAAGTGCAAATCTCCATGTAGTTCTACATAGGCTTGATTGGCTTTTAAAAAATTTTCAAAATAGGACATGGCAACCCACTTTCTAGTTTGTCAGATAATTTGAATATCAAATTATTGTTATCCTATCTTACCATCTTTTACCTCGTTTGTCAGCTTTCAGCATTTATATAGAAAACTAGGGCAGAGACATCCAGCTTCTAGCTTGGACTTCTGTCCTAGTTTTAGGTTTATGATCCTTTTTGAATATACTTATTGAGTGAGCCTGCAAAGCTCTGAAGATTGAGACTTTGTACATAGACTTCACCAGTACCTCGGAAAGTATTAACAACCCCTTCACCCGTACCGATTGACTGCCAGAAGCCATTTTCTAAGTGGATGTTATAGTCCAAAGACTGGCTCCAAGCCACCACATGGGCATTGTCGATCGTTATTTCTTGGTTTTGCAGCTCAATTTTCTCAATAGAACCAAAAGCATTGGCCAAAAGAGTTCCCTGACCTTGGGTAGTCATCACAAAAAGACCACCTTGCCCTCCGAACAGAGCTTTTCCAATAGACTGATGTTCCATTGTATAGAAGGCCGTACCATCAAGAGCCAGAAAGGCACCATCATTCAATCGGTACTGATTTTCACCTAACTCAAGAGCAATCACTTGACCAGGAGTATCTGGTGCTAGAGCAAGGTTGCCGTTGTCAGACTCAGCAACAGCTTGAGTAATAAAGTACTTTCGCCAGAAACCATAGAACGTCCCACGGCTTTGACAAATCGTCCTAAACCAGAACCACTAGCATTGAGCTGGGTATTGAGACTTACATTGGGTGTGTGGTAGACCATGCTACCCCGCTGGATATAGACGGTTTCTCCTTGATTGAGTGACAACTCTACCAAAGGAAATTGCATTTGACTATCCATAGAAAATTTCATCAGAAATTCCTCCTTGTTTTAATAAATATTAGCAATAAAATAATTAACCATCTAAAACTGACCATAACTATTAAGAGAATACCTTCTTCAAGACTTCTCCGATAGTTGTCACACCAATGACCTGAATTTCCTTGGGCGGAGTGATTCCTGTCAAGGAATTCTTGGGTACATAGATTTTTGTGAATCCAAGTTTAGCAGCTTCATTGATACGTTGCTCGATACGATTGACCCGTCGGATTTCTCCAGTCAAGCCTAACTCTCCCACAAAACATTCCTGGGGATTGGTTGGCTTGTCCTTGTAACTTGAAGCAATAGCAACTGCAACGGCCAAGTCAATGGCAGGTTCATCTAATTTGACACCGCCAGCAGATTTGAGATAAGCATCCTGATTTTGCAAGAGAAGACCTGCCCGTTTTTCCAAAACAGCCATAATCAAGCTAGCACGATTAAAATCAAGTCCTGTCGTAGTACGCTTGGCATTTCCAAACATGGTCGGTGTTACCAAAGCCTGAACCTCCGCCAAAATCGGACGCGTCCCTTCCATGGTCACAACGATTGACGAACCAGTCGCCCCATCCAAACGCTCTTCTAGGAAAACTTGACTCGGATTGAGGACCTCAACCAAGCCGCCCGACTGCATCTCAAAAATCCCAATCTCATTAGTGGAACCAAAACGATTTTTAACGGCTCTCAAGATACGAAAGGTATGGTGACGCTCCCCTTCAAAGTAAAGCACCGTATCCACCATATGCTCCAACATACGAGGCCCAGCCAAGGTTCCCTCCTTGGTCACATGACCCACGATAAAGATGGCGATATTATTAGTCTTAGCCAACTGCATGAGCTCAGCCGTCACCTCACGCACCTGAGAAACAGAGCCTTGAACCCCTGAAATCTCAGGAGACATAATGGTCTGGATAGAGTCAATAATGAGGAAGTCTGGCTGGATGCGCTCTACCTCTGCGCGAACACTCTGCATATTGGTCTCTGCATAGAGATAAAACTCGCTGTCAATATCTCCCAAACGCTCTGCTCGTAGCTTAATCTGCTGGGCAGACTCCTCCCCACTGACATAGAGAACAGTCCCCACTTGAGACAACTGGGTTGAGACTTGTAGGAGAAGGGTTGATTTCCCGATTCCAGGATCCCCACCGATGAGGACGAGACTTCCTGGTACCACTCCGCCTCCAAGTACACGGTTGAATTCCTCCATCTCCGTCTTAGTTCGATGGACATTAATAGACGTTACTTCAGCCAGTTTCATGGGCTTGGTTTTTTCACCTGTCAAGGACACACGCGCATTCTTTACCTCGGCAACCTCAATCTCCTCGACAAAAGAAGACCAAGACCCACAGTTAGGGCATCGTCCCAGATATTTAGGGGAATTATACCCACAATTTTGACATACAAATGTCGCTTTTTTCTTTGCGATGATAAACCTCTTTCTATATCTCTAACTCACACTCAATCACTTGGCAAAAATCAATCTTCTCATTTGGCACAAACTGGCGCATGAGCATATTGTGAGTTACCACTATCACGGTCTGATAATCTCGATACTTAGCCATGCATTCTAGAAACCGAGACTTCATCTCCGCAGCTGTCTCATATCGAATAGGACTATTAGGAAGTAACTCCCCATGATTTTCTAGAAATAGTCTTCTAGCCGTTTCAAAATTTTCTATTCCAGTTTCATAGACCTGCCATTCATGTAATAAAGGCTCCACTCTCAAAGGAAGTCCAGTAACACAAGCCACATATGAAGCCGTTTCTAAAGCTCTTGTGACTGCAGAAGATACGATTATTTCAGCTGAAGGGAGTAAAGGATTGGTGCTCAGTTCCTGGGCTTGCTGCCGTCCCTTCTCAGACAAGGGAGCTAAATCTATCCCAAATCCCGTATAAGAACGCTCCTCTAACTCACGGTAATCTGGCTCTCCGTGACGTACAAAGATAATCTTCATCCTAGTGCCCAGTCGATCCAAATCCACCAGTTCGAACGCCATCAGCCGCATCTCCATCTGCAATTAAGAAAGGAGCAAAAACAGCCTGGACAACACGTTCTCCCACTTCAAGAACAACCTCTTGGTCTGTGATATTCTTCATCTGTGCAAAAATATGCCCTTCATTTCCAGGATTTCCATAATAATCCCCATCAATGACCCCAACTGAATTAATTAAAACCAATCCCTTCTTACGAGGATTTGAAGAACGATCATAGAGGTAGAGAACCTCCGTCGGTTGCATATAAGCCTTAACCCCTGTCGGAACCAATACAATCTCTCCTGGCGCAATAACTGTACGCACAGCAACCTTTAAGTCGTAACCAGCCGCATGCGCTGTCTCACGCTTGGGCAATAAATTTTCATCTGTAAAAGTAGAAACCAATTCAAAACCACGAATTTTCATCATCTTCTCTTTTCTATTATCATTTACTCTAGATTATTCTATCTTATTTATTCGGAAAAAGCACGAAAAAAAGAGCACACAATTCAAATCGCTTAGGGCTGCTGGATTCCTCCCCTGACCCGCTTCACGCAGAACTGTTGCTCCACTATCTATTATACCACATTCCTATTCATTTTAAAAGCAAAATTATTTTTTCCGTCTATTTCTAAAAAAGTCCTGCATAATAGCTGCGCATTCATCTTCCAAAATTCCCGTTTCAACCTCTACACGATGATTGAGACGCTCATCTGTCAAGATATCGTACAAACTCCCAGCAGCGCCAAATTTCTGGTTTTTAGCCCCATAGACCACGTTTGGAATACGGGCGAGTCCAATCGCCCCACTACACATGACACAAGGCTCAATGGTCACAAAAAGCGTGCAATTAAGTAAGCGCCAGCTCTCCTCACTCAGATTCGCATTCTCTATGGCCATAATCTCCGCATGCATAACCGCTCGTTGCAACTCCTCACGCGCATTATGTCCACGGCCAATGATTTCTCTGTCCTTGACAATCACACAACCAATTGGAATTTCATCGTGTTCAAGAGCAATCTCAGCCTCTCTCAAAGCTTCCCTCATATAGACTTCTTTTTCTTCAACTGTATAGTTCATCAATTTCCCTTTTCCTACTTATACTCTTCGAAAATCAAATTCAAACCACGTCAGCTTCGCCTTGCCGTAGATATATGTAACTGACTTCGTCAGTCTTATCTACAACCTCAAAGCAGTGCTTTGAGCAACCCTACGGCTAGCTTCCTAGTTTGCTCTTTGATTTTCATTGAGTATTATCGATTTTATTATTATATCATGATTCCCAAGACAAAAAAAGCCACCGAATGCGGTGACTTTATAGGGAGATTATTATGAAAAAGAAAAAGTTTAGGATATTTGTTACAACAAGTTAGGAGGTCTTCTTGTAACTGTCTATAGTATATCGACCTATCTTAAACAAAATCTTAAAAATCTCTTAGGACCAAACACTTTCTAAAAATATTTGTTTGTTCACGACCAGGACCTACTGAGAAAGTAGAAATACGAACGCCAACCAATTCACTCACACGACGAACATAGTTACGCGCATTTCTCAGGAAGATCTTCCAAATTACGAACTCCAGTAATATCTTCTGACCAACCTGGTAACTCTTCATAGATAGGCTTGCAACGTTTCAATTGCTCAAGACTAGCTGGGTAGTAGTCAATACGTTGACCATCAAGATCATAGGCCACACAGATTTTCACTGTATCTAAACCACTCAAAACATCGATAGAGTTCAATGAAAGGTTCGTAATACCAGAAACACGACGACTGTGACGCATGACAACTGAATCAAACCAACCAACACGACGTGGACGACCAGTTGTTGTACCATATTCATGACCAACTTCACGGATACGTTCTCCCACTTCATCAAACAACTCAGTTGGGAAAGGACCATCTCCTACACGACTCGTATAGGCTTTACATACACCTACAACCTTATCAATCTTACTTGGACCAACACCAGAACCAATGGTCACACCACCAGCCACAGGGTTTGATGACGTAACAAATGGATAGGTACCTTGGTCGATATCTAGCATAACACCTTGTGCACCTTCAAAAAGCACACGTTTACCGTTATCAAGCGCATCATTCAAAATAACAGATGTGTCTGTCACATATTTCTTGATTTGTTGACCATATTCGTAATATTCTTCAAAAATATCATCGAAAGCAATCGCTTTACTATCATACAATTTTTCAAAAAGACGATTCTTTTCAGCAAGGTTGCGTTCTAAGCGCTCACGGAAAATATCTTTATCCAAAAGATCTGCAATACGAATCCCAACACGAGCAGCCTTGTCCATATAAGCTGGACCAATTCCCTTAATTGTAGTACCGATCTTATTGTCGCCCTTAGCTTCTTCTTGCAAGCGATCCAACTCGATATGATATGGCAAAATAACATGCGCACGATCAGAAATACGCAAGTTATCAGTTGTAACACCTTCCTTATGAAGATAGCTCAACTCTTTTACAAGAGATTTAGGATTTACAACCATACCATTCCCAATAACAGAGATTTTTTCAGGGAAGAAAATCCCAGATGGAATCAAGTGCAATTTAAACTTCTTACCATCAATCACAATCGTGTGACCTGCATTATCACCACCTTGGTAACGTGCAATCACTTCCGCATTCGCTGAAAGGAAGTCTGTAATCTTCCCTTTACCTTCATCACCCCATTGGGTACCTACAACAACAACTGAAGTCATAATCTTGTCTGAGCCCTCAGGCTCTTCCTTTCTCACATACATGGCAGGACTCTCACCTGCAATTATATCTTACAATTTATTATAAGAAAAAAATCGCCTTTTTTATCAAGAAGAAACAATAGAAAGATTTGCTATTTCCAACTATTAAAAAAATGATTTAGAAAAATTACCAGCTATTTGTTATTATCTTTCCATAAAAAAAGTAAATTTGTTCGGAAATTTACTCAAAAAAACTCAACAAGAAATAAAACCTTGTTTCATTATCAATTTTTCAAGATACAAACGATAAGCAACACGATAATGGTAAACAATAAAATCCTGATGATTTCCCAATGCTATATCGGAAAAGATAATAAATCAAAAATTTAAAATGAAAATGTTCCCAATCAAAATGATCACCGAAGAACGTACCATACTCTTCTTCAATATTTCTATAAAAATCCGCCATCTGCTCATAAATTTTTTTGTAACATAATCAAAACTCCTTTTTCTTTTTTTATGAACTTATTCTAACAAAAAAATTTTACACATTCACTATCAATTCCTGAATTGTCAAAAATACAAACCTCAACAAGATAACAAATAGGAAAAGTTGACAGGATAGGAACAAATTTACTACCTAAATTAGACTATTATAAAGACCTTATTAACTGCGTTAAATACTAAAAGAGACTGAGGTAAAAATCTTAAAATAAGAAAAACGCATAGTATCAGATTTTCAGACTATCTTTAAATTCTTTCTCAAGGAAAAAGATAAAATCATCAACGCCTTCAAATCGTTCTATTTCGTCTGATGGTCAAGTCTTATAAAGAGATTATAGAGCCTCTAGACTGTAATCAAACAACGATTTGGCGAAATGTAAAAAAATATGAGGAATTAGGACTCGACTCTCTCCTTCAAGAAACACGTGGTGGTCGTAACCATGCATATATGACTGTTGAGGAAGAGAAAGCCTTTCTTGCCCGTCATTTGAGGGCTGCAGAAGCAGGAGAATTTATTACAATTGATGCCTTATTTCAGGCTTATAAAAAGGAGTTAGGTCGTTCCTACACACGTGATGCCTTCTATCAACTGTTGAAACGCCATGGTTGGCGAACGGTTACTCCTCGACCTGAACATCCCAAGAAGGCAGACGCTCAAACCATTGTCGCGTCTAAAAATAAAATCTCAATTCAAGAAGACAAGAAAGCGTTTTAAATACAGTAGACGTTTTCGTAAGGTTCGCTTGATATACCAAGATGAGGCTGGTTTCGGTAGAATCAGTAAACTGGGATCTTGTTGGGCTCCAATGGAAGTACGTCCACATGTAAATAGTCACTATATACGAGAATTTCGCTATTGTTATGGGGCAGTAGATGCTCAGACAGGAGATTCCTTCTTCCTTATTGCTGGAGGATGCAATACTGAGTGGACGAAGGAAGTTCTACGGCAAGTCTCACAAGCTTATCCAGATGACTATATTTTACTGGTCATGGATAATGCTATATGGCATAAATCAAGTACCTTAAAGATTCCGACTAATATTGGTTTTACCTTTATTCCTCCGTATACACCAGAGATGAACCCCATTGAACAAGTGTGGAAAGAGATTCGTAAACGTGGATTTAAGAATAAAGCCTTTCGAACTTTGGAAGATGTCATACAAGCACTGGAGAAGGAGGTGATAAAGTCCATCGTTAATCGGCGATGGACTAGAATGCTTTTTGAAAGTAGATGAGTATAAATTTTAAACGATTAAAGTTCTAAAAAGACCTCCTTAAAACTTTTGGGTAAATCCTATTAGACTATAATATTTTTTTATAGGTATCATGGATCTGATTTTTATAGTAGACTTCCTGCGAAACAAAAATATGATACAATAAAACTATGAATTATGAAGCAAGTAAACAATTAACAGATGTACGATTTAAGCGCCTTGTTGGTGTTCATCGCACTACTTTTTGAAGAGATGTTAGCTGTGTTAAAAATAGCTTATCAACGTAAACACACAAAAGGGGGACGAACCCCTAAGTTAAGCCTAGAAGACCTCCTCATGGCTACTCTTCAATACATGCGAGAATACCGTACTTATGAACAAATTGCGGCTGATTTTGGCATTCACGAAAGCAACTTAATCCGTCGGAGTCAATGGGGTGAATCAACTCTTATTCAAAGTGGTTTTACGATTTCAAAAACTCATCTTAGTGCTGAGGATACGGTGATTGTGGATGCAACAGAGGTAAAAATAAATCGTCCTAAAAAAATCAACTAGCTAATTACTCTGGTAAAAAGAAATATCATGCTATGAAGGCTCAAGCTATTGTCACAAGCCAAGGGAAAATTGTTTCTTTGGATATCGCTGTGAACTATTACCACGATATGAAATTGTTCAAAATGAATCGCAGAAATATCGGACAAGCTGGTAAAATCTTGGCTGACAGTGGTTATCAAGGACTCATGAAGATGTATTCACAAGCGCAAACTCCTAGGAAATCAAGCAAACTTAAGCCACTAACTCTTGAAGATAAAGCCTATAACCATGCGCTATCTAAAGAGAGAATCAAGGTTGAGAATATTTTTTCCAAAGTAAAAACGTTTAAAATATTTTCAACAATCTATCGAAATCGACGCAAACGGTTTGAATTACGAATGAATTTAATTGCTGGTATTATCAATCGTGAACTAGGATTTTAGTTTCGCAGGAAGTCTAGTAAAAAAAATTCAAATCAGAATCCTTCTTAGAAAACGCCGTTTTAAGTGCTATCATTGCTCAAAAATGGAAGGATATGAAACTTTTCTAGCCAAGAAAAATGTCTCGCCTCTAATAACACGAGATAGATTATTAATTACATAACAAAAAAAGAGGTCTAAACCTCTTAATTAAATTACTCCGCCAGTAGGACTCGAACCTACGACATCATGATTAACAGTCATGCGCTACTACCAACTGAGCTATGGCGGATTAAAGCTAAGCGACTTCCATATCTCACAGGGGGCAACCCCCAACTACTTCCGGCGTTCTAGGGCTTAACTTCTGTGTTCGGCATGGGTACAGGTGTATCTCCTAGGCTATCGTCACTTAACTCTGAGTAATACCTACTCAAAATTGAATATCTATTCAAATCAAGAAAACCTCTCGCTTTCATATTCTCAGTTACTTTGGATAAGTCCTCGAGCTATTAGTATTAGTCCGCTACATGTGTCGCCACACTTCCACTTCTAACCTATCTACCTGATCATCTCTCAGGGCTCTTACTGATATAAAATCATGGGAAATCTCATCTTGAGGTGGGTTTCACACTTAGATGCTTTCAGCGTTTATCCCTTCCCTACATAGCTACCCAGCGATGCCTTTGGCAAGACAACTGGTACACCAGCGGTAAGTCCACTCTGGTCCTCTCGTACTAGGAGCAGATCCTCTCAAATTTCCTACGCCCGCGACGGATAGGGACCGAACTGTCTCACGACGTTCTGAACCCAGCTCGCGTGCCGCTTTAATGGGCGAACAGCCCAACCCTTGGGACCGACTACAGCCCCAGGATGCGACGAGCCGACATCGAGGTGCCAAACCTCCCCGTCGATGTGAACTCTTGGGGAGATAAGCCTGTTATCCCCAGGGTAGCTTTTTATCCGTTGAGCGATGGCCCTTCCATACGGAACCACCGGATCACTAAGCCTCGACTTTCGTCCCTGCTCGAGTTGTAGCTCTCGCAGTCAAGCTCCCTTATACCTTTTACACTCTGCGAATGATTTCCAACCATTCTGAGGGAACCTTTGGGCGCCTCCGTTACCTTTTAGGAGGCGACCGCCCCAGTCAAACTGCCCGTCAGACACTGTCTCCGATAGGGATCACCCTATCTGGGTTAGAGTGGCCATAACACAAGGGTAGTATCCCAACAACGTCTCCTTCGAAACTGGCGTCCCTGATCTCTTAGACTCCTACCTATCCTGTACATGTGGTACAGACACTCAATATCAAACTGCAGTAAAGCTCCATGGGGTCTTTTCCGTCCTGTCGCGGGATAACCTGCATCTTCACAGGTACTAAAAATTTCACCGAGTCTCTCGTTGAGACAGTGCCCAAATCATTACGCCTTTTCGTGCGGGTCGGAACTTACCCGACAAGGAATTTCGCTACCTTAGGACCGTTATAGTTACGGCCGCCGTTTACTGGGGCTTCAATTCATACCTTCGCTTACGCTAAGCACTCCTCTTAACCTTCCAGCACCGGGCAGGCGTCACCCCCTATACATCATCTTACGATTTAGCAGAGAGCTGTGTTTTTGATAAACAGTTGCTTTGGGCCTATTCACTGCGGCTGACTTAAAGTCAGCACCCCTTCTCCCGAAGTTACGGGGTCATTTTGCCGAGTTCCTTAACGAGAGTTCTCTCGCTCACCTGAGGCTACTCGCCTCGACTACCTGTGTCGGTTTGCGGTACGGGTAGAGTATGTTTAAACGCTAGAAGCTTTTCTTGGCAGTGTGACGTCACTAACTTCGCTACTAAACTTCGCTCCCCATCACAGCTCAATGTTACAGATATAAGCATTTGACTCATATCACACCTCACTGCTTAGACAGACTCTTCCAATCGTCTGCTTTTAGTTAGCCTACTGCGTCCCTCCATCACTACATACTCTAGTACAGGAATATCAACCTGTTGTCCATCGGATACACCTTTCGGTCTCTCCTTAGGTCCCGACTAACCCAGGGCGGACGAGCCTTCCCCTGGAAACCTTAGTCTTACGGTGGACAGGATTCTCACCCTGTCTTTCGCTACTCATACCGGCATTCTCACTTCTATGCGTTCCAGCACTCCTCACGGTATACCTTCATCACACATAGAACGCTCTCCTACCATACCTATAAAAAGGTATCCACAGCTTCGGTAAATTGTTTTAGCCCCGGTACATTTTTCGGCGCAGGGTCACTCGACTAGTGAGCTATTACGCACTCTTTGAATGAATAGCTGCTTCTAAGCTAACATCCTAGTTGTCTGTGCAACCCCACATCCTTTTTCCACTTAACAATTATTTTGGGACCTTAGCTGGTGGTCTGGGCTGTTTCCCTTTCGACTACGGATCTTAGCACTCGCAGTCTGACTGCCGACCATAATTCATTGGCATTCGGAGTTTATCTGAGATTGGTAATCCGGGATGGACCCTCACCCAAACAGTGCTCTACCTCCAAGAATCTTTTATGTCGACGCTAGCCCTAAAAGCTATTTCGGAGAGAACCAGCTATCTCCAAGTTCGTTTGGAATTTCTCCGCTACCCACAAGTCATCCAAGCACTTTTTCAACGTGCCCTGGTTCGGTCCTCCAGTGCGTCTTACCGCACCTTCAACCTGCTCATGGGTAGGTCACATGGTTTCGGGTCTACGTCATGATACTAATTCGCCCTATTCAGACTCGGTTTCCCTACGGCTCCGTCTCTTCAACTTAACCTCGCATCATAACGTAACTCGCCGGTTCATTCTACAAAAGGCACGCTCTCACCCATTAACGGGCTCGAACTTGTTGTAGGCACACGGTTTCAGGTTCTATTTCACCCTCCCGGGGTGCTTTTTCACCTTTCCCTCACGGTACTGGTTCACTATCGGTCACTAGGGAGTATTTAGGGTTGGGAGATGGTCCTCCCAGATTCCGACGAGATTTCACGTGTCTCGCCGTACTCAGGATACTGCTAGGTACAAAGACTATTTTAAATACGAGGCTATTACTCTCTTTGGCTGATCTTCCCAAATCATTCTTCTATAATCTTTGAGTCCACATTGCAGTCCTACAACCCCGAAGAGTAAACTCTTCGGTTTGCCCTCCTGCCGTTTCGCTCGCCGCTACTAAGGCAATCGCTTTTGCTTTCTCTTCCTGCAGCTACTTAGATGTTTCAGTTCACTGCGTCTTCCTCCTCACATCCTTAACAGATGCGGGTAACAGGTAGTACCTGTTGGGTTCCCCCATTCGGAAATCCCTGGATCATCGCTTACTTACAGCTACCCAAGGCATATCGTCGTTTGTCACGTCCTTCTTCGGCTCCTAGTGCCAAGGCATCCACCGTGCGCCCTTATTAACTTAACCTTATTTTTTTGACCTTTCAGTCATAAACTCTTATTAATACTACAGCGTTTTCGGTTTATTTTCTTGTTACTATTTGATATAGATATTCAATTTTCAATGTGCATTACTTGGTGATCTCTCACCAATGGAGCCTAGCGGGATCGAACCGCTGACCTCCTGCGTGCAAAGCAGGCGCTCTCCCAGCTGAGCTAAGGCCCCACAAGACCTCTCAAGACTAAACAAGACCAATGCGCAGTTCCTTTTCCTTAGAAAGGAGGTGATCCAGCCGCACCTTCCGATACGGCTACCTTGTTACGACTTCACCCCAATCATCTATCCCACCTTAGGCGGCTGGCTCCTTTACGGTTACCTCACCGACTTCGGGTGTTACAAACTCTCGTGGTGTGACGGGCGGTGTGTACAAGGCCCGGGAACGTATTCACCGCGGCGTGCTGATCCGCGATTACTAGCGATTCCGACTTCATGTAGGCGAGTTGCAGCCTACAATCCGAACTGAGACTGGCTTTAAGAGATTAGCTTGCCGTCACCGGCTTGCGACTCGTTGTACCAGCCATTGTAGCACGTGTGTAGCCCAGGTCATAAGGGGCATGATGATTTGACGTCATCCCCACCTTCCTCCGGTTTATTACCGGCAGTCTCGCTAGAGTGCCCAACTGAATGATGGCAACTAACAATAGGGGTTGCGCTCGTTGCGGGACTTAACCCAACATCTCACGACACGAGCTGACGACAACCATGCACCACCTGTCACCTCTGTCCCGAAGGAAAACTCTATCTCTAGAGCGGTCAGAGGGATGTCAAGACCTGGTAAGGTTCTTCGCGTTGCTTCGAATTAAACCACATGCTCCACCGCTTGTGCGGGCCCCGTCAATTCCTTTTGAGTTTCAACCTTGCGGTCGTACTCCCCAGGCGGAGTGCTTAATGCGTTAGCTGCGGCACTAAACCCCGGAAAGGGTCTAACACCCTAGCACTCATCGTTTACGGCGTGGACTACCAGGGTATCTAATCCTGTTTGCTCCCCACGCTTTCGAGCCTCAGCGTCAGTTACAAGCCAGAGCCGCTTTCGCCACCGGTGTTCCTCCATATATCTACGCATTTCACCGCTACACATGGAATTCCACTCTCCCCTCTTGCACTCAAGTTAAACAGTTTCCAAAGCGTACTATGGTTAAGCCACAGCCTTTAACTTCAGACTTATCTAACCGCCTGCGCTCGCTTTACGCCCAATAAATCCGGACAACGCTTGGGACCTACGTATTACCGCGGCTGCTGGCACGTAGTTAGCCGTCCCTTTCTGGTAAGATACCGTCACAGTGTGAACTTTCCACTCTCACACTCGTTCTTCTCTTACAACAGAGCTTTACGATCCGAAAACCTTCTTCACTCACGCGGCGTTGCTCGGTCAGACTTCCGTCCATTGCCGAAGATTCCCTACTGCTGCCTCCCTGTAGGAGTCTGGGCCGTGTCTCAGTCCCAGTGTGGCCGATCACCCTCTCAGGTCGGCTATGTATCGTCGCCTTGGTGAGCCGTTACCCCACCAACTAGCTAATACAACGCAGGTCCATCTGGTAGTGATGCGATTGCACCTTTCAAACAGTTGTCATGCAACAACTGCTATTATGCGGTATTAGCTATCGTTTCCAATAGTTATCCCCCACTACCAGGCAGGTTACCTACGCGTTACTCACCCGTTCGCAACTCATCCAGAGAAGCAAGCTCCTCCTTCAGCGTTCTACTTGCATGTATTAGGCACGCCGCCAGCGTTCGTCCTGAGCCAGGATCAAACTCTCATTAAAAGTTTGAGTTCTCACTCATTTCTGTCACTGACAGATTTATTGTTTTTCATTGTTCAGTACTACAACCTTAGTTGTAGTGCCCTGCACATTGGTTCGTCTTGTTCAGTTTTCAAAGGTCTTTGTCACTCACTTCTCTCAAGTGACAACTATATTAGTATATCACAGTCGCTTTCGCTTGTCAACACTTTTTTGAAACTTTTTTAAGTTTTTTAAAACTTTTTTCATCAAGTGTTCCATCTGCAACATACCATAGTCCGTACGGGATTCGAACCCGTGTTACCGCCGTGAAAAGGCGGTGTCTTAACCCCTTGACCAACGGACCTGAGTTGTTGTTGTTTTCAACTCTTACTATTATACCGACTTTTTGTTTTTTGTCAACTACTTTTTTTAAACTTTTTACAATTTTTTTAATTTGCGTAACTTCGCCAAATTTCAAGTTCAAGTTAGCCAGCAAGAAGTCTTCTCCAGGCGACTTATAGTTCAAGCATTTTTTAGGATAGTTGTTAATCCACTTTTCGATGAATGCGACTTCTTTGGGAGTCGTTTTCTTAGTTCCCTTAGGTAACCATCTACGAATGAGCCTGTTGTGATTCTCATTAGTTCCCCTTTCCCAAGAGGCATAGGGGTGTGCATAATAGATATGTTCCTTAGAAAACACATCAGACAAGCGGTTGAATTCGGATCCATTATCTGTCGTGATGGAAACGAATTTGATGTTGTTTTAAGATGAGTTTTAGAGCCTGATTGACCGATTCAGCGCTTTTATTTGAAATCAATCGGATAATCTGATGCCTGCTCTTTCAATCCGTCAAGACAAGCAAACAGTAGTTTTTCGCTCTTGTAAGTAGAACTGTATCAATCTCATAATGTCCCATTCTCCAATCGCAGATTGATAGCTTCAGGCCTCTGTTCGATAGATTGACCCAGCGGGTTTAAAGTTGAAACTAGCTTGTTTCTTAACAGATTTTTCCTTTTCTAGGATAAAGCAGATCCTGTTTAGATAACCCCAATTCTCCATGATGAAATCCAGTAGTAGATGGTAGAAATTCCCACGTTAACCTCCCTTAGCCTTGACCATCATTTTCAGGAGAAAACTTTTTGATTATGATAGTGGAGAATCTTTTTCCTTTAGTTTCTTGGTTAGCTTGATTTCTTGACCGAGCGCTTGCGATTGCTTTCATAAGATTGTTGATCATAGTCGGCAGAATAAACTTCTTTGAAGCGCCCTTTTCCCAACGCATTGTAGGACTGTCCCACGTTTGATTTCAGTGTGGATAGTTTGAGGAGCTTTTCAAGTAGAGAGGCAATTTCTCTATTTGATTTCCCTTCCTTTTTCCATCGTTCGATTAAGCGACGGCTATCGATTGTCAAATGTTTACCTTTTTGTAGTACAATTGTTTTGCATCTCTGTGCCTTTCTTGTGTTTGTGGTTGAACAACAAGTATAACACAGAGGTGTTTTCTTATGCCTATAAGAGCTTTCATTTGACAATAGGGAACCCTTGAAGCTGTTTCGTTAGCTAAACCAAGGCTAGTCTTAGCCTTGGCTCGCCAGCCTAACAGCATCAAGCCTCTTATCAAATGAAATCGAGGACTAGCTAGAAGCTAGTTGAAGCATCTAATTTTTAGGAGGGCTGGGTGGCTAACTTCATTATAGAACTTTCAATTTGCGTAACTTCTCAAAGTAACTTCCACCTCTCTCCCAAAACTGGAAGTTAGTCTCAGACGACGAATTATGCTAGAATTAAGTCTGAGACTTTTCGCTCTTTTTTCTATTAATTTTAGCTACAAAAGCGATGAAATCAAGCCTGAGTAAAACCGGTGGAACTTAGTTTGGGAATTTAGCCTTTTTTTGCATGACTTCCTAGTGTGTACGAATGTCAAACTCTTTAAACACAATACGTAAGTCACTTAGGACTCTTTGACGACCTCGGAATCGTTCATTTCTTAAGACGCGTTCTAACTCTTCTTGTTTGTCTTTACTTTCTTTGCTTCTATAATCTCTTAGTGTCTCATGAAAGAGATAATAATCATCCAGCCAGAGACCTCCCTCACTTATACGATGGCTAATCTCACCTACTTCTTCATAGGGTTCTTTATCATATCTCCGTTTTTGACTTTCTTGCTTACGAATATAATCTAAAATTCTATTCCGGAATTTAGTTTTGAAGTATTTACGTAAGCGTGGAATATCTTCTACTAATCCTTCTTCTTTACTAATCAACTCATGTAAGCAGATCATACCCTCTTGCTCCCAATCCGATAACTCCCATAAATGAAGGTAGTATTCATTTCTACACTTGTACACAATGCCTTGAACTTCTTCATACAATTCTTTAATCATAATGTTCTCCTTTCTAGATACAGTCTAACAGATTCAGAAACACTTTTTGGACCTTTTTCTCCCATTCTGTCCCCTTTACCTCCTCAACTGCACAAAA